>Ga0070688_100000410_pt1 | contig 21812 bp, 30 predicted proteins | sample KBSS13HmetaG_FD_64679 | JGI IMG/M metagenome (GOLD analysis project Ga0070688, IMG submission 64679) | Switchgrass rhizosphere microbial communities from Kellogg Biological Station, Michigan, USA - KBS S1-3H metaG | ecosystem: Host-associated > Plants > Roots > Rhizosphere ...
TATATTGGTCGGTACCTGACCAGATGTATGGCGATGGGGCGCCCCTCGCGGCGTATCCCAGCCCATTGTATTCCTCCAGCTTCGCCAGCGTCCCGCCAATCGACCAGTCCTTGTTGCGCGCGGCGTAAGGCCCGCAGTTGACCAGCGCATCGATCGCAGCGTCCTCCCATGACTGAAACGGCCCCCTGCCTGCCGGAACATGCACGGAAACCCGATTCCATGGGTCACCTTGCGCCAGCGACCCTGCCCAATCCTGCGAGCACTCACGCTCGTGGGTAACGGCGATAAAAGCCCAAGGAACCCCGGTTTTAGCGGAAACGACCTGATATCGGGCCTTGGCCTTCGCCTCGACCAAATGCCTGGCAACGGGCGTAAAATTCCGCGTCAGCTTGGCGTTTGCAAAGCGCTTGGCGTTCGCTGCCTTGAGGGCGACGAGATCGGTCATACTTGCTCGCTGTTGGGTTGTGGTGGTAGAAGATCGCAAGGGAGAGCGATCATGCACGCATTTTTGGTGGCATCATTCATCGTCGCTGTTGCGGCGACAACTCTTGGTGCCGTAGGGGTCGCGTGGTTTATGTTTCAGCCGTTTGATTAGATCACACCCTGCTGCGATCGAGGATGTCTACAGTGGAATTGAGCGCCGGACGGCTCGTGCTGTAGAACGAATAAGGGATGGTCGGCGATTTGAGCATGACGCGATCCCGCGTGATCTTGCCGTGCCATTTCGGGCTGTCCTCCCAAATCAGGCGATCGTTGCCAGCGCCTCCGGTCACGCGCTCGACATACGCCTGACAGTGGTCGTCTGTTGCCGCCGACCCGATGGTATCTCCGGGGTACCTTGGAACAGGGCTGCCGCCATATTCGCCAAAATAAAGCGGATATTTCACAGCCTCGCCATGAACGCGCCTGATATGAAAATCGCCACCCAGGCAAATCAACCCATAGCTTCCTGAAACGGCGCCCAGCTCAGGGTGAGCGCTATCCGCCCAACTGCATGCTGGCTCAAAGCCATCAATCTCGACCATGCACGAACCCGACACCTTGACCACCATCGGGACGTTTCCCAAAGCCAGCGCATCCTTGCGCGCGTTCGCCTTGATATCGCTGAAACTGACAAGCGAGGCCCCGCCGACGCCCTCCATGTATTTGATGCCGCCATGGTGCGACCCGCCATCTGCGGTCATGTCGCCCAGAATGTCCTTGGTGTCCTGCGCATTGTTGGAATAGACAGCGAATTCGCCGCCCTTAGCAAGGATGCCAAGCTGCATGGCGACCCGCATCCGCGTGATCTGGTTGCCGAAGACGGCATGGCCTGCATTGCGATCGCCAACATCCACGAAGTGTTTGTAGAACCCGGTCGACCGTGAACCGATGTCACTGTCAAAGCTGCGCCGGGCCAGCAACGTGCTTGACGCGTGGGTGTGCCCTTCCCATGCAACGCCAGAATGCTGGGTTATCGGGATGCCAGACGTCACGGTGAACGGCGGCCACAGAAGCCTGGCACCATCATTTCCGAAGTTGTCGCTCAGGCCCCAATTCTCGTCGCGGGCCTTGTCGTTGGCGAGTTGAATAGAAGCCCCGTAATCAGGAACGCTAGCGTCGTTTCCTTGCCACGGCTGGGTAATGTCGAACGGCGATTCGGTCAGGTCTATGAGCGGCATTCGTCACCTTCTGTTGCGGCGCTTACTTTAAAAATCAGCGGACTCGCCTTGCCTGAAGCGAGCCCCACGCGCCGAGAGTGTTCACGGTGAAGGCGGCCTGTGATACGGCATAAACCGTTGTCGTGCTGGAGACGTTGATGCGAACCTGCACCATCGGACACCCGCAATTCACTGTAGGGACCACACCACCGCTCCCATATGAAGTGATCCCAACCCGATCGCCCAAAAGGGCCATCGTTGCTGATGTCGTTGTAATGCTGCCGAGGAGCTGCGTAATATTCGTGGCCGCGTTGGGCAGGAACATGAAGTGTGCCCAGACATCCCAGTCCCCCGCGGTGAGGGAAATGCTGGTCATGTTGGCAGGGGTGCCAGTTGTAAGTGAGACCGCCGAGCCGCTGGCAATAATCGATTGGATAAACTCGCCGACGCTACCAGCATTCGCATTGCCTACAGCCGTCGTGCCGATCAGGTCAGGCGTCGTGATCGCTGGAGAGGTCGCAAAGACCGCGGCTCCCGTTCCGGTTTCATCGGTCAAGAAGGACCGCAGGTTGGCACTGCTCGGTGTCGCCAGGAACGTTACGGCGCCAGCGCCGGCACCCGTCAATTGCGAAACCGGCAATGAACAGTTCGTCAGCGTGCCAGACGCTGGCGTTCCCAGCGCACCGTTGAACAGAACGGGGGCGCCCGCCGAGCCGGTATTGACCGCAAGCGCAGTCGCTATGCCCGTTCCAAGACCGCTCACTCCCGATGCGATTGGAAGACCAGTGGCATTCGTCAGGATAGCAGAGGATGGCGTACCGAGGGCCGGCGTGACAAGCGTGGGGGATGTAGCAAAGACGGCAGACCCAGTGCCGGTTTCGTCAGTAAGTGTTCCTCGAAGATTGGCCGATGTCGCTGAGCCCAGAAATGTTGCCATGCCGGCGCTAAGGCCGCTGACACCCGAAACAGGAAGGTTAGAGCAGTTCGTGAGATCCCCGGAAGCCGGAATGCCGAGAGCGGGCGTGACAAGAGCTGGAGAACTGAACGTGCCTCCGGTTACCGTCTTTCCTGTAAAGGTCATAGCAGTGGGCAGCGAGGCCGTCATATTGCCGGAAACGCCGTCGCCGTTCGTTATTGTGACCTCGTTTGCAGTGCCCGTCAGGGTTCGCTTGGTAAACGTATCCGCCGCGGTCTGCGTCAGAAGCCCTGCTGTGGAATCCAACGCCGCAAGTGCCGTCAGGGTAGCGTCAGCCTCCTGAAACGTTCCGCTCAATCCGCTGGGGTCGAACCCGAAGGTATAAATAGCCCCCACCTTAACGAGCGTGATCGGGCTCGTAACCTCAACCTGAGCCGGGAACATCGTGCGCGTCTTAAGCTTGAAGCCCATTTCAGTTTCCTTCGATCACGGGAAGATCGCCGATGATCAGATCAACAATGAAGCCATCCATCGTCACCTTGACGCCAACGCGATAGGTGCCGGCGCACAGGCCGGACAGGTCGGTATCCTCGAACTGCCATTGGAAGCCGGGGCCGGGAACGGTGACTTTGCCGTTTGCGATGCTCGCTGTGGCAAAGACGGTTGTGGGTGACGTCGTTCCATAGTCCTGCACCGATCCGGTGCCGCTGATCGTTACGACAATATCGAGAGCGACAATTGCCGTTAGATCGGTAATCGTGTCGTCGTCTTCATCGACCAGTTCGTAAACCTGGCTGCGCCATGTCGCCTTGTTCGAGATAACATCTACCTGGCCTGTGAACATTTTCAGGCCCTCACAATTTTATATAGATTGTGAGGAGGCGGGTTGGCGCCAACGTCGCAAACGCTGTACTCGTGCCGCCCTGCGCTGTGCCGGTAAAGGTGCCCCCAGCAACTACGAAATCTGTGGTGTGGTTCACGCCGCCAACCGAGGCGTTCTCGATATCATCCACGACCTGGCCCGAACCTCCACCAAGCCCAGTGCGCCAGTACAACGTAAAGGTTCGACTACCTACAGATCCCGCTGGCGTGTAGGGAGGAAGGTTTGCAGTGACGAGCGTTTTTGATTCCTGCCCACTGCCCTGCCCCAAGGTCGTTGGGACGGCCGGGCCAAACCCGGTTGTTGCCGTCGTCAGAACCCCGGCTGCGCTGTTGCCCATATCGTCGAGGCCGGCAAGCGTGCGGCCACGCCAGTCTGGCAGCGCAATCGTTTTATTTGCCACCCAATCCGCGTTGGCCGAAGCGCCTCGCCCGGTAGAAACCGTCAGGTTGGCATCGGCGCCCCAAAGGTACTCGAACAAGGTCTGGCAATCTGCATTCGCCCGCTCGCTCGCGCCAGACGTAGCACTTCCGATCGTCCGCCCGTTGGCGCGAACGAAGCCCGACAGAACGCCTGTCCCGTATCTCGTCTTGATATCGCCGGCCGAAAGAATGGTTGTGGCATCAACTGGAGATCCGCCACCGCCTCCGGATGAAGCCCCCACAACAAGAACGCCGTCCAATGCAAAAACCTGCACGCCGTTGGATTTGGTCAGCCGGAGCTTGATCGAGCCATCCGCAAGGAATATCTGCGGCAGGCGACCGTAGGCATCACATATGATCGGATAGGATAGCGGAAGCGTTAAGCCACTGTCCTGATAGGCCGTTTGCGGCGTGCTGGTCGTTCCGGCCTGGATCGTGTATAGTTTCCCCCCGACCAGCGGCGTGCCGTCGCTGTCAAGCATTTGCGCAAGACTGAAGCCTGGAATCGTGCCGGCCATTTAGGTGCCTCGCATGGCAAAGAGCGCCGCAACCGCGACGGTGAGACGTTTGAACATTCGAGATGACCTTATTGTCGGCGAGATAAAATGTTGAACGCGGTCATATTTGGACTGCCGGCATTGCTCTTGGGAGCCGCGATTTTCGCGGTCTTCCGATGGAGCCGCGGAGGGCTTTTATTTGACCCGGGTCCGCGTTCACTTAAGCAAATGATCGAACAAAAGCGGACCATTATTCATCCCGACGAGTAGACGGATGAAGGTCACGCAACAGGTTGCTGATTGCCCCTTTAAAGCTGGGATCACCAAGATTGCTCGACAGATTGCGGGCCGCGACCACTACGCCAGCATAGGTTTTTGGCGTTTTAGCATCATGGAAATTCGCGAACGCTTCATCGAATTTAGCGGCCGAACTTGCCAAAGGCGACCGCATGCGGATCGCTTCGGACAGACGCTCAGCCTGCTTAAGCGTCAGGCGATTGCTCAGTTGCTTGAGTCCAAAGCCAACAACTGGCGCTATCGCTCCCGGCCCTCCCGTGACTAGCCCTCCGATACCAGCGCTTACGGCGGCGCCTAACCCACCGCCGCCGCCCAACAAATTGCCCGCCGCTCTCAGAATGTTCCCAGACTTTGAGCCGCGAACGATGTCCTCCATCTGTGCCAGTTCTGATTCGCTAAACCCGCGCTGCTCTTTTGGCTTCAGAAGGATATCCGCCATGCGCTGGCGGACAGTATTGGCGACGTTCTGGCCAGAATTAGCCGCCGCGGCCCGCAGCTCAGCTTGAATCGTCTTGTTATCGATCCCTTCAGCACGCTTAGCGGCCGAATAATTTCCCCTTGCTTCTTCGAGGATCTTCGCTGCCGCCCCCACATCACCGGAAATAACATCCTTGCTGCTCAGGTTCGGCAGAAGTTCATCCAGCTTGTCTATCACTGTTTTGGCGGCGAGGCGCTCGGTTGGGTCAGGAGACCCCGCCGCATTGCCAAACGCTTTCCGGGCGGTCTGTATGTTAGCTCCGGTTATGGTCGAACCGTCCGGGGCCTTCTGAAGGCGGGACAGTAGACCGAACGTCTTGGGCGCTAGAATATCGTCTATCCCCAAATTATTCAGTTCGAGAGACGTTTTGTCAGCAAACTCGGTTATAGCTTTTGACTTAATGTTAACAGCAGCGACCTCGGGGCTTTCGTATCCAACCTTGGCCGCAGCCTTGAGTTCGGGAATTGTTGGAGCGGCAAGCGTTGGCACCTTCGGCGCTACTGGCCGTGCTCCAGCAAACGCCAGATCGACATCACCCTTAGCCGTCTCGTACATCTTTTTCGGATCGTCTTTCGCCGCGATCTCAGGCGCGATCAATTCCCCCGCCTTATGCGTAAGATCGGCCATCGGATGGCCAATCAGCGATCTTGCAGCTCCAACCACGGGTGACATGGCTATCTCAGGAATGGCGAGCACTTGCCGTCCGGTCCGCATCAGGCCCTCGATCGGTCCAAGCTGGCCCCGTGTCCTCGGGTCGAACCCAGGCAGATCCTCTACCGAATTTCCTGTCAGGTGCTGAATGCCTTGGACCGCTGCAGAACCGATCTCCTTCGGCACATCCGCAATAGCGGCAGGTATACGCGAAGGTGCCTCGTCCACAGGAACCGCACCCCACTGCGCCGGGCCGTCAACCGGAACGGCTCCCCATTCGGCGGGGTTTACTGTTTCCGCCATTGCTTTCCGTCCGGTCCGGTAAAGACTGCGCCCGCTGGCAATTTATCGTAATCTGACTTCGATGCGATTGTTGACGCAGGTGCTGCGGCTTTGGACGCCGTAGCCGGTTTCTTGTACGCCCCCGGCGCCTCGACGATGTATGTATCACGGGCATCCTTGAGAGCTTTATTGGCGCCGACAATCTTGTCAGCCAGAGTGTTGTGTTGGTCGATCTTGCCGCGCGCGGCCTTCTCGCCGATTTCAAGGATACGGCGCATGGACTTCTCATCAAGGCTGACCTCACCGCCAGCCATGGCTGCCGCAAACCTACGATCTCCGTCCGAGATAGCCGTTCCGCTACCGAACGCCTTGACCATCGAGGCCACACGAGAGCCGATGGCGGCGCCATAAGCCTCAGTATTCTGGATCTTGCCGTCATCAGGGATGCCGAAGAATGCGCCTACCTTGGCCGCAAACTTCATTTTATCAGCGAACGCCCCGGCAAAGACGCCGCCGTTCTGGTCCAGTTCTTCCCGAGCCCGATGAATGGCGCTGATATCATCGCGCGCCGCGACAGCAGTTTCCTGTGACTTGTCGATCTTCGGCAAGAGGCTCTTGGTCAGGATATCTCGTTCTGTCGTGTTCTCGTCAGCGCGGTTCTGCCAATCCTCGAATGTCCCCTTGAACCCTTGGCTGGTCGCCTTTTGGTACTCCTTCATCGGACCAGTGGATTCCTGGTTCTTCAGATATGCCTCAAGCCGGACCTTCGCCGCCGCGGCGATCTGCTTGTCTTGACTGGCCGATAGCAACGTCAGCCGCTTCAGGATCGGATCATTCTGCGCAGCAACCACGTTCGGAGGGGGCTGGAAGTTCTGCGGAGCAGCTTGGGGAGCTTGTGGCTGTGCCATAACTGGCGGGGCGCCTGCCTGAGGAGCTTGGCCCGGTTCTGGCTGCACCTGCCCGAGGTTCATGCGCTTGTATTGCGCGATAGCGGGGGCAAGCACGTTCCGCACCTGAGGATCTTGCAAATTGAGCGGGGCGGTCGGGTCAACGCCCAACTGACGCGCGATCGATTCTGAAATCTTCTGCAGCTCGGTATTCGGGAACCCCTGCGCCGCGACGACATTCATGATGGTGGGCTGGGGCTGGCCTTGAGGCGCGGCGGGTTCGGCTTGCGCCGTGTCCATCCGCTTCCCAGGGTCAGGCGTGACGGTATTGCGCGAGGTCGAGGGAGGACCGGCGGTCGGTTGAGCCTGCGGTTGGCTTTGCCCGTCCGCGCCGCGCAGTGCCTCCAGTTCACCGGCCCGTGCCGAGATCCCCGACAGCGCGTTGCCCTGCTCCAGCCCGCCCTTCTGGTAAAGCGTGCGCTGCATCGTGGAATAGTCGATCGACCCATCAGGCAGCGTCGGCACGCCGCCCTTGAACGCATCTCTCAGCTCGTTCTTGGCCTTGCGATCTTGGGAATCAAAATAGCTCTTGACCGGATCGCCGAAGGTCGAGAAGTCGTAACGGGTATTCCCCGCTACGCCAGAGATGATGCTGTCGATGTCGGCCATCAGAACGCCCCGAACAGGCTGGCCCCGACATTCACAGCCTTGCCGATGCCATCCCACATATTTTTGGAGATGTTATATTCGTTCATCGTCGCCGCTGCGTTGGAAGCGCCCTGCCCGGTGTAGTTGGCATTCGCCGCGTTACCCTGCCCCTGGTACGACTGGTTGAGCGCGCCGCCCTGCCCGGTGGCAACGCCAGCGGCGCCGCTCACCGCGCCCGCCTCACCGCCGAGATAGGGCTGCAGGCCGGAAAGATAGCTGCCATATGCCTTCGTCGCCTGATCGGTCGCGTATTTCATTGTATCAGCGTCAGCGTTGCCGCTGTTGAGATTGCCGGCTGCCGCGTGCGTGCGCTGCAGGGCTTGCAGGCCCTCACCCAGGCCGACACCATAGACGCCGTATTGACCGGAGTTCTTGAACGCTTCGGTACCGCGCTGAAGCCCTGCAACCCCGTTCGCCCCGCTGGCATCGCCGTAGGCGTTCGAACCCGAACCGTACTTTGCGATCAGGGGCTGGTAATAGCCCTGTGCGGTGGCAGCGCCCGTATTGATGGCGTCTCGACCCTGACCATAGTTCGAGGCCAAGGCGTCATAGCCCTGCTGAAGACCAGCGTTGCGCTGTTGTGCGGCTTGCTCGGCCTTGTCGTTCGAGAAGATATCAAATAGGCCCATCAATTGGCTCCCGGCGTCCAGAGCTGCGTTGTCGAATTGTAGATCAGCACCTGACCATTAGTCGGCGCGGTCGTGGAAACGTCAGGCAAGTTGGCCAGCCCTTTTCGAGACTGAAAATATTCGTACCATGTCTGCGTCACGATCCCCGTCGCGGGATCAATCATCGGGACGTCCGGCCCCGGAAGCGGCTTGCTCATGTCGGATCAGCCCTCAGCAGCGTTGTACTTTGCGACCCGCCCATAAATGCGATCTTCACATTGGCAGATGCCTTCAGCCGCCAACGCCGGCCCTGCACGCCCGTCATTCCGGTTCTTAAAACCGTGACCTCGGTAGGCGTCGCCTGCCGGCCGAGCTTGCGGGTGATCTCATTGCCCCACGTCACGCCGAGGTTTTGCGTCCAGGTAATCCCGACTTCAGGGTCTGTGTCTGTTGGGTCTGAGCCTTGCGCGTTGCCAACGCCGGTCACGAAATCAAAGTCTGCCCGCGGTACTTTCGTTCGTTTCGGGAACCCCTGAACCGGCCCGCTCTCGATATGAAACACCAAGGGAGACCCGTATTCGTCATAGGCTGTGTCACTGACGTAGAGCAGGCGACCGAGCGCGGCGTCACCAACGATCCACTTGCCAAACGCACGGACCGCGGCGACCGCGCGCCATGTGTCCACAAGGTAGCTCTTGCGCTCGTTCCACTTCTTCGAGCCTAGATCGAACTCCCAGCACCATGCCGGGCACTTGAGAACCCATTTCGGATGGCCTTGCGCGATGTAGACGAAGGCTTCCAGTGTCGATTTGGTCGTGACCGAGGCAATCAGCCGGTCGAGATCGGGCGGAGAAATCTTCAGCGGGTTCGGCGTACCATTGGCCTGCACTACCGAGTTGTCATCCGCCACCCAGATCAGGGACGACCCAAACCCGTCTTCATGCCCGGCGATAGCGTAAGGGCTCAGCAATCCCCTCTGGAGCACGTAGGAGCGCGTAAACGGAAACCCTGTCGGATTAGCCGTGTTGGCATAGACCTCACCGAATGCCGGTCCCAGCGCATAATACTGGCCATTGAACGGCAGTCCTCGCGTCAGCCCGCCCGGCTTTGATTGCGCCTTCGTCTTGTCCAGCGTGTTGATGGTGACATCGTTCAAACCAGATGCCTGCAACGTCCCGTCGCCTGACGTGAAAATGAAGTAGCCATCCATAAATCCGACGCTGTTCGGAGCACCAACGTCGGTATCCGCAAAGCTGGACACGGCTGCGGTAGTGACCGTAAAGGCCCCCGTCCCCGGAGCCACACATACCACGTCAGGCGTCGTCTTGTTGTTCCTCGCCCAGAAGACCTTTTCGGTTCCTGTCAACGATCCCGTGAGGAGAGTTTCAACAGCCGCGGAATCGAAGCGCGAGACCTTCCCGGACCAAGCCGCGTAGAGTGTGTTATCGACGAGGATAGCCCCACGAAACCCGGTCTGGCCTGAGGTTCCGAACAGCGCCAGCCCCGGGCATTTGCGCCAGACCACGGGGGGCGGTGCGGTTTTCTTGTCGGACTCGATGACCTTGCCCAGGGGTTCGGCATAGCAGTTGATCAGACGGCCGGCGCTCTCCTGTGGTGTTGCCCCCGGTGAAGATGATAGCGGGAACGGAATGCGCGCCACTAGAAGTATTCCACTTCCTGCGGTCCGTAACCCGGCGTCGGCCGCGCAAGCATGCGAATCCGGTTGCGCCAGCGCTGGGCTTTTGCATCATCGGACTTTCCGCCGAACTCGTCGGCCGCGGCATTGGCAACCAGCATGCAGAACGGGATAAACAGTTCCTCATTCAGCGCGTTAACGTCGCTGATGTAGGTCGTTCCGTCCACATTGATCTCAGCGGCCTCGCTGTCGATATAGCCGTCAATCGCCTCCGCATCTTCAGCGGACGGATCTTGGCCGATATCGCCGCCCGTCAGGATGGCAAGCGTCTTGAACTGGATTTCAGTTCGGGTCTTCGACATGATCCACCTTCGGCGGACGGCCGGGAACGCCGGTAACCTCGAAGAACTGATTGCGCTGGGCTCTCCGGATGATGTCCCTGTCGGCGACCTCGACGGCCTGTCCCTTGGGGAATTTCATATCAAAGCACTTCGTAAACGAAGGGCCGGGATTGTCGCCGTCATCCTCGCCCTTCCAGGTAATCTTCGCCATTTATTTCCTCCTGTTTGAGACCTTAGACGGCAGCTATCACTGCGATCTTGAGGCCCGGCGAAACGCCGATGTATAGAATCTCGTTCGCGGCCTGGTCGATCATGGCCGTGGTGGCGGTTGGATTGCCATTGACCGAATAGCAAAAGGCCACATCGGCCTTCATGCCGATGTATGACGTTGAAGCGCCGAAGGCGTTTGATTGCACCGATGAGGATGTAAACGTGACGGTCTGGTTGACGACCGCGCCGCCCTCTTGGGCCATTTGCCCAATTCCCCCAACATTGGGGAGGCTCGAATATTCTCGAATCTTGAGCGTTGACATGGTGCCCTCTCAAAAGAAGAGGCGGGGGCCGAAACCCCCGCCATGGTGATCAGGCAACCGGCAGGTATTCGACGACGACATAGGCGAGGCCCGTCGTGCCGGCCGTTCCGGTGCATAGCGAGGTGGCAATCACCGGGGTATCCGCAGCCGGTGCCACATTGGCGGTGCCGAGCAGCGTCGTAGCGACAGTGCCGAGCGTCGTCAGTGAGACGCTGGCGCCGAACGTGGTATCGGCACCGGTGATGCCGACCTTGACGAGGTTGTTGGTGCCGAAGTTGAACACCGTTGCCACCACGAGGTAGGCACGGAGAACAAGACACCCGGCCGGAAGCGTTCCGACTTGGACGATGCCGGCGGTTCCGATGCCAAACGTGATCTTGGCTCGGAGGTAGCCGATCTGCTGTTCGCCAATCTGGCGGGCAGGATAGATGGGGGTGGGCATGTGAGTTGTTCCTTTCTATGATCAGGAGTCGGCCGCAGCGGCGAAGAAGCCCGTGGCGATGCCCCATTCCTTGAGCAGGCCGGTTTTGGTCTTCTTGAACATCTTGCCGACGCCGTAAGCCGTCTCGATGCCGACGCCCTGATTGAACTGGTAGTCGGTGTTGTCGAGCTGGGTGGGTTTCGCCATCTGGCCGTAGGCCATGACGACCGCCGACTGACCGCACAGCCAGACCGGGCGAACTTCCGTGGTGCCCGAGGCGCCGGCCGTCGCGTAGAAGGTCGGGGCGCGGGTATCGATCTCGGGGATCTCGCGATGGATCACACCATCGTCGAGCAGGTCGCCGTCCTGGAAGATCGGGTTCTTGGACACGCCATTACCCTCACGCGGGCGGGCATCCTTGTTGATGGTTTCCAGATCGATCTTGAGATCGCGGAACGTGCGCGAGCCGTGGAACGCGACGTAGTATTCCCGGCCGTCCGTCACCTTGAACGGGCGGATTTTCGGGTCAGCGAGCTTGGCCCGGCGCTTGAGCAGCCGCATCGCGGCGCGGTTGCACTTGTCGTCCGTGGTATCGAGGTTGGCGGTTGCGGTGGCGAAGGTCGCCGAGTAGTTCGAAACCAGCTTCCCGAACAGAACCCGATCGACGTTATCCACCACCCAGGTATTGCGCTGGGCAGCCGTGGCATCATCGAACAGGATGCCGTTGACGCGTTGTCCGGCGGCCGAGTTCAGGCCGGCAGGTGCCGATTCCGTCTGGATGGCATAGAGCGCGTCGATGATCTCGTCGCGGGTCAGTTCCTTGAGCCAGTCCGACAGAAGGGGCCGGGCCACATCGAAGATCGCCGAGGAGTCCTTCTGCTTTTCGGCCTTGTTGGTCTTGACCGCGTTACGAGCCCAGTCGATCCAGGCGCGCATGCCGTAGTTGTCGACATCCTCCTCGTTACCGGCAAGGGCGCCGGAGCCGATCGCGGTAGCCTTGAGCCGGGCGACCAACGGGATGTTCATCTGCTCGCCGCCGGAAGTCAGTTCCATGCGCTTGCGGATGATCGAGGTGATGGATTCGCCCATATAAGGGGCGAACAGGTTTTCGCGAACCCACTCACGGTTTACGCCTTTCGTAAACTTGATGAGCTTGTTGTTGGTCTGGATGGTGGTGAGAGCCATGACGGCTTGTCCTTTCTGAAGCCGTCAGCCCAATAAAAAACCCGCCGTTAAGGCGGGCCATCATCAGGATTTCGGCGAGTTTATCCGTTAGCGTGTCGCCAGAGCCCATCGTTCGAGATGTCATCGTCATCAGCGGAGGTTACCGTTGATGCGTTGGTCGCTCGGGTCAGGGATGGCGGGAGGTTTACCGGGGCGGCCTGTCGGGTAGCGCCGGGCTGGGGTTGCGTTCCGCCTCGAATGCGTTCGAGAACCTTGGCCTGGTTGGCCGGGTCCGCAAGATACGCCTCAAAGCGCTTTTCAAAGAATGCGTTGGGATCGGTGCCTACTTCAGCCATCGTCTTGCGCTCACGATGCCACTGGATGAGAGTTTTGCCGGGGTCGCGCGACTGCTGCATGCGAGCCTTAAGTGCAGGATCAACAGCTTGCTGGGCAGCCGCGTAAGCCTCTTCGAACTCTTTCCCGTGGTCCTCGTGCGCCTTGGCGAGAGATTCTTCCCGCCGTTCGTTCAGGCGTTCCTCGCGCAGCTCGTTGCGGATAAACTCCCGATAGCCAACAGGGTCCAGAAGCGGATCAGGCGGCTCGGCCCTTTCCTGAGCGGCGGGAGGCGGCTGAGGTGCGCGTGGTTGCTGCCACTTTGACCTCTCGGCCTCCATGGCTGCCAGCCGATCGGCCAGCACGCGCTTTTCCTCGTTGATCTCCCGCACGCGCCATGACGGAACCATTGCTGCATGGTCGTCAACCGGCGTGGGTGCCGGGGGATCAACAGCAGCAGGGGGTTCAGGCTCGTTCTCCGCCTTGCTGGCGAAGCGCCCTGCATCATCGCGTGGTTGCCCATCCTGCTCTACTGGCGCCTCCGGGACTTCTACAACGGCCTCATCAGCCGAAGCTTCGTCCGCATTGGCCCCGTCGAACAGTTCCTGGTCACTCAATCCTGTGTCTACGGCTTCAGTCGGCATACTTCACCCTTTCGCGTTTCGTGCGATCACGTTGTGCCTGATATCGCTCAGGCTTGCGGGTAGTCTTGCCCTTTATCGTGCAGGCGAACGATCTCTATTCGGCCTCAGCCTTAGGCTTCTGCGCAGCCTTCTTGCGCGCAACCTCGGCGTCCACCTCGGCCTTCTCGCGGGTGGCCTCGATACCAGCCGCCGCCTTCATCCGCTCGATCTCGACTTGGCTCGCAGCCTTCTGCCGCTCCAGGTTCATCTCGAATTGCGCGGTCTGCGTCTTCAGGTGCCAGTCAAAGGCAGCTTGTTCCTGCGCCTGAGTGCGATCAAATTCCGCCTTCTGGGCCATCCGCGCCTGATCGGCTTGGAACTCTGCTGCCTTTTGCTGGGCGTCAACGACGGCTTTCTGCTGCTCAAGCTCCTGCTGCGCCTTCATCGCCAGCACCTTTGGATCAGGCGGCGGGGGCTGCGCCTTGGCCTGCTCGATCTTCTTGAGCATCTTGGTCTTGGTGTTCGATTCCAGCGAGGATAGTTCCAGCGCGATCTCGGGGAATTGCTGGGCAAACTGAGGGCCAAGCGCCTGCAAGGTCGCAGCGGCATCCGCCTGCATGTTCACGGTGTCCGGGCCCTCATCGATGATGAAGTCAACGTCCATCGACCCGATCGCGTTGACGATCGCCGGCAGCCCCGTTCTTGGATCTGTATCCAGCTTGTTGATCTGGAAGAACTGCGCCACGTTCTGGTCGTCAGTCACGCGAATCCAGCGCTCGGCCTTCCAATGTTCCGTGATTATGTTCCAGATGCAGCGGTAGACCCGGATCTTCCAGTTCTTGTAGGCCGACAAATACGGTCCAAGCTCGGCCATGCCGGCCTGCTGAAGCAATGCAATCGCACGGCCGGACGAGTCCTCAAGCCCCTGCCCGATCAATGCCGGGTTGGGGCCAAAGTTCTCGATCTCGCCCTTGGCCTCCTGGAGCATTTCCAGTTGGCCTTGAAAGTCAGCCTTGGACGCCGCATCGTCGGGCTCCATCTTCAGGCCCGGATTGGTTTCCACCCAGCCATCAGGCTTGGCCCACTCACGGCGGGCAGTCTCGATATCGTCAACCGCGCCCTTCTCGGAAATCACCCTGCGGCTGTTGAGCAGATGCAGCGCCTTGGACCGGCGCATGTTGATCTCGTCCTGGGCTGATTTCAGGTTCCGGATGAACCCGTACCGATCGCCGTCATGGTCCACATTGGCCGAGAACATCAGGAACCGGGGAAACGTCTTTCCCTTCTCGTCATGGAACGGGCTTTGGCCCTGCATCATGACGGTGTTGCCGATGTAGAGCGTCCAACACCATTTGCCCTTGCAGATGTACCAGTGATCGACCAGCCGGAGGCGCTTCAGCGAGGTGTTTACCCAGGACTTTTCGCGGTCCTGATCACCCGTGGAGATATCCGACCCCTCCTCCATCAGGTCGTCGATCTCCGACGCCTTGTCCGGTATCAGCTCCTTGGCCTGGTCAACGTCGATCCATTTCGCGATGCCCATGTAGCGGGCATCCGTAAAACCCTCGTCAAAGCTCCGCGGATCATAGAAGAAAGTGTCGGCATAGACGATGTGAATGCCAAGATCAGGATCGCCATGATCGCCAGTCTCAAGATCAAATTCAACCCCCGCGATTCCATCGATGGCCCCTAGCCGTGCGTTGCGGGAGGATTTGCTGTTCCAGTTGTTGCGGTCCAGCACGAAACGCATAACGGCCGTGGCCACGTCGGCGCCGGCTTCATGCTGCGGCGTGCGGGCGAATGCCTTGGGGTCCTGACGAAGCTTCTCAACGATGCCGACAACCGCGTTGATCTTGCGCTCGATACGGTTTGAGGTGACGACAGGCTGTTTCCGGCGCTGCAGGACGGCTATCTCAGCCTCGGTCCATTGGTCGCCGTGGTAATAGTGGCGGGACTGGCGCGCTTCCTCGATCTCGGCTGATTTTGCCCCGAGGTAATCATAATACTGCTTTTTCAGCTTATCGACGGGGATATAGCTGTCTGCATCGTCAGGAGACGCAGTTCCGCCGCCCGAGGTCATTGGCTCGGGGGATTGAAGGGCTGGCTGCATATGATGCCTAGTAAACTTTGAAGCTGTCAGTGTTTGACACGTCGGTGCGCTTGTAGCCGCTCGCGTTCTTCGGCTTCTCGTTCTCAGGCTTCTTCCTGATCCAGGGTCGCGACATGCAGGCGTATCGGGTTTCGTCCGGAGCGTGGTCTTCCATGTCGCTGTCTACGTCTTCAGGCTTCAGCGGATCATGCTGCAGCGCCGGCAAGGTCCGGATCAGATCGACACAGGTCGAGAACGTGACCAACATTGGCAACCCGTCATCATCACCCTCAAGCCGGCCTCTGACCTGATCCCATCCGCCCATTGCACCTCGACCTGGCACGCGCTTGTTGTCAGCATGGCGGAACGGAACCAGCTTGGCCTTGATCAGCTCCGCGTTGATGCGCTCGGAGATCGGCGGTCCGCCATCCTCACTGAAGGCTGCAGGATCAAGAACGCCGCTAACCAGCTTTGGGTCTTTGGCCTCTCGCTCAGCAATCCCTCGGCCTACCGCATCAGCATGCAGCTTGAGCCCGACGTTGGGCTTGATTTCACCCCTGTCGTTCTTCTGAACGCCGTACCATTCGCGGTATCGAACGATGCAGCCTCTTGGGAGCCAAAGACCGCTCTCCAGTTGATATTTATCGCCAACGACAGCCCACCAGCCGATTGAGAACGGCTTGGAAGAGCCCCAGTCACCCGATCGAAAGCGAGCCCAGTCCTCAGGAATCTCGAACGGCCTGACGACATGCTTGGCGGCATCCCAGCAATCGAAGAATGCGCCCTCGATCACATCCCAGTCGCCGGCAAGCCAAGCTTTTACGAGTTCCTTCGAGCCGGACTGATAGAGGTTTGCAACGTAGCCAGAGCCCAGATAACGATTGTCGCTCAGCTTCGACGGGATGAATACCCGGTTCTTGCGAACCACCTCACCCGTGAAGGGATTTGTGAAATCCTCCCACATGATCTGCCAGCCGTGCGGCGCCGGGGAAATGTAACGAGCCTTGACCCATTGATGCCCAGGCCCGCCCGGATTCCCCGTCGCATGAAACTGGCACGGAACACCTGTAGCCGATCGAAGCGTCGCCCTGAGCTTGTTGACCGGCGTAGGGTCTGCCCAGTGTGTCAGCTCCTCGAAGAAGACATCCGTGTAATTGTGGCCCTGGTAGTTGTCCGCGTCCGCGTCCTTGTCCAGGTACTCGAACTTGAGCCGGGCCTTATTCGGAAATGTCCACCACTTCTTCTGCTCGCTCCAGACCGCGCCGATCGGGCCGTAAATCTGCCGGGAACGCTCGATCGCCTCTTTCAGATCCTCACGAGTCCGCCGGAAGAACACCCCGACGCAATGCTCACCATATCTCGCCGCCTTGATGGCGAACTTGCCGAGCATCCCGTCTGTCTTGCCGCCGCCTCGCGCCCCGCCGTAGAAGATTTCATCGGCCGGGCATTTGATTAGCGCGGTTTGCGGTCCCTTCTGAGGCGACCATGCAAGCTTAGTGCTTCGGAGCGTGCTCCCGTTCCCAGTCTTCAACGTTGTCGACGGGCTCGCCTGAGACAACATAATTGGTGTTCACATTCTCATTGATGGAGCGGTCAACGAACATCCCGATTTCCTTACCAAGGAGTTCCAGCGCCTTGTTCGCAACGCTGCCCTGGTATTGGAATTCCCCGATCGTATTGCCATCGTCATCCGTCATGGACTTGGCCTGCATGGACCTGGCGACGTTCTCCTTGAGGGTTTCGATTACCCACTCCTTGGTAAGGCCGGTCGCTTTAACCGCCTCAGCGGTCGCCTGAGCGTGAATGGCCTCACGTTCATCGAGTATCTCAGACACCCGCTCTAAAATGTTTTGCTTGTGCTTTAATACGCTGGCATTCCCGCGGTTCGGACTAAATCCGGCCAAAGCATACGACTCTTCAGCCGTTTTACCCTTAGCCAGTTCCTGCGCGAACCGCTCGTGCTTTGGGTTGGCGAGAGCGGTCACGTCGCCCTCTTGAGGCTAAGCTCTGCCCGGAGACGCTGGTTTTCACGCTCCAGCGTGTCCACAATCCCCAGCGCCTCGTTCACACCGCTGAAGGGGCCATTCGACATGCCGAGAACATCGCGATCAGGCGCCCTGAAGCAGGCATCGTGAGCAGCCTGCAGCGCTTTAAGCGCCTGATTGTAGAATGGTCGATCGGACATCACACAACCTTCGCCTTTGCCGGCGTCTTGAGTTCCGCCCGTTCCTTGGCGCGCTGGGCTTCGAGTTCATCCTCAGCCTTGCGCTCTGCGGCGACGCGCTCGTTGTGGGCGGTCGGGTCCTGGATCGCCGCAACGTGCATCAGGATCTTGTCGCGGACGGTCTCGGCGCCCGAGGGCGTAACGCTGGTCAGGGTTTGAGCCAGTGCAGCGATGTGGGCAACGTGGTCATCCTTGCTTTCGACCTTGGGCTTGGTATCCGGACGCGGCGCATCAAGTTTGGTTTCTGCCATGGTGTTTCTCCTTGTAGGGTGATGCTAGCCCCATAAGAAAACCCGCCGCGGATCTCTCCGGACGGGCGCAAATCGTGATCATGCCCCATAAGGGGGTGATTTGGTTTTACTGTCAAGTGGGTTGCGCCGGAGTTTCTGCATTCGGCTGAGCCCCCAAACCTCGGCTCGATTCCCATTCCATGAAACCAGCGCAGTTTGCTTCTCTGGGTAAACTTCAAGCACCTTTACGAGCCACGTGCCCATTCTGCGCATCGAAGTATTGCCTATGCGGGTCATGTGGCAATCGTAAAGCGTCTCGCCCGGCTTGATCCTACTGAAGGCAACCATTCACCCGATCCCCCACAATTTTGCCAGCCGATACCCGGCATCCTTCACCAGTTCAGCCGCACCCGCAATTGCCTGCGGCTTGTTCGTCCAGCCGATCAGGTTGCCGCATAGCTCCAGGTTTTCCTCCTGACACACGAACCGATCCACAACGGCGCTGGATCGCATTCCAAGGCACTGCTGAGCCTCCCGCCAGCGCTGACGGTGAAATACCTGCCCCTCGCTCTTGGGCATCCCAGCGGGGCCGCCTTCGCCTCCTGAGAATATCCGGTCGAGGTCGAGTGAACTGATCGTGGGGGCCTGGCCGGCGTGGTACCAGTGATGGCGGTATTTCTGGAGCGCAGAATGCTCGGCGCCGGAGATTATTCCCTTTTTATGGGCGCGATCGAGCGGGCTGTCTCGCATCGTGTAGGTCTTGATGCCGCGATCTTCCCCACCGAGGGCGAAGTTTCCTCCAGCCATCCGCAGCCGCTCAGGTGTTGGAGAGCCGTGGATCTCGATCGACGGATAATCCGGATTCGGCTTGCCCTTGACCGTCGCCGGAATGCCGATCTTGCGCGGATTTCTCATTGAGGCCTCGGGCATGTTAGGTTCCTTCGCCAAATGTGATCTCAGGAGTGCCGTCCCAAGCGCCGCGCGAAACCCACAGGCCATGGCGGCCATCCGACGCGTCTCCGTATTTCCACCACATCGGCCGGGCCGTTTTGGTCCATTCCACCAGTTTTTCCCAGCGGCTATGGCCCTCAGGAACGAACATCGTCGCCAGATAGCCTTGCGGCCGATCGCGCAATAGCGGTTCCGGCTGCCGTTTGGCAAAGACGGGCCGCGGTGCCCGCTGTTTTTCCAGAAACGCCCGGTGATCATCGCAAGCCTCGACCATTTCGCTGATGGTCGGCGGAAACTTGCTGCGGCGCTGGATTCCTGTCCGGGGATCGCAGACATACGCAATCACCTCATCCGGATATTGCTCGAGCACAGCACCCAGCGAGACCTTGAAACCCTCGGGGTCAGCAAACTGGTCAATTCGGTAGGAGGCGAAGAGAGCCATCTGGCAACGCAAAATCTGCGCTCTCCGACTGTTCGAGCTCGGCAAGCTCTCGGCGGAGGGAAGCCGTGAGACTGCCGCCGGATCGATTTTGATTTGTTCCATATGCCACCACGGTTTCAGCTTCTCGGAATTCGACTTTGGGGAGGGGTCTGGAATGCTCGGCAATGGCTTTCGCCAGCGGCTTTTCCAGATATTTGAAATGCTCAATCGGCCCGTCGCGCTTGCGCTGGGCGGTTTCCTTGGCTGCCTGGATCATCAGATCGGCCGGCCAGCCCTCGTTGAAGCATTTTTGCACCCAGACCGCGGCGCCGTACCAACCGAGCGGGCAGTTTTTTGGGTCGGAGAAACCGCAAGCGACTGCCAAGGCGTCGGCCGTTTCCTGGGCCTCGTCTGAAATCAGCTTCGCGCGCTTACCATCATCATCTACTACTTCAGTGCTTTTAGTGTCTTCTACTTTGCGTCGCTGCTGCGTCGCTGCTGCGTCAGTTTGCGCGTCGCTTGCTGCGTCACGAGGCAGCGATACCTTCTGATATTTATTGTAGTTGCAAATGGTTATAACGGTAATGCCTGCGTCACTTTGTGCGTTGATCATGGCGTCGGTTTTCAGACGTTTCAGAAAACGCCTTACACGCGGCTCGTTCCATTGCCATTTGTCAGCCATGAAACGGAGAGAGGCTGCGACCTGTCCGCGCTCGAGTTGGACCACGGACGACCCAACGCGCTTGGTTCTGGCTTTGAACGACGCTTCGCCGATTAGCCACTGCCAAGCCTCACGCTCTGTCAGGGGCTCGTTGGCAAAGCTGGGGTGATCCCAGATGCCTCGATCGACGGCGAATACTCCACGCTCGCTCAAACCTGCGCTACCTTCCCTATCTTCTCGAGTGTGAACCTGCCGCCGACTCCGCGCTTGCCTTGAATCTTGATGTTGAACTGCGAAAGGCGCTTGTTGGCGTGGTTGGCGACCACCGCAATGATGTTTGTGCTGTCCGGCCCGCCGTCCCGAGTGTTGGCGTAAACCTCATCCATGATGTCGCCGCCGCTGATGCCGGCCGTTCCTGCGCGCTTCACGACGTTGAAGATGCGGCGCTGCAATGGCGTCAGGACGACGCCGATCTCGTCAGAGACGAGCGGGTGACCGCAGCATTTGCAGACCGGAACCTTCATGCTACGCTCTCTGTTGGAGTGGATGGAACGCGGCTCAAAAACTGATCTTCGCGGAGAACTGTCGTCACGCCATCGACCAGGATGTTCACGACGTGATGCCTGGCGATCTCAATCCTCAGCAATTCATCCGATCCGAATAGCTGGATGTTGAGCATGTGGCGGCCTGGCGCTGGTGTGGTCAGGTAGGCGAGCTTGGCGATCATGATGCCTTGCGCTTTCTCGGCGCCTCGATACGAAGTTGCCTCAGCAGCAAATTCCCCAGCTTGGCTTCAAGCTTTGTCTTTCGCTGTGAGCGGGGTTTGGCGCGGCGGGCGGCGGCCAGTGTTGCGAAATATTGCGAGGCAATGGTTTTCATTCCAATGTCTCCAGCGCGGCAGTGTTCTGAACAGCGGCGGCAAGCATGGCCTGCAACTCGCTCTTGGTCATTTCGCGAGCGAGGCGCGGCTGCCTGCGCCCGTAAATGCTGATCGGATACCCGGTAAGGTTTGACATCACCGTCATCAGTCCGGGCGTAGCAGGTTTGTTGAAAATCTTGTTTGACGGCTTGCGCTCGCGGTCCTTGAAAACCGTTTTGCATATGCGCGGGCGCGTCCCAGGTGCCGGCGGACGCCGCGGCTCACCCTGCGGCTTCGGGTCTACCGCGCGATTCTGCCCGTTGATGTTGTTCGATCTGGTGTGGGTCGGCAGCTTGAGGCGGTGCGCCTTGCCAATCACTGCGTTACGCGTCACGCCGATAACTGCGGCGATCTGCGAGCATGAATAGCCGTGGCTCCAGAGCCTCACGAGATCGGCGACAAGAGCCTCAGTCCAGATCGAGTTGGCGTTGCTGCTCACGATTCATCCTCCAGGATTTCAGGAGCGATCTCGACTGCTAACAATGCGCGCCGCTTCGAGGAACGCATCAATCTCGCTCCGATGGAAATCCGGATCGATGTTGGAAAGCGCTTGAGCACGCCGACTAAAAAAGTTCGCAACAACTGCCGCATCGCGCTTGGCCTCTTCTATTTGGGCCTGCTGCCGCACAGCTCGGGCCGCTAAGTGGTCCGGGTCTTTGATCTCTTCATTCCAAAGAGACCTGGCCGTCCGAAACGAAATGCCAGCCGTCTTGGCGATCTTTGATAGCCATCGAGGTAACTCGCCATGTGCTGGCGGATTTCCTGCCAAGACGATCATTGCTGCCCGCGTACTCATTTTGGACCACTTCTCCAACATCTGGTTTTTTCCTCTGCCACATTGAGATTATGGTCAGAGTTACTCAGGATAACGAACCGTTCAGTTTCATCACGCTCAGCGCTGCAACGCGAAACGTGACGCGATATCTAGGTCTCGACGAAAAGAAGGATGAAGACACTGGCAACAAGCGCAACCGCGGTGATGGTCCCAAGGATCACGTCC
>Ga0070688_100000412_pt1 | contig 21692 bp, 23 predicted proteins | sample KBSS13HmetaG_FD_64679 | JGI IMG/M metagenome (GOLD analysis project Ga0070688, IMG submission 64679) | Switchgrass rhizosphere microbial communities from Kellogg Biological Station, Michigan, USA - KBS S1-3H metaG | ecosystem: Host-associated > Plants > Roots > Rhizosphere ...
GAGGCCACCTCCAACGTCGACGTCCGCACCGAGAAAACGATCGAGCGCGGCCTCGAGCGTCTCCTCCACGGCCGCACCGCCATCGTCATCGCCCACCGCCTCTCCACCATCCGCCGAGCAGGCAAGATCGTCGTCCTGGAGCAAGGCAAAATCGCCGAGCAGGGGACGCACGACGAGCTGATCGCAGCTAACGGGCCTTACTCGAAGCTCTACGGCGCTTGGTCCGAGAGTTCGGCGGCTTGAGGTTCAGGGACCGGGCCGGTTGCGGGGAGGGTCCGGTCACCCTCCCCGACACGCTTTTCAGGACGCCAGATCACGAGACCGCAAAAATGGCTCCTGAGGGACCAATTTTGCGGTCTCGGTGAGCGTCAGCCGGAGGCATTCGGTTCACGCGGCGGAGGTGCGCCCGCCGACCCCCACCGGCACCCTCCCCAAGAGAGGCTTACTCAGCCGGGTCCGACGCCGCCGGATTCGCCGCCCGTTTCGGGGGCCGGTTCCGGTGCTTCGGGGCTGCCGCCGGCCCCGCCCGTTTCGGGAGCTACTTCTTCTTCGGGGACGATTTCTTCTTCGGGGGCCGGTTCTTCGAATTCGGGTTCTACTTCGACCCCGCCTTCTTCTTCGCCCCCTTCGAATTCTTCGCCTCCGGGCGTTTCGCCGCCGCCCGCCGGGGTCGGCAGGCCAGGTTCTTCGCCGCACTCTTCGAAGCCGAAGGCCGCCGCCTGGGTCTGGAACTCTTCCAGCGCCGCGGCTGCTTCCTGGCCTTTTTCTTCCAGGGCCGCCTCGTCTTCGCGTTCGGCCGCCAGTTTCAGATCGGCCTCGACCTGGCCGAGTTCGGCGGTCGCTTCTTCGAATTTGGCGTATTCGGCCTCTTCGCCTTCGGGCGCGCCGAGGTCCTGCAGCCGTTCGACCATGCCGATGTAGAGGTTGGCGACCTTTTCGCTGTCTTCACTGGTCGAGCTTTCGGTTTCCGAGGAGCTGAGGGCGGCAACCGCGGCGTTGACCTCGGCGCAGACCCCGTCCCCCTGCTCGATCAGTTCGTCTTTCGTCAACGCCGCTGGTTCTTCGACGGTCGGCGTCGTCGTCGTTTCGGTTTCGTCGCCGCCACCGCCGCCGCAGCCGGCGATCAGCAGCGCGACCAGGGCCGCGAGAGCGAGGAGGATGGTCTTCTTGCCGGGGATCAGCATGGGGCGAAGCTAGCAAAGGGATTCGACGCCTTTGCAGGGAAAGCTGCGGCCCAGGGACTCGAACCCCGACTACCTCGTCCAGAGCGAGGCGTGCTGCCATTACACCAGGCCGCAACGGCACCCCTCAGGATAAGGGACGCGTCCGCCAGGCGACTAGCCGTTGAAAGGGGTTCCCTCGGCGACCGCCTGCCGGGCTTCTGCGAGTTCTTCGGGCCTTTCGACGCTGAGGCAACCGGCGACGCGGTCGCCCTGCAGAAACCAGACCGAGAACTCGCCGCTGTCGCGGTCGCCGCGCCAGACCTCGCGGTCCCACTCATACGCCGGGCCGACGTACTCGAGGCTGGTCCAGTCGGCGAGGTCGCTGAAGAAGTAGGGCACGACCTCGTAGTCGGCGTCGAGGCCGAGCATGTTGCCGGCAGCGTGGATGCCCTGCTGCATCGCCACGTCCCAGTGCTCGACGTGGATGCGGCGGCCGTGGACGACGCTGTCGTAGGAGCAGCAGTCACCGGCGGCGTAGATCCCCGGCGCCGAGGTCTCGAGCTTGGAGTCGCAGGTGATGCCGCCGTCGCCGACCTCGATCCCGGCCCGCTGGGCGAGCATCGCGTCCGGCCTTACCCCCGCCCCGACGATGACCGCGTCACACTCGACGCTGAGCCCGCTCTCGCAGACGACCGCCTTGACCCGGCCGTCGCCCTCGAAGGCGCTCAGGGTCTCACCGCCGTGGAAGCTGACGCCGTGGGATTCGAGCCGCTCCTGGAACCAGCGGCCCGCGTCCTCGCCGAAGGTGCGCGAGAGGGCGACGTCCTCCATCGCAATGATCGTGCACTTCGTTCCCTGCGCGGTCAGCGAGGCGGCGACCTCGCAGCCGATGTAGCTGCCCCCGATCAGGACCACGTGCTCGGCGGCCTCGGCGTCGGCGCGGATCGCGTCGGCGTTGCCAAAGGCGCGCAAGTAGTGGATGCCCTCGTTCTCGGCCCCCTCGACGCGGAGGATGTTGACCATTGCCCCCGTCCCCAGCAGCGCCTTGTCGAAGGCGACCTCCTCCCCGCCCTGGATCTTCGCCGTTCGCGCCCCGAGGTCGAGACCCATCACGTTCTTCCCCGTCAGCAGCTCGACCCCGTTCTCCTCGTACCAGGAGCGGCCGCCGTTGACGTGGGCGTCCTCGCGGCCGGCCTCGCCGCGCAGGTACTCCTTCGAGATCGGCGGCCGTTCATACGGCGGCTCCGGCTCGCGGCCGACGAGGAGGATCGAGCCCTCGGAGCCGCGGCGGCGCAGCTCGGCGGCGCAGTGGGCGGAGGCCATGCCTCCCCCGATGAGCAGGAAATCGACTTTGCGGTCGGCCATTGCTACCCCGTTAGCGTCTGATCCCGCGACGTTCTTACTCGCCGCTCGCCCCGTTGGACCCGTTCGAGCCGTTGCCTTCGGGACCGAAGAGCGCCTTCAGATCCTCCTCCTTGCCCGGGTCGAGCACGGCGAGGATCTCGTCCCCTTCCTGGAGGACGGTGTCGGCGTTGGGGACGAAGCCCTTGCCTTCGCGCAGGACCGAGATCAAGAGGCTGCCTTCGGGCATCTGCAGGTCGCCGACGCGGCGGCCGGTCACGCCCGAGTCCTTGCCGAGCAGCATCTCGATGATCTCCAGCTGCTCCTCCTGCAGGTCGAGCAGGTGGACGAGCCCGTACTCGGGCACCTCGTGCTCGAGCAGGCGCAGGATCAGGTCGGTCGCCGAGACCGAGGGCTTGATCCCGAGCAGGTCGAAGTGACGCCGGTTGCGTGGGTTGTTGACTCGGGCGATGATCTGGTCAACCAGGTACTTCTCCTTCGCCACCTGGCAGATCAGCATGTTGTCCTCGTCGTCGCCGGTGACCGCGATCACCATGTCCGCACGCTGGATTCCGGCCCGCTCCAGCACCCAGAGCTCGGAGGCGTCGCCGTAGGAGATGTTGTGCTCGAGCTCCTGCTCGACGGTCAGGTAGCGGCGGCGATCGCTCTCGATCAGCGTCACCTCGTGGCCCTTGTCCAGCAACTCGCGAGCCAGGTTCCAGCCGACCTTGCCGGCGCCGACGACGATGATGTACATGCCCGCTCCCAGCTCCCTACGCCGCCGCCGGCGTGTCGTCGGGGGAAGCGCCGCGGCCGGCCGCCTCGCGCACGGCCCCCTCGAGCATGTCGATCGCGACCCGGGTCGGGCAGACCGTGTTCAGGCCCTGGCGCTGGTACCACTCGGCCCGCAGCGGGTCGAGCACGCGGGCGATCACCGTCGGCACCTCGTACTGGCGCTGGGCGATCTGGGAGATGACGATGTTCGTGTTGTCGCCGTCGGTGGAGGCGATGAAGACGTCTGCCTGGCCGATCCCCGCGGCCTCCAGGGCCTCGGTCTCGAGCCCGGCGCCGACCGTGAACTGGCCGCCGAGGTCCTCCCAGCTTTTCTCCAGGCCGACCTCGAGGCGGGCGTGCGACTCGGGGTCCTCGTCGAGGCAGGAGACCTGGTGCCCCTCGCGGAGCATCGCCCTTGCCACCGAGGAGCCGACCCGGCCGCATCCCACGATCAGAACGAACATTGGGCGGATACTAGACGGGGCGTTGCGCTACTCGGGTTCCGGCGGCGCCGTGAGCAGCACCCGACAGGGCGCTTTCTTCAGCACGTACTCGGTCGCCGCCCCGATCTCGTCCGGCTTCGCCGCGCCGATGCCGCCGAGAACGCCGCCGCCGCGGATCTTGGTCGGCGGCTCGCCGCCGATCACGATCGCTTCCGCGTTGCTGCGCCGGGCCGCCTCGAGGATGCCGGCACCGACCTTGCGGGCGCGGATCACATCGGTCGTCACCTCGACGTCCTCGTACTCCTCCCCCACCTCGCGGGCCCGCGCCAGCGCCCGCCGCGCCCCCTCCTCCTTCTCCCTCGGCAACTGCGCGTCGAGCGGCAGCGTCAGCGGCACCTCGATCACGTAGACGACGTCCATGCGCGCGTCGTGCCCGCCCTTGGGAGTGCGAGCGTCGGCGGCCGCCAGGCGCCCCGCGGTGGCGACGATGTCGTCGTCGAACCTGGTCCCGAAGACGGGCACGAGGATGTTGGTGAATTCGATCTCCGGGACCTGCTTGGTCAGCGCCTGCTCGGTGACGGTCACGCGCCTGGTCAGCGTCGTCCCCTCGAAGACCTTGCGGTAGAGGACGTAGAAGGTGAGGCCGAAGGCCATCCAGCCGAGCCCGACCCAGCGCGCGGTCGAGTGGTAAGCGAGGACACTGACGAAGGCGAGGGCGCTGACCAGCGCCGCGAAGAGCGCCGGCAGCGGCACCTCCGCGTGGCCCCAGGCGAACCCCATCGGAATCCGGAAGGGCCGCCGTTTTTCCGGCTGGCTGACCCGCAGGCGGATGATCGAGAGGTGGGCGATCGTGATCGCCAGGGTGGCGCCGAAGGCGTAGATCCCGGCCAGCAGCTTGACGTTGGTGGGGATGACGAGGCCGATCGCGATCAGGCCGCTGAGGACGATCGCCACGTAGGGCGTCGCCGTGCGGCGGTGCAGCTGGCCGAGCCAGCTGGGGATCTGGCGGTTGATCGCCAGCGTGTAGATGTGGCGGGAGACGCCGAGCATCGAGGTGCTGGCGGCCCAGATCAGGACCGGCGTCGCCACCGCGGCGACCAGCCATTCCATCGTCGTCGCCACCCAGGCCGGTTCGAAGGCGGCGACGACGCCGAGCACCGGCTCCTCGACGAACTCGCCGCCGAGGGCGGTGTGAGGACCGTCGGGGCCGGCGACCACCGGCACCGCCATCAGCGCGATCGCCGCCATCCCCGCGTAGACCAGGGGGACTCCGAGAGCACCGACGCTGGCGACCCGGCGCAGGTCCTCGCGGCTGACGTCGATATCGGGGGCGAGGTCGGAGGCGGCCTCGATTCCAGCGTAGGCGAGCATCGCCACCACCGCCGCGTAGACGATGTCCCTGAAGCTGGGGTCGGTGAAGAGGTCGAGCTCGGCGGTAAGGCGGTCAGGGTGCATCACCACCAGCAGACCGACGACGATCACGGCCAGCTGCAGCCCGAGGTCGGCGAGGGCGAGCAGGGTGAGCGAGCGCTGGCGCTCGCGGCCGGTGACGTTGAGGATGTTGAGGACGCAGACGAGGACGATCACCGCCGTAGCAATCGCGATCTCCCAGCCCGGCTTGGCGAAGTCCCCGGTCACCGGCTCCAGGTAGTGCGGCACCGAGAGGGCCGCCAGGGCGATGACGATCAGGTAGTCGATCAGGATCGCCCAGCCGGCGACGAAGGCGATCAACTCGTTGAAGGCGTGGCGGGCGAAGGTCGAGGAACCGCCGCGCTCGCGGAACATCGCCCCGCCCTCGACGTAAGTGAGCGTGGTCAGCCCGAAGAGGAGGCCGGCGGCGAGAAAGATCAGCGGCGTCAGCCCGAGCCCGCGGTCGGCGACGACGCCGAGGGAGAAGTAGATCGAGAAGCCGACGGCCGAGTAGGCGGCGGCGAAGAGCGCCGGCACCCCGAGGCCGCGCATGAGGATGCGTTCCTCCGAAGGCGGTTCCTGGGGGCGCGGTTCTTTGCCGTCTCCGCCGCTGCCCTCGGGCGTGCTCATCGCTCCGCCCTCGCCCCGAGCCAAAGCCGGCAGGCGCCGACACCGACGAAGGCGATCCCGAGCAGGAAGCCGACCGAGGCGGGGCCGCCGCCGTTGGCGAGGGTAGCGGCGAGGACGACGAGCCCGATCGCCAGGAAGGCGAATGAGAAGGCGCGGACGGCACCGCGGTAGACGCGGTCGCTGTTCATCGCGCCGCCTCGGCCAGGGCCGCGCCGGGAACCGCCGGCGGCTTGTCGGTCGGGTCGGAGACGACGATCACCCGGCAGGGGCGCTCGCCGAGGATCGTCTGCAGGGTCTTGTCGTAGAGCGGGACGCCGTTGCGGTAGCGGAGGCCGACGACGATCGCTCCCGCCTTGATCTCCGCCGCCTCGTCGGCGACCGAATACCCGGCCTGCCCGGGCCGCACCCGGGCGACGTGCCCGGTCACCCGCTGGCCGCCGATCAGCTTCGCCTCCTCGATCTTGCGCTGCGCCTCGGCTTCCCGTTCGGGCATCTCGGCGTTCAGCGGCAGGTTGGTAGGCACGGTCATCATCGAGTGGACGTGGATACCGCGGCGGCGCTTGGAGGCGAGCTTGACCGCGGTCGCGACCATCTCCGGCGAGAGCGTTTCCTCGTCCTCGAAGGCGACGAGGATGCTTCGGTACTCGACCTCCTCGACCCCGAGCGGCTCCGGCAGCACCACCTTCACAGTCTCGGTCAGCGGCAGGCCCTGGTTGCGGCGGTAAAGGACGTAGACGACGATCCCCAGCGCCATCCAGCCGAGGCCGACGACGAGCGTGCGGGGGTTGAGGGCCATGACGACCAGCCAGGCGATGAAGGTGCCGAGGCCGCCGAGGACGGCGCTCAGCGGCACCTCGACCCCGAAGACGCGGAAGTTGGCCGGGGGCTTCCAGGGCCGCTCGACCTCGGCTTTGACGCGGCGGAGCTGGATCACCGCGACGTGGGCGATCGTGAACGAGAGCATCGCCCCGAACGAGTACATCGTCGCCAGGAAGTCGGTCTGCCCCGGCAGCAGGGTGATGATCGCGATCACCGAGAAGATCAGGATCGCGATGTAGGGGGTGCGGTACTTCGGGTGGACCTGGCGCAGGCCCTCGGGGAGCTGGCGGTGCTGGCCCATCGAGTAGGTGAGGCGGGAGACGCCGATCAGGCCGGCGTTGGTGGCGATCAGCAGGATCACCGCCGCGAGGATGCCGACGTAGTAGCGGAGGATTTCCGTCGGCAGGTGGCTGAGGCCGAGGTTCTCGACGATGCCGAGGATCGGGTCGTCGGCAAAGGTGGAGCCGAGCGCCGTCGAGTAGTGGCCGGCGGCGTCCTGGGTGACCGGCATCGCCGAGAGGGCGACGATCGGGATCAGCAGGTAGAGGCCGAGGACCGCGACCACGGTGAGGCCGACGCTGCGGGGGATCGTCCGGGCCGCGTTTTTGGCCTCCTCGGCCATGTTGGAGATCGTCTCGATCCCGGTGTAGGCGATCATCCCGACCGCGATCCCGAGCAGGAAGTCGCTCCAGGTCGGCGCCACCCCGAGGTGGACGTTGTTGACGAGGATGTCGGGGCTAAGGACGAGGACGACCCCGATCCCGACCAGGATCACCTGGGTGGCGAGGTCGGCAACGGCGAGGACGAGGTTCAGTTTCGCCGACTCCTCGGTGCCGCGGATGTTGATCAGGGCGAGGGCGACGATCAGCGCCGCGCCGCCGATGACGTCCCCCGGGCTGTCCCCCAGCCAGGGCCAGAAGACGGCCAGGTAGTGGGGCACGAAGAAGGCCGAGATCGCGACCGTGATCGTGTAGTTGAGCATCTGCCCCCAGGCGGCGACGAAGCTGACGAGCTCGTTGAAGGCGTGGCGGGCGAAGCTGGAGGAGCCGCCGGCCTCGGGATACATCACCGTCGCCTCGGCGTAGGTGGCGGCGGTGGCGGCGAAGATCAGGCCGGAGATGACAAAGGCGACCGGGGTGAGGCCGAGGGCGAAGGCGGCGGTGACGCCGAGGGCGTAGTAGATCGAGGAGCCGACGTTGCCGTAGGCGGCGGAGAACAGCGCCCCGACGCCGTGGACGCGGCTCAGCGATTCGTCTCTGGGGATTCGCTGGGCCATCTATGAGAAACGGGAACCGGTCACTCAGCCGAATATACGGACGTGACTGGCGCCCTTCGCACGTGGGAGCGGCCGAGGTCGGCCGGTGAGGTGCAGCCGCAGAGGCCGAGGGTCAACTCGAGCTCGGACCGCAGCAGCCCGAGGACGGCGGCGACGCCCTCCCGGCCGCCCGCGGCCAGGCCCCAGAGGGCGGGTCTCCCGACCAGGACCGCATCGGCGCCGAGGGCGAGCGCGGTGGCGACGTCGATGCCGCGGCGGATACCGCCGTCGACCAGCAGCGTCGCCCGCCCCTCGACGACCTCGGCGATCTCCGGCAGGGCGTCGGCGGTGGCGGGCGAGCGGTCGAGCTGGCGGCCGCCGTGGTTGGAGACGACGACGCCGGCGGCGCCATGGGCGAGGGCCAGCTCGGCGTCCTCGGCGGTCAGCAGGCCCTTGACGAAGACGGGGACGCTGCATTCGGAGGCGAGGCCCTCGACGTCGGCCCAGGTGAGGGCGTGGTTCATCAGGGCGAAGGTCTGCTCGATCGTCAGCGCCTGCTCACCGCCGGTGGCGGCGGTGAGGCTGGGCGTGCCGAGCTCCTTCGGCAGCGTGAAGCGGTTGCGGCGGTCGCGCTCGCGGTTGCCGCCGGGAGGCGCGTCAGCGGTGACTAGGATCGCCTCGAAGCCGGCGTCGATCGCCTCGTCCATCAGCGCCCGCGTCACTCCAGCGTCCTTGAAGGCATAGAGCTGGAACCAATGCCTCCCCTCGGGCGCGGCGGCGGCGACCTCGGCGGGACGGGTGGTCGAGAGCGTCGAGAGGCACATCACCGTCCCGGCCGCGGCGGCACCGGCAGCCATCCCACGCTCCGCTTCGGGGTGCGCCATCCGCTGGTAGGCGACCGGGGCGACGAGGACCGGCATCGCCACCGGCTTGCCGAGCACTTCCGCCGAGCTCGAGACCGTCCGCACATCGGTCAGCACCCGCGGCCGCAGCCGCCAGCGCCCCCAGGCGGCGACGTTCTCCCGCAGCGTCACCTCGTCCCCGGCGCCGCCGGCGAAGTAGTCGCGCGGCCCCTGCTCGAGCTGCTCCAGCCCCTCGCGTTCGGCATCCCAGACGTTGATCCAGTTCTCGCTCACGGCGAGCGCGACCCTACTCCTCGTCGGCGAGTGGGGTCGGCGCTCCTAGCGGCGCGGCTTCGGCTTCGGGATCCGGAACTTGGTCACGGCCGGCGAGATGTCCCAGCCCTGGTTGCGCCCCATCGAGGCGACCCGGAAGACATGCCGGCCCGGTTTCAGGTGCCGGTAGGTCCTCGGTGGCCTGCACCTCGTGGATTCGCGCTTGTCGAGGGTGCACATGAAACCGGGGCTTTCCGCGCTGGAGCCGAAGTAGAAGGTGACGCTGCGGTCCCTGAGCCGAACCACCTTTTTGGTGATCTGCGTTTGGGCTTCGGGCAGTTCGACGATCGGCGGTTCCCTTTCGGGTTCGACGAACGGCGGGCGCTGCCAGAAGACGCCGACCGTGATCGCCCCCACCAACGGCGAGCTCGAGGCGCTGTCGAACCTTCCGTCGACCGCGATCCGGTAAGTCGTCCCGGCAGCGGCGGTGAACTGGGTGAGGCTGCAGCTATGACCGTCGGCGGCGACCTGGGTCAGGGCAGCGACGGAGCTGCCGGTGTAGATCCCCAGCAGAGATTTTTCGAAGCGCCCGCAGGCCTGGGCGGTGAAGACGCCCGAGAAGGGCGGGTCGAAGGAGTACCAGACGGATGCCCCTCCTGGATCGCCCGCGTGCGCGGGCTCGCCGGGCTCCTTGGTCGCATTCCAGGTAAACCCTTCCGTCCCGGCGCTCCAGACGTCCTGGCTGAACCAATCGCCGGTCAGCGCCTCGGCGTCCGCGAAGTCGTCGTTGGCAGGCGCGGGCGTCTCTTCGATTTCGATCTCGAGAGCGCCCTGATCGCTGCCCGACATGAAGGTTGGTATGCCATCAACAAGGATCTCGTAGCTAACTCCGCTCACCGCCTCGAAGGTAACCGCCTCTCCGTCGTAACCAGGACATTCCGGACCCTGGCTGGCGAAATCACCAGCCACCTCGCTGAGCGCGTTGACCGCGGTCCCGGTGTACACGCCGAGGACGGGATTGATGAAGCTGCCGCAGGTGTTGACGGTGACGAAGCCGCTGACCGTTGCTTCCCACTCGTACCAGACACTGTGGCCCGAACGGGCGAAGTCAAGCACGGGCTCTTCGGGCTCTTTCGTCGCTTCCAGGTTGGTGCCGGCTTCGGCGATCGGGAGGCTGCCACTGAGCACCTGCCGGTCTTCGAAGTCATCGTTGAGGGGCGGGACGGCCATCGCCGCCGACGGCAAGACCAGCAGCCCGAGGACCGCCGATATCCACGCTAGGACCCCCCGCATGGCAAAAACACTATCGACCGCTCAAGCCCGCAGGCGCAGGACGGCGCCCGGTACTGGCCGCCTACCTGCGCTTCTACGCACGCCGCTGGCGGCCTGTTAGGGCGACCCGGCCGGTGGAGTGCCCTCTGGCGGTGCCGGGCCCCAGCTTTCACGTCCGTCGGTGGTCGCGATCGGGATCTTCGGGCCGGCCATCGCCGGGGTGTTGAGGGTGACGTCGGCAACCGCCTTCACCCGCGAGAGCACCTCGCGGACGCTGCTCTTGCGGCCCTGATAGCCCCAACCCTGCAGGTCGGCGGTGAGGCCGGTGGCGTCGATCCCAGCCGCATCGGCGAGATAGAGAGCGCGCGGCATGTGGAAGCCCTGGGTGATGACGACGGCGTCGTGGACGCCGAAGATCTGCCGCGCCCGCACCATCGTCGCCCAGGTGTCGAAGCCGGCGTGGTCCTCGAAGACGTCTTCGGGGGCGACCCCGTCCCGGACCAGCGCCTTGCGCATCGTGTCCGGCTCGTCGTAGCGCCAAGCGCCGTGGTCGCCGGAGACAAGGATCTTCTCCACCCTGTCTGCGTGCCAGAGCCGGGAGGCCTGCTGGACCCGAGCCGCAAGCATCACGCTCATGTCGCCATCGGGCTCGACCAGCGCCCCGGGGACGATCGCGACTTCGGCCTTCGGCACGTCCGCGACCTTCGAAGTCGAGTCGCCCCCGGACCAGAGCACGTAGAGGTTCGCCGCCGCGATCAAGAGCACCAGCGCCACCGCGCCCGCGATAGCCAGCTTCGAAAGCCGCGGCCAGCGCCTCCACGGGTAGCTGATGAACCTCCGCACCCCCGAAACGCTACCGAGGAGGGGCGGGGTGCCCCTCTCACGAAGGCTCAAGAAGTCACGCTTGCGCCCTGAAGTACATCCCAGCTGCGCGACGGACTTCGGGAGAGGGGCACCACGCCCCCCTCCCTGGAGCCGTTGCGAACTCCTAGAACTTGACGATCGGGATGATGAGGATCGCGACGATGTTCGCGACCTTGATCATCGGGTTGATCGCCGGCCCGGCCGTGTCCTTGTAGGGATCGCCGACCGTGTCGCCGGTCACCGAGGCGGCGTGGGCCTCGGAGCCCTTGCCGCCGTGGGCGCCGTCCTCGATCAGCTTCTTGGCGTTGTCCCAGGCACCGCCGCCGGCGGTCATGCTGACCGCTGCGAAGAGGCCGACGACGATGACGCCGATCAGCAGGCCGCCGAGCGCGTCGACGCTGAGCAGGCCGACGATCACCGGCACGACGATCGGGATCAGCGCCGGCAGGATCATCTCTTTCTGCGCGGCGGCGGTGACGATGGCGACCGTTTTCCCGTACTCGGGTTTCTCGGTCCCCTCCATGATCCCGGGGTGCTCGCGGAACTGTTTCCGCACCTCCTCGACGACCTGACCGCCGGCGCGGCCGACCGCCTCGATCGCGAAGGCGGCGAACAGGTAGACCATCATGCCGCCGATGATCAGCCCGATCAGAACGTCCGGGCTGGAGAGGTTGAAGAGGCCGTTGAGGTCGAAGCCCGCCGGTGCCTCCTCGGCCAATTCGCTCTTGAAGGCGGCGAACAGCACCAGCGCGGCGAGCGCGGCGGAGCCGATCGCGTAACCCTTGGTCACGGCCTTGGTCGTGTTGCCGACCGCGTCGAGCGGGTCGGTGACGTTGCGGACGTCCTCCGGCAGCTCCGCCATCTCGGCGATACCGCCGGCGTTGTCGGTGATCGGCCCGAAGGCGTCGAGGGCGACGATCAGACCGCAGAGCGAGAGCTGCGCCATCACGGCGATGCCGATCCCGTAGATGCCGGCGAGCTCGTTGGCGCCGAGGATCGCCAGGGCGATGACGATCGCCGGAGCGGCGGTCGACTGGTAGCCCTGGGCGAGCCCCTGGATGATGTTCGTCGCGTGCCCCGTCTCAGAGGCCTGGGCGATCGTCTTCACCGGCCGGAACCGGGTCGACGTATAAAATTCGGTGATCACGAACAGCAGCGCCGTGACCGCGACGCCGATTACCGCGCAGAGCCAGAGGTCACCGACGCTGACCGCATCGGCCGCGGCGTTGGCGAAGCCGAGCTTGACCGGGTCGCTCATCAGCCAGTCCGTGACCGGGTAGAAAGCAGCGATCGAGATCAGGCCGGCGAGGATCACGCCCTGGTAGAGCGCACCCTCGACGCGGTCGGATTTCGTCCGCACGACCAGCGCCCCGATGATCGAGGCGATGATCGCGACGCCGCCGATGACCAGCGGGTAGATCGCGACGTTGGCGGCGTAGTCGCTCGTGAAGGTGAGGACGCCGAGCAGCATCACCGCGACCGTGGTGACCGCGTAGGTCTCGAACAGGTCGGCGGCCATGCCGGCGCAGTCGCCGACGTTGTCGCCGACGTTGTCGGCGATCACAGCCGGGTTGCGAGGGTCGTCCTCGGGGATCCCCGCCTCGACCTTGCCGACCAGGTCGGCGCCGACGTCGGCAGCCTTGGTGAAGATGCCGCCGCCGAGACGGGCGAAGACCGAGATCAGCGAGCCACCGAAGCCGAGGCCGATCAACGCGTCGACGGCCTCCTTGTCGGTGCTGCCGATGAGGATCAGGAACCCGTAGTAGCCGGCGACGCCGATCAGCGCCAGGCCGACGACGAGCAGCCCGGTGACCGAGCCGCCCTTGAAGGCGACGTCGAGCGCCGGCGGCACGCCGCCGCGAGCCGCCTCGGCGACGCGGGCGTTGGCCCGCACCGAGACGTTCATCCCGATGAAGCCGGTGGCGCCGGAGAGGGTCGCCCCGATCAGAAAGCCGACGGCGGTTTCCCAGTTCTGCAGGACGAGCAGCAGGACCGCGATCGGCACTGCGAGAGCGGCGATGATCGTGTACTGGCGGTTCAGGTAGGCCTGCGCGCCTTCCTGGACAGCGCCAGAGATTTCCTGCATGCGCTCGTTGCCCGGCGATTTCGCGAGCAGGCGTTGGGTAACGAGAAGTCCGTAGATGACGGCGGCACCCGCGCAGACAAGCGCGACGACCACGCCGTATTCGGTCAGAAAGTCGGTCAAGTTCCTATTCCTCCGGTGGTTTTAGCGGCGCGGGAGTCTATAGACGACGGCGGCGCAAAGGCGTCAGGACCCGCTTCGGAAGCCGGTTCCCAAACCCGGGCTGTGAATCAGGCGGGCTCGGAGGCGTGTCCGGCCCCCGCGTAGGTGCGCCGCGTCTCGGCAACGGCGTCGCGGTAGATGTCCTCGATCGAGACCCCCGAATCGAGCGCTTCGCGCGCCCGCTGCGCCCCGTTTCGCTCCGGCAGCGCGACGTCGAGCCCCAGCTGCGTGCGCGCCGGCTCGGCCCAGACCAGCACCTGCTCCAGCAGCGCCCGCGTCGGCACCTCCTCCCCGCGCCTCCAGTCGACCATCCGCCCACCGGCCCCGTAGCGGATCGCCCGCCAGAGGTTCTCCTCGATCTCCCGGTCGGCAAGCGGCGCCCCCCGCCCCTCGTAGCCGTGCTCGTCGTAGTCGAGCGCGGTCTGGGCGATGCAGGCGGCGATCAGCTCCGCCAGCGCAAAGGACTCGTCGCCACGGGTCTGGGCGTCGCAGATCCGCACCTCGACGGTGCCGAAGTTGTGGTGCGGCCGCACGCTCCACCAGAGCTGGGTCGACTCGACGACCGAGCCGTAGCGCTCGAGGTCCTCGACGAAGCCCGCGTAGGTCGCCCAGTCCCGGAACGGCGAGGGCACCCCGCAGCGCGGGAAGGTGCGGGTGAAGATCTCGGTGCGAACGCTGTGCAGGCCGGTGTCGCGGCGGTCGAGGAAGGGCGAGTTGGCCGAGACCGCCAACAGCAGCGGCAGCAGCTCGCGCAGGCGGTCGCAGACGGCGATCGCCCGATCAGCCCCGCGCACCCCCATGTGCAGGTGCAGACTCCAGGTGTTGTTGCGCTGCGCGACCCAGCCGAGTTCGTTCCGCAGCCGGTTGTAATGCGGGGTGTCGATGATCCGCTGGTCGAGGTAGTCCGCCCAGGGGTGCGTTCCCATCGCCGCCAGAGCCAGCCCCATCCCACCGACCAGGTCGAAGAGGCGCGCCCGCCGCACCCGCTGGCGCTCGACCGCCTCGGCGAAGGTCTCAGACCGCCCGGAGCGGATCTCCACCTCGGAGGCGATCAGCTCCCCCGCCGCCGCCTCAGCCAGCACCTCGTCGCGCCGGCAGGCCGCCATCACGTCCTCGAAGCGGTGCTCCAGCTCCAGCGTCCGCGGGTCGAGGATCGCGAACTCCTCCTCGAGGCCGATCGTGAAGTCCTGCGAGGCGTCGAACTTCTCGCGGGCGAGGTCGAGGTCCAGGGACAAAATCCGGCGCGGCCGTCAGGCCAGGTAGAAGTAGAGCGCGTACAGCAGGTCGACAGCCGGGCTGGAGGTGTGCACCGTGACCTCCGGCGGCACCTGCAGCAGCTGCTCGGAGTAGTTGAAGATGATCTTCACCCCGGCTTTGACGAGCCGGTCGGCGACGTCCTGCGCCGCCTCGGCCGGCACCGCCAGCACGCCGACGACGATCTCCTCCTCGGCGACGACTGTCGGCAGGTCGCCGATGTCGCGCACGCTCAGCTCGCCGATCGGGTTGCCGACGACGCTCGGGTCGCTGTCGAAGACGGCGACGACCTGGAAGCCGTGGTCGGCGAAGATCGAGGAGGTGGCGATCGCCTGGCCGAGGTTGCCGGCGCCGAAGAGGGCGATGTTGTGCTGGCCGGAGGTGCGGAGGATCTTGCGGATCTCCGAGACCAGCGAGTCGACGTTGTAGCCGACGCCGCGCTTGCCGAACTTGCCAAAGCCGGAGAGGTCGCGCCGGATCTGGGTCGGATTGATGTGGGTGTACTCGGAGAGCTCCTGCGAGGAGATCGTCTCCCGCCCCATCTTCCGCGCCTGCGTCAGCACCTGCAGGTAGCGCGAGAGCCGCGCGGCGACGCCCAGCGAAAGACGCTCGCCTTCGACCGGAAACGCCCCTGCGGCGTCGAACTCCTCGATCACCTCGACCATGCCCCCACAGTATCGAGCTTGGCCTTGAGGGCATCGCGGTCGAGAATCAGCTCGGAGACCTCGGCGCCGTCGACCTCGACCACGGGGATGCGCTCGAGGTAGCGCCGCAGCAGCAGATCGTGGCTCTCGATGTCGACCTCGTGCAGCTCGAACCGGTAGCCGTCTTCGTGCAGGGCGACGATCTGCGCCAGCGCTTCCTCGCAGAGGTGGCAGCCCGGACGGGAGTAGACGACGACGGTGGCCACCGGGCTCAGTGGGCGACGGCGGGGGAGGTTTGTTCGCCGGTGGCGAAGGCGTCGTAGCCGAGGTAGTCGGGATAGGGGATCGGCTGCGCGTAGCGCGCCGCCGAACCGATCATCGCGGCGTTGTCGGTGCAGAGGCTGATCGGGACCAGCTTCAGCCTCACCCCCATCTCCTCGCAGAGCTCGCCGACCGCCTCCCGCAGCGGCCCGTTGGCGGCGACGCCGCCGCCGAGCGCGACGGCGTCCCAGTCGCCCTTCTTCAAGGCCCGCTTCAGCTTCGCCCGCAGCTGCTCGACCACCGCAGCCTGGAAGGAGGCAGCGATGTCGGCCTTGCGCTCCTCCACCCCCTCGGGTCCGAGCTCGCGGCAGCGGTAGAGGACCGCGGTCTTGAGGCCGCTGAAGCTGAAATCCAGACCCGGGTTGCGGGACATCGCCACCGGCATCTCGAACGCTTCCGGGTCGCCGCCCTCGGCCTCGCGCTGCACCGCCGGGCCGCCGGGGTAGCCGAGACCGAGCAGCCGGGCCGACTTGTCGAAGGCCTCGCCGGCGGCGTCGTCGAGGGTCTGGCCGAGCAGCTCGTAGCCCTCGTGGTCGCGGACCCCGGCGAGCAGGGTGTGGCCGCCGCTGGCGATCAGGCAGAGGAAGGGCGGCTCCAGCGGCTCGGGCTCGAGGAAGTTGGCGGCGACGTGGCCCTGCAGGTGGTCGACCGGGATCAGCGGCAGCCGTCGCGCCGCGGCGATCCCCTTGGCGGTGCTGATCCCGACCAGGAGCGCCCCGATCAGGCCCGGGCCGGCGGTCGCCGCGACCGCCTCGACGTCGTCCAGGGTTACCCCGGCCTCGGCCAGCGCCGCTTCGACCACCGGCTCGACCAGCTCGAGGTGGTGGCGCGCCGCGACCTCGGGGACGACGCCGCCGAAGCCCTCGTGGGCTTTGGCCTGCGAGGAGATGACGTTGCTGAGGATGCGGGCGCCGTCGAGGACGGCGGCGCAGGTGTCGTCGCAGGAGGTCTCGATCGCCAGCAGCACTCGAGACCTCAGTCGAGCCACATGATCAGGGCGTCCTCGCCGTTGTCGTGGTAGTAGCGAGGGCGGACGCCGGCGGAGCGGAACCCGAACCGTTCGTACATCCCGATCGCGCGATGGTTGGAGACCCGGACCTCGAGCGTGAACGGCAGCTTCCCCTCCGACTCGGAGATCAGGCGCCGCAGCAGCTGCCCGGCGACGCCGCTGCCGCGGTGCTCGGGGGCGACGGCGATGTTCATCAGGTGCCAGACCTGGTCGTAGCGAGAGCAGATCACGTAGCCGAACAGCTCGTCGCCGGCGTGGGCGGCGAGGCAGATCCCCGAGGGCTTGGAGAGCTCCAGCACGAACATTGCCAGCGACCATGGGGTCGGGAAGGAGCGCCGCTCGATCGAGATCACGGCCGGCAGGTCGCTGTAGGCGAGCCTGCGGACGCCGACCTCGTGGGTCAGCTCATTCGGCTCTTTGTGAAGCGTCTCGCTCACGCCACCGCTCCGCATCGGGGGGTCTGAGATAGATCGGCGCGAGCCCGTCGGGTTCCGGCTCCGTCGCCGCGGCCGCCAGCGCGCAGACGTGGCGCGCGGCGACCCGGTGGACGGGATCGGAATCGTCCGCAATGCGGACGCCGTCTCGGGCCAGCTCTTGACGAAATCGTACCGCCCCGGAACCGGCTACCTCCGGGGGTTCATCCATCTGGGCGACTCGCTCCGCCAGATCCTCGGGCCGGTAGACCGCCGGGTCCCAGGTCCGTTTACCGTCCACCGCGTAGAGCGCCGCGAAAACCTCGCCGCGCCAACCGTCGAGGACGGCCAGCGCTCGCCTGTTCCTTTTCGTTGCCAGGCCCCCATAAGGAACAGACGAAGCGTCCACCTCGAGGATCCCCGCCGCCAGGGCGTCGAGCGTGCAGACGCCGCGCGCCGGCAGGCCGAGGCTGAGGGCGAGGCCGCGGGCGGTCGAGATCCCGACCCGCAGGCCGGTGAAGGTCCCCGGACCGAGCCCGACCGCGAGCAGGTCAACCGCGTCCCAGCCACCGGCGGCAGCCGCGGCGCGCTCGACCTCCCCCAGAAGCCGGGTCGCGTGCAGGGGCCGCCCCTGCGGGGAGAGACCCAGCTGCGATTCGTGGAGGACCTCGCCGTCGCGCCACGAGCAGGCGACGGTGTCCACCGTCGCGGTGTCGAAGCCGACGACGATCAGGGCAGCGCTACCCGGTAACGGTGAACGCCCAGGAACCGACTTTCTTGCCTTTGACGTACCAGCTGACGACGTGCTTGCCGGGAATCGTCGAGGTGATCTTGTTCACATAGAGGGTCCCCTGTTCGGCTTTCTGGGCCTGGGCGCAGAGGTTCTTCCCGCTCGGGAACTTGACGCAGACGCTGTAGGCGACGTCACCTTTGAGGCTTTTGAAGAAAGCGCCCTTCTTGGCCTTCTTCGGACAGGAGTGCGAAGGCTTGGCGTTCTGTGAGACCCCGCAGCCGACGTAGTGCTTGTAAGCCGCCGCGCTGGCCGTGGCGGGCACAGCCGCGATCAGCAATCCACTCACCAGCATCACTGCCGCAAGCGCCTTCAGTCCCTTCATCCGGTCCTAGCCTTTCTCAGTCGAGTTCCAAGCGCCGATGCTACAAGCTGGGCGCGCCTACTCCTCAACACGCTCAACGGGCGTTCGCTGCGCTTTTGCCCTGCGTACCTCCCGCGCTACCAGTCAATCTCGACCCGACGGCGGTCCTCGCTGAGGTGGGAGAGCCGCACCTCCAGGGCCGGGCGCTCCAGGCGGCCGGAGCCGGCGGCGGGCCACTCGACGAAGGCGACCCCCTCGGGGCGCAGGTAGTCCTCGAGCAGGGCCGGGTCCTCCCCCTCCAGCGTCTGCAGGCGGTAGAGGTCGAGGTGGGAGACCGGGAGGCGACCGCCGCCGTAGCGCTGGCCGATCGTGAAGGTTGGCGAGGTGACCGGGCCGGGAACCCCGAGCGCCCGACAGGCGCCGCGGACCAGGGTCGTCTTCCCGGTCCCGAGATCGCCGGAGAGGAGGACGACGTCGCCGCGCTGCAGGCGCTCGGCGATCCGGGCGCCGAGGGCTTCGGTCTCCTCGGCGCTGCTCGTCTCGATTACCTCCAAGCTGCGCCGTCCCTATCCGAAGAAACCGAGTTGGTCGCTGGGCGGCGGCGGGGTCGAGCCGCCCTCTTCCTCGAGCTCCTCCATTTCCTCGGCGCTCGGGACCGGGCCCGGGAGCGACCGCTGCAGCAGCTCCGGGATCGTCGCGAAGTCGGCGCGCAGGGTCTCCTTCACCGCCGGCGTTCGCAGCGCCGCCGCCGGGTGGAAGAGCGGCAGGAGGTAGACGGTGCGCTCGCCCAGGGTGTGCACCTGCGGCGTCCCGCGGACCTTGGTGATCCCGGTCGGGCTGCCGCTGAGCAGCTTGGTCGCGAAGTTGCCGAGCGTGCAGACGACCCGCGGCTCGATCAGCCGCACCTGCTCGAGGAGGTAGGGCTCGCAGGCCTGGATCTCCAGCGGCAGCGGGTCGCGGTTGCCCGGCGGGCGCGACTTGAGGACGTTGGCGATGAAGACGTCGTCGCGGGCGAGGCCGATCTCCTCCAGCATCTGGTTCAGCAGCTGGCCGGCCCGGCCGACGAAGGGCAGCCCCTGGCGGTCCTCTTCGGCTCCCGGCGCCTCGCCGACGAACATCAGGTCGGCGTCGGCGTTGCCGGCCCCGAAGACCGCTTTCGTGCGGGTCTCGTATAGGGGGCATTTCTCGCAGCGCTGGACTTCTTTGTAGAGCTCGACCAGCTGCTCGCGCCGCTCCTCCGCGGTCGGGCTCACGGCCGCTCCCCCGCCGCCCGCCGCTTCTTCGCCTCGGCGATGCGGCCCTGGCGCGCCCCCTCGCGCTCGCGGCGGCGCGATTCGTCCGAGCGCACGGCGGCGCCGCGGGGCTGCCGGCCGGGCGGCGAGACGCTCGAGTAGAGGCGGCGAACCCGCTCGGCTCCGCAGGCCGGGCAGGCGACGCCGGCCCCGGCGGCGACCAGCTCCTCGAACCTAACCCCGCACTCCTCGCACTCGAACTCGTAGATCGGCATCCAGCTCCAATCGTAGTTCTCCACAAGGCAGGTAGGAGACCGCTGAGAAAACGCGAATTTCCCAGAGCTATGTATGTACCGATCCATGGGAGGCGGGGAACGCGCACGTACGGCTGGATTGCGGGCACCGCGGTTGCGGCCGCGCTGGTGCTGCCAAGTGGCGCCGCGGCCCGCCCCGGCGACGAAGTCCGCCACCGCAGCCTCCACCTCAGCACCTCTTCCTTCGCCACCCGCGGCTACACCGTCGACATCGAGACGGTCGGACACCACCGCGTCCTCCTCACCGCTGAAAAAAACGGGCAGATCGCCCAGTACACCGTCCGCGGCAAGGTCAACCGCCACCGCATCCGCGCCGATTTCGGGCGCTTCGGCCGCGTCAACCTCCGCTTCTTCGGCAAGCCCGTGCCCTTCGAGACAAAGCCGAGCAAGGGCAAGGATAAGAAGTCCGAGAAGAGGCGCCGCTGCCGCGGGCGCAAGCCCGAACGCGAAGTCGGCGAGTTTCGCGGGGCGGTCGAATTCGACGGCCAGCGGCTCTTCACCCGGCTCGCGGTCGGCGGGCTGGAGGGCGAACTGCGGCGCTCCTACCGCCAGGTCTGCTGGCTCCGCCACCCGGCGCCGGAGCCACGCGCCCAGGTCAGCAGCAACATCCCCGTCGTCGTCCACCGGGCCGGGATTCCGAGCTTCGGCTTCACGATCGCCGTCCTCAGCGCGCGGGGACGGGTCGGCCACGCCCTCACCCACTTCAGCGCGATCAACCTCGAATCGCCGCTCGGCATCCCGCTGCCGCCCGGCGAGCGCTTCTCGATCGTCACCGCCTACCGTCAGGAGCGGGTCGGCCGGATCCGCGTCTTCCGCTCGACCTTCCTCAGCGCCGGGCCGGGCCAGGTGCAGATCAGCCGCCGCGGGGTCAAGCCGGCGAAGGCAAAGGTCGCGCTCGGCTCCCCCTTCAGCGGCACGGCGCTGTTCAAGGACGGGACGCGGAGGTCTCCAGCCTCCTGGCAGGGGGACCTGGTCGTGCGGCTGCCGGGGACCGGCGCCCTCCCCCTCACCGGGCCGCACTTCCACGCCAGCCTCTGCCGGGCCAGCGCCTTCCGCCCGCAGAGCGCCTGTTTCCGCCAGGCAGAAGCGCGGGTCCTAGCCGCTCAGGGCAGCGGCTCCCACTCCCACCCCTTCGCGCTCGCCAGGCTCTCCTCGCTGAGGTAGCGGCGGAACTCGTCGAGCTCGGCCGGCTCGACGCTGTAGACGTGCTCGGGCTCGGGGAAGTGGCGGGTCCGCACCTCTTGGCCGTAGCGCTTGACCGCCGCGACCATCGTCTCGTGGGTGTCGGCGTAGCGCTTGACGAATTTCGCCATGTGGCCGGTGGTGATGCCGAGCAGGTCGTGGAAGACGAGGACCTGGCCGGAGGTGCCGGCGCCGGCGCCGATCCCGATCGTCGGCACCTCGAGCTTCTTGACGATTTCGTCGGTGATCGCCGAGGGCACCGCCTCGATCACGATCGCGAAGCAGCCGACCGACTGCAGGGCGAGGCAGTCCTCGAGCAGCTTGATCGCACTCTTGGCGCTCTTGCCCTGGGCTTTGTAGCCGCCGAGGGCGGTCGCGGTCTGCGGGGTGAGGCCGACGTGGCCCATCACAGGGATCCCCGACTGGACGATCGCCCGGGCGCGCTCGACGATGACGCCGCCCGCCTCCAGCTTGACCGCCCCGCAGCCGGTCTCCTTGACCAGCCGCTGGGCGCTGCGGATCGCTTCCTCGTTGCTCGCCTCGTAGCTGCCCATCGGCATGTCGCCGACCATCAGCGGCGTCTTCAGGCCGCGGCGGACGGCTTTGCCGAGGATCACCATCTCGTCCATCGAGACCAGCTTGGTGTCCGGGTAGCCGAGGACGACGTTGGCGGCGGAGTCGCCGACGAGGACGACGTCGACGCCGGCCTCCTCGGCCACGGTCGCCGAGGGGTAGTCGTAGGCGGTGACCATGACAATCGGCTCGCCGTTCGCCTTCATTTCGCCGAGGCGCGGCAGGCTGACCGGGCGGCGCTGCTCCTGGCCCGCGGATTCGGGGGCGGTGTGGGAACGGGCTCCGGAGCTCATTTGAGAAGCACCTCCGGGTGACTGTCGACGGC
>Ga0070688_100000416_pt1 | contig 21612 bp, 15 predicted proteins | sample KBSS13HmetaG_FD_64679 | JGI IMG/M metagenome (GOLD analysis project Ga0070688, IMG submission 64679) | Switchgrass rhizosphere microbial communities from Kellogg Biological Station, Michigan, USA - KBS S1-3H metaG | ecosystem: Host-associated > Plants > Roots > Rhizosphere ...
GGTTCGTTCGATCAGGCGCTTGTTGCCTGGAAGCAGGCCGCAGACCTCTACGAGCGAGCCGGTAAGACCGGAGAACAAAGCCGGGCCTTGGAGCAGGCCGCACAGGCTTCTGAGTCACTGGGACAGGTCAATCAGGCCTTGCAGCAATTGGAACTGGCGCTGACCCTGGCTCAGCAGGCAGGAGATCAGGCCCGAATCGCCACGGTGATGGAGAGTCTCGGCCATACCTACCTGGCGGCACGCAAACCGGACGCGGCCATGCAGTATCTGACCCAGGCCTTGGCCCTGGCACAAGCCGATCAGGATCGACGCCTCATCGCGGCCATCCACAACGATCTCGGCATCACCCATATCGCCCAACAACATGACAAGGAGGCACTGGCTTCCTTCGCCACCAGCGCGCAGGAGGCCCAAGCGAACGGTGATCGCCCGTTGACCGTCCGAGCCTCTATCAACGCAGCCCGCATGGCGATAAAATTGCATCAGCCGGATCACGCACGCGACTGGTTGGACCGCGCTCTTGATGTCTTGAAAGATTTCGCACCATCGCACGACAAGGCGATGAATCTCATTCAGGTGGGGCTGGGCTACCAGCAACTCCGCGCCTCGATGCCGGCCATGGACGCCCCCCTATTGCTGCGCGCGGCTGGCGTGCTGCTGGAAGCGGCGACCGTGGCGACGCAGATCGGCGACGCGCGGATGTCCTCCTACGCCGATGGCTATCTCGGACACTTGTATGAAACCGAACATCGCTACGACGAATCGTTGCACCTGACGAGACGCGCGGTCTTCTCGGCCCAGTCGGCCAATGCTCCGGAGTCGCTCTTCCGTTGGCAATGGCAGCTCGGCCGGTTGTTGGCGGCAACCGGTAAACTTGACGAGGCCATTGCCTCCTATCGCCTTGCCACCACGACCCTGCGCCCTATCCGCCTAGAGGCCGCGTCCTCATGGGGGAACGACTCGTTTTCCGGAGACGATACGGTCCGCACCCTCTTCTTTGAGCTGGCTGACCTGCTGCTCCATCGCGCTTCGTTGACAGACAACGCGCAAGGGGCTGAGCAGTATCTGCGCGGCGCACGCGATGCGATCGAAACATACAAGGCCACGGAGTTGCGGGATTACTTCCAGGATGACTGTGTGGATACCCTGCAAGCCCGCATTACGAAGCTGGATCAACTGGCTGCCGGAACGGCGGTGGTCTATCCCATCGTCTTTGCGGATCGGCTGGAACTGTTGGTCAGCCTCCCCAACGGACTGATACGGCAGTCGATCCCGGTTTCAGCTGCCACACTCACACAGGAAGTGCGTGTCTTTCGCAAAACAGTCGAAAAGCGGACGACGCGAGAGTATCTCCCCCACGCCCAACAACTCTACGCCTGGTTGATCCGCCCGCTCGAACCGGAATTGGCCTCTTTCCGGATCGATACCCTGGTCTTTATCCCCGATGGCCCGCTCCGCACAGTCCCGATGGCCGCGCTCCATGACGGGCGGCAGTTCCTTATCGAGAAGTTTGCGTTGGCCACGACACCGGGCCTGAATCTCACCGACCCGAAACCGATCGACCGCGAGAAGGTCCGGCTATTGTCCGGCGGGCTCACGAAAGCCGTTCAAGGCTTTCCCTCCCTACCCTTTGTCGAGGAGGAGATCAATGCCATTCGCACGCTCTACCAGGGGGATCAGCTCCTGAATGCTGAATTTTCGACCCCGCGGCTCGAACAGACATTACAAAACCAGCCCTACGGCATCTTGCACATTGCTACCCATGGCTGGTTTGCCTCGGACACGACACAGTCCTATCTCCTCACCTATAATGGAAAACTCAGCATCAATGAGCTGGACCATTTGATCGGACTGTTCCGGTACCGAAAAGATCCCCTGGAACTCTTGACCCTCAGCGCCTGTCAGACCGGCACCGGCGATGATCGTTCGGCGCTCGGCCTCGCTGGTGTGGCCATCAAAGCCGGGGCCAGGAGTGCCCTTGCAACACTCTGGTTCATCAACGATGAAGCCTCAGCGACCCTAGTCTCGGAATTCTACCGGCAACTGCGAAATCCTACACAGTCTAAGGCACAGTCTTTGCGTCAAGCACAGCTGAAGCTCTTGGCAGATCGAGTCTATGAACATCCGGCATACTGGTCGCCGTTTCTGTTGTTGAACAACTGGCTCTAGCCAAATGGCCCTATAGTTGTATGAGTGACTTATGGTACGGTACATGGCAGAAGCCTTGATGAAGCCTGATGTCCGAAGATCTGGTAACGGAGGCGCTATGCGAAGCCTCATTGTTTCGTTCCTCTCAGGACTGCTCCTCATCATGGGATTGTTCGGTCCGGCTATGACGCCTGCGGTCGCGGATCAGCCAGCCGTTGTGCAGGCCGGGCCCAAAGAAGATGTGCCACTTCCCCTCTATCAGCCTCCCAAGAAGCTGATGCCGCGTGCCCGGGTCGGCGGGGGATTGCGCGGAACGGACGGCAACGACCCGGTGCTGGTGGCCCTGGTGCCGGACCATGTCGGGCTCACCGTCAAAAAGACTCCCGTCCTGAACTGGTTTCTCTCGAAGCCGACCATATACCCGCTGAAATTTACGCTCATCAATGTCGGATCCGTCACACCACTGCATGAAGGGTTGATTCCCACCCCAGCCCATGCCGGTATCCACTCCATCAATCTCAAAGATTGGGATCTTGTACTGGAACCGGAGGTGCAATATCGCTGGTACATCTCCGCTGTTCGCGATCCGGACTCGCCGTCGCAGGATATTGTCGCCGGCGGGATGATCGAACGCTGTGAGTTCAATACCTGCCTGGTGGTGCTGCAACCTGATTTGAACTGCGACCAGCAAAGCGTAGGGCGGAATGCCGCGCACGGGTTTTGGTATGACGCGATGGCCTGTCTCTGTGAGCTGATCGACTCAAGACCTTCAGACCAGGCTCTCCGCAGACAACGTGCTGGGTTGCTGAATCAAATCGGGCTCTCCGCAGTGGCGGAGTGGGACCTCCGCTCTATCCAAGCGCCAGCGCGGTAATTTCGCGCGAGACAGGCGGGACCCTTCAGGCCTCCCTCCCTCATTTCGCGCCCGTCTCGCTTTTCTCGCTAGTCTCGCCCTTTTGTAAATCCAATTTGATTCAGTACCGAATCGTTTTTGATTCACCACAAGGGCTTCAAGCCTCAGTAGAAGCTCGCACTCCGGTCCAATACTCGGAAAAAACCTCCGATTATTTATGGGAGACATGCCATTTCAGATGAGGCACGTGGCTTGCTACGTATTCGATCAGTTCATGGATGCTGTCGCGAGGTGTTCGACCCTTTTTCCGGCTGGCCTTTTCACGTTCGGCGCCTCCTCGACGGACTTCAAGTACGCCAACGCCAGCCGTACTTGCGAGAAGCCCAGACGGACGATGGCCTCGAACGCCTCGCCACGGCATCCATGAAAAGACCGGGCGTGACCCATGATAATCGGCACGGGACTGTCAAGCCCGAACAATATGACGGATACGAAGCACAGGACGCTCTTCGCGCAAGCCACCGGTTATAGCCTGCCAAAAAGACATGTCCACCAGGATGCAGAACGACCTTCTTGGCACACAAAACTGGTGGGGCGAGTTGATCTGGTTTATCTGATCTATCTCGCCTATCTGGTTGGCTGGTTCCTGTGGCTGATCTTTGTTTTCGAACCTCACTACATCACAGGGTACTGAACCCTTCCCCCCTTTCCGCAAGTATAGCTCTTGCACATTATTCGAGCGGCAATTGGAGGCCCTATGCCATTGTTATGCACCAGCAAACTGTTGGCAAAGCTCTTCGTTCTCCTACAGGTCTCTCTTGTGATAGATTGCTCTCACCTATCACGCCCTCTCAGATCTGGAGGAATGCTCAGAGCCTCCCCACAACTGAGGTCTAAATGATCACCGAATCAAGTCAATATTCCGTCCTTGTTGTGGAAGATAATCCAGACCTCGTCTTGGGGTTACAGGATTTCCTCCAGCATGACGGCTACAGCGTCACCGTTGTCGGTACCGTCGCCGGCGCCATCCAACTCGTGCGAGCCCGCCGTTTCAATGCGACCATCCTGGACTTAGGCCTTCCGGACGGTGATGGGATCGAAGTTTTGAAAGAATCGCAACGTTTGGACCCCTCACTCCCGGTCGTCATTGTGACGGCCCATATCTCAGCGGATCGTACCGTAGGAGCGCTGGCAGAGGGGGCCTTTGCCTATCTGACGAAACCCTATGATCGGGAGGAACTTCGGCACCTGCTCCGTCGCGCCATCGGAGTCAAGGAACTGGCCGTGAAGGCCGAACGAACGGAATACCTCCTCAACGTAAGCGAAGAACGTTTCCGCTCACTGGTTGAATCGGCCTCCGATGCCATCGTGGTCGCTGACCATCGCGGATTTATCGTCTCTTGGAACCGGTCTGCATCCATGCTCTTCGGCTACGCGGATCAGGAAGCGATCGGACAACCTCTGACTCTGCTGATGCCGGCACGGTACCGCCACGCCCATGAGCAAAGCTTCGGTCGCAGGGAGTCAACGGGCAAATCCTGCGTGGCAGGGTCTATTCTTGAGGTGCATGGGCTCAAGAAGGATGGAACCGAATTTCCCCTCGAACTCACATTGGCCACATGGACTTCCGGAACCGGTAACTTCTACAGCGGCATCATTCGAGATATTTCAGCGCGAAAGAAGACCGAAGACGCACTCCATCGCAGCGAGAAACTGCTGAGGGACGTGGCGGACAACACCACGGCGGTGATTTACGTCAAATACACGGATGGCCGGTATCTCTTCGTCAATCGCCGGTTTGAACAGATCTTCGACCTGAGGGCCGATCAGGTCGTGGGCTATACAGATCACGAGATCTTTCCCCGGGAGGCCGCAGACGCCTTTCGGGCCAATGACGTGACCGTCATCGAACAGAATCGTACGGTGGAATATGAAGAAGTGGCGCCCCATACCGATGGACCTCATACCTATATCTCGATCAAATTCCCCCTGTGCGACCATACCGGACAACCCTATGCCACCTGTGGCATCTCCACCGACATTACCGAGCGCAAGCGCATCGAACAGACCCTCCGCACGCATGAGGAGCACCTTCGCCTTGCCCTAACCGCGATAGAGATGGGCACTTGGAGTTGGGACCTCCGGACCGGTCACATCTGTTGGTCCACAGAGGTCGACCGATTCCTCGGCCTATCGAACAACAGAGGGCGTCACACCCAAGACGAATGGCTGGCACTCGTGTATCAAGAGGATCGGGAGTCGCTGGCTCGCACGATGCAAGAGGCGATGGATCAACCAGGCCCCAAAGTGACATTTGAACACCGTGTCCGCAAACAGAACGGCAGCTTCCAATGGTGTATCTGGGCTGGTGAGATCATTCGCGACTGCGATGGAGCGGCCATACAGATATTGGGAACAGTCCGCGCAACAGACCATGGCGCCTGAAGAGTCCCAACACCTTCAGCCTTCAGCCTTCAGCCTTCAGTCAAGAATGGCTGTGGTGGGGTTTGTCCTGCTGCTCAGTCTCTGTACCCTGCCTGTGACGGAATCTGCGGCGGCAGACATTGCAATTTTACAATCTTCTGACATTGCGGCATATCGCGAGGCCATTGCGGGCTTGAAGGCCACTGGCCCGATTGGAGCGATCTATACCGAATATGATGCGCAAGGCGATCTGGAACTCGGGAAAAAACTTGCGCGCAAGGCGCAGGAATCAAATGCGGCACTGATCGTGGCCGTGGGACTCAAAGCCGCCTTGGCGGCAAAAAGTGAAATCGTAAATGTCCCGATCGTCTATATGATGGTTCTTGATCCGTTGAAACATCAGCTGAGAGCCGCCAACATGACCGGCACACTCCTGGAAATTCCCTTAGACCGACAACTGAAGATCATCCGGACATTCCTACCGACCCTTCACCGGCTCGGCACGCTCTACGACCCCGCCAAGACCTCCTCCCAGGTGAAGGACGCCAAAAGGCAGGCCGCCATCTCACAATTCCAATTCCAGGAGCTTCCCGTCGAGAGTGAAAAGGACGTGCCCCAGCAACTGCGAGCATTGCTCTCGGATGTTGAAGCCCTCTGGCTCATGCCGGATTCCACGGTGTTGACGAACGAGTCTATAGGATTCATCCTGGAATCAGCACTCGGACATCAGATACCGGTAGTCGGGTTTTCACCTGAATTCACACGCCTGGGAGCGCTGCTCAGTATATCCGTCAACTATGGCGAAGTCGGTCGGGAAACCGGACTGCTCGCGAAGCGCGTTCTCGATGGGGACAAACTGAGGCCGCTCTCCCCTCTGCCGATCGAGCGACTCAAGATCACCGTCAATCTCAAGACCGCGAAGTTCCTCGGCATCACCTTTCCGACTGAGCTGACGAGTCTGATCGATGAAACGTATTAACGAGGACGGCCCCGCGAGTTCTGCGTATCAGGAAGAGAAACCCCTCGTTCCTGAGCGATCATCTCCGAACCGGTTCCTCAGCCTGCGTACGAAGTTCGTGGTATTTTTCACCCTCATTCTCATCATCGCCTGTACCGCCATGAGCTGGTTTTTCATCGAAAATCGGCGAACTGCGATGGCCAGCAGACTCCATCAGCTAGGAACGCATCTCCTCACAAGTGTGGTGAACAATGAACATTTCCAATATGCAGGTCTCGTGGTGGAAGACCACGAGACGCTCCAGCAGTTCATTGAAGGTTTCCTGGCCATCGATGACGTGGTGTACGTGGTGATTACCGGCTCGGATGGCACTGTGCTTGCCCAGCACACGAAGGGAGCTCGCCAATCTTCCTCCAGCCTTGTGCGTTCTGAAGATCATCCCCTCTACCCGGACAGTCAGACTATGAAGCAACTCTTCCAATCGCCAAGCATCACGCCTCTCATAACACACCTCTCGATCACAAACAGACTCAGCATTGGATTCGCGTTGGAGGAAATCGTCTATGACTTTGCCATGCCGGTGCTGCGAACGAGAAAAGGCCCAACCTCGCTAGCCCCTTTCTCTCTTGAGCTGGAGGAGGGCAATACCAACTCCTCGGCACAGCCTGCACGTGTGTCTGGTGTCGTCCAAATCGGACTGACTGACGCACGCTTAAAACTCGAACTCGCAACCGTGATCGAAAATATTATTGTCCTCACCGCCTTCATTATTGTCGCGGGTGCCCTCGGCGCCCACTTGCTCACCCTCCGCATCACGAAACCGTTGCGAAGCCTTAGCGTCATGGCCAGACAAGTGGCCGAAGGCCACTCGCCTACACCGCTCACACCCACAACACACGACGAAGTTGGCCAACTGACCGGCCTGTTTAACCTGATGACCCGCTCACTGGAGGAAAGAAACCTTTCCATTACTGCAAACTTGGTCACTATCAGACGCCAAGTCAATCAATTGACGACCTTGCATCAAGTCAGCGCGGCTATCGTCGGAACCTTGGACCGAAGCCAGCTCCTCAGCACCATTTTGCAGCTCTTGATAGAAAATCTTGGTTTTACACGGATGTTTTTGATATTGCGGCATCACGAACGAAACACGGCCTATGTGGCCCAAATCGCCGGGGTCTCGCCGGACATTGTGGAAGCATCCCGGCTCCTTGATATACCGATCCAGGACGATGGCACCTTCCAAGCCGATCTGCTGATTCATGGCGACCCCTTGTTCATCCGGGACCTTGAGGCCGTGGCCGGCCGTATGTCACCGCCGGTACTGGACCTGGCTCGCCTCAGCGGGGTAACCTCCTTCGTCGCGGTGCCGCTCAAGAGCCACAACCAGATACTGGGATACCTCGCCGCAGACCGGAGCCCACAACCCTGCAAGGAAGAGGACCTCCACATGCTTTGGACAATTGCCAGCCATGTCGCCGCAGCCATCGACAATGCCAAAGCCTATTCCCACCTCGAAGAACTCACTTTGAACCTGGAACAGAGAATTAAGGAACGCACGCAGGAACTATCCATCGCCAATGAACGACTCCAGGAACATGACCGGCAACGGTCGCGGTTCTTCTCAGTTGCGTCGCACGAATTGCGCACCCCCATGACCGTGATCCGCAGCTTCGCAGACAATATGCGCGACGGCGTGGCAGGGCCGGTGAGCGAACAACAACTGACCTACCTCACTCGCATCGGGCATAATATCAATCGCCTCACCAGAATCATCAATCAATTGCTAGACTGGTCTCGCCTTGGCTCTCAACAAGACATGCTCCGGCTTACACCGGTATCCGTCGAAAACACCGCTCTCCTCGTCGCCGACAGTTTGCGGACTGTCGCGGCCGAAAAATCGATTACCCTGGAGATCTTGCATTCGGATGGGCTTCCAACGGTGCAGGCTGATCACGACAAACTGGAACAGATTTTTTGGAATCTCATCGGGAACGCGATCAAGTTCACGCCACCACGCGGCCGCATCACCATCGATTTCCAGGTGACCCCCGAGGGATTCGTCGAAACCTCGGTCTCCGACACCGGCTGCGGAATTGACCCTGGTTACATCGCAAAACTCTTTCGAGAGTTCTCGAAAGTGCAGTCTGCCAACCCCTCCGCTCAGGGAGCTCAGCTTGGCCTATTCATTACCAAGAGTCTGGTGGCCATGCACAAGGGGGCCATCTGGGTGGACAGCACGCCGGGAGTCGGCACGCGCTTTGTTTTCACGATGCCGGTGGCGGCGGAAACAGGGGTTGTGAGTTCTGAGTCCTGAGTTGGCAGCCGGGGAGAGAATCGGGAATGAGAAATGTGGAATGAGGAATTCGATGGGCAGACGAGATGAGAAATTGCTGGGTTCTGGGTTGGAAGCGAACGGGGAAGAATAGGCTGACGGCTAAAGGTAGATAGGGGTTCACCATGCGCGCAAAAATTCTCATCGTCGACGACGACCGCGATATTCTTCTCGGGCTCGAGAATCGCATCGCCTGGATGGGGCACGAGCATGTCACAGCCGACAACGGTAAGGATGCCCTGCGTCTAATCGAACAAGGCGACTTTGATCTCGCGCTCCTGGATTTGGAACTACCGGGACTGTCAGGTCTGGAGGTCCTGGAACGGGTGAGAGATGATTTCCACAGGGAACGGCGCACCGAAGAAGACATCGGCACAACCCATTCCACACCGCTCATCATCATACTGACTGCATTCGGCACCATCGAGCGCGCCGTTCACGCGATGCAGCTTGGCGCCTATGATTTCATCACGAAACCGTTCAGCGCCGACCACCTGACCGTCGTGGTCAACAAGGCATTAGCAACCGTAGCCCTGCATCGTCAGGTCGACTTTTTCCGTCAAGAAGGCGAGGACCGGTATGGTCACCTTGTCGGAGCCAATGACAAAATAGCTGCGCAACTGAAGGTCGCCAAACAAGCAGCGCCATCCGACGTAACCGTTTTGCTACTCGGTGAAACCGGTACGGGGAAAGAAGTCGTGGCCCGTGCCATTCATCGATGGAGCCCACGCAGCGCGAAACCCTTTGTCGCAGTTAATTGCGTGGCGCTGCCTGAGAATCTTCTCGAGAACGAACTGTTCGGTCATGAGAAGGGATCCTTCACCGGGGCGGTCAAACGGGAGCCGGGCAAGATCGAGGTGGCGGAAGGCGGCACGGTGTTTCTGGATGAAATCGGGGACATGCCGCTCCCCTTACAAAGCCGGTTGCTGCGAGTCCTTCAAGATCAGAGCTTCTATCGTGTCGGTGGAACTCAGCCCGTTCTCACCAATGTGCGTTTCATCGCGGCCACCAACAAAGACATCAGGCGCGCGATCCAGCAGGGTACGTTTCGGGAGGATCTGTACTACCGACTCGCGGTGATCACCGTCACGCTCCCACCCCTGCGTGAACGGATGGACGACATCCCTGCGCTCGCGCAACATATCCTCACGCGCGCGATCGGAGTCGTGACCCATCGCCCTTGCGCACTGAGTGACGACGCCCTACGGATATTGCAACAGTATCAATGGCCAGGCAACATCCGCGAACTGGAAAATGTGCTGACGCGTGCGCTCATCTTATGTCCCGGCGACACAATTGAGCCAGAATACCTGCATCTGGGAGATGCGTCATCCCCCTCGGCAACCGCCAAGGCAGGTTCACCCCCCCGTCACTATCATGAAAGCATGGAAGCGCACAGTCGGCAGGTCCTCGAAGAGGCGTTGCGAAGAAATGACTGGAATCAAACACGCGCGGCTGAAGAGCTTGGCCTTCAACGGACCTACCTTACAAAACTCCTCCGTCAGAAAGACATCTCTGGCAGGCAGCCCAAAGACGCCTCCTCACCTTCCGAAGAAGATGGGCACTGAGTCTCTCTGGTCTATTCGGTCTATCTGGTCTATCTAGTCTCTCTAGTGGCTTTGGTTTTCCGGTCCTCAGACCAGACAGACAAGACAGACCGAAAGACCAGAGAGACCGGTTATGTTTTCGATCTTTCCCACGCTGGCTGAATCCTATCGTGTGGCAGCGCTCGATATCGTGGGCCAACGTCAGAAGCGGGCCGCGATCGCTGCATGATAACTGCGAGACCTTCAAGCCGCTTCACCTGTCAACAGTCCAACAGCTAGAAAACGTTCGTCGATCGCCTCGAGAAGATGCTGCCGCAGCCCCTCACGAAATGGCGAGAGACTACCATCGCGGAGATAACGATCGACCGTGCGAGGCAGACGCCTCCTCCAGGCCTTGGCCGCCTGTCGTGCCTCGCCCGCCGCTGGTCCGCCTTGACTAAGAATGTGACGGACCTCCTGCTCGAAGAATTCCACGTGCCCCTCTTCATCCTGCAAAATCGAAGCAAAGTTCGGCCGCAAGCCTGCTAACAGGCGGGCGAATTCCAGTCCCAAGGTTTCATATCCGTAAAGATGCACCGCAAGGATTCTCCATTGGCTGGGCATACGGGGAAGTGCCGTCTTGCCATGTGAACTCGTGCCAAGCAGCAGTTCAAACTGCTTCAGATGCTGCGCTTCTTCTTCCTCATGACGCCGCAAAAACTTGAGCGCTGCGGCCGGAACGTCTTGCGCCTGCGCGGAGCGTACGGCCCACAGGGCCATGGCCTCCGCCTTCAGAAACTGTTCCAAAATCGCCCGTTCACAGATAGGAGGAATAAAAAGGGGTCGGGAGTCTTTTCTCATGATCCTCTCGGTCTCCCCCGCGGACGCAATGTCGACTCCATTCCGAATTTCCTCACCATGCGGTGGACCCACTCGTCCTCGCCAAAGGGCCGCCCCCGGCGCACACTCAAGCGTAGCGCTTCCAGTTCTGACGCAAGCTGCGGGCGATTGACGCGAAGGCACCAGTCTCGGGGACGGTCCATTGGCCACTCATTCAGCCACGCCATCTGCGTACCAGTTCCCTGTTCCCAGCGCCATAAACTCCCCCACTGCCAGTCTTCGGCCCGCGCGACCAGCTTCGCGCGCAGCGGATTGCGCTCGACGTACCGCGCCACGCTGAGAAAATGCTCATCCGTCTGTACGGGAAAGGACTTGAAGCGCCCTTGATAGACGGGGCCCGTCCCGGCGCTCTGGTGATGAGCATGCCAACGTTGCGTATGGGTGACCGTGATCCAGCGCAACACTTCTGACAGTTCGCCGTCGCGTCGTGGCCACAATACGAGATGCCAGTGATTGGGCATCAAACAATAGGCGGTGATCCGAATTCCAGTCCGCTCCACAGCCTCCGCAAGGACCCGCTCATAGGCAATGTAGTCCGCGGCCTTCTCAAACAACGGCAATCGCCCGACTCGGCGGTTGAGCACATGATAGGCGATATCTCCGGCAGCAATGCGTGGACGGCGAGGCATCCGAAGTATGTACCAGCACAGGCCTGACCTGTCAAGAAAAGACTCCCGACCCCTTTGTTTTTAGACGTTTGACATCCCACAGACCTTTGACTACCCTATCGCCGTTTATTCTTTGGAGGGCGAATGATGAGCGCTGAACATGACCGACTTCAAGAAGTACAGGACAAGAAGATCGCGTGGAAGAAGTGGGGTCCCTATTTGAGCGAGCGGCAGTGGGGAACTGTGCGCGAGGACTACAGCGCCAACGGGGACGCCTGGAACTATTTTACGCATGACCAGGCGCGGTCACGTGCCTATCGCTGGGGCGAAGACGGACTCGGCGGGATTTCCGATCACCATCAGATCTTGTGTTTTGCTCTGGCCCTCTGGAACGGCAAGGACCCGATCCTCAAGGAACGGCTCTTCGGTCTCACCAACAGCGAAGGCAACCACGGCGAGGACGTGAAGGAATACTATTTCTATCTCGACAGCACACCGACCCACTCCTACATGAAGTACCTCTATAAGTATCCACATGCAGCCTATCCCTATGGGGATCTGGTAGACACCAACAAGCGACGCAATAAGGAGGAGATGGAGTACGAATTGCTGGATACGGGCGTCTTCAACGACGACCGGTACTGCGACGTCTTTGTGGAATACGCGAAGGACTCCCCCGACGATATCTGTATTCAGATCAGCGTCTGCAATCGAGGCAAGGAGACCACCTCGCTTCACGTCTTGCCGACCCTGTGGTTCCGCAACACCTGGTCCTGGCAAGGCGGCGGCTCGAAGCCGGTCCTTCGATCGATCAAGGGAGGAACGCATCGAATCATTCACGCCCATCATACCGACCCGCTGTTTCAGGAATCTCTAGACGACTCCTACCTGTACTGCGAAGGCGCCGGCCCGGTGCTGTTCACGGAGAACGAAACCAACCACCGCCGGCTCTTCGGTACCGAAAATCGCAGCTCCTACGTGAAAGACGGTATCAACAACTACCTCGTCCATGGGCAGAAGGACGCGGTGAATCCCGACGGAGTCGGCACGAAGGCGTCGCCGCAGTATCAACTGACCGTCGGTCCTGGCGCGACGCAAGTGGTGCGGCTCCGGCTGACGCGAACTGCGCCGGGTGAACTACGCGATCCGTTCGGCACGTTCGAGGCGGTGATGAAGGCACGACAAAAGGAAGCGGACGAGTTTTATGGAGTCCTGACCCCGCCGGCATTCAAGGGAGATCGCGACCGCACCAGCCTCATGCGTCAGGCCTTCGCAGGGATGCTCTGGACCAAACAGTACTACTACTTCGACGCAGACCAGTGGCTGGAGGAACATCACGCCCATCCATTGCACAAGGGACACCAACAAGCGACACGCAATCGCGAGTGGTTCCACATGGTCAACGACGATATCATCTCCATGCCGGACAAGTGGGAGTACCCATGGTACGCAGCTTGGGACCTGGCATTCCATACGGTCGCTCTTACGGCCGTGGATCCCGATTTCGCCAAACAGCAGCTCGACCTGATGCTCAGCCAGCATTACCTCCATCCCAACGGCCAGATCCCGGCCTACGAATGGAACTTCAGCGACGTGAATCCGCCCGTCCATGCCTGGGCAACACTGTTTCTCACCCGTCGCCAGGTCGCGCAGAACGAGGACCTGAACTGGGATTTTCTCAAGTCGGCTTTTTCGAAGCTGCTCCTGAACTTTACCTGGTGGATCAACCGCAAGGACCGGTTTGGAAAGAACGTGTTCGAGGGGGGCTTTCTCGGCCTCGACAACATCGGCGTCTTCGATCGCAGTGCGCCGCTGCCGACGGGGGGCCATCTGGAGCAGGCCGACGGCACGGCCTGGATGGCCTTCTTCAGCCAGAACATGGCGGAGCTCGCAATCCTGCTGGCAGGTCATGATCCTGTTTACGATGAGATGGCCTCGAAATTCTCGGAACACTTCCTCTGGATCGCCGCGGCAATGAACCAACCCGGAGAGGATGGGATGTGGGATGAGGAGGACGGCTTCTACTACGACATCCTTCGCACTCCAGATGGAAAGGCCACGAAGCTCAAAGTACGTTCGATGGTGGGACTGCTCCCATTGTGCGCCACAACCGTCATCGAGCCCTGGCAACGAGCTTTGATTCCCAAAACGATGGCGTTCAATCGTGAGCGCGTGAAGAAAATGCCGGAGCTCCTCAAAAACATTCACCCCACCGGCCAGGGGAATTTTGGAGTCGGCGAACGAGGCATCGCGGCTCTGCTCAATCAGGAGCGGCTCCGTCGGATTCTCACCAGGATGCTCGACGAGGGAGAGTTCCTCAGTCCCTACGGCATTCGTTCACTCTCCAAGTTCCACGAAAAGCACCCGTATGTATTCCACGCCGACGGCCAGGAATACCGGGTGGATTATTTGCCGGGGGAGTCTGACAGCGGCATGTTCGGCGGCAACTCCAACTGGCGGGGACCGATCTGGACACCGGTGAACGCCCTCATCATCCGGGCGCTGATAAACTTCTACCTTTATTACGGGGACAACTTCAAAATCGAATGCCCCACGGGGTCCGGCCGGATGATGAACCTGTTCGAAGTCGCCAAGGAGATCACGGAGCGCCTCGGGCGAATTTTTCTGCGGGATAGTAACGGACGCCGGCCTGTGTATGGCGGCACCAAGAAATTCCAAGATGACCCTCACTGGCGGGACCACCTCCTCTTTTACGAATATTTCAACGGAGACAACGGGGCGGGGCTTGGGGCGAGTCACCAGACCGGCTGGACTGGACTGGTCGGCGGCCTCGTACGGATGTTCGGCGCGACGGACCCCGAGCAGCTTCTCAAAGGCGGTAGAATTGAAGCCCTGAAGAGTCTCAAGCGATGAGTGCGGCTGGTTGACTGATTTCGCCAGACCCCCAGCCAGGCGGCAACGCTCGACGACATTCTGGACACCAAGTTGGACCGCCTGGTACAGATGGGTTTTGCCTGGACGGTACAAGCCGGTGTGCGCTGGACGTTCCGAACAGCACCAAGACTTTGCAGTCGAGACCTGTGGCGCAGGATTGCAACCGTGGGCCTCGTTTCGGTTTTGTACGGCTGGCTCGGGATGGGGAATCTCCACGTTGTCATAGCCCAGGAACCGTCGCGGGCGTCTCAAAAGACCGAGCGTGGCGAACCAAATCCCGGCTCGGAGCCGAAGCAGGAAGACTCACCACGCGGACCCCGGTTTCTTCCACCGGTACTGAGGCCCCAACTGACTCCGGAAGAACAGGATGAAGCCGAGCGACTGAGACAGCTGGCGGCCAAGTACGGGACTGATCCGACGGCGATTGTCGGCCGTCTACAGCTATCCTCTCAGTACGCGAACTTACCTCATGGTGCTCAACTCTCCGAGACCATAGCCCGAGTGGATGTCCCGTTCCGGAGGAACTGGTTGCTGCGGGTGGATACTCCGTTCCACCGATGGCTCGATCCCAATCGTCCCGGCGTTGCCAGCGCTCAAGGCTTGGGCAACCTATCGGCCATACTCGGGTGGCGCGCCTACAACACACCCGAATACGCCCTTTTGATCGGCGCCGCCTCCTCATTTCCCACCGCATCCGATGATCTCTTGGGCGGTGGAAAGTATACGGTCGGCCCAATCGTCGCCACAGGCCGTTTTCTCCCTCAATGGGAGTCCTTCCTCTTCGGGGTGTTCCAACATTCTGTCTCAGCGGGCGGCGATCCTTCTCGAGCGGATGTCTCCTTTACTCAGGCGTCCCTACAGATCAATACGATCTGGACTGACCGTTGGTGGACCACTGCGCAGGGGGCGTGGCAAGTCAATTGGGAACGGAAAGGGAAGAGCAGCATGGTGTTCGAAATCGAACTTGGCCGGAATGTAGTCGGGAGATGGGGGTTGTTTGCGCGTCCCGGTGTGGGGATTTGGGGAAACGATCTCGCTGGCGCCTATGAGTGGAATGTGGAAGTCGGCACTCGCTTCATGTTCCAATCGTTTTGAGATCACGGCCAGCCCCCTCGACGCCGTGAACATCTGTCTGACTGACCATGGCGGGCAACAGGGGTAGAGCAACGGCTATGCACATGATGCCAGGGATTGGATAGAGACAGTCAGCGTGAACGATACCCACGCCGGCATCGGCCTCAATATGGCAATTTGATGGCCATAGGCACTGAATTTTGTGAACGGCTCGTGACCGGCCTCGCGCGCGCGATCATAGGAATCGGCGGCACACTGTTGCTGCTGGCGCTGACCCCCTATGCGGCTGACGCGCACCTCGTGGTGCTCAAGAACGGCGATCGGATCAGCGGTCTGGTCGTCAAAATGCAAGACAAAAAGCTCGAGATTGATCCCGAGTATTCAAGCACAAATATCATCATTGACTGGGATGATGTTCGGAGCATCACAACTATCCGGCCCATGTCGATTAAACTCTATGGGGATGTCGAGATGCCTGAAAACGTCGGGCAGCGCGTTGGCGACCGGATCATCCTGCATAACCTCGAAGAGGGGGGACCGATCCGCCTCCAAGATGTGAAGGGTATCAATCTGGCGGAAAATGACTATTACGGCTACATTTCGGCCGGCGGTAATCAGACGTCGGGTAACACGCAAACGCAGGCTCTGAACATATCAGGCACTCTCACCTACCGCAAAGAGGAACATCGTGTCATCTGGGACGGAAAATACAATCGTGCGCAAGCGAATCACGAAGACACGGCCAATAATGCGGTTATGAATTTCAAATATGACCATTTCCTCACGCGCCATCTGTTCGCAACCGCTTCGAGTCTCTCGGAAACGGACCAGTTTCAAGACTTGACGCTACGCGAAACGGCAAGTTTTGGTCTTGGATATGATGTTCTCGATAACAGACGACAGCTACTATCCGTGGCGGCCGGTCCGGCATCGGTGTATCAGGATTACACCAATACCGCCTCTACCGTTACGCCCTCCACCACGTGGATGTTACGAGCCGAACTCAGATTCCGCGACGATGACGTGATCCTGTTCCATAAGGAACAGGGATTTCATGATCTGGGCCACGGGTCAGGAACTCGCTGGAACGCCGACCAGGGCATCAGAATCAAGATCACCGACAATTGGCGACTTAACCTGGAGTACGATGTTCGTTACAACTCACTGCCGGTGGCAGACAAGAAAACCACGGATACGAACATTATTTTCGGTTTTAGCTACGACATCAAACCCTAGGCCGCGAGACTGGCGGAACGGGCGAGACACGCGAGAAAGGCTGAAGCTTCAGCCTTCCTCACGGCGCCTGGTACGTTGACATCAATATGTTTCCTCGATATGCTTTGATGCATGCGAACAACCATTAATCTCCCGGATGACCTTCTGGCCCAAATCAAAAAGCTTGCGGCTTCGTCGCATTCCACGGTCACAGCGTTGATCGGCGACGCGCTGCGCGAAGCGCTGGCCAAGCGGCACCGGAAAGAAAAGGTCCGGCGTGTGACCCTGCCGACATACGGGAGAAAAGGCCTGCACCCTGGCGTAGATCTCGACGATGGGGCCGCCTTGCTTGATCTGATGGAGTCGCCGCATGGTCCTGGCTGACGTAAATGTATTGGTTTATGCCCACCGTCAGGACGCGCCGCGGCACCGGGAATACCTCGGCTGGTTGAATCAGGTGCTGAGTTCAGACGCCGCGTTCGGCGTATCCGATCTTATCCTGAGTGGTTTCCTGAGAGTCGTGACCCATCCACGCGTATTTCGAGATCCCACACCGGTCAACCATGCCCTGACGTTCGCGACCTCGATACGAGACCATCCAAACGCTGTGACGATTGCCACAGGCGACCGTCACTGGGAAATCTTCCAGCGTCTATGCCACGAGGCCAACGCCAAGGGTAACCTCATCCCTGATGCGTATCTTGCTGCCATCGCCATCGAGAGCGGAGTGGAATGGATCACAACCGATCGAGATTATGCCCGCTTTCCCGGGCTTCGATGGCGACATCCATTGAAGACCGGTCAGTAAACTCGTCGGGACCGAACCGCCGGACAGGGTCAGCAACCACCTCATGGAGACTTCTTGCGCCTCAGTCCTCTCTCTTCATGAGGGATTCTGGCCTCCGCCAGGGCCGAAGGTCACGCCCTCGGAGCCCCAATTCAGGGTAAAGGCGAAGAAGTGCATCATTGAGTCCTTGAACTCACCGTTGACCTGGCCCGCCAGCGGCCCCCGATTTTGTGAGATCGACAGGTCTCCCATATAGGACAGTTCGTAGCTGAAGCCCAATTTGACGGTGGGACGTACCAACCAATTGGCGCCCAGGCCGTACTTATAGGTCGCTCCGACCGGGAGGGCAAGCGGCCGATTGGCAGCCGAGACCATCGAGGAATCGTAGGCAAACCCGCTGTTGAGCAGCCACTCAGGATTGAGCCGATATTGACCTCCGATCGCGACGTGGTAAGTATCCTTGTAATTGCTGACGGTCGTGAGTGACGTCGGATTCGCCGTGTTGACCGTCACCTCTACTTCGCCGAATTTACTCCAATTGTCCCATCCGAAGTTGGCCATGAGGGCCAACCGGTCGGTGAATTCGTGATAGCCGCTCACGATGACACGCTGCGGCACAGTGACACCCAGATCGATGTTGCGATTCAACAGGCCATTGTTTTGGAGAGCAGTTCCGATGGTCCCTAAATTCGAGAAGTCAGGCGTGTCGGAAAAATTCAACTTGATCGGAGAATAATAGGTCACGCCGACACGGGAACCTTTTTGCGGTTCGAACAGTATGCCGAACTGGCCGCCGACTCCCGCGGTCGTGTCCTTGACTCCCACCTGTCCGTCTCCTATCCCAGGCGGCGCCAGGTTGTTGATATTGGAGGTGTACTTCAGATACCCCAGCATAACGTTGGGCCCTCCGCCGATGGAAACCTTTTCAGTCACCTGGTAGCTCGCGACCGGCGCGAAGGTGATGCCAACCAGCGTCGCCTCTTTGACATAGTAGCGGCCGAGAAAGCCCTGGTCGTAATGGAGTCCCAGGCCGAAGTTCCCGACCATACCGAGCCCGACTTTGACATCTTTGCCGAGGCTATGGACGTAGAAGCCGCTCGCTCCCGGCACGGCGCCGATCGGATTCCCGCCGCCATTTCCGCCAAAGGGGGTGTTGGTGCCGTCAAACCCGCCGCTTTGGAAGTACAAGGCCTGCAAGCCACCCTGGAATTGGTTGCCTTCCAGGCGACTCATACCAGCGGGATTCTTGAACAGGGTGGAGGCATCCTGCGCACGCGCCGCCCAACCGGCCCCTGCCAGGGCCACGTCCTCCGTTCCAAATTCCGACAGGAAGAGTCCGCCGGCGCTCGCGACGTTAGGCACAGTGAGCGCTACGGCCAAACTTACGGCAGCAAGAGTGCATTTCCTCATCACGTCTACCCTCCTCCTTAATACGAATGGACGTCCTTGCCGGGCAGTTTGTCGGAGACTCGCGCAAGATTCTTAGCCGATTCTCCAGAACGTGAACGGGGCGGCGCTCCATCGGAGTTGCCGAATGCCATCACCGGGCGGCGACCAATGTAGGTCTGGATGCCGACGGGTTTTCCAGCCTTATCGTCAAAGAAATTCAGCTCGGGCAACTTCATCAAAGCAGGCTTTCCATCGCGCCCTTCAAATTTCAGTTTGCCACTGCTGCCGATGACCTGTTCTGGTGGGATGCCATAAAATTTTTCGCTGAAGACGCGCATGAAATCCACGCCGCCACCAGAGACGATGAATGTCTTGAACCCGTTAGCACGCAGGAAATCGAGCAGCTCGAGCATCGGCTGATACACCATCTGCGTGTAGAGTCGCTTGGACACGGGATGCTTTGCGGTGGCAATCCAGTCCCGCACGATCTTCTCGAACTCGTCCGTCGTCATGTCAGCGTGCGTAGCCATGACGATTTTGAAAATGGCCGGCTCCCCGCCCGCCAGCGCGCCTTTCACGTCACCCTTGAGTAGCGAGGCAAACGGCTGCTTGGTCTTCCACTCAGGATGCTGCGGCGCGAGCACCTTCACGCGATCGAGCGCGAAAAGGAGCTGAAATACATCGGCTGCTCGGCCCAAAGCGTCCCGTCGTTGTCGAACACCGCGATGCGCTCGGCCGGCGGCACGAAATCAGGCGCGCCTTCCTTGGTGACCGTTACAACGAAGGCGACGATGGACTGTTTAGCCGGGCCATCATTCCAAGAGGGAAGCGGGTCCTGGGCGCGGACAGCTGTTGCGCCGAAGCCGAGTGTGATCGCTACAAAACTGATGAGGACGAGTGTACGGTTTGCCTTCATGTGTTTCCCTTTCTCCCCCAAAAAGGGAACCGGCGGGCCACTCCTGCGAGCAGCCCGCCAGCTTCAGGCAGAGATGATTGCCTGACTTCTATTTGCCGCCGCCCTCCTGCAGCTTTTGCATGACCTGATCAATGCTGAAGCTGGCCGGCCTCTGGCTCGGCGGGAACTCCTTGAATGTCATCAGAAACTTCCCAACGTAGGCCTGTGCCGGCACCAGCAAGAAGGCATGGTCCATCAACCAATCGTAGTAGGTGTTCGAGGTGATGTTTGCGCGTTCGTAAGGATCCGTGCGGAGGTTAAACATCAGGGGGAGACGCAGGTCTGTGAACGGTTCGGCCCATATGCGTAAGGTGCCTGGTGCCCGCTGCTCAGCAAACACGAGCTTCCAGTTGTCAAAGCGCAAAGCCATCAGCCCCGCGTCGTCGTTGAAGTAGAAGAACTCGCTGCGCGGCCCTTTCTTTTCCTGACCGCTCAGGTAGGGCATAAAATTGTAGCCGTCCAGATGTACTTTGAACGTTTGGTCGCCGATCTTATACCCCTTGACGAGTTGTTCTTTAATATCCGGTACGCCGGCTGCCGCGAGCAACGTTGGAGCCCAGTCCAAATGCGACATAATGTCGTTCGAGACCGTGCCTGGTTTGACCTTGCCAGGCCAGCGCACCATGGCTGGCACACGAACCGCGCCTTCCCAGTTCGAGTTCTTCTCGCTGCGGAAGGGTGTCATCGCCCCATCCGGCCAGGAGTTCATGTGTGGACCGTTATCGGTACTGTACAAAACGATGGTGCTGTCCGCGAGCTTCAGTTCGTCCAGCTTATCGAGGACCGTGCCGACGTTTTTGTCATGGTCGATCATCGTGTCGTGGTAGGGACTCTGCCATCGGCCCGACTGACCAACGCTTTCCGGCTTGGGATGGGTGCGCAAGTGCATGTGCGTAAAATTCACCCACACAAACATCGGCGTGCCGGCCTTGGCCTGCTTTTCAATGAAATCAACCGCGCGCGCCGCGATGTCATCATCGATGGTCTCCATACGCTTCTTCGTTAGTGGTCCGGTGTCCTCGCACTTCTGCCCACCCCTGCCGTCTGCATAACAGTGCAACACACCCCGCGGACCAAACTTCTTGCGGAAGCCAGGGAAGTCCGATTCCTTGGGGTAATCAGGGAGTTCCGGTTCCTCCTCGGCGTTGAGGTGGTAGAGGTTACCGTAGAACTCGTCGAAGCCGTGAACGGTTGGCAAGTGCTCATCTCTATCACCGAGATGGTTCTTGCCGAACTGCCCGGTGGCGTAGCCTTGCGCCTTGAGTAGCTCCGCAATCGTCACATCCCGCGCTTTCAAGCCAAGGGGCGAGCCAGGTAGCCCAACTTTGGTCATTCCCGTGCGCAGGCCGGATTGGCCCGTGATGAATGAAGCCCGGCCCGCCGTACAACTCTGCTCGCCATAGTAGTCGTTGAACATCATACCTTCTCTCGCGACGCGGTCGATGTTGGGCGTTTGGTATCCCATCAGCCCCTTTGAGTAAGCGCTGATGTTGGTTTGACCGATGTCGTCACCCCAGATGATGACGATGTTCGGCTTCTTGTCCG
>Ga0070688_100000420_pt1 | contig 21460 bp, 17 predicted proteins | sample KBSS13HmetaG_FD_64679 | JGI IMG/M metagenome (GOLD analysis project Ga0070688, IMG submission 64679) | Switchgrass rhizosphere microbial communities from Kellogg Biological Station, Michigan, USA - KBS S1-3H metaG | ecosystem: Host-associated > Plants > Roots > Rhizosphere ...
CGCGATGCAGTGCTTGCGAGCAATCGCACCAGGGTCGCGCCCCGCCACGTTCGAGTGACGCAAACACTGACAGTCGAGCCCGACGCAGTCCCTGCCGGCGAAACCGTTCGCGCATGGATCCCGTATCCGCGCGCGCTGCCCGGCCAGCAGGAAGACATTCGCTACATCGCGAGCGAGCCTGCGCAGCACACGATCGCACCCGAATCCACGCTGCAACGAACCGTGTACTTCGAGCGCGCAGCTGCTGCTGGCAAGCCGACGACGTTCTCCGTCACGTACGAGCTGACGACTTTCGGCCAGTACCACCCGATCGATCCCGCGAAGGTGACGCGCGTCGACTCATCGCGCGAGCTCGCTCCGTACCTCGGCGAGCGCCCGCCACACATCGTATTCACCGACGACCTCCGCAAATTTTCCCGCGCAGCCGTCGGCAACGAGACCAATCCCTATCGCATCGCGCAGAAGCTCTTCCTCGCAGTCGACCGCATTCCCTGGGCCGGCGCCCTCGAATACTCGACGCTGCCAAACATCAGCGACTACGCACTCCACGCGGGCCACGCCGACTGCGGCCAACAAACCTTGCTGTTGATGACGCTGCTCCGTCTCAACGGCATTCCGTCGCGCTGGCAATCCGGAATGATTTTCTCCGACGGCGACTACGACAACCTGCACGACTGGGGCTGGCTCTATCTCGCGCCCTACGGCTGGGTGCCGATGGACGTGACGTTCGGCAAGCTCGACGCCGGCGATCCGCAGCTCGACCTGTTCTATCTCGGCGGCCTCGATGCGTATCGCATCGCCTTCAACGACGACTACAGCCAGCCGTTCGCGCCGCCGAAGCAGCATTTCCGTTCCGAAACCGTCGACCTGCAACGCGGGGAGGTCGAATGGCGCGGCGGCAATCTCTATTTCGACAAGTGGGACTACACGTTCAAGGCAAGCGTCAGCACTCCACAAAACATCCGCACAAGTACTCGCTAACTGGCACTCGATAACTGGCCCGGGAGAACTCATGAACAACAGAATTCTTAAAAGCGCGATGTACATCGCGATGGGGATGTCGCTCGCTGCCGCGCTGCCCGCGAACATCGCGCACGCTGCGAGCGGCGACGGCTCACTCGTCGGCAAGCTGGTCGATGCCAGCAACAAGCCGCTGGCTGACGCGGAAGTCACCGTGGTCAATCCCGAGACGGGATTCACGCGCACGGTGAAAGCCGATGCGGACGGTAACTACCGGTTCCCCCACCTGCCGGTCGGCAAGTACCAGGTCAACGCGACCAAGAGCGGCGCCGTGCTCGGCAAGCTCGCTGAAGTGACAGTCTCCCTCGGCGCGGCGACGACCGCCGACGTGACAGTCGGCGCGATCACGCTCGAAGAAATCCAGGTGCTCGGCACGCGCATCGTCAACATCGTGGACGTGAAGTCGACCGAGTCGGCGACCAACATCACGCGCGAAGATCTCGAACGCCTGCCGGTCGAGCGCGACATCATGTCGGTCGCGCTGCTCGCGCCCGGCCTGGCCAAGGGCGACTCCGGACTGTGCTCCGGCGGCAACTGCGGCGTGTCGTTCAGCGGTTCTTCGATCGCGGAGAACACGGTCTACATCAACGGCCTGAACGTCACCGACTTTTACAACCGCGTCGGCTTCTCCGCCGCGCCGTATGCGTTCTACAAGGAATTCCAGGTCAAGACCGGCGGCTATTCGGTCGAGTTCGGCCGCACCACCGGCGGTGTGATCAACGCAGTCACGCGCTCCGGCACGAACGAATTCGAGTACGGCACCGAGATCGCATGGGAGCCGAGCTTCCTGCAATCGAGCAAGCGCGATCACTTCGACAGCTCGGGCAACCCGTACATCATCGGCAGCCACGACGAATACGACCGCACCAACGCGACGGTCTATGCGTCCGGCCCGATCGTGCAGGACAAGCTGTTCTTCTTCGCTTTGTACGAAGCACGTAACTACACGCCTGACTACACGAGCGACTCCGGCAACACGTTCTACGAAGCGAAGTCCGACGACGCGTTCTGGGGCGCGAAGGTGGACTGGCAGATCAATGACCGTCACCTGCTCGAGTTCCTCGCGTTCTCCGACAAGAACGAAGAGACGCGCGACAGCTTCGGCTTCGAATATCCGGCCGGCACGGTCGGCTCGTTCGAGAACACGCGCTTCACCAACAGCGGTGGCCTGAGCTGGTCGACGACCTACACCGGCTATCTCACTGACTCCCTGTCGATGAAGGTGTTGTACGGCGAGAACGACCGCGACTTCTCGCGCTTCAGCAACAACGACGTCGAGTGTTCCCGCGTGCGCGATCTGCGCCCTGGCGGTGCCGGCGACGTCGGCTGCACCTCCACTGCAAGCGTTACCGAACGCACCGACACGCGCGAAGCAGCGCGCGTCGATTTCGAGTGGGAGCTCGGCGAGCACCAGCTCCGCTTCGGCTTCGACCATGAGAGCAACACGTCGGCGCACGAGCAGTTCTATCCGGGTCCGGATCGGCTGCTGTACGAGGTCCGGCGCACCAACACCGGCGTGCTCGACAACGGCTTCGTAGTGGCGGCCGGCAGCGACTACGTGCGCACGCGCCAGAACGAGGTCAATGGCGAGTTCGAGACGATCAACGAGGCCTTCTACCTCGAAGACAACTGGTCGATCACGGATCGCGTCGTGCTGAATGCAGGCGTACGCCTCGAGGGCTTCGACAACAAGAACTCCGACGGCGACAGCTACATCAAGATCGACAACATGGTCGCGCCGCGGTTCGGGTTCTCCTGGGACGTCAAGGGCGATAACCGCAGCAAGCTGTTCGGTAACGCCGGCCGCTATTTCCTGCCGGTGGCGAACGTCATCAACATCAAGCAGGCCGGCGGCTTCCTCGACGAGCGCAACTTCTATCAGTTCCTGGGCTTCGAAAACTTCGACTACAACGGCACTACCCGGCAGCGGCCGATCCTCGGCGCGCAGCTCGGCCCCGCGGACGACTCGCAGGGCGACGGCAGCGTCGGCGACCTGCGCGGCGAAGTCGATCACGACATGGATCCGGTGTACCAGGACGAGCTGATCCTCGGCTTCCAGTCGATGATCGACGACAAGTGGTCATGGGGCGTGCGCGGCATCTACCGCCGGCTGCACAACGCCATCGACGACATGGAAATCACCTCCAACGGCATCCTGTGCGGTGGCGAGCCGACCGGCGTCGGCTTCGTCATGGGCAACCCGGGCGAGACGCTCACCGTGTTCTCGGACACCAACTGCGACGGCGAGAACGACGCGTTCGTGAACATCGACACGTCCAAGGCGGGCTGGGCGCTGTTCGACGAAGACGGCAACTACGTCGGCGAGCGCGGCTACTCCAAGCCGAAGCGCGACTACAAGGCGCTCGAGTTCATGGTCGACCGCGCCTGGGACGACCACTGGTCGATGAACGCGACGTACACGCTGTCGTTCAGCAAGGGCAACGCGGAAGGCCCGGTGAACTCGGACACCGACTTCGCGGATACCGGCCGCACCGAGGCGTTCGACGATCCGTGGGTCAACCTCGGCGGCTTCGGCTACCTGCCGAACGATCACCGTCACGCGATCAAGCTGCGCGGCGCGTACGCACTGAACGAGAGCTGGGAGATCGGCGCGACGCTCAGTGCACTGTCCGGCAGCCCGATCAGCGCGTTTGGCACCGGCAATCCGTTCGATGGCACCAGCTATCACAGCTTCTACATCCTCAACGAGACGACCGGCGAGTACGAGCTGCACGAGCGCGGGTCGGAAGGCCGGACGCCGTGGATCTTTGACGTCGGCGCGAACGTGACCTTCCGTCACAGCTTCGCGGTCACGGAGCTGAACGTGAAGCTGTCGGTCTACAACCTGTTCAACCAGCAGCGCATCACGGAAGTCGATCAGTCCCTCGACTCCGTGCCCAACGGCAATCCCGACTATCTCATCGGGACTGGCTACCAGGCGCCGCGCTACGCTGTGCTGACCTTGAAGCTGGACTTTTGATGGATGAAGGTACGCTCGATACTCATTGCGCTGTTTGCTGTCGGGATCGGCGCGTGCACGACACCGACGGCTGATAGGGAGTCCCTGCCGACGCAGTCGTCGATGGAGAAATCCATCGACGCTGCGTTCGACGATGTCTACACGCGCTATCGATTGCCGGGGCTCGCCCTCGGCGTCGTGCGCGACGGTAAAGTCATCTACTCACGCACGGCCGGCGAGACGATCGCCGGCTCAGGCCAGCGCATCGACAGCGGCACGCTGTTCAAGATCGCGTCCAACAGCAAGGCGATGACGACTGGCGTGCTCGCGCGCCTGGTCGATGCGGGCAAGCTGCACTGGGACGATCCAGTCACGCGCTATCTGCCACAGTTCCGGATGAGCGACCCGTGGGTGACGGGCCAGATGCAAGTCCGCGATCTGCTCCTGCACAGCACGGGATTGCCGGAAGGCGCGGGCGATTTGATGTTCTGGCCCGAGCCGAATCTGTTCACGCGGGCGGATGTCATGGCCGGCCTCGCGCACCTCAAGCTGACGCACAGCTTTCGCTCGCACTACGAGTACGACAACTTGCTGTACGTCGTGGCGGGTGAAGTCGCGGGAGCGGCTGCCGGTACGTCGTACGAAGCTCTCGTGCGGCACGAGCTGTTCGAACCGCTGCGCATGAGCCGGTGCCAGGTCGGCGAGTGGCAGCGGGACGTCGTCGGCAACGTTGCCCAACCTCACATGCGCGATGGCGATCGCAATGTCGTCATTCGCAAGGACGACGCGACGATTCCGGTCAGCGCTTCCGCCGCAGCCGGCGGGATCCGCTGCAGCCTCGACGACATGCTGAAGTGGGTGCGGATGTGGCTGGATCCGCAGTCGCAATGGCTCACTCCAGAGCAGCGGCAGGCCGTGTGGACACCGCACGTGCCGATCCCGCTCTCTGAGCGGCAGCGTCGCTGGGATGGCAGCCGATTCAATGCATACGGTTACGGGTGGCGAATCTCGGATGTCGACGGCGCCTTGCGCGTCGCGCACACCGGAACATTGGCCGGCATGTTCTCAGCGGTGACGCTGTTGCCCGAGAAGCGCAGCGGGTTCGTATTCATGATCAATGGCGAGGCCTCCGAGGCCCGCATCATTCTCAACGAAACACTGGTCAAGCTCTTCACGGCCCCGGGCGAGCGCCGGCGGGCGGCTGACTATGCGGAGGAGCTGGCGCGAGAGAGTCAGCAGCAACCGCAGGAGTCGAAGTCGCCGGCGCTCGCACGAACGAAGCCGGTGATGACCGGTCTTGCTAAGGAGCTGGGGATCTATCGGGACCCGTGGTTCGGCGAAGTCTCGATCTGTAAGCGCGACGGCGCGATCGGTTTCACCTCGGCGAAGTCGCCGCAACTCACGGGCGAGGTCATGCAAGCAGGCGAGCGGTTGCTCGTCGATTGGCGCGATGACAGCATCGATGCCGAGGCGTGGCTCGATTTCTCAGCACCTGGGACGTTGCGGCTCAGTAAAGTCGATCCGGAAGCCGATTTCAGCTATGACTACGAAGACCTGCTGTTCACTCGCGTGGGCGATTGTTCGATGAAGCCGCAAGTCGATGCGTTGATGAAGGACTATACCGGCGACGTGCCGGGCGCTTCCGTGCTCGTGCTTCGCGATGGCCAGCCCGTCGTGCGCGCGGGCTATGGTCTGTCGGACATGGAAGCGCACACGCCGGCGACGGCGACGACGAACTACCGCCTCGCATCCGTGACGAAGCAGTTCACCGCCGCCTCGATTCTGCTGCTCGCCGAAGATGGCCGGCTGAAGCTGGACGATCATGTGCGCAAGTGGCTGCCGTCACTGCCGAAGGTGGCCGAGCCGATCACGATTCGTCACTTGCTCACGCATACGTCCGGCCTCATCGACTACGAGGACGTGATTCCCGAAACCTTCAAACCGCAGCTGCACGACGCCGACGTCCTGCGGCTGCTGGAATCGCAGGATCGAACCTACTTCAAGCCGGGCAGCGACTACCGCTACAGCAACAGCGGCTATGCGCTGCTGGCGCTGATCGTCGAGCGAGCCTCGGGCCGGACCTTCGCGACTTTCCTGCGCGAGCGCATCTTCCAGCCGCTCGGGATGAGCAACACGGTGGCGTACGAGCAAGGCATCTCGACCGTGTCCGATCGTGCTTTCGGCTACACGCAAGAGCAGGGGAGCTGGAGCCGGACCGATCAGAGCCAGACAAGCGCCGTACTCGGCGACGGCGGCATCTATTCGTCGATCGACGACCTGGCGAAGTGGGATGCCGCCTTGTACGACGGGCGCCTGCTGCGCCCGAGCTCGCTGCAAGCGGCGTTCACGCCGGCGACGCGCACAGATACCCCGGAAGTGGAATACGGCTTCGGCTGGCGTATCACGGGCGAGACGCTGTGGCACTCCGGCGAGACGGTTGGCTTCCGCAACGTGATCGTGCGCTACCCAAAGCGCCACCTGACGGTGGTCGTCCTGACGAATCGAAACGAGCCAGAGCCGTACCGCCTGGCTCTGAAAATTGCCAGCACGGTCCAGTAGGTCGCTGTAGGTCGGGCTTTAGCCCGACTCCGACATCACTTCTTCTCGATAAACCTGATCGCCCGCGACGCGTCAAAGCCCAACGCGCGGGCGATGTGCAGGAACTCGATGACGTCGATGCGGCGTTCGCCGCCTTCGTACTTCGCGACGAAACTCTGGTGTTTGCCCAGTTTGTCTGCCAGCTGCTGCTGGGTGAACCCAGCGCGGTCGCGAGCATTGACCAGGTACTGGGTCAGGCGCACATGTTCAGCCGAGCGCAAGGACTTCAAGGTGGCGGGCTCCGTGTCCGGGCCCGTATCTGTAATCCCGCTTTGCAATTATCCCAATTCAGGATACGCTGCCGGCGTCAGAAGTTGCTAGCATACGCACTCATGATCACGGACGAAGAGTCGGATACGACCAAGGTCGTAGAGCACCCGCCGATCAAACCGCCGGTGGAGTATTCCGCCTGGATGCAGCTGCGACCGCGCATCGCGCGCGAGCTGCTCGAGATCGCCACTGCCGGCTCGCTGCCGACCGGCGCAGCACTCAAACGCGTCTGCCATCACTTGTTCGGCGTCGATTGCACGCCGCAGGACGAGACCCGCTTCCTGATCTTCGCCGCGCCGGTCGCACGCAAGATCGCCATCGGCATGGCGAACCGCGGCGACCGCATCGGCGACAGCGAGGTCAAGGTCCAGGACCTGGTCGAGTGGCTCGGCTGGCTGGATCGCTTCGACCCGATGTGCGCGGCCATGATCGACCTGCACTACTTCGCCGGCCTCACTACCAAGCAGACCGCCGCCGCGCTGCGCCTATCGCCCGAGGTCGTGGTCCGCGACTTGCGATTCGCGAAGGCCTGGCTGCAGACCAAACTGATCTAGACGGGGCGTGGGGTTCGAAGCAGAACCGGGAGGGGTAAGAGCCCCACGCCTCGTGCCAACCGAGCGCTCCCGTGCTCTAATCGCCGTCCGCTGCAAGCCGGACTGCGATCGATGAACACGCCTGCCAAGCCCAAAACAGCCATTTCCCCGACCCGCGAGGAGAACTACGCCGAGTGGTATCAGCAGGTCGTGCGCGGCGCCGACATGGCCGAGAACTCGCCGGTGCGCGGCTGCATGGTCATCAAGCCGTGGGGTTTCGCGCTGTGGGAGAACATGCAGCGGGCGCTCGACGACATGTTCAAGGCCACCGGCCATCAGAACGCCTACTTCCCGCTGTTCATTCCGCTGTCCTTCATGCAGAAGGAAGCGGCCCACGTCGAAGGCTTCGCCAAGGAATGTGCGGTCGTCACGCACCATCGGCTGGAGGCGGGTCCGGACGGCAAGCTGCGTCCTGCGGGTGAGCTCGAAGAGCCGCTGATCGTGCGGCCGACGTCGGAGACGATCATCGGCGACGCCTTCGCGCGCTGGGTGCAGAGCTATCGCGACCTGCCGCTGCTGCTCAATCAGTGGTGCAACATCGTTCGGTGGGAGATGCGCACCCGCATGTTCCTGCGCACGACCGAGTTCCTCTGGCAGGAGGGTCATACCGCGCACGCGACCTCGGAAGAGGCCGTGGAAGAGACGATGCGCATGCTCGGCGTGTACGCGGACTTCGTCGAGAACTGGCTCGCTGTGCCGGTAATCAAGGGCGAGAAGACTGCGGGTGAGCGCTTCCCTGGCGCGGTCCAGACGTTCTCGATCGAAGCGATGATGCAGGATCGCAAGGCACTGCAGGCGGGGACGAGCCACTTCCTCGGTCAGAACTTCGCGAAGGCAAGCGAGATCAAGTTCCTCGATCAGAACGGCGCGCAGCAGCACGCGTGGACGACGAGCTGGGGCAGCTCGACCCGTCTCATCGGCGCGATGCTCATGACGCATTCGGATGACGATGGTTTCGTCGCGCCGCCGAAAGTTGCGCCGTTGCAGGTCGCGATCATTCCGATCTGGCGTTCGGACGAAGACAAGGCGCGCGTCCTCGAGTACTGCCGCAAGGTTGCTGCCGAACTGCGTGCGCAGCGATATGTCGATCGACCGATCAGCGTCATCGTCGACGAGCGCGACGAGCGCGGCGGCGACAAGGTGTGGCACTGGATCAAGAAGGGCGTGCCCGTGCGCCTGGAAATCGGGCCGCGGGACATGGAGAAGGACGCGCTGTTCGTCGGCCGCCGCGATCGCGCGCCGAAGGACAAGCAGAGCATTCCGCGCGCTGAGTTCGTCGCGTCGATCGCGACCACGCTGCAATCGATCCACGACACTCTCTTCTCGCGTGCCAAAGAGCTGCGCGAGCAGCACACGCGTCGTATCGACTCCAAGGACGAGTTCTACGCATGGTTCACGGCGCCGAAGGTGCCGGAGAACGCGCCGACGCCGATTCACGGCGGCTTCGCGCTGACGCACTTCAGCGGTGACGTGAAAGTCGAGGAGCGCATCAAGAACGACCTCGGCGTTACCGTGCGCTGCATTCCGCTGGAGAAGAGCGAGCCGGGGACCTGCCCGTTCACCGGTCAGCCCAGTCCGCAACGAGTCGTGTGGGCGAAAGCCTATTGATCGACCCCGCGGCTCGCGCGGCGCAGACTCGCGCCTGGCTGCAGCTGCATTTCTGCGTCGTGCTGTGGGGCTTCACAGCGATCTTCGGTCGACTCATTTCTCTGCCCGCGCTGCCGTTGGTGTGGTGGCGCATGGCGCTCGTCGGCATCGCGCTGATCGCGGTCGCGAAGTTCTGGCGAGGCGTGCGTGCCTTGTCGTTGCGACAGCTCGCGATTTACGCCGCCATCGGCGTGCTGGTCGCGCTGCACTGGCTGACGTTCTACGAGTCGATCAAGCTTTCGAACGCTTCGGTCGGCGCGACGTGCATGGCCCTGATGTCGGTGTTGATGGCGTTCATCGAGCCGGTCGTCGTGCGTCGGAAGTTCGATCCGCGGGAGTTGCTGTTCGGCCTTGCGGTGATTCCCGGCGTGTTGCTCGTCATTGGCGGAACGCCCGTCGCGATGCGGCTCGGCATCGCCGTTGGCGTGCTTTCGGTCTTGATCCTTTGCGTCTTCGGCGCGCTCAACAAGCGTTACATCGAGAATGCGGAAGCGCTGACTGTCACCGGCATCGAGATGGGCGCCGGCGCGCTGTTCCTGACCTGCGTTGGACTGCTGTTCCCGGCCGGCGCGGTGCTGTTCACGATGCCGTCGGTTCGCGATGGCTTGCTGCTACTTGCACTCGCGATGGGATGCACGCTGCTGCCGTTCACGCTCGGCCTCGTCGCGATGAGACACCTCAGCGCATTCTCGACAGCGCTCGCGCTGAATCTCGAACCCGTGTACGCGATCGTGCTCGCGATCCTGTTGCTCGATGAGCAACGCGAGCTCGCGTGGCCGTTCTACGTCGGCGTCGCGATCATCCTGGGCGTCGTGATTCTCCACGCGCGGATGATGCAAGCACCTGCTTCGCCAGATACAGCGCCAGCGGCGCGAGGGTGAGAGAGGTTACGACGCCAGGCGTGTAGCCACCCTGGATCACAGACCACACCGGGTGCGTGATCCCGTTGATCGTTTCGACGACGATCCAACCCCAAAGGATTGCTGTTGCCACTGGCCACTGACGACGAACCGGCCAGAAGTAGCAGCAGACGCCGAATACGACGATGCACACGTTGAGGAACACGAATCCGCGCTGGGGATCGTCGGACACCAGCCCCGCGACGAAGCGCGCCGGCGGGAAGGATTCCCACAGCCGCCAGATCGATTCCTCGGTAGAGTGAGCGGCCTGCGCGAGCACGAGCGCGCCGAATGCAGTCGTCACGCGGGAGTTTTCGGGAGAGCTCATATGATCCAAGGATCCTGTCTCTGCGGCGCGAATCACTGGACGTTCGAAGGCGTGCCCGAAGGCGCGACGGCCTGCAACTGCACGGCCTGCCGCCGCTACGGCGTGCTATGGGGATACGACTATGAAGGCCGGGGAATCAAAGTGTCTGGGCCCACGCAAGCATTCATTCGCGGCAAGGCACTCAGTTTCAATTTCTGTCCCACCTGCGGCAACGTCGTGTTCTGGCGCGGGCTGCGGCTCGACGAGGAGGGCCGCCGTCGCATCGCCGTCAATCTTCGGCTCGCCGAACCCGACCTCGTCGCGAAGATTCCGATCGATCACTTTGACGGCCTGAACACCTTCGAAGACCTGCCGCGCGACGGCCGTTGCGTCGCTGACTATTGGTTCTAGTCAGCGCTGTGCGGCGTAGATCTTCACCAGCTCGTAAAGGAAATCTCGCCCGTCGTACAGCGACTGCACACGCACGCGCTCGTTGAGGCCGTGGATGCCGCCGAGGTCGGGATCGAGGAACAGACCGTTGACGCCATAAGTCGGAATACCGGCCGGGCTTAAGAACTGCCCGTCTGTCGCGCCAGGTTGCAGCAGCGGGATCACCGGGACGCCCGGATAAATCTTCGCCGACACTTTCTCGATCGGCCCCATGATCTCCTTCGTCAGCGGCGGCACGACGGACGCTGGGCCACGCGTCTCGAGCGTCGAAACCTTCACTTCCGGATCGGCGGCAGCTTTCTCCAACGCCTGTCGAACACTCTCGATGGGCTCGCCCGGGTAGATGCGGCAATTGACGTTCGCACGCGCGCGCTGAGGCAGCGCGTTCGTGGCGTGGCCGGCGTCCAGCATCGTCGCAACGCAAGTCGTGTGCAGCATGCCGTTCCAGGTCGGATCTTCCGCCACCTTCGCCGCGGCTGCAGCGTCAGTCGGATCTGCGACCAGCTTCGTCATCGCCGCTCCCGCTTCGCCACCGACGATCGTCGCCATGCGTGAGAAGTACGCGCGTGTCGTGTCGTTGAGCTTGATCGGGAACGCGTAGGCCTCAATGCCCTTGAGCGCGCCGGCCAGGTGATAGATCGCGTTGTTTTTCACCGGCCGCGAGCTGTGACCGCCCGGGTTCGTGACTTCGAGACGGAAGTTCTGCGTGGTCTTTTCGCCAGCCTGCACGCCCATCATCACGCGCTTGCCGTTCGCATCGAGCATGCCCCACGAACCTTCGTTGAGCGCGAACGCGGCGTCGATGAGGTCGCGCTGCTCTTTGACCAGGTACTCCGCGCCGTTGAACGCGCCGCTCGTTTCTTCGCCGCAGGTCAACGCCATCTTGATCGTGCGCCGCGGCTTCGTGCGCTCGCCGCGCAGGCGAATCAGCGTGTCGACCCACGTCGCAGCCATCGACTTGTCGTCGAGCGAGCCGCGCGCATAGAAGTAACCGCCCTCCTCGATGAGCTTGAACGGATCGCGCTCCCAGTCCTCGCGCTTCGCTTCGACGACATCGATGTGCGCGAGCAAGAGGATCGCTTTCGCTTTCGCGTCAGTGCCGGGGAGAATCGCGACCAGTCCGCCTTCCTTCGGATGATCTGGCGTAGAGAAGAGATGCAAGTCGCTATCGGGATAACCCGCGGCGCGCAGCCGGGCAGCCATCTTCTGCGCAGCCTCGGTGCAGCTGCCGGCGGACAGCGTGGTGTTGGTTTCCACCAGCTCTTTATAGATCTCGCGGAATGCCGCCTGATCCGGTCGAATCCCTTCCGCTTGGGCGGCCGATACAGTCATCAAGGAAAACGTCAGACATGCGGCGACGAGCTGCGAGTTCTTGTTCATGCGTCCCCCGGTGTGAGGCGCATAGGATAGTCGGTGCCGGGGGAAGGAATCGAGCTATAACTCAGCAGTGCAGCATGAGATTGCTGCGCTGCTGACTTATAGCTCGCTTTTCTCCCCCGGCACCGACGACGCAGTGTCGAGCTCGCGCAGCCACGCCAGAATCAGCGGCGCGGCGGCGAGCATCGATGGGTCATGTCCCACAGCGCCGACGTCGATGGCTGCGACGTCGACGTTCCTTGATCGCATGGATCGAGCAGCAGCCAATGCTTCCTCGGGCACGACGTCCAGGTCCTTCGACCCGTAGTAAAGGCGAACGGGCGCGCGAGGAGTCACGTCGACGAGGCTGTTGGCCGCGAACGAGTCGAGATACCAGTGAGGCTCGTTGCGATCGAAGGCGTCGAGGAAGCCTTGATTGAACATCCTGCGCGGATCGGGCGGCAGTGAGTTGAGGATCTCCTTCGGCTTCGCGCCGGCGAACACTCGCTCGACGACCGCCGCGTACTCGGGCGTGAGCACGCTGTCCAGCGGATGACCGTAATACGCAGCTTGTCCCCACGCGGCGTACGCAAGATAGAGCGAATGAGAAGGTGCGCCGCCTCTCAGAGCGGCCGGCAAGGACACGTGTCGAAGATCATAGGCCCCTGCGACCAGCGCCGATCCCAAAACCCGCTTGCCCTGGCCTTCGAGCACGCGAAGCGCGGCAAGACTCGCCCAGCCGCCTTCCGAGAATCCCGAGAGAAACACGGGACCGTTCGGTACGCCTCGAATGCGTTGACTCGCCTCGACCATGGCGGCCACCGCGGGGCCGATCGACTCGGCAACGTAGTACGGATGTCGCCCCGGTGAATCGCCCATGCCCGGATAGTCCGGCGCGATGAGCGCGTACCCGTTGCCTGCAAACGCGATCGCGGCGGCGAGCCCGGTGCCATCGAGCTGCGACGGCACCGCAGTCCGCGTCGTGCTCGTGCCGTGCTGGAAGCTGACCAACCGTCGCGGCACGACATCCCGAGGCAGAGCGAGTAGCCCGCTCAGGTGAATCGCGTCGCTGCCCGAGCCGACGGTGTACTGCATTCGATAGCAGTCGACCGCGCTCTCGACTGGAATCCCGTCGACGCCCGCGAACGTCAGTAGCAGCCGCGCCTTGAACGTCGAGATCGTCTGCAGCGGCGTGAGCCGCACTTCCTCCGGCGCCTGTAGTGCGCGCGGATGCGTGCAGGCGTTGAGGATCGCGAACGTCGCAATCAGTAAGGCGCCCAGCCATGCACTACGCATGGCTGGAGTAGATCACATCTAGAACTCGAAGCCGATACCGACGCGGCTGACGGAATCGCCGCCGCTCACGCGGGCAATACTGCCGCTCAACAGCAGGTTGCCGCTGAACGCGTGGGCGATCGACACGCCGACTGCAGTTTCGCCATCGTAGTGACCGGCGCCGACGTTGAAGGCAGTCTTGCCGATCTGCGAAGGCATCGCAGTCGGCAGGGCGGAGCTCGCCGCAATACCGCGCGCCGCGTACTCACGCGCCGATCGCACGAGGTCGTCGGTCCGTGCGTTGGTCAGCGTGATCTGCTGATCCGTGTAGTCGCGAGCGCCGCTGATCTGCGGGCTCAGGCCCGAAATTGCTGTATTGAGCTGCGCGAGATTCACTGCGTCCGTCGCCGCCGTGCCCGCTGCGACGCTCGTGATGCGACGCTCTGCGCCCGCGGCACCGACCGATACAGTGTTGGCCGCGCTCGTCTGCGAGCCGTTGCCGATCGCAACGGAATTGTCATGAGTCGCAGCGGCGTTGTTGCCCACCGCGACAGCGAACTGACCTGAGGCATTGGCGTTGTCGCCGACGGCAGTGGTGTTGGTGCCGGTGGCTTGCGCGCCCGTGCCCAGGGCCACAGACGAGTTCGCTCGCGCGCCGGCGCCGATTGCAACCGAGTTGCTCTGCACTGCCGTCGCGTTGAAGCCCATCGCGATTCCGCCCGCGCTTTGCGCACTGGCGCCCATACCGACCGCGATCGCGTTGTCCGCGCCGTCGCCGACCGACGAACCACCGACAGCGACAGCGTTGCTCGCGTTAGTCACGCCGCAGCTCACGCTCGATCCTTGGATGCGGCACAGACCGCTCTGCACGAGCTGTGTGAACACTGCCTGCAGCTGGCCGAAGTTCACAGCCTGATCAGCCGTCGTCGCAGCGGTCACTCCGCTGATCGTGCCGGCGTTCGTGATGCCGCCGCCGTTCACGTTGAGCGAGGCGACGCTCGCCGCGGTCGTCCCGCCCGTTACCAGATTCGTCGCGAAATTCTGTGCGTTGGTCTGCGCGGTGTTGGCTGCAGCCTGTGCGTTGGTCGCGACGGCATTGAGCTGCGAAACATTCGCCGCGTCGTCGGGAGCGATGCCGTTGCTGACGCCACGAATGCGACCCGCATTGTTGATCCCGCCACCGTTGGCATTGATGGCGCCGGTCACGTTCAGCGTGTTGAAGTTCGCGTTGTTGGCGCCCACGGAAGCGAAGTTCGCATTGTTGGCGCCCACGGCAGCGAAATTCGCGTTGACGCTCCCACCGGTGACCAGGTTGGTCGCGAAGTTCTGCGCCTGCGTGCGCGCGTTGTTGGCCTCGCCGGTAGCAAACTGCTGCGCCTGAATTCGCGCTTGATCGGCTGCGAAGCTGGCGAAGTCATGTGCCGTGATCAGCTGGTTGTCGACGTATTGGCGGTTCGCAGCGTCGGTCGCGTCTATCGGCGCGGCCACGTTCACGATCCGCCGTTCGCCGCCGAACACGCCGACGCTGACCGTGTTGGACTGATTCGCCACCGATCCCTGGCCGAGCGCCACGGCATTGCTCACGCCATTGCTGACCGACGAGTTGGCGCCGAGCGCCGTAGAGTTGTTGCCGAACACGTCGGCACCGAAGCCGATTGCCGTCGAGTTCAGATTGAACGCATTCGTGTTCGAGCCGAGCGTGACGGCGTTGTCGCCGATCGCCCAGGCGTTGCTGCCCACGGCAACGCTGTTGTCTCCGGCGAACGATGGATTGGCGCCGCCGATCACGAGCCAGTTGCTCACATCCTGCCCCGCGCGAGCGCCGAGGCCGCACTGGAATCCCGCGATGGGATCCGAGAACGCTTGGCACGGCACGAGATCCTGCGCGTGCGCGCCGCTGCTCGTCGCCAGGTAGCTCACTGCGAGCGCGAGCGCTGCGAAAACCCGCTTGAACATAAATCCTCCCGCGATTGTTCTCGTGCAATGCGCACACTGGCGGTGGATCTGCTGCAGGTAAATTCGGCGCCCGACCTACGCCGGGTCCTAGGCCGGTCTTAGGCCCTTTTTCTACGCTGCTTCCTCTAGAATGTGCCCGCAAGGCGAAAGCGGGGGCACACCGTTGAGTCACGAGCTGGGCGGCGGGTTCGAGTTCAAGTTCCTCGAGCGGGTCAAGCAACGCAACCTGTTTCGCGTGACTGCTGCGTATCTCGGCCTGGCGTGGTTCGCCATCCATGTCGCGACGGTGATCGGTGAGTCGTTCCCGCGAGTTCACCACTTCGTTCCGTGGCTCATCTATGGGTTGGGCGTGGGACTGCCGATCGTTCTGATCACCTCCTGGCTTTCCAAGCGCACGCCGCGCCGCGCTGCTCGATCGGTCAGGCTCGACGTAATCCTGATGGCGTGATGGTGCTCGCCGTCCTCGCGCTGCTCGCCGATCGCTGGGTGCTTCATCGCCCGACCGATGAAACCATGCTCGCGCTGCTGGCAGTCATGGTCGTCGTGCTGCTCATCGACCGGCTGATCGGCCTGCGTTCGCCGGCCGCAGCTGCGTCGAGTGCGACGCACACGAAAGGCATGCCGCGCGTCGCGATCCTGCCGTTCGCCGACATGAGCCCCGAGAAGAACCAGGACTACTTCTGCGAAGGCACCGCCGAAGAAATCATCGACGCGCTCTGCGCCGTCACCGGCCTGCACGTGGCCTCGCGTTCCGCTTCCTTCCAGCTCAAGGATCGCGCGGTGGACGCTCGCGAGGTCGGCCGACTCCTCAACGTTCATGCCTTCCTGGAAGGCAGCGTGCGCAAGTCCGACGACCGCCTGCGCATCACGGCGCAGTTGATCGACGTAGGGCACGGCGGCCACCTCTGGTCGCAATCGTTCGATCGCAAGGTGGAGGACATCTTCAGCGTGCAGGAAGACATCGCGCGGCATGTCGTGGCTGCGATGCGCGTGAAGCTGCTCGATGCCGACAGCTCGCGTCTGAAGCGTCGCGGCACGCGAAACGCCGCCGCCTACGAGCTCTACCTGCGCGGCCGCCAGCTTCTGAACAAGGAGAAGGAAGCGGAGAATCGCGCGGCAGTCGAAGTCTTCCGCGAAGCGATTCGACTCGACCCGAACTTTGCCGATGCGCACGCGGGCCTGGCAGATGTGCTGACTCAATTGCTCAGGCAGCGTGTCATCCCGAGCGAGTTGTCGGCGGATGCTCTTGCCGCGAGCCAGCGAGCTGTCGAGCTCGCGCCGGACCTCGCGGACGCCTACGTCGCACGCGGCAATGCACTGCTGATGCACGGCGAAGCCGACGAAGCACAGCGGGCCTTCGAACGCGCGACGGCTCTCGATCCGCGCAACTTCTATGCTCACTACTGGTTCGCGAAGTTCTGGGTCGCGCGCGCTCAGCACGCGCTGGCCGTGAAGCACTACGAACTTGCGTTCGAGATTCAACCGGACGACTACCGGCCGATTGTGCTGTCGATCCAGGAATACCAGGCCATCAACGACAAGGCCGGCGAGCAGAACGCGCTGCGCCGAGCCTGGCCAGTGCTGGAGCGGCGTCTCGCGCTCGACCCGCATGATTCCTATGCGAGCGATCACGGGGCCGGTGTGCTCATGCTGCTGGGACGGCGAGACGAAGCGAACCGCCTGCTCGACCGCGCAATCGCGCTACGCCCGGATGACTATCGGACCTTATACACGGCGGCCTGTACCGCCGCGCTCGGCGGGGAATACGACCGCGCGCTGGATTTTCTCGATCGTGCCGTCGGCACGGGGCGCGGCGATCGCATCTGGCTGCTCAACGACAACGACCTGGCGCCGCTGCGCGAACACCCGCGGTTCAAGCAGATCGTCGATCGACTGAAGTAGGGAGAACCGATGGTGACGACACGAAACATCGCGACGAACCTGACCATCGTTGCAGCCCTGTTCGCCACCGCTTCACTTCCGACCGCTGCAGCAACGCCTACTGCGCAGATCGATCACATCATGCTCGGCATCGACGATCTCGATCGCGGCGTGAAGCAGTTCGAGGAGGCGACCGGCGTCAAACCCGTCTACGGCGGCAAGCATCCACGCGGCACCCACAACGCCCTCGTGTCGTTGGGCGATGGCACGTACCTCGAGATCATCGCCGTGCAGAAGGGCGTCACTCCCCCGGACGACTACACGGGACTCGCACAGCTGCACACGCTCACCCCGATCGGATGGGCGGTGTCGTCCAAGGACAGTGCTCAGCTTCGCAGCCGCCTGGAGGCCGCAGGCATGACCGTGACTGAAGCGGCGCCCGGATCGCGCACCACGCCGGCAGGCAAGACGTTGTCGTGGCAGACCTTCGGCCTCAAAGATAACTTCGAGGAAGCGCCGTTCTTCATCGTGTGGTCGGCGCAGACGGCCCATCCGTCGACGACCTCGCCACCCGGCTGCAAGCTGCAGCAGTGGCGTATTGCCGGCCCGCATCAGAAAGATCTCGAGCAGTTGCGTCGGACGCTGGATTTGCGCTCCGAAGCTGCTGACGCCAAAGCCACTTCGATGCGGCTGACGCTAACCTGTCCGAAGGGTCAGGTCGTGTTCTGAGTTGCGAGTCGACTCGCTGGTCGGCGCGAACTTCGGGATCGGTTGCCCCGGTCGCAGCACCTTCTTCACCGACTGCAGCCGATCCCACACCGCTTCCATGATGACCGTCGCGGCGGTCTCGGGATGGCAGAGCTCGCCCTTGCAGGCCGAACGCATCAACTGATCGTTGCCACCCGCTTCCAGGCAGAGCTGCGTGCGGATCCCCTTGCCCCAGTCCTGGAACTGCGGCAGGTCCTCGCGCTTCGTCGCCAGCAACTTGTCCCGGAACTCCGGATACATGTCCGCGACGATCCTGTCCACCGCCCGGGTAACATTGCGCGGCAGCGGTTTGATCGCGTTAGGACACCGGCCGGGTTCCGGGGGCAGCTCGGCGGCATTGGCCACCGGCTCGGCGGTGAGAGCAGTGAGGATGAGCAGGATGAAGAGCTGTCGACCCATGGTGGCATACAGTGCCATCGACGCCGGCCTTGTGCCAGATCCGTGCGACCTGGATCACAGCCCCCCTGCCTGCAGCGCGGGCACAGTGCGCGGCCAATGACTGGCGAACCTTCCTTCAAACGCTTCATCCGGGCGTACGGCGCGTTGCTGTTCGCTCGCACACCCGCCGCGGACGATCTGACGATTTCGTCCAAACTTGCTCTGCTGCTTCCGGCCATCGGTCTGGCGCTATGGCTGATCGTCGATCGATGGCTTGCGGGGCCCGACGCAGGGTTCTGGCCGGACGCAGTGCTTACGTGGTCTTGGTACGCACTGATCTTGCTCGCGTCGACGTGGGCCGCGAGCCGGCTGGCGCGGCCGCGCGTGTCGTACAAACGCGTCTTCGTGCTTACCGCTGCGTTCGTTCCCGTGTTCTTGTTGCTGGCGCTCGCTCGGGATTTCTGGGTTCCGTACGACTGGGCGATCCTGGCGTCGCTCGCGATCGTGATCTACGCCGTCATCTACATCGCGCGCGTGCTTCACGCGCTGACAGGGCGGGAGCAGTTGCGAGCGATGGGCGCGGTCGCGGCGATCTTGGTCGCCGCTGTCGTGGCCACACACTACTTCGAATTCAGCGGAAGCTTCTGGTATCCCGGTGATGACGCGGACGATGCCTCGGACAATTGGAGTGAGCGGGCGAGCTACGAGGCGTTGATGTATGCGCAGCCGGGGCGAATCGACGCCGCGGTGAGAGCGCTGCAACGTCCCGCTGATCTCCCAGCTGCTGCGTTCTTCGTCGGCTTTGCCGGCCAGGGCGATCAGCGCGTGTTCGCGGGTGAGATCGCTCTCGCACGCAAAGTCATTGCGGCGAAGTTCGGCAGCGCGCAGCGGTCGGTGCTGTTGGTCAACGATGAGCGCGATATGGATCGCCTACCGCTGGCGAGCCTGACAGCGCTGCGGTATGCGCTCAAAGGTGTCGCTGCACACATGAAGCTGGACAGCGATGTGCTGTTCCTGTCGCTCTCGTCCCATGGCTCCCCGGAAGGCGAACTCGCGGTCAGCGATGGCGGTATGCCGTTGAACGACCTGTCCGCAGCGGACCTTGCGACGGCGCTGCGCGAATGCCGCATCAAGTGGAAGGTCGTCATCGTATCGGCTTGCTATGCCGGGAAATTCGTCGAGCCGCTGCGCGACGACAGCAGCATCGTCATCGCGGCGGCCGCAGCCGATCGGACCTCGTTCGGCTGCTCCGACGATCGCGATCTGACCTACTTTGGGGAAGCCTTCTATCGAGATGCGCTGCCGGCGGCACCCGACTTGCAAACGGCGTTTGACATAGCGTCCGAAGCGCTCGCAGCACGCGAGCAAGCCGAGAAAATAACGGCCTCGAATCCGACAGCGCACTTCGGTACCTCTTTGGTAGAGCATCTCCGGACCGCTTTCCCTGGCGAGTGAGGGTCTGCCTACGCACTTGCCGCGCTGCCCCTCGGGTCTATTGACGCAGGGCGGGCAAGAGCGCAAAACGTGATCCCGACATTGGGCCGGGGCATCCCAATGAGCAAAGTCATTCACGTCACACTCGTCGCACGCACGATTCTGCCGGCTTTCGCGCACAGCGAGCCTGCGGACGTGACCGCGCTCAACGAGGCTGTGATTCGCGAGAACCTCGAAAAAATCAATCGCGGCGACGCGCACGGCGCGGCTTCAGACTGGTCGGACGACGCGCAGAGTTTCGGGCATTACGCAGGCGGCCGCGCGGGCATACAGAGTGTGCTGAAGACATCCTCGATACGGTTCCCGACTATCACATGGACATCGTGGAGATGGTCGCGGCGGGCGATGCAGTGGTGGTTCGCTGCAACCTCACCGGAACGCATCGAGAGGCCGGCGTCCGCAACGAGATCGCGCACATCCGCTGGTACACGCTGCGCGACGGCAAGATCGTGCAGCAGTGGGCGACGCGAGATGACTACGGAATGATGCGCCAGCTCGGGAAGACTCCCAAGCCACCCGTCAATTCGCACTGAGCCGCGCGCGTTCGCTGACCTGTATGCGTTGTTCGGGTCGCAGCACTCGCTGCACCGACTCGAGACGATCCCACACTGCTTCCATGATCACTGTCGATGCTGTTTCGGGATGGCAGAGCTCGCCGTTGCACGCCGAGCGAATGAGCTGATTGTTGTTGCCGGCTTCGAGGCACAGCGACTGGCGGATTCCGGTTTGCCACTCCTGGTACTGCACCAGGTTCTCGCGCTTGGTGCTGATCAATTTCTCGCGAAACTCCGGCTCGATGTTCTTGACGATGCGCTCGACGACTCTGTTCACGTTGCGCGGCAGCGGCTTGAGTGCGCGCGGGCAACTGCCTGGTGTGGGCGGCTGATCGGCGGCTACAGCGACGTTGGCTGCGGCGAGCGCCGCCAGCATGAACAAAATGCAGAACTGCGATCTCATTCAGGACACCTCTCGTCGATCATCTGAACGCGCTCGGTGGGCAGCGAGTTCGGGTGGAGTGGTATCGAAATTACGTGGGTCGAGAGCGGTCCGATATTGCCCAGGAGTTGGCAGACTTCCGGGCAAGCCTCGGTGGTTATTTTTCTACCACTTTCGACCTACAACTAAGTGTGACGCTCGTCGCACTCAAAATCGGAACCGTCGCGCCGCACTCCGCATCTCTCACGCGGATCCGCAATGGGGTCCATCCAACAATCGTTGGGGAACGCAGACCAATCATGATGCAACTCAAGATGATGTGTGCGACGGCGGCGCTTGGTTGTGCGCAACAAGTGCGTTCGCTGAGCATGCGATGCGCTATCGGCTTGCGCCGATTGCAGGGCAAAACGACGACCTCAGTCCGCGCTGAACTGCGCGGCGCGGCGAGCGTCTGGATGCTCCGGGCTCAGCGTTTCGCGTAAGTGCGGCAGCGCCTCTTTCGCGGCGACTCGAGCGGCCTCGTGATCGCCGCGATTCTCCTGGATGCGTGCGATCGTCAGCAGCGATTGACCGGTGAGACTCGACCAGGGCTTGTCGCCTTGCAGGCGACGCGAGATTTCCAGCGCACGACGTGCATCCGCCATCGCGGCATCCGCATCGCCTTTGCCGAGCT
>Ga0070688_100000436_pt1 | contig 21038 bp, 15 predicted proteins | sample KBSS13HmetaG_FD_64679 | JGI IMG/M metagenome (GOLD analysis project Ga0070688, IMG submission 64679) | Switchgrass rhizosphere microbial communities from Kellogg Biological Station, Michigan, USA - KBS S1-3H metaG | ecosystem: Host-associated > Plants > Roots > Rhizosphere ...
GTGGTGGCGGTCATGGGCGCACGAGTCTACTCGCAGCCGTCCGTGAGCGCCACGCGGGGGCGCTGGCCCGGCCGCTACCAGTGGAGGCGGATGAGCGTGTCGCCTTTCATCGGCACGTGCACGGCGACGTGCGTCTCGCCGCGGTCCGGATGCCACGCGTGCAGTTCGTATTCGCCCGGAGGCAGCGCCGGCAGCTGCCACTGGCCGGCTTCGTCCACGCGCGCGTAGGCGTGGTTCGGCGTCACCGCGACCCAGCCCGACATCTCGGGATGGATGTCGCAGCGCATCGCGAACCGGCCGGGTTGCTGGAAGCGCACGGTGTCGACCGAGCCCGGGGCGCGCTTCCCCAGGTCGAACGTGCCGCCGGGTGTGACGCTGAACGTGCCGTGCCAGACCTGGTCCTCGTTCCGCACCTCGATCGGCGTGCCCGCGACCAGCACGGAGACGCGCGGCTCGTAGTGGTGTCCCGTCTCCACCAGCCGCGGCATCGGGAACACGATCGGCTTGGGCTTGCTCCACGGCCAGCGACCGCGGGTCTGGATGAGACTGGTCTCGACCTTGTCGGGGAGCTGCGCGATCCACACCACGGCGTCGGCGTAGTTCCGGCCGCGCGCGCGCCCGCCCGCGAACGTCAGCTCGCCGCGCAGCACGCCGGCGCCCGCGGAGGACACCAGCACCGCGATCAGCACGATCACCAGCGTCGCCGGTAGGAATCGTCTCATCCCTGACATGCGCCCCCTGGCCCCGGAGAACGGAATGGGCTCTCGTCCATCATCGGCGTGCGACTCACGGTCCCGAAGTGGAACCCGCGTCGCGCCTACCCGGCAAGCGCCTGCGCACCCAGGCGAACGCCCTCCCGGGGGCTTACGTACCCGCGCTGGGAGTGGCATCCGGCGCGGCCGCGCTCTCGTCACGAGCCCCCGGCGAATCCCGTACTCTCAAGGGGTTCCACCGACTCGTGAACGGAGGAAGTCATGACAGAGACTCGTTTCGATACCGCGACGATCGCGGGCGGATGCTTCTGGTGCCTCGAGGCCGTGTTCGAGCGGCTGCGAGGCGTCGAGCGCGTGGTCTCCGGCTATACGGGGGGCCAAGGGCCCTCGACCTATCGCGAGGTGTGCAGCGGTCGCACCGGTCACGCGGAGGCGATCCAGGTCGCGTACGATCCTCGAGAGTTGTCGTACCGCGACGTGCTCGAGATGTTCTTCGCGTTCCACGATCCCACCACGCCCGATCGCCAGGGACCCGATGTCGGGAGCCAGTACCGCTCGGCGATCTTCTTCGCCTCGAGCGAGCAGGAGCGGACGGCGCGCGAGCTGATCGCGGAGATGACCGCGCAGAAGGTGTTCCCGGCGCCGATCGTCACCGAGGTCGCACCACTCGGAACGTTCTTCGCGGCGGAGGACTACCACCAGGGCTACTACCGCCAGAATCCCGAGCAGCCCTACTGTCGCGCGATGATCGCGCCCAAGGTGGCGAAGCTGCGCGCGAAGTTCGCGTCGAGACTGCGCGAGGAGCCCGCCGGGCGATGAAGGTGGAGGAGGCCCCGGCCCGCTGGCTGCCGCGCTACGCGTGGATCTCGGCCTGGGCCGCCGTGGTCACGATCGTGCTCAAGGCCACGGCGTGGGGGATCACCGGCTCGATCGGGCTGCTTTCCGATGCGCTCGAATCGTTCGTGAACCTGGCGACCGCGCTGCTCGCGATTGCGATGCTGAACCTCGCCGCGCGTCCGGAAGACGAGGAGCATCCCTACGGCCACAGCAAGGCCGAGTACTTCTCGAGCGGCGTCGAGGGCGCGCTCGTGCTCCTGACCGGCGTCGGCATCGCGATCGCGGCGCTGCGCCGGTTCCTGCAGCCGCACCCGCTCGAGCAGCTCGGCATCGGCGTCACGCTCTCGGCGCTCTCCACCGTGATCAACCTCGGCGTGGCCCTGCTGATGCTGCGCGCCGGCCGCCGCCATCGCTCGGTGACGCTGGAGGCGAACGGACACCACCTGCTCTCCGACGTGTGGACGTCGGTCGCGGTGGTGGCGGGCCTGGGCGCGGTCGTGGTCACGCGCCGTCACTGGCTGGACCCGGTCGTGGCGCTGCTCGTGGCCGGCAACGTGTCGTGGATCGGGATCTCGATCCTCAGGCGCACCGTGACCGGCCTCATGGACTCGGCGCTCTCCGCGGAGGACCAGGCTGCGCTCCAGCGCGCGCTGAGCGTGCACGTCGTGCACCCGGTACAGGTGCACGCGCTCAAGTCGCGCGTCGCCGGGGCGCGGCGCTTCGTCTCGCTGCACGTGCTCGTGCCCGGCGATTGGACCGTGCAGCGCGGCCACGAGCTGCTGGAGAGGATCGAGGCCGGCATCCGTGGCGCGCTTCCGAACACGAGCGTGCTGACGCACCTGGAGTCGCTGGAAGACCCGGCGTCGTGGGAAGACATCAAGCTGGACCGCGGCGGCGACTCCGCCACGGTCGGCAAGCAGGCGTCGTAGGAGCCGGGTGAGGGGAGGATGGTGGTGAACACGGGAGGGAGTGCTCCGCGGCTGGCGGCGATCGCGACCGCGGTGCCGGCGCACGGAGCGACACAGGCCGAGGCCCGCGCGCTGGTGGCGCGCATGTTCAACGGCTCCGAGGCGGGCAGCGAACGCCTGCTCGCGGTGTTCGACCATTCCGGGATCGAGCACCGGCACTTCTGCATGCCACTCGACTGGTACACGCACGAGCGCGAGTTCGAGGAGCAGAACGCGCTCTACGTCGAACATGCCCTGGCGCTCGGGCGCACGGCGGCCGGGCGGGCATTGGCGCGCGCGGGCATCACCCCCGGCGACGTCGACCACATCGTCTTCGTGAGCACCACCGGCATCGCCACGCCGAGCCTAGATGCGCGGCTGTCACTGGCGTTGGGCTGCCGGCCGGAATGCCGGCGCACGCCGCTCTGGGGCCTGGGCTGCGCCGGCGGCGCCGCGGGGCTCGCCCGCGCGCGCGACCTGGCGCTGGCCGACCCCGCCGCGCGCGTGCTGCTGGTGGCGGTCGAGCTTTGCAGCCTCACCTTCCGCCTCGAGGACATGGACAAGCGGAACCTGGTCGCCACGTCGCTGTTCGCGGACGGCGCGGCAGCGGTGGTGGTCGAGGGCGCACGGGCGGCCCACCGGAACGGCGCGGGCGCGCTCGAGCTGATCGGCTCGCACAGCATGCTGTGGCCGGACACGATCGGCATGATGGGCTGGAGCGTGAGCGGGCGCGGCCTGCGCGTGGTGTTCTCGCGCGACATCCCCTCGTTCGTCCGTGAGCGCGTGCGCCCGAGCCTGGAGGGTTTCCTGAGCGCGCACGGCCTTTCGCTCGACGGCACGCTCCACGTCGCGGCACATCCAGGCGGCGCCAAGGTCCTCGAGGCCTACGCCGAAGCACTCGGCCAGCCGGCGGCCGCATTCGCGCACGCGCGGGAGGTGCTGCGCGAGTACGGCAACATGTCGTCGCCCACCTGCCTGTTCGTGCTCGAGCGCCATCTCGCATCGGGCGCGATCGGCCCCGGCGAGCCGGTGCTGGTCTCGGCGCTGGGCCCCGGATTCGCCGCCGAGTACGTGCTTGGGCGAAGCGCGGCATGACGGGTGCGGCGCCGGTCCCGGCCTCGACGCTGGCGGCGCTGGCGGTGTTCCTGGTCGTGGTCGTGGCGCAGCGCCTGGGTGAGTTGTGGCTCTCGCGCCGGAACCTCGCGCGCCTCGCCGCGCGCGGTGCCGTGGAATCACACGCGGGGCATTTCTGGATGTTCGTCGTGCTCCACTCCGCCTATCCGCTGGCGCTCGTGGCCGAGGTGCTCGCGGGCGCACGGCCGCCGGCGGCGTGGCCGCTGTGGCTCGGGGTCTGGCTCGTGGCCCAGGGGCTGCGGGGCGCCTCCATGCGCGCGCTGGGGGAGCGCTGGAATGCCCGCATCGTCACCATTCCCGGCGCCGCCCCCGTGACCGGCGGCATCTACCGCTGGCTCGCCCACCCGAACTACGTCGCGGTGGCGCTGGAGTTCGTGTCCGCATCGCTCCTGTTCGGCGCCTGGCGCACCGCCGGGACGTTCAGCGCCTTGAACGCGCTGGCGATGTCGGTGCGCGTGCCTGCCGAGGAGCGCGCGCTGCGCGAGGCGGCGCGGCGCTAGGTGCTCCCGCGGGTCCGTAAAACGAAAACCCGGCGCCGATCGCTCGGCGCCGGGTTCTTGGAACTCGATCGCGACTACTTGAAGCGAGCCTTCAGGCTGCCCCACGAGGTCTTGGCCACCGGCGTCGGGTTCAGCGACTCGAGGAACAGGACGGCGTCGTCGAAGTCGTAGTCCGAACTCTGCGCCGAGCTCTGGTCGTCGAAGCACAGCCACCAGTTGCCGCTGTTGATGCCCGTGCCGGCGAAGACCAGCGCCTGCGCGTTGCCACCGGGATTGCGAGCATCCTGCTGGTAGAGCACCCCACCGCTCGGGTTCTGCTGCAGGTAGAACGAAAAGTCGTTTCGGTCGGGCGGCCCGGCGAGGTACGTCGTCGAGCCCTGGAACGCAGCATTGTTGTCGAAGAGGCTCACGACTGCGCGCGTCGGCGCCGTGCGGAACGCCACCACGCAGAACCAGCCGTTCGTCGCGGCGCCTGGGAAGCACTGGTAGAGCGGCGGCGCCGCGAAGCTGGCGTTGTAGATACCGTAGGTGTTGCCGGCGGCATTGCCGGTCAGCTCGACTTGGATCGTGAACGTCGAGTTGCTGCTGACCGTCGCCAGCCAACGCTGGATGTCCTGCTGATCGGTGGAGACGTTGATGCTCTCACCGACGCCGTTGAGATAGCCCTGCAGGGTGCCGCCGTTGACGACGACCTGCGGCGAACGCAGCGCGGCCGAAGCCGAACCTGCGAGCGCCAGCATCGTGATCGTTCCAATGACCATCGTAGCGAGACGCTTCATTGCAGCCCTCCTATGATGTGCTGCCGCGATGTTCCCGGACGTGGAGGTATCTGGAAGGGGCGAGGCTACGGCCACGCGTCCACCGGGATGGACACGTTCGCTGAAACCGAGCACGCTCGCTGGCCGGGGGGGGTGGCGGGATACGCAGTATCCCGCTGCCAAGCTCATGTGCGCTCGAACAAGTGAACGATACGGGAACCCCAAGTCAAATGGAACAGGAAAATCAACTCGAGCGGTACCCTCCTCCCGCGCCATCGACGTGCGTCCAACCGCCACTTACCGAACGGGATACTTCGGTCGCACGGCGGCACTGATCCGGCTTGCGCCTTAGGTTCCCTCGACGTTGAGCGCGACGCGCCAAGGGCCCCCTCGAGCAACGCTGTAAGGCCCTACCAAACCGGCGCGTCGATCCCCCGGGCACGGCGGGCGCGACGCGCCGCGCGCGTGATGACCGGACCGGGTAGAGTCCCGCCCCATCGCAGCGAGTCCACTCGAGTCGCGAAGCATGGGTCCAGTTTCCGGCAGCACGAGCAGGGCCCCACGTCCCCGTCCGGAGGCTCCATGTCGGTCGCCCCACCGCGTCCCCTCCGTCCGCACGCGCTCGTGCGGACGCTGCTCCTCGTCGCGATCGCCACGCATCCGCGCCTTGCCGAGGCCGCTCCCGCCGCGGCGCCGGCCGCTCCATTCACGGACGCCCAGCTCGAGGAAGCGCGGAGTCTCCGCGAGCGCGCACTCATCGACGACACCGGCTACGAGACCTTGCGCTCGCTCACGCGCGAGGTGGGACCGCGTTCGGCCGGCTCGCCCGGCGATGCGCGCGCGGTCGAATGGGCGCTCGCGCGGCTGCGCGCACTGGGGTTGAAGAACGTGCACGCCGAGCCGGTCACCGTGCCGCACTGGATCCGCGGCAACTGCTCCGTGGAGGTGGTCTCGCCGTGGCCGCAACCACTCGTCGCGGTGGCGCTCGGCGGCTGCGTCGCGACGCCGGAGGCGGGGCTCGAGGCCGACGTCGTGCCGGTCACCAACATCGACGAGCTGGCGCGCATCGACTCGACGCGCATCGCCGGGCGCATCGTCTTCTACACCGGCCGCATGCAGCGCGCCGAGGACGGCTCGGGCTATGGCCGCGCGGTGACCGTGCGCGGGCGTGGCGCGGCGGAGGCCGCGCGCCGCGGCGCCATCGGCGTCATCATCCGCTCGGTCGGCACCGACCGGAACCGGCTCGCGCACACGGGTGGGATGCGCAACGAGCCCGGCGACAAGCTGATCCCGGCGCTCGCCATCTCCAACCCCGATGCGGATCTCCTGGAAGACCACTTGGCCTCCGGCCAACGGGTGCGCCTGAGGATGTCCAACAGCTCGTCCTGGGCCGACAGCGCGCGCTCGGCGAACGTGATCGGCGAGATCCCGGGTCGCGAGCGGCCGCGCGAGGTGGTGGTGCTGGGCGCCCACCTGGACTCGTGGGACCTGGGCCAGGGGGCGCACGACGACGGCGCCGGCGTTGCCATCGTGTCGGCCGCGGCGAAGCTGATCGGCGAGGCGAGATCCAAGCCCCGGCGCACGGTGCGCGTGGTGCTGTTCGCGAACGAGGAGTTCGGCCTCTCCGGCGCGCTCACGTACGCGCGCGACCACGCCGGGGAGGCGGCGAGCCACGTGATGGGGATGGAGTCCGACCTCGGCGCCTACGCGCCGCTCGGCCTCCACTCGCGCGTGCCGCCCGACCGGCTCGCCGCCATCCGCGCCATGCAGTCCGTGCTCGCGCCGCTGGGCGTCCAGTACCGGGGGAACGACGCCTCGGGCGACGCCGACGTGGGGCAGATCGCGGCGCTCGGGGTGCCGGTCTGCGACCTGGATACGGACGCCTCCGAGTACTTCGACTGGCACCACACCGCGAACGACACGTTCGACAAGGTGGACCCGGCCCTGGTGCGGCGGAACGTCGCCTGCTACGCCGCGCTCGCGTGGCTCGCGGCGGACTATGCCCCGGGCTTCGGCAGGGCGCCGGGCACGCGCTGAGCCCACGCGGGGCCGGGTCTGCCGCTCCGTACTTCCGTGTAGACCGGAAACGCTCGCGGTGAGCGCGCGGGGATGGGGCCACTTCACCTCCCAAATCCTTGGAATCGGCCCCGATGCACCTGTATCATCTTCGCGGAAGACTCGCCTTGCCAACGCCTGCACGCTGACGGAGTCCCCCATTCGTTCCCAGGGCTCACCCCCCTTCGAGCCGCGGAACGGACCCCTGCGCCGGCCTCGTGTGCTGGATCCCCGCCCCGTTCGGAACCCCTTGCCGATGCGCACGAGCTTTCCCGCAGGCTCAATGAAAGCGCTCACCCTCACGGCCGCCGCATTGGCGCTGGCCGCCGCTCCGGCGCTCGCCCTCACGGTGAGCACGTCGTCGCTCGTGAGCGGCACCGCCGGCATGAGCTACGCCGATACCGTCGAGGCGGCAGGCGGCACACCACCGATCGTGTGGTCGATCGCCGGCGGCAGCCTGCCCGCGGGGCTCTCGATCGACGCCGGCAGCGGGGCCATCACCGGCACGCCCGGCTCGATCGGCACCAGCGCGTTCGTGGTGCTCGCCACCGACGCGCTGAGCGACACCGCGAGCCGCCCGCTGTCGATCACCATCGACGGGGTGCCCGCGGCGATCACCAACCTCGCCGCCGCGCGGCTCACGTCCGGCAACGATGCCGACGGCACGTCGCGCATCCAGCTCACGTTCACGCCCACGACGTTCGCCGCCACCGCCGAGGTCTACCGCGCTCCGTTCGGCGGCTACCCGCTCTACGACGATGCCGGCGGGTTCGTCCCGCCCACGCCCAGCTATCCGCCCGGGCCGCCGTGGGTGCTGACCGCGGTCACGGCGAGCGGGCAGTCGGACGAGCCCTCGGGCCGCGATGCGTGGTCGTACGTGGCGTTCGCGAAGAACGCCGCCGGTGCGGTCTCCGGCGTCTCGAACAAGACGGCGCCCGCGCCCAACTACGCACTCGGCGACGTCACGAACGGCATCACTGCCGGCACCGGCGACAACCAGGTCACGGACGCGGACGTGTCGCTGCTCGGCGCCCACTACGGCATCAGCGGCAGCGCCATCACCAGCGCCGGCGTGAGCTACCTGGACGTGGGCCCTACCGTCGATCTCTCGCTCTCGACGCGGCCGTTCACCGACGCCCGCATCGACTTCGAGGACCTGATCGTGTTCGCCTCCAACTACGGGCTGGTCTCGCGCCCGGCGGCGATCGTGGCGAACGCCGAGGGCCGCGGGGCTACCCGTGCGCAGCACGGGTCCGGGCCGGAGCAACTCTCGCTCGACGCTCCTTCGACCGTGGCGGCGGGGGAGACGTTCGAGGCCAGCGTGCGCCTGCAGGCGAACGGCCGCGCGCAGGGCATCTCGGCCGCGCTCGCGTGGGACGCCTCGGTCGCCGACGCGATCGGGTTCACGAGCGACGGCTGGCTCGAAGCGCAGAAGGGTGTCGTGCTCTCGCCCGCGCCCGGCGCCGTGGACGCGGCGCTCCTGGGCATCCGCGCGCAGGGCATCGCCGGCGAGGGGCTGCTCGCCACGTTCACGTTCCGCGCCCGGCGCGCGGGCGATCCCGCGCTCCGCTTCGGCCGCGTGCTCGCGCGCGACGCCGCGAACCGGCCGCTGCCGCCGGGCACGCTCGTCACCTCGGGCGGCCGCCCGCTCGCGGCGACCACCGCGTTGCTCGCGCCGGCGCCGAACCCGTCCGCGGGCCGCTCGACGCTCACGTTCACGCTCGCCGAGCCCGGCTCGGTCGAGCTGGCGATCTACTCCGTGGCCGGCCGTCTCGTGCGCACGCTCGCACAGGGCGAGCGCGATGCCGGCAGCTACTCGCTCGAATGGGCAGGCGACGACGACGCGCGGCGTCCCGTGGCCCCGGGCATCTACTACGCGCGGCTCACCATCCGCGGCGGGCCGCGACTGACCCGCAGGTTGGTCCATCTCTAGAGCAGGTCGGGAGGGACGATGTCGGACATGAGAACAACCGGCCGCGCCGGGCGCACGAGGCGCCTGGGATGCCTGGCGCTTGCCGTGGCCGCGCTCGTGGCCATCGCGCCGATCGCGCGCGCGGCGGTCAGCGCCGGACTGACGCCCGCGTCGCAGATGGTGACACCGGGCACCGATTTCGACCTGTTCTTCGACGTCACCGCCGCCGGCTCCCAGTTCAACGGCTTCGACGTCGTGGTGTCGTACAACCCCGCGGCGCTCACGTTCGTGCCGCTCGCGCCCACGTCGCTGCAGCAGGGCTGCCTCATGACCGGCGGCTGCAGCGCGGCGTGCGGGAACACGTTCCATCTCTTCAGCGCCGCGGCCGACAGCCTGTCCGCGAGCGACGTGCTGCTCTGCGACCAGACCTTCCTCACCGGCCCCGGCCACCTCTACAAGCTCCGCTTCCACGCCTCGAGCACGGTGCAGATCACGCACGTCCTCGTCCGCCGCACGAACTTCTACAACGCCGGCCTGTTCGTGACGCCGGTGTCGACGAACGACGCCGTGATCGGGATCGGCATCAACGTCGGCGTCGGGCCTTCCGGCCCGGCCGTGCCCGGGCGCGTGCGGGTGGAGCCGAACCCGAGCTTCGGCCGGGTGGCGTTCGTGACCGAGGCCGGCGCCGCCGGCGTGGACGCGGTCGAGATCCTCGACCTCCAGGGACGCGTGGTACGCACGCTCTCGCCCGGCGCTGCGGCGGCCGCGGGGCGCGTGACGTGGGACGGCCGTGACGCGCACGGCGCGCCGGTGGCGGCGGGTGTCTATCCGGCGCGCATCCACCGGAACGGCCGCATCGAGTGCGCACGGGTGGTGCTGCTCCCGTGACGAGACGTTCGGCCGGCGGTACGGCGCCACTGGCGTCGCTGGCGCTCGCATGCGCCGTGCTCTGGCCATTGTCGTCCGCGCGCGCGCAGACGGTATCCCCGGACTTCTACATCACGAACGGGCAGGTGGTCGCCGAGGTGCTGCGCGGCAACACGCTCTACATCGGCGGCATGTTCAACTTCGTCGGCCCCGTGACCGGCGCCGGCGTGCCGGTCGACGTGAACACCGAGATCCCCGCGCCCGGCTTCCCGCGCGTCAACGGCACCGTCATGGCGGCGATCCCGGACGGCGCCGGCGGCTGGTTCATCGGCGGCCAGTTCAGCGCCGTGGGCGCGAGCGTGCGCTCCAACCTCGCGCACGTGCTCGCCGACCAGTCGGTCGCGGCATGGAACCCGGGCACCAACGGCATCGTGCGCGCACTGCTGCTCCGGAGCGGCGTGCTCTACGCCGCGGGCGACTTCACCACGCTCGGCGGCATCGCCCGCAACCGCGTCGGCGCCGCCGATGCGAGCACGGGCGTGGCCACGTCGTGGAACCCGAATTCCAACAGCTCGGTGCGCACGCTGGCCACGAACGGCAGCGTGCTGTGGGCGGGCGGGCAGTTCACCACGATCGGCGCCCAGAGCCGCAACCGCATCGCCCAGCTCGACTTCACGACCGGTGCCGCGAACGCCACCTGGAACCCGAACGCGAACAGCACGGTGAACACGCTCGCCTGGGACGCCGCGAACTCGCTGCTCTACGTGGGCGGCCAGTTCACCGCGATCGACGGCAACGTGCGCAACCGCCTCGCCGTGCTCGACCCCGCCACGGGACACGCGCAGGCGTGGAACCCGAACGCGAACAACCAAGTGAACGCGCTCGCGATCGGCGCCACCGAGGTCTACGTCGGCGGACTGTTCTCGACCGTGGGCGGCCAGCCGCGCAGCCGCATCGCCGCGATCTCGGCCGCGACCGGCAGCGCCACGACGTGGGACGCGAACGCCGGGAGCTCGATCCAGGCGCTGGCGCTCTCCGGCACCGCGCTCTACGCCGGCGGCGACTTCCTCACCATCGGCGGGCAGGGCCGCAGCCGCATCGCCGCGCTCGACCTCACGACCGGCAACGCCACCGCCTGGGACCCGAGCGCGTTCAACACCGTGAACGTGATCACGCTCGACGGCACCCAGGCTTTCGTGGGCGGCGCCTTCAACGGCATCGGCGGCACCGCCCGCAACAACCTGGCGGCGATCGACGTCACCACCGGCGTGGTCACGGCATGGAATCCCAACGCGAACAACATGGTGCAGGCACTCGCGGCGACGCAGGACCTGATCTACGCCGGCGGCAACTTCTCGCAGGTGGGCGGGAAGATCCGCAACAACCTTGCCGCACTCGACCTCACGAACGGCAACGCCAACTCCTGGGACCCGAACGCCGACGGCCAAGTCTCGGCGCTCGCCGTGTCGGGGAATCGCGTGTACGTGGGCGGGTTGTTCGGAAACGTCGGTGGCCAGCCGCGGGCGAACCTGGCGGCGGTCGATGCCACGACCGGGCTCGCACAGTCGTGGATCGCCGACGCCGACGACCAGGTGTTCGCGATCGACGCCAGCACGCCGGTCGTCTACGTGGGCGGCAACTTCGTCACCTTGGGCGGCGTGACGCGCAACTTCGTGGGCGCGGTGAGCGCCGCCACCGGCAGCGTGACCTCGTGGGACCCCAACGCCACCGGCACCGTGCGCGCGATCTCCGTGACCTGCGACCGTGCTTTCATCGGCGGCTTCTTCACCACGATCGGTGGCCTGACGCGCAATCGCCTGGCGTCCGTGAACCTCGTGAACGGCCAGGCGCTCGGGTTCGATCCCAACGCGAACGGACCCGTGTTCACGCTGCTGCCCCAGCCGGGGATCCTCTACGTCGGCGGCGTGTTCAGCACCATGGGCGTCGCCGCGCGCAACCGTGTCGCCGCCGTGGATCCGCAGACCGGCGCCGTACGCCCGTGGAACCCGAACTCGAACGGCACCGTGCGCGCGATCGTGGCGGACGGCACGTCGGCGTACGTCGCGGGCGTGTACTCCTCCATGGGCAACACTCCGTCCGGGAACCTGGCGGCGGTGAGCCTCGAGACCAGCGTGCCGTGCCCGGTCATCTCGCTCACCGCCCCGCCGCTGCCGGCGGGCGTGGTCGGCACCCCGTACGTGCTCCCGATCATCGCCTCGGGTGGCACCTCGTCCTACTGCTTCACCGTGAGCGCGGGCGCGCTGCCCGCCGGGCTCACGCTCAACTCCGCGACCGGGCAGATCTCGGGTACGCCGACCGCGGCCGGCGTCTCGGTATTCTCCGTGACCGCCGCCGACGTGCTCGGCTGCGCCGGCACGGCGGGCTACACGCTCACGATCGCGCCGGTGCCCGCCGTGAACCATGTGGCGGCGAACGGAACCGGCCTGTGCCTGAACCCGTCGGCGCCCACCGTCGCGGTGCCGTTCGTGCTCACGCGCGGTGACGCGACCGCGCTCCGCGGCATCTCCACCACGTTCCAACTCGAGGCCTCGAAGCTGCGGCTCGCCTCGCCCGGCACGCCGGCGTCGAACGTGCACCTCGGGACGTGGGCGGCTTCGTTCGCGAACCGCAGCGTCCAGGTGACGGACCTGGGATCCGGCCGCTACACGGTGGACCTGGTGCTGCTCGGCGTGCCGTGCGGCGAGGCGAATGGCGGCTCGCTGTTCACGCTCGACGTGGCAGCCGTGGGGCCGACCGGCACCGGCGCGATCACGGTGCAATCGGTGACCGCCCGCGACTGCAGCAACGGCGCGGTGGGGATGAACGCGGGTGCGGCGACCACGGTCAACATCTCCGGCTCGACGATCACGCTCTCGCCCACGACGCTGCCCGGCGGCTCGACCGGCACTTCGTACAGCCAGACCCTCACCGCTTCGGGAAGCCCGGGACCGTTCACGTTCGCGGTTTCGTCCGGCGCGCTCCCGAACGGGCTCACGCTCTCGAGCGCGGGACTCCTCTCCGGAACCGTGCTCCAGGCGGGCGCGTTCAACTTCACCATCGCGGCCACCGAGGCCGGCGGCTGTGCCGGGTTCCGCGCCTACTCGGTAACGTTCACCTGCCCGGCGATCGCGGTGACGCCGGTGTTCCTGCCCGATGGTGCCCTGAGCACGCCCTACTCGGCGACGCTCGATGCGCCCGCGGGCGTGGCGCCGCGGACGTACGCGGTCACGGCGGGCGCGCTCCCGAACGGCGTCACCCTCGCGCCCTCCGGCGCGCTCTCCGGGAGCCCGACGCAGGCGGGCACGTTCCCGTTCACGATCCAGGTCACCGACGGCGCCGGCTGCACCGGCTCGCGCGCCTACTCCGTCGACATCTTCAGCACCGCGCCCAACTCGAGCGTGGCCGCCAACACCACCGGGCTCGCGATCTCCACCGCGCACCCATGCGTGAGCGTGCCGATCGTCTACACACGCGGCGAGGCGACGCCGGCGCGCGCGGTCTCGGTGTCGTTCCAGCTCGATGCCACGAAGCTGGCGCTGTGCTCGACCCCGGAGTCGAGCGTGCACCTGGGCTCGTGGTTCAACGGCTTCTCGAACACGCAGATCCTGGTCACCGACGACGGCGACGGCGCCTACACCGTGGACGTGACGCTGCTCGGTCTGCCCTGCGGCATCACCACCGGGGGCACGCTGTTCACGGTCGACCTGAAGTCGGTGGGCGCGGACGGCTCGGGCGCGATCACGGTGACGCGCGTCAAGTCGCGTGACTGCGACAACACGCCCATCGCGGTGGCCGCGGGGGCACCCACGACGCTGCGCATCCAGAACACGCCGATCACGCTCGCGCCGCCGACACTCCCGAACGCCCTCGTGGGCCAGCCTTACTCGCAGGCGATCACCGCCGAGTCCGGGGTGGCGCCGTTCACGTTCTCGGTGAGCGCGGGCGTGCTGCCGGCGGGGCTCACGCTCTCCACCGCCGGCCTGCTCGCCGGCACGCCGGGTGGCACGGGCAGCTTCTCGTTCACGGTCTCGGTGGTGGACGTGGGCGGCGTGCCGGGGAGCCGCGCCTACACGATGAGCGTCGCCTGCCCGGTGATCTCGATCACGCCCGGCTCGCTGGTCGATGCGCAGCTGAACCAGCCGTACTCGGTGTCGCTCGTCGCATCCGGCGGCACGGCGCCCTACCAGTTCACGATCCAGTCCGGCAGCCTGCCGGCCGGGCTCACGCTCGCGAACGATGGCCAGATCACCGGTACGCCCACGTCCACCGGCGCCGCGGTGTTCACCGTGGTGGCCGTCGACGACTTCGACTGCGTGGGCACCGAGGTCTACACACTGCCCGTGTTCACCGATCCCGCGATCTCGCGCGTGGCGCCGGTCACGGCGGGGCTCTGCCTGTCCGGGGCGCACACGTGCGTGAGCGTGCCGTTCGTCTACACGCGCGGCGATACGACGCCCGCGGCGGCCGCGCACGTGACGTTCCAGCTCGATCCGCGCTTCGCGCTGTGCGGCACGGCCACCTCCAGCATGCACATCGGCAGCTGGCTCTCGAGCTTCACGAACAAGACGTTCCAGGTCGTCGACAATGGCGGCGGCAGCTACACGGTCGACCAGTCGCTGCTCGGCCTGCCGTGCGGCCCCACCACGGGCGGCACGCTGTTCACGGTGGACGTGGCCGCGGTCGGCGGCGACGGCGTGGGCGACATCACGGTGACCGAGGTGCGCATCCGGGACTGCTCGAACCAGCCGCTGCCCGGCCAGCCGGGCCCTGCGGCGCAGCTGGTCGTGAACCACTCGACGCCGCCGCACATCTTCAACCTCGCCACGGCCCAGGTGGTCACCGGCAATCCCGCCGGCTCGCGCACCGGGATCACGGTCACGTTCACGCCGCCCGCCCCGGGCACGGTCGCGCTCTACCGCGCGGCGTTCGGGAGCTATCCCGAGTACGACGACGACGGCGGCGTGGCACCCGACTCCGCAGCAGCGCCCGGCGCGCCGTGGACGCTCGTCACCGGCTCGGCCGTCTCCGGGCTCGTCGACACACCGCCCGTGCGCGGGTTCTTCCACTACGTCGCGTTCCTGAGCGACTCGTGCGGCAACGTGTCCGCGGTCTCGAACCGCAGCTCGGGCTCGCTCGACTACCACCTGGGCGACGTCACCGACGGGATCACGCGCGGGAACGGCGACAACAAGGTGACGCTCGCGGACGTGACGCTGCTGGGCGCGCACTACGGGAAAACCGGTGCCGCGATCACCACGGCCGGCGTCGGCTACCTCGACGTGGGTCCCACTGTGAACGGCTCGAACACCGGGCGGCCCGCGACGGACGACGCGCTGGGTTTCGACGACCTGATGGTGTTCTCCACGAACTACCACGTGGTGTCGTCGCCGCAGTCGGCGGGAAGCCCTGATGGCAAGGGCGTGGCCGCCGCCGGCGAGTCGTTCGAGCTGGACGCACCGGCGCTGGTTGCGGCGGGCGACGAGTTCGACGCCGTGCTCCACCTCGCGGCCGCGGGCACGATGCAGGGCTTCTCGGCGCGGCTCGGCTGGGACGCGGGCGTGCTGCAGGCGCTGGGCGTGACGAGCGCGGGCTTCCTCGAGGGCCAGGAGGGCATCGCGCTGTCACCGGGCCCGGCGGGCGTGGACGGCGCGCTGCTGGGCGTGCGGGGCAGCGGCATCCGGGGCCAGGGAGACGTGGCGCGCTTCCACTTCCGCGCGCTCCGGGACGGCGTCACGGGCTTGAAGGTCGCGAGCGTGATCGCACGCGACGCGACGAACCGGCCGCTCGCGGCGGCATCGCTGGCGCAGACGGTCCAGGAGTCGCTGCCGACGCACACGATGATGCTGTCGCCGTCGCCGAACCCGGCGCGTGGGCTGTCGACGCTGGCGTTCGCTCTGTCGGAGCGCGGTGAGGCGGAGCTGTCGATCTTCTCGGTCGATGGTGCCCGCGTGCGCACGCTGGCGCACGGGCCGCGCGAGGCGGGGGCGTACAAGCTGGCGTGGCGTGGCGAAGACGACGCGGGCAGGCCGCTCGCACCAGGCGTCTACTGGGCCCGCCTCACCACCCGCGGCCTGACGTTCACGCGGCGGATCGTGTTCTTGCGCTGATCCGTCCTCGCTGACTCGAAACCCCCGCCGTTCGCGAGCCCGTGCGGTTGGGCGTTCGGCAGCCTTCGCCGACTCGAAACCCCCGTCGTTCGCCAGCCCGTGCGGCTCGGGTCGTTCGGCGGGACCTCTCGACCGAGGGGACGCTCCCTGCGGGCATCCTGCCCTCCGGTCGCTCGGCGTTCGGCCTGCTCCGCCATCCTGGCTGCGCAGGCCTCTCGACGCCCCATGGTCTCGACGCCCCGCCGAACGCCCTCGCCCCGGAACACGCGGTCAGCGGCCGTGCGCCGGCATCGGGTGACGCCGGGGCGTCACACGGCTGTGCGCCAGCACCGCCACTCCGCTCGTTCCGGGGCGAGGGCGTTCGGCGGGGGGCATTCGATACAGGGGCGTCGCGGAGCCCATTTCGCCACGATGGCGAAATGGAGCGGAGCGCCGAGCGAGCCGGAGGCAGGATGCCGTAGGCGAGCGTCCCCTGGATCGAAAGCCCCCCGCCGAACGACCCGAGCCGCACGGGCTGGCGGGCGACGGGGGTTTCGAATCGGGAGGATCGCGGCTACTTCAAGTGATTGCGCAGGAACGTGATCGTCAGCGGCCAGGACTGTTCGGCGGCTTTCTGGTTCGCGCCGTCGCGGAGGGTCTGCTGGCGCAGGAAGCCGTGGCCCGCGCCCGGGTAGATGTGCGGGTCGTAGGGCACCTTCGCCTTCGCGAGCGCCGCCTTCGCTGCGTCGATCGACGCGTTCACGCGTGCGTCGTCGCCACCGTAGTGGGCCAGCACCGGTGCCTGGACGTGAAGGATCTGCTCGCTGTCCGGCGCCGTGCCGTAGTAGACCACGCAGCCCCGCGGCGGAGGCGTCATCGCCGCCGCTGCGAAGCTCCGGCCGCCGCCCCAGCAGAAGCCGATCGTCGCCAGCTTGCCATTCGCGGAGGGCAGCTTCACCGCCCAGTCGCGCACCGTCGAGATCCGTGCCGCCGACTCCTCCGGCGCGAGCAGGCGCACCAGCTTCACCGCGTCGTCGCGTGACGCCGTCGAGTCCGTGCCGCCGCCGCCCGGGCCCAGGCCCGAGATCAGGTCCGGCGCCACCGCGATGAAGCCCTCGCCCGCGAGCCGATCGGCCACCGAGCGGATCCAGTCCGTGAGCCCGAAGATCTCGTGGATCACCAGCACCACGCCCGCCTTGCTCGAGCGCTCCGGATAGACGACCCAGGTGCGGAGCGGCGCGTGCCCGGGATAAGCCACGTCCACCCACTCGCCGTGACGCGGCGAGCGGTTGAGCGCTGCGAGCGCCGAATCCTCGGCAGGCGGCAGTGGCATCGGTGCGGCGGACGCGGGAGCGGCGGACAGCGTGAACGCGGCAGCGAGGAGCAGCGGCAGCAGGGCGGAACGCATGGGCGGATCCTCCGTGGGAAGGCGCGAATCTAGCGTGCCGGCGACCCGACAGGCCACCGGCCACGCGGATCGCGCGCGTCCTTGACCCGCCACCGGCCTGATGCCAGCGTCGGCGACTCCATGCCCATCCCGCTCGAGAACATCCGCGCCGCGGCCCGAAGGATCGAGTCCCACCTGCTGCGCACGCCGGTCCTGAGCGCGCGAGCCCTCGGCGAGCGTGCCGGCGTGTCACTCGTGCTCAAGGTCGAGAGCCTGCAGAAGACGGGCTCGTTCAAGCCGCGCGGCGCGTTGAACCTGGTGCTCTCGCTCCCCGAGGCGAAGCGCGCGCGCGGGCTCATCACCGTGTCCGCCGGAAACCATGCGCAGGCCGTGGCGTGGGCGGCGCGTGTCGTGGGCGTGCCGTGCACGGTGGTCATGCCCGCAGACGCTCCGCGCTCCAAGCTCGACGCGGTGCGCGGCTACGGCGCCACCGTGATCGAGCACGCGGACCGAGCGACGCTGTTCGACAAGCTGCACGAAGAAGAGGCGCGCACGGGCGCCGCGTTCGTCCACCCGTTCGACGATCCCGTCGGGCTCGCGGGTGCGGGCACGGTGGGGCTGGAGTTGATGGAGCAGGCGCCGGACCTGGACGCGGTGATCGTGCCGATCGGCGGCGGCGGGCTGATGACCGGCGTGGCGTGCGCGGTGAAGGCGCTCTCACCGCGCTGCCGTGTCGTCGGCGTCGAGTTGGCCGCGGGTCCCGGCATGACGCCCGCACTCGCCGCCGGCAAGCCCGTGCCCGTGACGCGGCCGAAGACGCTCGCCGACGGGCTCACGCCGCCGTTCGTGGGTGCCATCCCGCTCGAGGTGGCGAAGCGCCACGTGGACGAGATCGTGCTCGTGGAGGAAGCAGAGATCGCCGCCGGCATGCGCGCGCTGTTCGAGCGCGCGCGGCTCGTGGTCGAAGGCTCCGGGGCCGCGGCCACGGGCGCACTGCTCGCGGGCCGCGTGCGGCTGCCGCGCGGGGCGAAGGTCGCGGCGATCGTCTCCGGCGGCAACGTCGATCCCGAGCGCTTCGTGGCGCTCTACGCCCAACAGGGGGTGGCCGGATGAAGGTGCTGTTCCTGAACGAGCGTGACGTCCACGAGCAGTTCGAGATGCGATCCGCGGTGCCGCTCATGCGCGAGGCGCTCACGACGCTGGCGCGTGGCGACGCCGTGCTGCCGCTGCGCTCGATGGTGAAGCTGCCGGACGGGAGCGGGATCCTGGGACTGATGCCCGGCTACCTGGGCGCGCCGCAGTCGTTCGGCTTGAAGGTGGTGACCGTGATGCCCGGCAACCACGGCACGGGTTACGAGTCGCACCAGGGCGTGGTGATGCTGTTCGGCGTCGCGCACGGCGAGCCGCTCGCGGTGATCGACGCCTCGGCCATCACCGAGATCCGCACCGCCGCGGTCTCGGGCGCGGTCACGCAGGCGCTCGCGCGTGCCGACGCCGGCGACCTCGCGATCCTGGGCTCGGGCGCCCAGGCGCGGAGCCACCTCGCGGCCATGGCGGTCGCGCGCAAGCTCCGCCGCGTGCGCGTGTGGAGCCGCACGCCGGCGAACGCCGCGCGCTTCGCACGCGAGCAGGGGCCGCGCTTCGGCTTGGGCGTCGAGGTGTGCGCCGATCCCGCCGCCGCCGTACGCGGCGCCGATCTCGTGTGCACGACCACGTCCTCGAGCACGCCGGTGTTGAAGGGCGAGTGGCTGTCGCCCGGCGCGCACGTGAACGCGGTCGGCGCCTGCTTCGCGAACAGCCGTGAGCTGGATGCCCAGGCTGTGGCGCGCTCCCGGTTCTTCACCGACCGCCGCGAGTCGTGCCTCGCCGAGGCGGGCGACTTCCGGCTCGCGCGCGACGAAGGTGCGATCATCGACGCGCACCTGCTGGGCGAGGTGGGGGACGTGTTCTCAGGCAAGCTCGCGGGTCGTGCGAGCGCCGACGACGTCACCGTGTTCGAATCGCTGGGGATCGCGGTCGAGGACCTGGCCTCGGCGCACCACCTGCTGCAGCGCGCGCGCGAGACCGGCGCCGGCCGCTGGCTCGAATGGGGCGGCCCCGACGACTGATCGCCGCGCCCGTACCCGCGCTCGGCATCCCCGGCTTGCGCGTCCCGCTGCGCCTCGCGACCATGCGCAGCGGTGCCGTTCGAGGAGACTCCATGACCCAGATCCCGACCGACGATCCCACCACGCGTCTCTGGCTCCGCCACACGCTCGCCACGCTCGCCTACCGTGCGGGCAAGACGGTGCGCGGCACGCCTGCCGCGTTCGGCGAGTACCGTGCCGACGCCAAGTCACCCAGCGTGAGCGAGATCCTCGCTCATATGGGCGATCTCATGGATTGGATCCTGACGATGATGCGAGGCGCACCCAAGTGGCATAACTCGACCCCGCTCGCATGGGACGCCGAGGTCGCACGCTTCTTCGCCTCGATCGGCGCTGCGGACGCGTACCTCGCTTCGGGCGAGCCCATCGCCTACGAGCCGGGGCGCGTGTTCCAGGGCGGCATCGCCGACGCGCTCACGCACACGGGGCAACTCGCCATGCTGCGGCGGCTCTCGGGCTACAAGATGAAGGGCGAGAACTACTCCAAGGCCGACATCGAGGTGGGGCGCGTGGGGATCGAACAGGTGCCACCCGATCCGAAAGTCGAGTTCGATTGATCGTCGGCCGCTCCGTGAATCGACTTCAGGCTCTCCGCGTCGGGCTCATGCTCGCCGCGGTGGCGCTGCTCGTCTGGCGCGTGCTCTCGACCGGTCGGCCGACCGAGCCGCAGGGCGTGGAGCGCGGCAGCGCCGGGATGGCCTCGGCGAGCGGGAGCGAGGAGCGCGCGGCGGGCGAAGGGCGAGAGCCCGCCGGCGCGCCGCTCACCTCGATCGCGGGCACGTTCACCGACCAGGACGGCCACGTACGCGCGCTCTCGAGCCTCCGCGGCGTGCCGTTCGTGGCCAGCGCCATCTACACGCGTTGCCCGAGCGTCTGCCCGCGCACGGTGGCGGCGCTCCATCGGCTCGACCGCTCGCTGCCGGTGGGAGACCGGCCGCGCTACGTGCTGTTCTCGCTCGACCCGGCGTACGACACGCCGCGGGTGCTGCGTGCGTTCGCCGCGACGCAGGCGCTCCCGGCGCCGCGCTGGATGCTGCTCCGACCCGACACGGCGTCGCTGCCCGCGATCGCCCGCGCGCTCGGGCTCGCCTACATTGCGGGCGAGGGCGGCGGCATCGCCCACACCGCGGTGATCGCGATCGTCGACTCGAGCGGCAGCGTGCGCGAGCGCCAGTTGGGGCTCGACCAGGATCCTGCGGCGCTCCTCGCCGCGTGGCGGCGGATCGGGATGACGCAGCGTCTCCCGGCGGACTAGACTTCACCTCACAGCCCGCCTGGCGAAAAACGCGACGACCCGGGAGCGTGGGGCCTCCCGGGCCGTCGTCGTCCGGCGGGCGGCTACTTCTTCGCCGACTCCTGCACCAACTTGGCGATCTGCTCTTTCAAGTCGGCGAGCTCCTTCTTGAGCGTGGCCACCTCGCTCTGCAGCTCGTTGATCACCTGCTGCTGATCGGCAGGGGTCGCGACCGCTGCGGCCGTGGTCGCTCCTGGCGAGGCGTGGCCTTCGAGCGGGGCCAGCACCATCTGCTGGTCGCCGCGCCGCAGCATGTTGATCGCGGCGGGATTCGTCGCGACGACCACGGCCTGGTCCAGCGATTCCAGATCCTTCACCGGCTGGTCGCCGATCTTGAAGATGATGTCGCCCGCGCGCAGGCCGGCGTGGTCCGCAGGGCTCTCCTTGGTCACTTCGAGAAC
>Ga0070688_100000437_pt1 | contig 21038 bp, 23 predicted proteins | sample KBSS13HmetaG_FD_64679 | JGI IMG/M metagenome (GOLD analysis project Ga0070688, IMG submission 64679) | Switchgrass rhizosphere microbial communities from Kellogg Biological Station, Michigan, USA - KBS S1-3H metaG | ecosystem: Host-associated > Plants > Roots > Rhizosphere ...
GTGGTGATGCTCACCGGCGACTCGCGATCGGTCGCCGAGGCGGTGGCGCGCCAACTCGGGATCGACACCGTCTTCGCGCAGGTGCTCCCGGAGCAGAAGGTGGACAAGATCAGGGAGCTCCAGGCAAAAGGGAAGCGCGTGGCCATGGTCGGCGACGGCGTGAACGACGCCCCGGCGCTCGTGACCGCGGATGTCGGCGTGGCGATCGGCGCCGGCACCGACGTGGCGGTGGAGGCGGGCGATATCGTGCTCGTCCGCAACGACCCGCGGGATGTCCCGCGGATCATCGCGCTGTCTCGGGCGAGCTACCGGAAGATGATCCAGAATCTCTGGTGGGCCGCGGGCTACAACATCGTCGCCATCCCGCTCGCCGCCGGCGTGCTCTCGCGCTGGGGTTTCGTCCTCTCCCCCGCCGTCGGCGCCGTACTGATGTCCGCGAGCACCGTCATCGTCGCGGTCAACGCACAGCTCCTGCGCCGGACGCGGTTGGCCTGATCTGGTTCGTTGCGGCCACGGGCGAAGCATGAGCCCCACCTCCCCAGCCATGAACGCGGTACACTGACGCCCTGAGGTCGCGGCCATACGGACGGGGGCGCCATGAGTGGATTCGGCGGAAAGGTCGCGATCGTCACCGGCGGTGGCTCAGGGCTCGGCGAAGCGATCGGCAAGGCGCTCGCGGCCAAGGGAGCCAAGGTCATCGTCTCCGACATCCGGCGCGAAGGCGCGGAGCGCGTCGCGGCCGAGATCGCGAAGGCCGGCGGGACCGCCAGCGCATTCCTCCAGGACACCGCCAAGCCGGAGGCCTGCGAGGCGGTGGTGCGCTACGCGGTACAGACCTACGGCACGCTCCACTACGCGGTGAACAACGCCGGCATCGGCGGCGCCGCGGCCCCGGCCGGTGAAACAGACCTCGCGGAGTGGCAGCGTGTCATCAACATCAATCTCAGCGGCGTTCTCTACGGCATGCGCTACCAGATCCCCGCGATGTTAAAGGCGGGAGCGCGAGAGAGCGCGATCGTCAACATGGCTTCCATCCACGGAACCGTCGCCGCGATCGGCAACGGTGCCTATACCGCAGCGAAGCACGGCGTCGTCGGGCTCACCAAGAACGCCGCCGCCGAATACGGGCCGCAGGGGCTGCGCATCAACTGCGTCGGGCCGGCCTACATCGAGACGCCCCTGCTCGCCGGCCTCCCGGAGGAGTTCCGGCAGAAGCTCGTGGCGCGGCATCCGCTGGGCCGGCTCGGCCGGCCGGACGAGGTCGCGCCGCTCGTCTGCTTCCTGCTCTCCGACGAGGCTTCGTTCATGACCGGCGGCTACTACCTCATCGACGGGGGTTACACGGCGGTCTAGCGACCGTGGGTTTCGGAGTAGGTCGCAACACCAATAAGGAGGGTCAAATGCCGACGACCGTTGAAGCCCAGAACATGGAGTTGATGCAGACGCTGGATGACGCCTGGAATGCCCAGGACGTGAAGGTGTTCCGCGCGCGGCACAAGCCCGATGTGGTCGTTCGCTGGCCGGGACAGCCCAAGCCGACGGTGGGAATCGAGGCCCACACGGCGGAGTCGATCGCGTTCTGGAAGACGTTCCCCGACCAGAAGCTCGACAACCACCCGTATCGCGTGTTCTTCGCCTCCGGCGACTGGACCTGCTCCATCGCTCGCTTCCGCGGCACGATGAAGGGGCCGATGGTCGTGGGTGGCAAGGAGATCCCGCCGACCGGCAAGTCGTTCGAGGTGGACTTCTACACGATCGCCAAGTGGAACGACGGTCAAATCGTGGAAGAGAACCTCATGTACGACCTCGTGGGATTCCTACAGCAGATCGGCCTGAGCAAGTAGGTGCCGGGGCCGGTCCCCGGCGAGTTCGAGCGCACAGACCCGCCGCGAGGTCACGGCCTGACCTCGTCGGCGCGACTAGACAGGGGCCTTCGCTGCATCGCGAGCGGAGGCCCCCGTCGTCGCAAGAGGTGGTGCCCGGAACTCCGGCAGTCCGGGCCGATCGCTCACGCTGGAACTGGGTCGACGCGATCCGCTTCGGAGTCGGGCGTCTCGCCCAGGAACTCGACCCAGGCGCGCTTGATGCACGGATAGTGCTTCGCCGCCTCCGCGAGCGAGAGGAACGCCTGGAGATTCCTCTCGAAGCGAGCTCGGAGCGCGGCATCGGCGATCTCGCCGTCGACGAGCGCCCTGTGCGCCTGAGCGAGCGAGAACATGTCCGGGTAGATCCGCGCACCGAGGTGCTCGAGCGGCATGCGCAGGGCCCAGAGCCCCCGATTGCCGCCCACCATGGACGGTGATGCGCTTAGCAGCAGGCCGTGCTTCCCATCGAAAGGCTGGGGCCGAAACCGTGACGTCCAGTCGATCAGGTTCTTGAACGTCCCCGGCATCGAGCCGTTGTATTCAGGCGACGAGACGATGAAGGCGTCGCTCTCCAGGAGGCGGCGCCTGAGTTCTTGCGCACCCGCCGGCATCCCCTGCGCGTTCTCGACATCGCCATCGAAGGACGGCACATCGAAGTCCCGCATCGAGGCGCGCTCCACCGTTGCGCCGTCCTGCTCGGCGACTCGAGCCGCGAGCGCCGCCAGCTTCCGATTGAGGGAGTCCGCGCGGAGCGACGCCGCGAACACGAGCACCTTGAGCTTGGTCCCTGGCCTCGGGTCGATCATGTTCCCTCCCCTCCCGCCCGGGCAACCATCCAGGCGTGATCACGTGCGCGCGCTACTCGCACGCGTCCCTCGGCGCCACTTGCCGCCATCGCATCGATGAGCGCGGATCTCGTCGCGTTGGAAGACCGACGTCGCTCGGGATCATCAATGCGCAACGGGGCGCCATTCGGCACCCCGTCGTGTTTCAGCAGGCACGCGACTCTCGGCGACGCAGGCGCTGACCGGCTTGTACGCCGCCCGGAGGCTCACGCCTTCAGCCGTGTGTCAATCCAGGCCTTGATGTCGGCGATGACCTTGTCCTTGTCGACGTCGGCGAGAGGGTCGTGGTAGCTCCCCTGGTAGAGCTTGAGCGTCTTGTCTGCAGATCCCGTGGTGTCGTAGAAGTACTGGCTTCCCGACGGTTTCGTCACCTTGTCCTCGGTGCCGTGCAGGATCAGAACGGGCAGCTTTATTAGCGGGAACTCCTTCTTCAGGCGCTCATCGGCGCGCACCATCGCGGCCATGGTCGACGTCGGCTGCGTCTCATTCTTGATGAGCGGATCGTCGTTCATCGTCTGGACCGCCTTCGGGTCGCGGGAGAAGTGCTGGTTGTTCAACTTGAAGACGTGCGCATGAGGCGTCACGTGGCTCAGCCCCTTGAGCACAGCGAGCGCGAAGTCGGGCGCCGGTACCTGGAACGCGAAGTCTTCGCAGATCAGGCCCTTGAGCTCGGACTGGTGGTCGAGCGTGTAGCAACACGACACGACGCCGCCGGCGCTGTGGCCGAACAGGAATACGGGCAGGTTCGGCTCGCGCGTCTTGATCACGGCCGCGAGCTTCTCGACATCGTTCACGTACTCCTTCATGTCATCGATGTAGAAGCGCTCGCCGTCCGATTGCCCGCGGCCGCGCAGATCCACCGCGTAGGTGGCCAAGCCGATCGCCACGAGCTGGTCGGCCGCCCAGCCGTAGTAGCCGCTATGGGAATTGAAGCCCGGAACGATCATGACGACGCCGCGGGTGGTTCCGGTGGGACGCAGCGAGCGAATCAGAAGCTTGCCCGCAGCGCCCTCGATCTTTTCTTCTCGCATCGTCTTCAACAGCGCTTCAGCCATGACGGTCTCCTTTGCGTGGGTGGTGACGAGTGCGTTCAGGCTTTCGTGGTGGACTTCCAGCGCATCAAACGCTCTGCGATCAACTCGGCGCGTTGCCGATCATCCGGTCCGTCCAGAGTGCTCATGTCCTCAGGATTGGCGCGCAGGTAATAACCCGACGTCCGTGCGCTGAGTTCCGGCTGAGTGCCCGAACGCGTGGTCCAGTATCCTGTCGCGCGATCGGTGGACTCGAGTCGGATCTCTCCCGTCCCGTCCAACTGTGGTGCGTTTGCGTTCCGCGGCCGCTCTCCATTCCAATAATAGAAGATGCCGGGAGGATCTCTCCTTTCCTTCGTCGCCTCGCTCCAGTATCGGGCGGACAGGGTTCCATCCTCTTGCCACGAGCGGCCGGCTAGAGTCAGCGTTCCGTCGCGGTCTCGCGAGATCTGCAAGAGGCTTATGGCCGAAGGCTCGTGGGAGCTGCGCTCCGTGAGTGAAAACTGCCACCACATGCCCTCGATGTGGGCTGCGCGCCCCTCGTTTTCAATCGCCTTTCGAATCTTCTGATTGACGACTCTTATCTCGGCAGCGGTCGTCGCTTCGTAGCGCACGCACGTAAGACCGAGAAGATCGCTTGGAAGCTTTGTGCCACTCGCATGGAGGATGAACGTCCGACGCATTCCGAGAGCCGCACCAAAGAGACCGGCTTCGAAGACTACGTTGTCGCGCGGAGAAGCTTGGCCGGATTCCGAGGGATCGCCCGGCGGGCTATTGGTGGTCCAGTCGTCCTGCGCGAACACGAATGCCGCGAAGTCGACCTCGCGCGCCAGCTCGAGAAGCCGCTCGAGCGTGGTGGTCCCAGGATTGAACGACGTCGTCCAGGGTTCCACGCGGGCCACGTCATCGAGACCGCGAGTTAGCCCCTGCAGCAACTTCTGTTGCTTTCCCGAGGAGCCCAGGAAAATGCGAGGCTTGTCCATCCATTCCTCTCAGGCACGAACCGCAGCCGACGACTGAGGCTTCGAAACATCGGCGACCGTCTTGGCCACCTTGTCCGGCTTGTCCTTCAGCGCCAGATCAGCCAGCGACACGATGCCGATGACTCGTCCAACTCCGTCCACGATGGGTATGCGTCTGACCTGACGCTCCTGCATCAGACGCTCGCAATCATCCAGGGTCTCGCCCTCGCGGCACGCCGCCGGATTGCTGCTCATCGTCTTCTCAATGGGCGTGCTCTGCGGATCCAGCCCATTGGCCAGCACCGAACAGCAGAGATCACGATCCGTAATGATGCCGATGAGTTTGCGTGACTCGTGGTCCGTCACCACGGGCATAGCCCCGACGTTCAGCTTGCGGAGCAGTCCCGCCACTTGTTGCGCGCTATCGGTGGTCAGACAGCATACCGGGTCGGTCGTCATTGCCTCTCGAACTCTCATTGAAGACCTCCTTCCTCACGTGTTGATGCGAGGTGGCCTGCCCGATAGCGAAGCCACCACACTCTCGGAGCTGCGCGTTCATGGACTTCTCCTGACCGCCCCGTCGAAGCCATCGTGATCGGATACCCAGCACAGCGCGCGGCCCGGCTCGAGCTCGGCTGCTCGCGACATCGTCAGTTCCCCTTGAGGAAGGCGACCAACTCGGCGTTGACCTCGTCCTTATGGGTGGCGGTGAGGCCATGTGGCGCATTCGGAAAGATCTTCACCTTCGCGTTCTTGATGAGCTTGGCCGACCTCTCGGCATGGCCGACCGGAACGATTTGATCATCGCCCGCGTGCATGATGAGGGTCGGGACATCGAACTTCTTGAGGTCCTCGGTGAGGTCGGTCTCCGAGAACGCCTTGATGCACTCGTAGGCGTTCTTCAGGCCGGCCTGCATGCTCAGGGACCAGAAGTCATCGAGGATTCCTTGAGATACCTTGGCACCCTTGCGGTTGGTGCCGAAGAACGGCACGGCAAACTCCCGCCAGAACTGCGAACGGTCCTTCGTGAGTCCGGCCCGGAGGTTGTCGAACACGTCGATCGGAAGGCCTTCGGGATTGCCGCGAGTCTTGAGCATGAGCGGTGGCACGGCGGAGATGAGCACCGCCTTGGCGACGCGGTCCGTCCCGTGTCGGCCGATGTAGCGCGCGACCTCGCCGCCTCCAGTCGAGTGTCCCACCATCGTGATCTCATTGAGATCGAGCGCTTCGATCACTGCCGCCAGGTCATCGGCGTAGGTATCCATCTCGTTGCCGGAGGTGGCCTGCGTCGACCGGCCATGGCCACGCCGGTCGTGCGCAATCGCACGGAAGCCGTTCTGGGTGAGGAAGAACATTTGGCCTTCCCACGCGTCGGCATTCAGCGGCCAGCCGTGCGAGAACGTCACGGTCGGGCCCTTACCCCAGTCCTTGTAGTAGATCTGCGTGCCATCCTTGGTCGTGACCGTGCTGCTGGTGCGTTCGGCTACGAGCGTGCTCATGGCATGACTCCTTCTGGTTCGGTGTCAGTCTCCGCCTTCAGCGAAGTGCCCGGGTGAACCTGCGAGCGGGGTCGCCATCGACGGGCGCATCATTCTTGATGGACATGGCGAGGTCTCCTTTCGCGGCCGATCCGTCGCGCTCGACCTGGCAGCCGAGGCGCGAAGGCGAAGTAGGCCTGCACGATGAAAATGAAGGTGACACTCCAATAAGGATGGATCAGGCAGAGCGCGGCCCCGAACGCATACAGGGCTTGGCCGATCACGAGCCGACGCTCGAGCGCCGCCGAAGCCTGTTCGCCGATCCCCCCCTCCACAAGTCCCGCCCCTTCTGCGTAACGAACTGCCGCAAGGCTGATGAGCCCGGCGAAGAGGATGTTCAGCCAGTAGAGAATCAGCGCCGTGCGATACGTCAGGTAGTTCGCCAACAAACCGGTCGAGATCGGCATCAGGGCAATCACGGCCAGATAGGCAAGGAGGAGCCAGGTGAGATGACGATCGGAACGCTGAAGGTGGTTGAGGAAGGTCTGCTGTCCGACCCAGAAGATCCCCAGCGTCATGAAGCTGAGCAGGTAGGTGAGCACGCGAGGCCCGAGCTGAAACACCGCCGCTCTCAGCGCGTCCTCGGTCATCGTGAACTGGCCCGCGGGAACACGTACCTCCAGCACGGTGAGCGTCAGAGCGATTGCGAACAATGCATCGCTGAGCGCCTCGATGCGCTGAACACTGGTTCCCGAAAGCCGGTTGTAAGTCGTCATCCCCGGGCTCCGAGGTGCGGTAGCCTGCGTCCAGACAATGTTGCAAGCGACTAGTGGTGGCTTGCGGCGGTCGTCGAGCCGACATTGCGGAGCGGTCGGAACGCGGCACGCAACTCTTCCGAGAAGAGTTGCGGTTGCTCCCACGCGGCGAAGTGCCCGCCCCTGTCGACCTCGTGGTAGTAGGTGAGGTTCTTGTAGGCGCGGCGGGCCCACGTCTCCGGCGGACGATAGACGTCCTCCGGGAAGACCGTGATGGCCACGGGCAACGAGATCTCGGTCGTCTTCCACGCGGCCGAACTGGTTGGATTGCGTCCGACGTTCTCCCAATACAGCCGCGCAGACGAGGTCGCGCTGTTCGTCAGCCAGTACAACGTGATGTCATCCAGCACGTCGTCTCTCGTCGGCGACTGCTGGGGATCGTCGCCGTACGCCCACTTCGCGAAGCCCGGATGCACGAGCATCCACGACGCGAGGCCGGCTGGAGAGTCCGTCAGGCCGTAGCCGACAGCCTGCGGCCGAGCGGTCATCATCACGAAGTAGCCCGAGTTGCCCCCCATCCCGTACGCCCGGAGCGCATCGAATACGGCGTGCTCCTGATCGCTAAGCGTCGCCGGCGCGGGAGCGCCGCTGAGGAGCGCCGCGCCCACCTCGGGCGGGACCGTCGCCGGCAGGTTGAGGTGGATGCCGAGCAATCCGGCCGCACCCGAGCGTGCCATCTCGCTCGTGATTGGGGCGCCCCAGTCGCCGCCCTGGGCAACGTATTGGGTGTAGCCGAGGCGCTTCATCAGCGCCGCCCACGTACTCGCGATGTGCTCGGGACCCCAACCCGTGACCTGAGGCTTTCCGGAGAAGCCGTAACCGGGCATCGCGGGGATGACGACGTCGAAGGCATCCTCGGCGCGTCCGCCGTAGGCCGTCGGGTCCGTGAGCGGACCGATCGTCTTCAGGAACTCGACAATCGATCCCGGCCAGCCGTGCGTAATGAGCAGAGGCATTGCGTTGGGCTGCTTGGAACGCACGTGGATGAAGTAAATGTCCACGCCATCGATGGTGGTCATGAACTGCGGTAAGGCGTTGAGCTTCGCTTCCGCCTTCCGCCAGTCGTAGCCGGCGCCCCAGTATTGCACCAGCTTCTGGAACTGCTCGAGCTGGGCGCCCTGGGATCGATCCTTGACCGTCTCGCGGTCGGGCCAGCGCGTCTCGGTGATGCGGCGGCGAAGGTCGGTGAGCGCCTCCTCCGGCACATTGACGCGGAAGGCGCGGATGGCGTCCGCGGCAGTGGGCTGCGCCGCGGGCTGGGCGGTTGAAGTCGTCATCTTGGTCTCCTTCTTCTTGGCGGCGGCGGCCGCAACCGGCGAGGACGCCGCGAGGGCCAGCAAGACGACTGCTGCCAGCCAAGCTGTTCCTTTCGACTGCCCGAGATCGATCGTCATCGTGGACTCCTTCGCTCGAGCCGAACTGAGGTCGGATGCCTCGCTCGCCGACTCGACGAACGCTCAATCGCCCGCGGTCTTGGCGGCGTTCTGGGTCTTCATCACCGCGTCCATGATCACCGCAGCGACGGCCTTTGGCTGCGAGAGCATCGAGACATGGCTCGCCTTGAGCTCGGTCGTCGTCGCCTTCATGCGCTTGGCGAAAAAACGCTCCTCGTCAGGCGCGATCGCCTGATCGAGGGCCGAGACGACGTACCACGTCGGCTTGGTCTTCCATGCGACTCGCGAGACCTGCGCGCCGAACGACGCGGCCGAGATCGGTCCCTGTGTGGCTGCTGCAATGGACGCCTCGCTCTCCGGCAGATCGGAGCCGAACTTCTTGAAGGCGTCGACCGTCAGCGTCATGAAGCCCTTCGCGTCGACCTGTGGGGCCGCGAGCGCCGGGGGTGGTGGGTACTTCTTCCCCAGCTCCCCGACCGCTTCACCTTGATCGGGAGCGAAGGCCGCGACGTACACCAGGCCAACCACCTTGGGATCCATGCCCGCCTCGGTGATGACCACGCCGGCCCAGGAGTGTCCGACGAGGATGGCGGGTCCGCTAAGTCGGGCGATCGCGCGCTGGGTCGTCGCGACGTCGTCGTTGAACGAGGTCAGCGGGAGCTGGACGGCGGTGACGTTGTAGCCCTTGGCCTGCAGGATCGGAATCACCTTGGCCCAGCTCGATCCATCAACGAAGGCGCCGTGCACGAGCACGATGTTCTTGACCGATTGCGCGAACGCAGCGCCTGTTCCGGCTACGAGCGAGAGGATAACGAACAATCCGACGAGAATCCGTCCAAGGACGCTTCTGCCCACCATACCGTTCATGGAGCACGCTCCTGCGGCGAGATCGACGCCCTGCACCTCCCCGAGCAGCACGGTCGCGTTCCGCTGGTGGCGCAGGATGTCCCGGATCGGCGCCTCGCGCGGCCTTCCGGTGACGCGTCGCATTACACCGGACTCCCGCACGCGATTCTATTGGACGATGGTATCGATCGGCTGCGCGCGCTCGGTGCGGGAGCCGCTCAGTGCTTCGAGGCGGGCTGTACCCCGAGGCGGGCGGCCATGGTCACCAGGCCCGGCAGGGAGTCGGCTTGCATCTTGTGCATAACCTTGCCCCGGTGCGCCTTCACGGTGATCTCACTGATCCCGAGTTCGCCACCGACCTGCTTGTTCAACAGCCCTGACACGACCAGGGCCATGACCTCGCGTTCCCGTGGCGTGAGTGATTCGTAACAGTCGCGTAACCCCTGCATCTCCGAGTCGACGCGGAGGGCAGCGCGACTACATTCGAGGGCGTCGTGAATAGCCTTCACGAGCACGTCGTCTCGCAGTGGCTTCGTGAGGAATTCGACCGCGCCGGCCTTCATGGCCTGCACACTCATCGGCACGTCCCCGTGGCCTGTGATGAAGATGATTGGCATGTCGTGCCGGTTCGCGAGCCGCCTTTGCAGGGCAAGGCCGTCGAGCCCGGGTAAGGTCACGTCGAGCACCAAACAGCGAGGTACGGTGGGACGGGCACGCGAAAGGAACTCCTGTGCTGACGCGAACAGTTCCGGCTGCCAGCCCGCATGCGTGATCAATAGTTCCAATGATTCGCGAACGGAGACATCGTCATCGATCACGAAGACAATCGGCGTCATGCGTGGCATGGCGAGGCTCCCCAGGCGCTTCGGATGCGACACCTACCTCGCTCGAAGCGCGGTATTCAGTGCGTCGAGCAGAGCGATGTCGCTGAAGGGCTTGAACAGGCACTCCACGGCGCCCCCCGCCAGCAGGTCCGATCGCACGCTCTGGTCTGGGTTGGCCGTGATGAACACGATCGGGATGTCCACTCCCCGTTGGGCCATCTCTCGCTGCAGATCCGGACCCGACATTCCGGGCATGACGATGTCGAGGATCAGGCAGCCGGTGTCGTTCACGAGCTCGGAAGCCAGGAACGCTTCGGCAGAAGGAAATGCCCTGGTGGCGAACCCGAACTGGTGGATGAGGTCAGGGAGAGATTCTCGGACGGACTCGTCGTCGTCGACGATCGAGACGAGTGAGCGCTGTGCCATCGCAATTCCTCACCTCTGCGTCGCGTGATGGCTCGTCGCCGCCCGTAATCGAGACTGAGACCACGCGGCGATCTCCGGTGACCCTGATCGAGTTCGGGTCCCACCGAGCTTCGGTCAGTGGCTTCGTGCGTTTCCATAGGACCTTGGTATCGGTTGGCGAATGCTCGTACCGGCAGGCGCGATACCTGTCATGCACGAGGAATCGAGAACACGAACGTCGCGCCGGGGCCGTCGTTCGGTTCGGCCCACATGCGGCCGTGATGACGCTCGATGATCGAGTGGCTGACGGACAGCCCGATGCCCATGCCCCCCTGTTTGGTCGTGTAGAAGGCATCAAACAGCTTCTCGAGGCTCTGGCGGTCGAGGCCGATGCCGGCGTCCCGGACGGCGACGCGAACACCAGTCTCGCCGTCGGTTACAGTCTGGATCACCAGCTGCTTCGAGCGATCGTCGACGTCCGCCATCGCCTCGGAGGCGTTCCGGAGCAGGTTCAGGATGACCTGCTGGAGCTGGACGCGATCGCCCAGGACGGGCGGCAATGGCTCGGTAAGCTCAAGTTGGAGTGCCACGCCGTTCCTCCGAAGGTCGTTCAGCGACAGCGCAACGACCTCCCGCGTCGCTTCGTTCAGGTCCAACGGCTCCAGGCAGAATTCCCGCTTGCTGAACATCGCCCGCAGTCGCCTGATCACGTCGGAGGCGCGATTGCCGTCGCGGATGGTTCGTCTCGCGGTCTCGCGCGCGCCGTCGATGTCCGGAGGGGATGCATCCAACATCCGCAGGCACGTCCCGGCGTTGGTGATGATGCCCGACAGCGGCTGGTTCACCTCGTGAGCGATGGAGGCCGTCAATGCGCTCAGGGTCATGACCCGGGCGACGCGCGCGAGCTCGGAGCGCACCTTGTCGATCGCCTCCTGGGCGCGTTTGCGGTCGTGGACGTCGGAGAGCAGGACGTACCAGCGGACGATCGCCCCGCTCGAATCGCGAAGGGGAAGGCCACGAACCTGAAGCCAACGGTACTCGCCATCGAAGCGGCGGATGCGCGCCTCGAAGTCGTAGGGCCCCCCTGAGGCGATCGCCTGGGTGAAGATCGGCACGATGTGAGGCAAGTCCTCCGGATGAACCGTGCCATTGGTGCCCCACTGCTTCATCGCCTCGAGCGGCTGGCCGCAGAACTCGACCAACTCGTGGTTCACGGCGTCGACCTCGCCATTCGGTTTCAGGATGGCGACCAGGGCTGGGATGGTGTCCAGAATCATGAGCGACTCGCGTTCGCGCTCGCGCAAGGCCTGCTCGACACGCCTGCGCTCGGTCAGGTCGACGACGGCCCTCTCGAGAGCTTTGCGTGACTGATCGACTTCAATCGCCGTGAGCGCGATACACGAGGCATCCTCGATGAGTCGCAAGTCACCGATGTCTGGCGTCCGCGGTTCGCCGTAATAGATCGCGAACGTACCGAGAACCTGATCACCCCTCGAGAGGAGAGGTGTGGACCACGCGGCTCGAAGCCCGTACGAGATCGCAACCTCTCGCGATTGCTCAGGAGGGGCGGCAGACCACCGCGGGTCGGTGGCGATGTCCGAGATGATGACCAGCTCCTTGCGAAACGCGGCAGTACCGCAAGAACCCATATCTGGTGCGACCTTCAGGGGGCTGATGGCCTGAGTCCAACCGGCCGGTACGCGCGGTCCGGCGGTCGGCCACAATCGCGTGCCGTCGGGATCCATCAACAGAATCGTCGAGATGATTTCCGGGTCCTCGGCGTCGATCGCAGTACACACGTTCGTGAGGATGTCCGGGAGGCTGGCGCCGCGAGCGATCATCTCGAGGGTCTGCATGGCGGTGCGGAGCAGGCACTCGGGTTCCCTCATGGCTGCTGGGGACGGGTACTGTGAGCTCTCATGCATCCTTCACCGATTCCGCATGTTGGACCGCGCTTGTTAGACCCTAGTAGGCCGCTGACGCGGCGTCGCCGCTCAGGAACGCGGCTGCGTGTCGCGTGAACGACTCGTGGAACTGGAACAGGGAGCCGTGGCCCGAGTCCGGGTAGACGAGCAGGACGGCATTCGGGAGCATCTCGACGAGCCGGAACGAGTTCGAGACCGGGATCATCTCGTCGTGGACACCATTGACGACCAGCGTCGGCGTGCGGATGCCGCGGAGCTGCGCGTAGCGGTCGCCCGTGAAGTGCTCCCACTCCCGGAAGGCGGCGATCTGTGCGGCGGCCACCTCGGGCCCAGAGGGCCGGTCGAGATCTTCGCGGCGACGGGCGAGCCTGCCGACGAACGCCTCGCCTGCCGCCTGGCTCGATTCCGTCGGCGCGAAGAAGAGCTTCACGAGGCGCTTCGGCGCGGTGAGCGCAGGATCGGCGAAGATCTGAGCCAGGCTGGGCTTTTCGATGTGCATGATGTCTTCGCCCCCGCGAGGCGCCGTGCCGGCGAGGATCATCCGTCGGATCCGTGAGGGATGATCCTGGGCCAGTTGCTGAGCCACCATTCCGCCCAGTGAGAACCCGAGCACGTCGCATGCGGCCAGGCCGAGTCCGTCGAGAAAGTTCTCGGCGTGCTGCGCCATGGCGGCGATCGTGCCGGGCACGCTGCCGCTCGATCGACCCACGCCGGCGTTGTCGAACAAGATGACTTCCCGTCCCAGCGCGAGCGGATCGGTCACGGCGGGATCCCAGTTGTCGAGCGTTCCGGTGAAGTGCTGAAGGCAGAGGAGCGGAAGCCCAGGCCCGGAGCCGAAGCGGCGGTAGGCATGGGCGGCGCCTCCGACCTCGAGCATCCGCGTCGGGGCCGTCACGTTGCTGGCGGGCTGGCTCATCGCGGGCCTGTGGGTCGCGGTTTCATCCTGGCCTCCTCCTCGAGCCGTTGAGGCCTATCGCCTGGCCGTGGTCTCCACCGCACCTTTCCGCATCGAGGCCTCGATCGCGGAGACGAGATCCGTATAATCCCATGGGCCGTCGTAGCGCGCGCCGTTGATGAAGAATGTGGGTGTGCCGTTGACCCCGCTACGGACCCCGCTCATGAAGTCCTCCTGGACCCGGCTGGCCATCTCGGCGGACTGCATCCGCTCGAGGAATCCCTGCGACTCGATGCCCAACTCGGAGGCGTAGCTCACGAGGTCGCGCTCAGCCAGACGGTTCTGGTGCTCATACAGGCGATCGTGCATTTCCCAGAACTTCCCGCGTTCGGCGGCAGCCTCGGCGGCCGCGGCGGCCTGCGCCGCGTGCGGATGGATCTCGCTCAACGGGAAGTTGCGGAACACGAACCGCAAGCGCGGCCCGAAGTGGTTCTGGACCGCCTTGACGATCGGGTACGCCCGCCCGCAGTACGGGCACTGGTAGTCGCCGTACTCGACAAGTGTGACCGGCACATCGGCGCTGCCCTGAACGTGATCGCGCTCCCCCACCGGCAACGTGAGGTGCTTCACTTCAGACCGGTTCATGTGACGGCTCCTTTCCTATCCATCGACTCGAGCGCCTCCAGAATGCCATCCGCGCCGGGGTTGATCCCGACTGGCGAGACGTAGCTCCAGCGGATCACCCCGTCGGCGTCGATGACGAACAGCGCGCGCTCGCATTCGCCGTCCTCCACGCGGTAGACGCCATACTTTCGTGCAACCGCCCCCTTGGGCTCGAAGTCGGCGAGGAGTGGGAAGTGCAGGCCCCGGTCCTTCGCGAACGCCGCATGGCACCAGGTGCCGTCCACCGAGAGTCCGAGCAGCACGGCGCCGTGCGTTCGGAACACCGGCAGCACTTCGTTGTAGAGGCTCATCTGGTCGCCGCACACCGGGCTCCAATCCGCCGGATAGAACGCCAGGATCACGGGGTGTCCCCGGAACTCCGACAGGGACACGCTCTGATCCGGCGTGCTCTTGAGCGTGAAGTCCGGGGCCCTCACCCCTGCTCCAAGAGGCCCTGCGACCACGGCCGGCGCCGGCTTCGTCCGCGCGCTCATGTGCGCGCCACTTCGAGGATGGCGTCGGCGAATGCCTTCGGCGCCTCCTGTGGCAGGTTGTGCCCGATGCCGCCGGTGATGAGCCGATGGGTGTACGGGCCGGTGAACTTCGCGGCGTAGGCGCTGGGATCGGGATGTGGCGCGCCGTTGGCGTCGCCCTCGAGCGTGATGCAAGGCACGGTGATGGCAGGCGACGTGCCGAGGCGCTTCTCCAGGTCCGCGTAGCTCGGCTCGCCGTCGGCGAGGCCGAGCCGCCAGCGATAGTTGTGGATGACGATGCTGACGTGGTCCGGATTCGCGAGCGATGCGGCGCTGCGCGCGAATGTCGCGTCGTCGAAGTTCCACTTCGGCGAGGCGATCTGCCAGATGAGCTTCGCGAACTCGTCGCGGTACTTCTCGTAGCCCTCGCGGCCGCGATCCGTGGCGAAGTAGAACTGGTACCACCACTGGAGCTCCGCCCTGGGCGGCAGCGGCAGCCTGCCCGCCTGCTGGTTGCCGATCAGGTAGCCGCTCACCGCGACCAGCGCCTTGCACCGCTCGGGCCACAAGGCTGCCACGATGTCGGCCGAACGAGCGCCCCAATCGAAGCCCGCGAGGACGGCCTGGCGGACCTTCAGCGCGTCCATCAGCGCGACGACGTCGGACGCAAGCGCGGACGGCTGGCCGTTCCGCAGGGCGTCGTTCGAGAGAAAACGCGTCGTGCCGTAGCCGCGCAGATGCGGAACGATCACCCGGTATCCGGCAGAGACCAGCCGTGGGGCGACGTCCGCGAAACTGTGGATGTCGTACGGCCAGCCGTGCAGCAGGATCACCACCGGCCCGTCGGCCGGTCCCGATTCCGCATAGCCGACGCTCAAGACGCCGGCATCGACCTGCTTGAGCGCGCCGAACGATACCGCGCCGCCGCCTCGGGCCGGCCGCGACGGCGCGGCGCCCGCCGCCCCCCCAGCCTCAGCCGCCAGGCCGATGGCGCCGAACTGCGAGGCGGCGACCGCCGTGACCATGCCGCCCAGGAAGCGACGCCGATCGAGTGTGATGTCCATGTTCATGCGCGCCCTCCCGAAAGCCAACTCGATCAGCCGAACGTGAACGAGAACGTTTCGATGCCGGCGTCGAGGAACTCGATCTCGAACGTGCGGTCCTCGATGGTCCCCGACTGGCGGATGAGCTGGTAGAGCCGAGGCTCCTTCGCCACGCCATCGCCCTGGCTGTCCGCATCGAGGCCGTGCGCGGTTCCCGGGGAGCGCCCGTCCAAGCGCACCCGGAATCGGACCGGGGAGCCGGCGGCCGACGCTCCCATGACCAAGTGGACGTCGCGCGCGTGGAAACGGAACACGATCTTCCCGCCCGCCTGGGACTGAACCGTCGCCTGCCGACCGACATTCCATTTGCCCACGAGCGCCCAATGGTTGAGCGCCAGTTGCGCCGGGGCGGTGTACGTCGCGAACTGGTCGCGCTTGGCGCCGCCCGGCGAGGAGAGGTTGTCGCCCTGCCCGTACCCCACGTAGGTCTCCGGCGTGCGTAGGTCCGGCCAGTCAGCCTGGGCTCCCACACCCTGCGGCTCGATCGAGACCAGCCCCTGTGGCACGCCCTTCTGCCCCGCTTCGGTGAGCAACTGTTGGAGGATCTGTTCACCCTGGTCGTAGGCGCCCTCACCGTAGTGGTGATGTCGGATCTTGCCCTGGGCATCCACGAAATAGAGCGCCGGCCACGCTTCGTTCTCGAACGCGCGCCAGATCGCGTGGTCGTTGTCGATCACGATGGGGTGCGTCAGCCCGATGGCCTTCACGGCGCGCCGCACGTTGTCGGATGCCTTCTCGAACTCGAACTCCGGCGAGTGCACACCGATCACCACCAGCCCACGATCCCGGTACTTCTCGCCCCAAGCGCGCACGTACGGGAGATGACGCAGCCAGTTGATGCAGGAGTACGTGCAGATGTCGACGAGCACGACTTTGCCGCGCAGATCGGCCGGAGACAGCGGCGGCGAGTTGAACCACTCGTTGCCATGCCCGAACGAGGGGAGTTCGCCTTCGATCGGGAGTTGAACCGCAGACGTCACGCTCGCCTTCACAGGCGCCCTCCCCTCGGTTGGAGTGTCGGTCAATGCCAGGAACGCGCTCACGAGCAGCAACTGGATGAGTTGCCGGAGTGGGCTCATGGGTGCGCTCCGTCACCGGGCCGGATGATCAGCGATCACTCGAGGCCGCGGCGGCGGCGCCGCGGAATGACTTGAAGCTGGCCCGCATCTCGGAGACGAAGGCCGTCGGTTGCTCCCAGGCGGCGAAGTGCCCGCCCTTGGGAAGCCGGTTGTAGTGGATGAGCTTGGGATAGGCGCGCTCCGTCCAGCTCTTCGGGGCGGCGTAGATCTCGTCCGGGAACACGCTCACGGCGACGGGGATCGGCACGCCCTTCGGTGCGAAGAAGGCGAGCTTGCTCTCCCAGTAGAGACGCGCCGAAGACACCGCCGTGCCCGTCAACCAATAGAGGGAGACGTTGTCGAGCACGTCGTCTCGCGAGAGCCCCTCGGACTTTCCGTCGAAGACCCGGGCGATCATCTCCTGGCTGCGAGCGTCGTGGTCGAGCATCCACCCGGCCAGTCCGACCGGCGAGTCCTCGAGCGCATAGAGCGTCTGCGGTCGATGCGACATCTCGCCGGCGTAGCCCAGGCCGTTCTTGTAGAAGAAATCGAGCTGCTCGTAGGCGCCTTTCTCGTCCGGGCTCAAACCCTGCGGCGGCGCGCCGCCAGCGTTCAGCGACTTGGCGATGTCGGCGGGAACCGTGGCCGGCATGTTCGTGTGGATGCCGAGCAGTTCCGGGGCCTTGAGCAGGGCCATCTGCTCCGTGACGGCGTTGCCCCAGTCTCCACCCTGCGCCACGAACTTCGAGTACCCGACGCGCTTCATCAGCACGACCCAGGCCTTGGCAATGCGAATGGGATCCCAGCCGAGCACGGTCGGCTTGGCGGAGAAACCGTGTCCCGGAAGCGACGGGACCACCACATGGAACGCATCCGCCGAGGTGCCGCCATGAGCGGTCGGGTTCGTCAGCGGCTCGATGATTTTCAACTGCTCGACGATCGACCCGGGCCAGCCGTGCGTCACGATCATCGGCAGCGCGTTTTCGTGCTTCGAGCGGGCGTGGATGAAGTGGATGTCGATTCCGTCGATCTCGGTGATGAAGTTCGGCACGGCATTGAGCCGCGCCTCGCACTTGCGCCAGTCGTAGTCGGTCGCCCAATACTGCGCAAGCTTTTGTACCGTCGAGAGTTGCACGCCTTGGGCCGCGTCTTTGACCAGTTCCCGCGTGGGCCAGCGGGTCGCCTTGATGCGCTTGCGCAGGTCGCTGAGTTCCTCGTCCGAGAAGTTCACATGGAACGGGCGAACGGCGGTCTTCCCACTTCCGGTTTGCTGGGCGACTCCTGCGGCGGCGTCATTCATGGCGTCGCGCCTCCTGGAAAAAGGGACCAAGCCGGTCGTGCCGGCGGCAAACGTGGTCGCGGTCATGCTGAGAAAGCGGCGGCGGGTGAGCCCAGGATGGTCCGGCATGGCGTGTCGCCTCCTTGTGCGTAGCAGCGCCCCTGCTACCTCCGAACCGCGCAGCAATGGCGAACGCCGAGGGCGCTCGCTAGAGAGAGGGCGAAGCGGTCGCCGGCCGAGCGGACTCCGAAGCCGCGAGCGGTGGGAACCGCGGGCGGGAGCGCATGCGATTCGCGAGCGCTCGCTGCCCCACCCGTCACGAGCAGGGCTGCCGCAGTGGACAAAGCGGCGAGGAGGTTTCTCACGAGGCACGAGAGAGACAAGGTGTCTCCGCTGCGGCCGATGCCCCCCAAGGCGATCGCGGCGCCAGTCTAATAGAGCGTCGGGAGGCTCGCTAGCACCATCATCGGGCGCCGCCAGCGCCAGCGGCTACCGGCGCCCAGGCCCTCCGCGCACGTGGTCGAACTGCCCCTGAATTCGGGTTGCCAGAAATCGGATCAGGCCGACGCCGATCTCGGTAGTCCACGGCGCTGTCGAACAGTTCCTCGACGGAGACTCCCTGCTCTATCCGGTCTTCATAGGTCTGGGCAGGGGCTCGTCGTACCTGTTCGCCATCGCGGACAAGGATGGCCACCCTCTACGGTGGCTCAAGGTACCGGCTGATGGTGCCTGCGAACGCCATTCGAAACAAGCGTCGAGCCCGCGAGCGATGGAGCCCGCGGGCCCGACGGTACGTCGTGTGATTCGAGTCTCAGCTTTACTTGGTCGGCAGGTAGAACGCCAGACCGACTCGGCCGATGAAGCCCGAGTAGTCCGTCTCCGACTTGGGGTCCGTGCTCTGACTGTCGAACTTGGTGTCGGTCACAGACGCGTAGCGATAGCCGGCCGTCCCCGTGATGGCGAATCCCGGGCGCATGGTCCACTCCCCCATGCCCTGGATGTGGAAGCCGAACGCCGTGCCGCTGACATCCGCGTTCGAGGGGGTCGGGTCCTTGACCTCACCAGAGATCGAGAGGATATCCGGCCCCGCGCCGATGCCGAACTTCTTCTGGCTCGCGGTCGGGAAGAAGTACGCCGCGGTGCCCTGGAACGCCTGGGCCTTCGCGTCGATCTTGGCATCCCCCACCCCCGCCACCGTGATGTCCGTCGAGGCGAAGATCGGCTCCCAGCCGACGTTGAACTGCCAGGTCGGGTTCGCCCACATCCGGAGGTTGATGCCCCCGGTAAACCCGTTGGTGATGTTGTCGAGCTGCTGGCTGATTCCATTTTGCTGAAGGACCGTGTTGAAGTTGTCAATCGTGTTGTTCACGTCTTTCATGGCGTACGTGTTGAAGGCGCCATAGACCTCGGCGCCCCACGTCATCCCCGCCGCGTAGGTGGTGGCGGTAGTGGAGCCGAGCAGCGCGAGAACGGCACCGGCGAAAAGCATCTTGCGCATGTCACCCTCCTGGTTGAGAACCATCGCCGCCTTTCTTCATCCGTGAGCCGTGGGCGGCCGCCGCGGGCAGCACGTAAACATGGCGAGGGATACTGTCAGTGTGAGCCGGGCTCGTCAATGCCCAGCGGCCACCCTTATCCCATCCGGCTGGTGAACTGGTTCATGTCGAAGTAGTCGCGCCAGGCGCTGATCTTGCCGTCGCTGACCTCGAAGATCCCCATGACCGGCAGCTCGAACGACTTCCCAGGGAGCTTGAAGACGTCCACCCGCTCGGTCATCACGACCAGACCATTGGCTGCGATGTTGATGACGCGGAACTGGATGCTCTCGATGCCTGGCGCGCCCGGGCGGATGAACGTGGCGATGTTGTTCGCGATGGCCTTCCTGCCGGTGATCGGCGCCAGCGGGGTATTGTGGTAGACGGCGTCGTCGGTGAAAAATGCGGCGAGCTCGGCGACCCCGACATTGTCGGACCACGCCGCACAGAACCTGCGCACTAGCTCGATCGGGCTCTCCATCCGGCCCCCTCCCCTGCGGTTGGTCCTGCTGGCGCTCCGCCGTGGACCCATCAACACCAGCCCCGTCCCAACGATGTGCCTCGGTGCGTCGCGGCAGATGACCGTGGTGCCCTGGGGCCGTCACCCCTGAACAGAGCGCCGATCAGTCCTCAGCGTTGCATCACGGGAATGTGGGGTCAGCGCCAGCCGAGTTCCGGAGCGACGCACTTGAGGATACTTTCGATCACGTGGGCGTTGTAGTCCACGCCCACTGCAACAGGGCATCGGACGCCATGCGGACGGCGGAGGATGGCGCGGGTGACCAGTGCCCGAACGAAAGAAAGCCGATCTTCTTCACGAAGAGCCACGCGGCCGACCACGGGTCGCCGTGAGCACGCTGTCCCACCACTTCGAGAGATTGGCCTCCGGAACCCGGGCCCGCTCGTCATAGTGAGACGTGTCGTTGAAGAGCATGAGCCTTGCGCGCACAGGATCTCGGAAGTCCACGATGTTGAGGCATGCCGGCGATTGATCGAGTCGATCGCGATAGCCCCGGCCGTCAATGCCCAGGAGGCTGCACAAGACGAGACGGATGGTGGCCTTGTGTGAGACGACGAGAACACCCTCGTCTGGGTGCGCGAGCACGATGTCGCGAACGACGGGGAGCGCGCGGGCGAGCACGCCGACACCGGACTCACCGCCCTCGGGCGCAAACGTGTACGGGTCCCGCTCCCACATCGCGTATTCACCCGGGTGTCGTGTCTCGACCTCCTCGCGCGTCAGCCCCTCCCAATGCCCGTGGCTGATCTCTCGCAAGCCGTCGCGTGAGACCGGCGCGAGCCCCAACGGCGCCCCAAGAATGCGAGCCGTCTCCAACGTGCGGCTGAGCGGACTCGCGTACACTGCGCGGATGCCGCAGCCCTCGAGCCTCGTCGCGAGGAGCTCGACCTGACGCCGTCCTTCGTCGGAAAGATCGACACCGATGGCGCCCGAGAAGCGGTTCTCTGCGGTGAGCGGCGTGGCGCCATGGCGCACGAGGTACACCCGTGTCGCCAACTAGCGCCGGCTCCCGCTGGCCGTCCGTGCCGCCCGCTCGACGTCGAACAGTAGATCGTGCATGGCCCAGAACAGTCCCTGCTCTCCAGCCGCCTCGGCCGCCTGAGCCGCCAGCCCGGCATGGGG
>Ga0070688_100000438_pt1 | contig 21031 bp, 18 predicted proteins | sample KBSS13HmetaG_FD_64679 | JGI IMG/M metagenome (GOLD analysis project Ga0070688, IMG submission 64679) | Switchgrass rhizosphere microbial communities from Kellogg Biological Station, Michigan, USA - KBS S1-3H metaG | ecosystem: Host-associated > Plants > Roots > Rhizosphere ...
TTCGACATTGTGGTCGCGCCGGGCGAGATGGAAGCAACGCGCCAGTTGAGGACGGACGAATTCGTGCACATCGGGGACTGGCAAGCCGTAGGGCGGGAGGTCCTCCCTGACGGACGTGACGGCGATCACGTGTCGTTCGCGATTAGGGTGTCGCGGATCGCTCACCCGCGATTAGAGGTCTTCCTGTTTGAGGGTGAAGGGCACGCGAGCGTCGGCAATCACTTCGTCGACTGCCTGATCCCGGCCGACGCGCCCGTGGTGCTCACCGTGCGGCTGCCGGCAGTTCGCGAGCGTGCGACGAACGTGCGACTTCATTTGATTCGCCACGAGTGACGCGCTGATGGCCGCTGACCCGGACACAGTCAAGATTATCCAGATCGTCCACGACACGCTTCACACAACCGTGCGCGATACGGTCGTGCGCGTCGCTGAGCCCTACCACGACCCGGAGAAGGCGAACTGGTTCTTCGGGAAGATGTATCCGGTCGACCTGATCGTGGGCGCGATCGCGCTCCTGAACGCCGGCTATACCGCCTACGTGTCCTTCATCGAGCGTGCACGAGTCACACTCAAACTCGGCGACCACGTCGGGATAGTGCTCAACCCAGGGGATGTGGGAAGGAAGCTCCACCTCCGATGCAACTTCGTGAACTCGGCCGCAAAGATGGGCGCAGTCCAGCACCTTGAGGCGGAGGTAGCCGGACCGCAAGGGGTCGTCGCGAGGTTCCGGTGGCACCTTTTCTACGAATACAGGGAAGGAGGCAACTTGGTGGACAAGATCGCGGACGTCTACCCGCTGGCGGTTGCTGGCCGCGATTCGCACCTACAGTTCATCGAGCTTGACGTTGTTGAACTACCCCCCGGTGAGCGTCCGCGCTGGACCGAGGGCCGCTACACCCTGAAAGTCGAAGGGTGGATAAACAAGGCAAAGCGTGACGATCACCCGAACCTTCTGACGACCTGTCACTTCACGATACACGCTGAAGGTGCGAGGCTCTTGCAAACGGGCCAACCCGCACAGCCGAACTTCATACCCTTCCTCGTCGAAGAGTGGGCCGCGCCGCAGTCGTGAAGGTCGCGAAGCCGAGCGCACGCAAGATGCCCTGGACATGACCCGCCGATCGCGAGTCCGGCGGGTAAGTGAGGTACAACAGAGAGAGGTGACAACAGGTGGCCGCAGGCTTTCTTGGCTGGCTCGGCGGCATAATCTACGGGTTCATGGTCGTCGTCATGCTGTTCGGAAGTGTGATGGGGACCCTCCAGTGGGTCGTTGACCACTCGCGCAAGCACCGCCCTCGTGTGCCCGAGTGGCTGGGTCCTCTCTACTTTTGGCTATGGGTCGCATGGGCAGGCATCTTGGCAGTACTGCTCGTGCCACAAGTCCTAAGCTTGTCATCCCTCCTTGACCTGTACAGAGGGCGCGACTTTGCTTGGCTGCTCCCGGCGCTTTTCTGGTCCGTCGGCGCGATCGTTCTGCCCGCGGGCATCTTGTTCGCCGGCCGATGGAGCTTGGCGCGCGCCCAGCGAAAGCGGAAGGAGGAAGCCAAGGCGCATCCATGGAACAAGTTTGAAGCCATTGGCTACCGCCTGGACTGGAAGCAGGTGTTCAGCATCCCGGCCGTCGTCATCTACGATGAGAACCGCGAAGAGCCGGTAGTGACTACCGTCGGCAAGGTTCTGAACGAGATACTCCCGGGCCGTTTCAATGTGCCGGGTGAGCCCGAGGGGACGAAGGCTCCGGTACCCAATAGCAAAGAGTTCATGGGCTCCGTCGAGGTCAAGGCGCCAGACGGCCGGACCATCGAGGTTGAGACCATCCGTGGCGGTGACGTAGACAGCAAGCGGTTCGCCGCTGAGCTGGTAGAGGGCATTCTCAAGCTTTTCCGGATCACCGAGAACGTCAGCGATTGTGTGCTGTTTTTCTACGAGTGCGACCACGGGTACCACGACACTACGTGGTGGGAGAACTACAACTTCTTCGTTGTTCACGAGGACAAGATCGTCTTAGAGACGTTCAAGCTGTCGAGCCTCTGCGACGACTTCTTCGATCCAGCTGTCTTGAAGTCCATGTACGAGAAGGAGGAGTGGCAGAAGGGACTTGACGATGATGAGGAGGGCGCCGAGGAGGACCCCGAGGACGACGGCGAGTTGACTCCCGGCCAGAAGACGGCTCAAAGGTGGTGGTACCGACGCTTCTACACGGAAACCAGAACCGGGCAGATGAGGGTGTTCTGGAACGACATTCTCTACAACTACATGCCGCCCGAGCATCGTGAGGCTGGACGCGACGCCCGACTGCGCAGAGTCGAGTTCGGCGTCCTCGGCATCGCCGGCCTCTTGGTAGCGCACTACGTTTTCAAGTGGTTCTGAACGTCCCGACGGTCGCCCACGGGAGCAACGCACGAACGGCTCTCGACCGTAATTGCCGAGAGCCCGTGTGCCGGGACTAGGCAGGCGCACCTTGCGAGTCTCACAGGCGCTTCAGACAAACACCTTGGAGCCGAGGCATGGCCGAGTTCCCGAGGGTGGGCCGGAACGATCCGTGCCCGTGCGGCAGTGGCAGGAAGTACAAGAAGTGCCACATGCCTGGGGACGAGACGTCCGCGCGTTCCGCTGAGCCTGCCTCGAATACTCAGCACCTGCGTGAGTTCGCAGAGGAGATGCGGTCCCCTCGCCTGGTCGCGCGCCCCTACGTGTCCACAAAGTTCGACGGCCGGAAGGTGATCGGCGTTAGGAACCAACTGATGTTCGTCCGCGAGGACATGACCTACGCGGATGCGATCATCGAGCACCTCCGCCAGCTACTCGGCGAGCGCTGGTTGAAGATCGAAGCCGGGCAGCCCATCGAGCAGCGCCACGTGGTGTCGCGCTGGCTTGAAGAGCTTGACGCGCACATTCGCGCGACTGCGAAGCGACTAGGTGTCACGAGTGGTCCATTCGCAGTCACCCCAACGGGGAGCGCGAGAGCACTGACTGTGCTCGCTGACGACCTGTTCCAGCTCGCGCAAGCTATGGAACCGCCGACTGAGCTGCTAAACAGAATCAAGACCCGAAGCTCTTTTCAAGCCTCGCGATACGAGATTGCCGGGGCCAGCCTCTTCGCACGCGCAGGGTTCGGGCTCAAGTTCATTGCGCCCGGAGGCGACCCAACGCCGGAGTTCCTCGCGAGGGATAAGACTACGGGCGACGAGGTCTTTCTAGAGGCGAAAAGCATCTACCGCGCCGGCGTCCTACACGAAGGGCAGAAGCAGGAAGCGACCGACTCTATCTCAAACCGGAAGCGCGTGATCGCCAAGATGCACAAGGCCGTGAAGCAGAACCCGGGTGACCGCCCGTTCGTCACCTTCATCGACCTCAACAGGTCCGGGGTCGGTGGGATGGGGCTCTTGGAAAACCACTTCGCGTTCGACGTGCAGCGCTTCCTAGATCGGCGCAGCCAACAAGCGGTTGACGGTAAGTGCGACGTGAGCGCGGTGGCGCTCACAAACTTTGGGTGGCACTACCAACGAGACAGCGAGGCTGCGAGCGGCGGATTCTTCTGGTTCCCTAGTGACAACCCGCGTTTCCCCCTGTCGGAACGTACTGCCAACATGATCGGTCGCGCGCTTCGCGAGTACGGGTGGATACCGGACGAGGAACTCCATCAGCAGGCTGTGCGCTCGAAGTATTTCGGCTGACGTGAGACGACGAGGCCCTCACCGGCGCTCGGCTGGTAGGGGCGCCGCTCATCGCGGGCGAGCTGTTCCCCGGGTCGGCGAGCCAATGAGTGTCGCTGTCAAGGCTCGCAGTCCACACGCCGACAACATGCCGGCCACTGGCCGACCTCTCGTGGAGGATGTCCGCGAGAACCCGGCCGCCGACGAAGGGGGGCGCCATGGGAGTCGAGACACGCAAGAAGCTCGACATCGCGGTGGAAGAGATTGAGGCTGCGGTCGTGCACTACGAGGCAGGCAAGTTCGTCTGCGCGATCGCCCTCGCCGGGGCCGGCGAGGAGATACTCGGGAAGATAGTCACGAAGACGGCCGACCGGGACAACGCCCTCCAGACGCGCATCAAGGGTACGGTTGCCATCTACGACGCAGTCACCAATGGCCTTCCTGACGTTGAGACGGACAAGGCAATCGAGAAGCGAGTGGCCAACGTCTCGAACTGGCTCCGCAACGAACTCAAGCACCAAGACAGCGGGGCCGACTCGACCATCTCGTTCGACTTCAAGGACGGTGCCGAGGACATGCTCGACCGCGCCATCGACAACTACTTCCGCCTCCTCAATGACACAACTGCGATCATGCGGCGGTACCTGAGCAAGCGCCACCCGGCCTAGCTTGCGTCGGACTCCCCTTGGAGGCGCAAGCGCTTCTTTGCGTCCGCCCGGAATGCCTCGTTCTCGGCGTCATCATCTGCCGCGAGGGCAGCAGCTTCCTCACCCTCGGACCATGATATCAACGTCTGCCTCGCGGCCTCCTCCCGCTCGTCTGCGAGGCGGCCGGGAACTCGCTTGAAAAGCGCCCCGAGTCGCTGGCCAGTGACGCGGAGATGTCCGGACGTCGAGATGAGTGCCACGGAGAGTTGATTGTGGCACTCGTCCCGATCGCACACCTGCATGGGGTCGATCCACCGGCGACCAACGACGAACGCGGTGTAGATGCAACTCAGCTTCAGGGCGTTCATCGCCTTCGCAAGTTCCGCGTCGGGCACCGTCGGCCGGTCTCCGCCACTGGCCTCATGTGCGCCCATAAGCGCGCGAAGTGCCCTCGTCAACTTGGGTATGTGCAGCGTGTTCATTCTCCACGACTCGCGAATCCGCTTCTCGTCCTGTGCGATGGTCACGTGTAGCAAGGTCGACCACTTCGCCGCCTCCTCCATCGCGAGCACGGCGAGCGCTGCCGCGCTTGGGTAGCGAGCGCTCTCGTAGAGCAGAATCCCATCGCCGAGAAGCCGCCGCGCGTTACGGTTGGCGACATGGATTCCCCGCCCCATTTCAGACGGGGCAAGTTTCGTGTCCTTCATTTCGGGTAGGCCGGCGTCTGAGAGCATGTGCGGGATGATACAGGACGCCCCGTGTTGGACGGGTTCCGGGGCACGGGGTCCGCGTCTAGCGCTTGTGCTTGATGCAGGTCATGGCGACAACCTTCTCAACTGAGTTGCGAACGCCGCCAGCATCTGCTCCGCGACGTCTTCGTCATGGTAGCCGCTCGCCAAGCCCCGCAAGTGTTCGACGCTGTGCATTAGCCCCTCACGGGCGTTCGCATCCGCGCGGTGTGCGACGGCTCTCAGGCGCGCCTCCGCGATCTGCACACGCTGTTCAAATGAGAGCGGCGCCGCCAACTGGGATCGCTGCGCGACGGCGGTCGGTGGTAGAGGTTGATAGCTAGCAGCCAACCCTCCACGCGAGGGCTCTGCGCACCCGCGGCAGCTCGGTTAGAAGCGAAAGTGCAGATCCGCATATGACGAGACGCCCTTCGCACGACCCCTACGCAACAAGGGTGGACAGGCGGTGGAAAGGCCGCGACATACTCAGAGACCGTTCGCAGGGGCTGGTAGGGTGATTTCTATAGGTGCCAGCTACCACCCGCATCCGCGCAACTGGTGGACAGGCGCACCGATGCGGAAGACGCGACCCTCATTCCGACCGTGACTGGAGCGGCCGCAATCAGCCCGGAACGAACTCCTAAACCGCGCGTCACTGGTTCGACTCCAGTCGGGGCCACCACGCCTGCTCCATCGCGGTCGCGGTCGGGTAGCGGTCCTCAGGACGCACCTGGCTCGCGCGCCGCACGATGACCGCAACACCCGTCGGACGCCGGCCGAGGTCGCGCCGCGCCACATCGCCAGAGGGCGACAGTCCACCCCCCGCGGGGGCTGCAAGGGTCCGGGCTCGTGAAGGTGCCTGCGAAGAAAGGCGCGTCGGCCGAGGCGATGCGTGCGAGGCCCGGAGACATCTTACCGAAGATGGCCGGGGTGGCGTCCGTCGGTCCTTCAGGCCGAGCGGCGCTCCGTCTCCGGGATCTCGCCGGCAGGCACTTCGGAGACCGCGACCTGGAGCGTGGTGCGATAGAACACCCAGAGCGCGATGGGGACGGCGAAGACGTACCGGTTGCGCGCCCATGGGAACTGGATCGCAAGATACACTTGGATCGCGGCGATCACGGCGATCCCCGCGATGTCCACCCAGCCGAAGGACCAGGCACGGGCGCGGAGCCACGTCCCGCACCGGCACTGGAACGGGCGGGTCTGCTCTGCCTGAGCGTAGCGGATCTCGGCGATCGGCCCCACGCCGAAGCGGCGCCTCTCGCGCAGGTTCCGGGCGAAGCGCTGGCCGAACGTGCTGTTCGCGGGCTTCGGCCGATTGAACGCGGTGTACACGAACCCGCATCGCGGGCACTCGTTGGCTCGCCTGGCTTCCATGTCGCCCTCGCTCGACATGAACGCACCGGGAACGGTGCGCTCGCACCCTCCCGACATCGGCACGCGGACCGCGGAGATTCACGGCCAACTGCACGATGAGCACCCCCGCGTGCCTCACCCGCGACTCGAGGCCCGCCGGCTCCGTTCCACTCGCGCCGCCTCCTGCTCGACTAGCGCGTCCGTGACCCGCGCGTAGCGCATCGTCGTCGTCAGATCGCGGTGGCCGAGGATGTGCTGCAGGACGGCCAGGTTCCCGCCGTGGGCGAGCCAGCGCATCGCGAAGGTGTGGCGGCAGCGATGGACGTGGAAGTCGGCGACGCCCGTGTACCGCTTGATCCGCCGCGAGAAGGATCCGGGGCTGTTGGGCGCGAATGGCACGATCCGGTGGCCACCTCTCGCGATCTCCTCGAGGAGCGCCGGGCTCAGCGGGACGCGCCGCAAGCGGCCCGACTTGGTGCTTCCGACCTCGAGCAGCGTTCCGCGCACGTCGGCTCGGGTCGCACGACAGGCTTCCGCCCATCGCAGCCCGGTGCCGAGCAGGAACCTCAGCACGGACCCGCCGATTCCCGGGACGGCCTCCAACACGGCCACTTCGCGCTCGTCGAAGCCTCGCGGCGCGACCTCTGGGATCCTGGGCATGACGCGGGCGGGGAAGGGTGAACGCTCGAGCAGGCCGACGCCCACGGCCCAGCGTAGAAAGCAGCGCAGGTCGCTCAGGATGTGCGTGACCGTGTAGGGGCTGAGGTTCCACATGTCCTCCAGCTCGAGGCGGAAACCGCGGATCACATCCTCGCTGACGTCCTCGAGGTGGAGCCCGACCAGCCCGGGCAGCACGTATCGCTGGTACCGCGTCCAGGCAAGCTGCTGTCCCTTGGGGTTCCGGGTGGTGGCGATGTAGGTCGTGAACCAGCGAACCACCGCGTCGTAGATCGAAGTCCCCGGTGGTCCCGGACGCTCCGGATTCTCGGCGGGACGGCCGGGCGCTCCATCGCCAGACCTGCGGCACTTGGCCACCACGGCGACACCTCCGGAAACGGGGGGCGCGGGGACCCGCCCGAAGTCTGCCTGGCGTAACGGGCGCGGTCCGCCGGCGACTCCAGCGGCAAGTCCCGAGCCAGCCCCGCGCCGTCGCCGGCCGCCCGCCCGAGGCCGTACTGACCGCGCCACCTCGTCGCGCTCGACGAAATTGCTGGTGACCCGTGTCATCTCCGTGACGTATGTTCCGCGGACCCTAGGCCGTCAGGGTGACGCGCGGGAAAGCGCGCCCATGACCAGAGGCGAGAGTGCGAACACATCCGCTCCTCTCGCAGGCTCGGAGGTGACTCGGGGACCAGGGATCGGCGCGAGTACTCCGCAATCGACGCGTCCGCAGCCACCGGAACGCGACTTGTGTGAGGTTTCCATGCGCGCTCGTTTACTACCCGTCGTGTCCGTGCTGCTGTTGAGCCTCGCGGCATCGTTGGCCTTCGCGGCGCCGCGCGCGCAGCAGATACCCGTGAGCGGCACGGCGCTCGCTGCGTTCTTCGCCTCGCAGGGGCAGGTGATCGACGTGAGCACGGACCAGTTGAACCTTCAATCACTGAGCGTCGCCGCGGGCACCAACTTCGAGGTGCACTCGTTCGGTCCGCAGGCCACGGCGACCAGCGTCGGCACGTACAACTCGAACGGTGGGAAGAAGACCCCGCCCGCGCTCTACACGGTGCTCGCCAACGCCATGGCGTCCGGATGGTACGCGAGCGCATCGTTCCGAAGCGGTCCAAGCCGGCTGATCGTCAGCATCTTTGACGCGCTCAACACGCTCCAGGGGACGAACACGTACCAGGGCGCGAACGCCGCGAGCTTCGGCATCTACGACTCGGGGCCCGGCGGCACCTTCTACCTCGACGACGCTCGCAATTCCGGAGGAGCGGCGAAGATCCTCGCCTACAATGGGACCGGCTCGCGTGCGGGCTGGACGTGGTTCGCGTGCGAGACGTCGCCCGGCTCGGGCGGCGATTTCGCCGACGTCGTCGTGGTCGTGAATATGAGCTCCTCGACCGTGCCCGTGAAGCAAACCGCCTGGGGCGAGCTCAAGGCGATGTTCCGGTAGCGGAGGCATGAGTCGTCGATGGCTTCGGGATGTGGCGCTGGGGGCCGCTTGGCTCGTGCTTGCTGCCTCGATGGCCCCCGGCGGCGCGAAGTGCTTGACCCGAGGCCACGCTTTCGCGAGAGTCGTTACCCGATGAGCACGCGAACGCTTTCCGTCCGGATCCTGACGTTGTTCCAATTGATCCTCGCCCTGCCGCCTATGGTGAGCGGTTCCGTTTGCATCCCCGCGAACGGGAGCGAGAGCCTGGAGCTGGGATTCTGTGCCTGCGCGACGCCGTTCCAGGGCACGGGGGAGACCGCGATCGGCACGCCCGGGACGCCCGGCTGCGGGCCGTGCCGTGACGAAGCGTTCAGCGCGCTCCGCGCCGCGCCTCCCGCAGCGGCCCCGGTGCCGCTGCTCGCCTCGCCGATCACGGTATCGGACCCGATCGTTCTGGCCTCATCCGTCGCCGAGCCGCCCGCCTTCCGTCGCGGCGCCCCTCCGGGAAGACGCCTGCCGATCCTGCGCTGTTGAGCCTTCGAGCCACGCGAATCTGAACCGGCGCACGTCTCGTGCGCCCGACTCGGACACCCCTCGCTCGAAGGAGATCGCTGCGTGCTCTCATCCACGAGAGCCGGCTGCTGCTGCGCGATGCTGATCGTGTCCGTCGCGTCGTTCCACGCGACGGCGAACGCCGCGCCCGCACCGCCGGACACCATTGCCGCTGTAACCGGGCCTCTGACGCTCGAGCGCACCCTCGCGCTCGCCCTGCACCACGAGCCGCGGCTTCGCCCCGCCGGCCTGCGCGCCGAGGCCGCGAGGGCACGGATCGGGCAGGCGGGCCGCCTTCCCAACCCGAGGCTGATCGCGACCGAGGAGAACTTCGGTGGCCAGCTGGGCGGGAGCCAGCGCGAAGCCACGGCGGCGATCGGCCAGACGTTCGAGTTGGGAGGCGACCGCCGGGCGAGGACCGCCACGGCGGACGCCGAGTACCGGCTGGCCGCTGCCGAGACGGACGTCGTGGGCAACGAGGGACTGGCCGTGGCCGTCGATCGTTTCATCGTCGCATGGACGCTCCAGACCCGGCTGCGGCAACTACGGTCGGGTGAGGTCCTCACCGAGCAGGCCATCCGCGCGGCCACGGAGCGGTTCAAGGCCGGCGCGTCTCCGCGGCTGGAGATCCTCCGTGCTCAGAGCCAGGGACTGGCGCAGGCCGTGGAGCGGCAACACACCCGCTCGGAGCTCGACGTCGCCCGCAGGGAGCTCGCCCTCAGTTGGGGCGCCTCCCGCGCCGACTTCGACTCGCTCGTCGCCCCCGACGACGACGATCCGAACGCCTGGCGAGCGCAGCCGCGACCACATCCCGAGCTGACCCGCGCCTCGGCGATGGAAGCCCTGGCCACGGCGCGCGCCGACGCAGCGAGGGCAGCCCGGATCCCTGACCTCGTCATCTCGGCCGGGGCGCGTCGACTGGAAGAAGTTCCCGGCACGGGGTTCGTGGCCGGCGTGGAGATCCCGGTCCCGCTCTGGAACAACGGGTCGGGTGATGTCGCCGCGGCACGTCGCGAGGTCGAAGCATCCACCGCGGAGCGGCGAACGACCGAGCAACGTCTGCAGGTGGCGCGCCTCGCCGCCGCCGAGCGGCTCGAGGCGGCTGCCGCCGTCTACGACACGCTGCGGCTTCGCGTGCGGCCGGCTCGCGCTCAGGTGGTGGATGAGTTGCTCCAGGCCTATCGAGCGGGGCGGTCGAGCTATCTCGATCTCGTCGCCGAACAGAGCAATCTCCTGCAGACCGAGCTTGCGCTCACCGACGCGCGGGCCGAGTTGTGGCGTGCACGCATGCGCCTGGCCCTGCTCGCAGACACCGGGCGGCCCGCCCAGGAGGGGGAGCGATGAATCGCAAGCGCCCGGGATTCCAAGTGGTGGTGTGCGTGCTCTTCGCGGTCGCGTGGGGCATCACCGGCTGCTCGCGGCCAGAGCATGCGGCCGTGGAACACGAGGAGGCGCACCAGAGCGGACCGCACGGCGGGACCCTGGTGGAGCTCTCCGACGAGGCGATCCGGACCGCCGGGATCGTCGGCGGCGCGGCAGGTCCCCAGGAGATCGAGGTCGTGGTCGAGCTCCCGGGCGAGATCAAACTCAACGCCGAACACAGCGTCGACGTCCGCCCGACCTACGCTGGCCGCGTGGTCTCGCTGAACGCTTCGCTGGGAGGCGCGGTGACGCCCGGGCAGCCACTCGGGGTCATCTACAGCAACGAGAGTCTCAGTGAATACGTCGTGTCCGCCCCGATCGCGGGCACGATCGTTGCCCGTCCCGCGAACCCGGGCGCGGTCGTGGATCACGAATCCGTCCTCTACACCGTGGCGGATCTCTCGAGCGTGTGGCTGGACTTTCCCGTCTACGTGCAGCACCTGGGGAGGATCCGCCGTGGCCAGGTGGTCCACGTGCGGGCGGAGGGCGGGCCTTCGCTCGCGGTAACGGGCACGATCGGCTACGTCGGGCCGCTGCTCGACGTGGATACGCGGACGACCTACGCGCGCGTCGAGCTTCCGAATCGGGACGGACGCTGGCAGCCGGGGAGGCTCGTGACGGCGGTGGTCGTGGTCGAGCGCGTCACGGTGCCCGTCGCGGTGCCCGAGGATGCGATCGTTCGCGTCGGCACGGCCTCGGCCGTCTTCCGCGCCGATTCGACGGGATTCGAGGTGCAGCTCGTGAGCGTCGGTCGCAGCGACGGAACGACGACCGAGATCCTCTCCGGCCTCGAGCCGGGCGCGCGCATCGTGGCCAAGGGTGCGTTCTGGCTCAAGGCCGAGCTCGAGAAGGAAGCGGGCGGCCATGAGGACTGACGCCAGCCTGCCGGAAGCGCAGACGCTCCTCGAACGCGTGCTCCGCTTCTCGGTGATCCATCGGTGGTCGGTGGTCGTCGTGACCGCGGCGCTCGCGGTGCTCGGCGTGTTCAATCTCAGGCGGCTGCCGATCGACGCCGTGCCCGACATCACGAACGTGCAGGTCCAGATCAACTGCGCCGTGGAGGGCCTGCCACCGCTCGACATCGAGCGGCAGATCACCTACCTGATCGAGACCGCGATGGCCGGGCTGCCGGAAATGGTCGAGACGCGGTCGCTGTCCCGCTACGGGCTCTCGCAGGTCACGGTCGTCTTTCGTGACGGCACGAACATCTATTTCGCCCGCCAGCTCGTCAACGAACGCCTGCAGGATGCCCGCGAGAGTCTTCCGCGCGGAATCGCGGAGCCCATGATGGGCCCGATCGCGACCGGGCTCGGGGAGATATTTCATTGGGAGGTCGAGGCGCGGCCGAATGCCCGTAAACCGGACGGCACGCCCTACTCGGCCACCGACCTTCGCGAGATTCAGGACTGGATCATCAAGCCGCAGGTCCGGACTGTTCCCGGCGTGACCGAGGTCAACACGATCGGCGGGTTCCGGAAGCAGTATGACGTGCAGCCCGATCCTGCCCGGCTCCGCGCTTACGGCCTCACGTTGGACGATGTGCTGGTGGCGCTGGATCACAGCAACCAGGCGGTCGGCGCCGGTTTCCTCCCGCACAAGGGGGAGCAGTATCTCGTCCACACCGACGGGAGGTTGTCGACACCCGAGGACATCCAGCAAGTCGTGGTCGCGACACGAAGCGGCGTGCCGATCCGCGTCAGCGATGTGGCCAGCGTCGGACTGGGGCAGGAGCTGCGCACCGGCGCGGCTACCGCCCGCGGGGCCGAGACGGTCATCGGCACCGCCATCATGCTGTTCGGCGAGAACAGCCGCGCCGTCGCGAAGCGGGTCGGTGAACGCCTGAAGGACGTCAATCGTTCATTGCCGGCCGGCGTCGTAGCCAGACCCGTTTACGATCGAACGCGGCTGGTCGACGCCACGCTGGAGACGGTGCGCAAGAATCTGCTCGAAGGTGCCGTGCTCGTGATCGCGGTGCTGTTCGCGCTTCTCGGGAACTGGGTGGGCGCAATGATCGTGGCCCTGATCATCCCGCTCTCGATGCTCTTCGCCGTGACCGGGATGGTGCAAGGTCACGTCAGCGCCAATCTGCTCAGCCTGGGCGCGATCGATTTCGGCATCATCGTCGATGGCGCCGTGGTGATGGTCGAGAACATCCTGCGCCGGCTGACCCAGCACCAGCAGGAGGCGGGCCGAGTGCTGACGCTCCCCGAGCGCCTCGTGCACAGCTACTCGAGCGCGCAGGAGGTCGCACGGCCGACGCTCTTCGGCACCGGGATCATCCTGATCGTCTACCTGCCGATCCTCACCCTCGTGGGTGTCGAGGGGAAGATGTTCCGACCACTCGCCGAGGTGGTTCTGCTCGCGCTCACCGGGGCGCTGCTGCTCGCCTTCACGTTCGTGCCCGCCATGGCGGCACTGCTCCTGCACGGACGCCTCTCGGAGACGGAGAGTGCGGTCGTGCGTCGCGTGCGCCACGCCTACGTGCCGGTACTGCGATGGTCGCTATCGCATCGAGTGGCGGTCCTGGGCGGCACGGGTGTGCTGCTGGCGCTCGGCACGGTGCTCGCGACGCGGCTCGGCGGCGAGTTCGTCCCCACGCTCGATGAGCAGGACGTGCTCATCCAGCCCGTGCGCATGCCGGGGATCAGTGTGGATCAAGCGGTGATGATGCAACATCGGGTCGAGGCGGTGCTCGCCACCATGCCGGAGGTGCACGAGGTGTTCGCGCAATTGGGCACCGCCGAAGTCGCGAACGACCCCATGCCCATCAGCACGGGTGATACCTACGTGATCATGAAGCCACGCCGGCAATGGCCCGACCCCAGGCGGCCCAAGCCAGATGTGGTCGAAGAGATGGAGCGGCGGCTCTCGGTGCTTCCCGGGAACGCGTACGAGTTCACCCAGCCGATCCAGATGCGCTTCAATGAACTCATCGCCGGCGTACGCAGCGACCTCGCCATCAAGGTGTTCGGCGACGATCTCGACACGATGCTTGCCACCGCGAACCACATCGCGCGCATCGTGCGCACCGTGCCGGGGGCCACCGACGTCAAAGTCGAGCAGGTGACGGGGCTGCCGACACTCGCCATCGACATCGACCGCCGTGCGGTGGCCCGCTTCGGGCTCAGCCTCAGCGACGTCCAGAACGTGGTGCGGACCGCTCTCGGCGGCACGCAGACCGGTGAGCTCTTCACCGGCGATCGGCGGTTCCCGATCGTCGTCCGCCTGCCCGAACCGTCGCGACGCGATGTCGCAACGCTGGAGATGCTGCCGATCCCCATCGCGGGCCATGGCCACGACGGGGCCGGTGAACGCGGCGGCTCGCGCATCGAGTTCGTGCCCTTGAGCAGTGTGGCGCACATCCGTCTCGAAGAGGGCCCCAACCAAGTCAGCCGCGAGAACGGCAAGCGGCGCGTCGTGGTACAGGCGAACGTCCGCGGTCGGGATCTCGCGTCGTTTGTGGCCGAGGTCAGGCGTGCCGTCGATGCGCGCGTCCCCACGCCCGCCGGCTACTGGCTGGGATGGGGAGGCCAGTTCGAGAATCTGGTGACCGCCCGGAACCGACTCGCGATCGTGGTGCCGATGGCGCTCGGGTCGGTGCTCTTGCTGCTTGTCCTCGCCTTCGGCTCCCTGCGCGACGCGCTCGTCGTCTTCAGCGGCGTGCCACTGGCGCTGACCGGTGGCGTGCTCGCTCTGGCGGCGCGCCACATGCCGTTCTCGATCACGGCGGGGATCGGCTTCATCGCCCTGTCGGGGGTCGCCGTCCTGAATGGTCTCGTCCTGCTCTCATTCGTCAGGCAGCGGGTCCTGGACGGATTGGAGATCGCTCTTGCCATCCAGGACGCCTGCACGCGACGGCTGCGGCCCATTCTCATGACCGCGCTCGTTGCGTCGCTCGGTTTCGTACCCATGGCGCTCGCCACTGGAACCGGCGCGGAGGTGCAGCGGCCGCTCGCGACGGTCGTGATTGGTGGCATCTTGTCCTCGACGCTGCTCACACTTCTCGTGCTCCCCACTCTGTATGCGCTGACCCATCGCCCGGGCAGAGAGGCGGATGGAGTCGTTCCTGGAAGGGAGTGAACCGCCTTTGCACCAGGGTCAAGTCCTCGGGAAGCCGCTCGCTGCGAGCGACGCTGGCCTCGGTCGGACTCGCGTGCCAAGCTGAGTCCTGCATTGAAGGGAGGAGCCATGACCGAACACGAGCACTGGGAGGGCGTCTACAGTCGGAAGAGCGCCAACCAGGTGAGTTGGTACCGCCCCCATCTCGAACGGTCCATGGCGTTCATCGAAGGCGCAGGGCTGCCAAGAAACGCCGCCATAATCGACGTCGGGGGAGGTGCGTCAACACTCGTGGACGACCTCCTGGATCGTGGGTGCATCGACGTCACCGTGCTCGATATCTCCTCAACCGCGATCTCGCGCGCACAGCGGCGCCTTGGCTCACGAGCGGATGCCGTGTCTTGGATCGTCGCCGATATCACGGTTGTCGAACTTCAGGAGCACCGCTACGATTTCTGGCACGATCGCGCCGTTTTCCATTTCCTGCACCGCGAAGCTCGGAATCGGTACGTGGCGGCTGTCCGCCGGGCTCTGAAACCCGGCGGGCATATCGTGGTTGCCACTTTCGGTCCACAGGGTCCAGAGGAGTGCAGCGGCCTCGAGGTCGTGCGTTACTCCGCCGACGAACTCCACCGCGAGTTCGGAACCTCCTTCGAAAAGGTTGCCAGTTCTGAAGAGGTCCACCGGACCCCATGGGGCACGGAGCAGGAGTTCGTTTACTGCTACTGCCGAATGAAGAGTTGACTGGCCGACATCCCCTCGCCTAGCTTCCCAGCCTCATGCGTTCCACCCTCCTCGTTGCGACGCGTTTCTACCTCGTCCTGGCGGTTCTAGCCGGAGTGCCGGCCGGAGCCAACCGTGCCGTGCTCTGTGTTGCACCGAATGGGCACGTGGCCATCGAGGTGGGGGAGGGCAGGTGCGCCGATCGTGCGCCGGCCGTGAACGGGACGATTGAGAATACCGGCATCTGCACGGTTCCTGACGGCTGCGGCGACTGCGTCGACCTCCCCATGGGCAAGCAGATCCTGGGCGCGGCGCGCCACGGAGCCCCAGCCTCGCAGGTGGCCGCCGCATCCATTCTGACGCTTGGCAACGCCACGAGCGTTGAGATGCCTGGTGCTCCCACCCAGCTCGTCTCCGCACGGGTCGCCATTGCGCGACCTGCCTTCCCGCCCTCGCGGACGACCATCCTCCGTAACTGAGTTCCTCCGTCGCGCGACCGCGTGACCATTGGGTCATCGCGGCCGTTCTCGACATGGCCGAGTCCATTCCTCGCCCAACGGAGGAGCCTGGGTCTGCTGAGGTCGCCCCGAGCGTCGTCCCCGCGCGTCCGGGAGAAGACACGGTGACGCTTTCTCCTGTCGGTGGGTTTCTCTAATGGGTGTATCGTCGCAAACGACGCGACCGGGCTCGCTTCAACCCTGCTCACCGGAAGGACGCCCCCATGGCCGGACGCTCCTCTTGCGCACTCGCGGCGTGTGCCGCTCTCGCCACCCTTCTCGTTCCCGTTCGGGCCCGTGCAGCAGACTGGCTGCCGCTCTCCGTCGGGAATCGCTGGGAGTATCGCGGCGTGGGCGGCGCCCACCAGGTGGAGACGATCACCGGCCAGACCACGGTCAGGGGCCGCACGGTCGCAGTGAAGTACTACGCCGAGGGCGTGGACGCGGGGCTCGAGAACTACTGGTACCTGGACCCCGACGGCAGCGTTCGGCTGGCGGGCTTCAAGAATCCCAGCGCGGGGCTCGCCTACGCCTACGAGCCGCCCGTCCGGATCCTGCACGCGCCGCCCGTGGTCGGGATCATCGACCTGCCGAGCGGCATCGATGTGCACGACCTGGTCACCGACGCCCTCCTGTTCACGACCTTCTTCTCCTATGACGTCGCCGAGCACGTGTCGCTGACGCTGCCCGCGGGAACGTTCGATTCCTGGGGCGTGGGGCAGGTGATCGCGCTTCCGAGCCCGGGCCTCAAGTCGGGGGTCAGGCTCGGCATCGATGGGCGCACGCTGGCCTCGAGCGGCGCCTCGATCTATTCGCTCGAAGAGACGGACTGGTACTCCTTGGGAACCGGCGATGTCCAGTACCTCTCGAGCGAGCTGATGCAGCTCGTCGCCTTCGGCCGTCCCACGCCCGTGCTCGCCTCGAGCTGGGGAAAGCTCAAGCGCTTGTATCGCTGATGCACGCGCGACGGCACGCCTGATCCAGGCGCGCACGGCGAAGAGTCGACCGAATACCGACGACTGGGTTTTCGGTGGAGGAGCAGCGCTCCGAAAGCGTAGGCTGGGCCGGGTTGCTGAGCTCTGATTGCAATGGCTTGCACCGTCTCCCCGTCTCTCCACCGTTCGGAGGTCCCAATGCGCCGCCTGGCCGCCAGCGTCCTGCTGCTCGCCTCCCTTCTCGCACCCACGCTCGCACTCGCCGACGCGCCCAGCACCATGAGCTACCAGGGCGTGCTCACCACCGGCAACGGCACGTTCGTCCCCGACGGCAACTACAACCTCACCTTCCGGCTCTACGATGTCCCTGGGGGCGGGGTCGCACTGCACACCGAGAACTTTCCCAGCGTCGCCGTCGAGCGTGGCGGCTTCAGCGTCCTCCTCGGGTCGATCAGCTCGCTGCCGGTGATCTTCGACCGGCCACTCTATCTCAGCGTCCAGGTCGGCGCCGATCCCGAACTCACGCCGCGCGTCGCGCTCGCGTCGTCGCCGTACGCGATGGCACTCCGCTTCCCGGTGGTCCAGACGCAGACATTCCCCAGCCCGCTGCTCGAGCTCAGAAACACGACCGGGGCCACGGCAAGGCTGGAGGGCTTCTCCGAGATCGGCGGCGGAAATCAGAGCGGTCGACTCGACCTCTACCGGGCCGCGATCCCGACCACGATGGGGCAGTGGTACACGACGCCCGACGGCGCGAACCTCGATTTCTACGACGAGGCGGCCAATGCCACGGCCTCGCTCCAGTCCGACGCGTCCGGTTCGGGTGGGGTGCTCAACATCCGGCGCAATACCGCGAACTCGGGTTTTCTCGTCGACGGCGACCACAACGGCACGAGCGAGCCGCAGGTCGTGATCTCGGGCTCGGCTCGCAGTGCGACGTTCGACATGGGACTCTTGGGCAATGAATCCGTGGTGCTGCCCGCCAACGCCATCTGGTCTCTCGAGATGTTCGACGAGCCGGGCGCCGCGTCGGTCAACCAGTCCAGCGCCACGGTCCTCGACGGCACCGTGCAGACGCTCTCGACCCGCACGCTCAACGCGCCGAGCCTGGGATACTGCCTCGTCATCGGCACGGTCGAAGTTCAGCTCACCCACACGAACGGCGTCACCTCGTCCGCGCTGTTCGGGGTCTCCGACGCGGCCGGCGTGTTTCCCACGACACAGGGCCTGTCGGTGACGATTTCAGCCAGCGCCGCGACGGGAACCTACATCCAGCCCGTTACCGTCCAAGCCATCTTCACGGTTTTCGGCGGGAACAGCACGTTCTACCTCCTCGGCGACGAGAACGCCGGTTCGTTCCAGACCACCAAACGCCAGCTCTCGATCCTGTACGTGCCGACCGCTTATGGAACCGTTTCGGTGCCCGGTCCCGCTGCGATCGTTGGGAACGGCCAGTCTGTAGTCTCGCCCGAGTCGCGCGAGGCCGAGGCGGTCCATCGTGCGCGTGTCGAGCGCGAGATGGCTGCGATGCAGGCGCAAATGGTCGAGATGCGACGGAATCTCGAGCAGGTCCAGGCCGAGCAGGCGAGTGTCGCGACGCGGAAGGAGAAGTGATCATGCGCGCCCGGACACTCGTCATTGCGCTGCTCGTCGCGTCCGCGACGGTCACGTCCGCCCCTCCGGTCTCGCACGCGGCCTACGCGATCCGCGGCTACGTCATCGGCAACGGTGCCACGCCCTCCACCGGCATCGCCGGGAGCGGAAGGAAGATCTACGGGACCGTGGGCCAGGCCGCGGTCGGCGTGAGCTCGGGCTCGGGCCTCGACCTCTGCCATGGCTTCTGGTGCGTGGTGGGTTCTGCGCTGGTGTCGGTCGAGCCGCCGCCGGGCGGGATCGACGCCGCGCTACCGAAGGCCCTGGGCTTTGGGGCGCCCAAGCCGAACCCGGCGCGGGATGCGGCGCGCTTCGCGGTCGACCTGCCGCGTGCGGCGCGCATCGATCTGCGCGTCATCGACGTCCAGGGGCGGCAGGTGCGCGTCGTCGAATCGGGCTCGCGCGAGGCGGGCTTCCATGCCGTGTCGTGGGACGGCCGCGACGATGCGGGAGCACCCGTGTTCGCGGGAGTCTATTACGCACGTCTCACGGTCGAAGGCGTCGTGATCGGCACGCGGCGGATCGTCATGCGGCGCTGAAGTCCATTCGCTCCAGCACACGAGGCGAACATCACCACGGCCGGATTCGGAGACCGGACAATGAGGACGGGAACGTCACCCGCGAGAAGCGGCTTCGCCCAGGTGAACGGCATCAGGCTCTATTACGAGGTCCACGGCTCGGGCGAGCCCATGGTGCTGATCCATGGGGGGCTGACCACCATCGGTGAGATGCGGGGATGGCTGGAGGTGCTGGCGACGTCGCGGCAGGTGGTCGCGGTGGAGATGCAGGGCCACGGTCGCACGGCGGACACCGACCGACCGATGAAGTTCGAGACGCTGGGCGATGACGTTGCGGCGCTGATGGACCATCTCGGGATCCCCCGCGCCGATGTGGTCGGCCATTCGTTCGGCGCGGCCTGCGCGATCCGGACGGCGATCCAGCATCCCCGGAAGGTTCGACGGCTCGTCGTGATCTCTTCGCCACATGCCCGGTCAGCCTGGTATCCCGAAGTCCAGATCGGCATGCGCCAGGTCACCGCCGCGCTCTGCGAGCCCATGATGCAGACGCCCACGGGCCAGTTCTCCCGGGAATGGACCGAGCCGCACCGCTTCCCAGGATTCCTGGACAAGATGGGGAGACTGATGAGCGAGGACTACGACTGGTCCGACGAGATCGCGAAGCTGCCGATGCCGGTGCTGCTGCTCTTCACGGACAACGACTCGATCCCGCAGGAGCAGATCGCGAAGTTCTTCAAGCTCCTGGGCGGCGGCATCAAGGAGCCGGGCTGGCAGAACATGCAGCTCACCCGGTCCCGGCTGGCGGTCGTGCCGGGCTACAGCCACTACAACTTCATCTCCTCGCCCGAGGTGCCACAGATCGTGGACAAGTTCCTCGCCGACAGCCTGACCAACCCGCCGACCGGGGCCGCGGCGTTGTTCCCGATCGCGATCTGCTCGAAGGCGAGGAGGCGCCGCTCAAGGGCGATCGCCCAGCGTGAACGCCACGCCGGGGTAGCCGACGAAGTGATACAGGCTGCAGGGGGCTCCCGGGGTGATGCCCATGTCCCGAACTCCCAGCTCGGGCCAGCCCACCGAGGTGCCGTACGCCACGGGATGCGCGAACGCGCCGCCGTTCGAGCGACCGATCCGCTCGAGCACCATGAGACCCAGGGGGACGGAGAAGCGGCCGCACCAGGTCCACCGGTAGTCGTCGGGATGATCGGGGTCCACGAACGTCTGGAAGAGCTCGCGGATCTTGCCGTCCGTGACCGCGCCCGAGAGCGGACCCTGCAGAAGCGCGTGATCCTTCGCCACCGCCTGCGCGTAGGCGTCAGGGCCGCCCGAGCCGAACGTCACCTGCTTGAAGTCGGGGCCGTAGTGGATCGCATCGGCGGAGATCGCGATCGCGACGTCTTTCCCCATCGTCCATCGGCGCGCCTTCAGCTCGTCGAGCAGCGCGGCGCCGAGGTCGTCCGCCAGCTTCCGCAACCGTTCGTAGTGGTTACCGGGCACCAGGATCGGCACGATCTCCAGGTCCGGCCTCGCGTGCCTCAGCCACACCACGAGCGGCTCCAGCGAATGCTCGGCGTCGTGGGCGACGCTGTCCTGCGTCCAGTCGCCGCGCGGCAGCCGCTTGAGGAGGGCCTCGCGCAGCGAGGACACGGGCACCTGGCCGTCCGTGGCACTCCATGCCCGGTAGTCGTCGAACACCCAGCGGTCGCGCTCGTCGAACTTGTAGTAGCGATGAAACACGCCGATCACGATCACCGTGCGCGCGGTGACGAGCGGGATGACGCGCCGATACACGCGGGCGGCGAAGTCGAACTCGTCGTGCGGGCAGAGGATGCCGGCGACCCCCGGAGGTGGCGCCGGCCCGAGCGAGTCGGGGGCGGGTGGCGCCGCGGCCAGCTCCCAGACCTTGGCCATCTGCTCGGGACGGATCGTGTACGAGCTCGAGTCGATGCGACCGCGCACGGGCCCTTGCGAGGGGATGGCCATGATGCGGCGGATCGAGTCCGCGCTCGGGCGCACGAGCATCGGCGCCGGCGCGGACTGCGCGGCTGCGGGGCCGCTGGCGGCGGCAAGAGCCGCCGTGAGCCACGCAGCGATCGCGAGCGATCGCACGATCACTCCGGGACCGTGGCCCGAAGCCCGAGCAGCTTCGCTGCGTTCCCGCCGTAGATACCGGCCCGCTGCTCCTCCGTGACCGGCAGC
>Ga0070688_100000441_pt1 | contig 20971 bp, 9 predicted proteins | sample KBSS13HmetaG_FD_64679 | JGI IMG/M metagenome (GOLD analysis project Ga0070688, IMG submission 64679) | Switchgrass rhizosphere microbial communities from Kellogg Biological Station, Michigan, USA - KBS S1-3H metaG | ecosystem: Host-associated > Plants > Roots > Rhizosphere ...
GGCTCACCGACCGGATCGCGGGCGACACCGCGCACCACCTGGTGCTGCTCGCGCGCGACGAGCGCGGGTTCAAGAACCTGATGCGGCTCTCGAGCCTTGCCTACCTCGAGGGGTTCTACTACAAGCCGCGCGTGGACCACGACGTGCTGGCCGCGCACGCCGAAGGCCTGCTGGCGCTCTCGGCCTGCCCCAAGGGCGAGGTGGCGAGCGACCTGCTGGCCGACTGCGACGACGAGGCGCTCAAGACCGCCGGCATGTACCGCGACATGTTCGGGGCGGACAACTACTTCCTCGAGGTGCAGAACCACGGCATCGACATCGAGGCGAAGATCCGTTCCAAGATCGCGGCGCTCGCGGCGCGCACCGGCATCCCGATCGTGGCCACGAACGACTGCCACTACCTCTCGCCCGACCACACCGAAGCGCAGGATGTGCTGATCTGCATCCAGACCGGGAAGCTGGTCACCGACGACAAGCGCATGCGTGCGGTCGCCGGGCTCCACTTCCGCACGGTCGCCGAGATGAAGGAGGCGTTCGCCGACCAGCCGCAGGCGGTCCTGAACACGCTCGCGGTGGCGGAGCGCTGCAACCTGCAGCTCGAGTTCGGCAAGCCGCTGCTGCCCGCGTTCCCGCTGCCGCCCGGCGAGGAGGACGCGGAGAGCTACCTCCGGAAGCTCGCGTGGGTCGAGCTCGGCACGCGCTACCCCGGTCGCGTCACCGAGGCGTTGAAGGAGCGCTTCCAGTACGAGCTGGACGTGATCTGCAAGATGGGCTTCGCGTCCTACTTCCTGATCGTGCGCGACTTCATCCACTTCGCCAGGGGACGCGGCATCGGGGTGGGTCCCGGCCGCGGCTCGGTGGCGGGCTCGCTCGTGGCCTACGCGCTGCGCATCACCGACATCGACCCCATCCAGCACCAGCTGATCTTCGAGCGCTTCCTGAACCCCGAGCGCGTCACGATGCCCGATATCGACATCGACTTCGACGACGTCCGGCGGCCCGAGGTGATCGACTACGTGCGCAAGAAGTATGGCGAGCACAACGTCACGCAGATCATCACGTTCGGCACCATGGGGGCGAAGGGCGTGATGCGCGACGTCGGCCGGGCGCTGGGGCTCCCGGTCGCGGAGGTGGACCGCATCGCGAAGATGGTCCCGGACGGCTTGAACGTCACGCTCGAGCGCGCGCTCGAGCAGACGCCGGACCTGAGAGCGCTGCCCGACAAGGGCCCGGTCTACGGCAAGCTCCTGCGCACCGCGCGCGTGCTCGAGGGGCTCGCGCGGCACGCCTCGGTGCACGCCGCCGGCGTCCTGATCACGCCCGGGCCGCTCACCGACTTCGTGCCGCTCTGCCGGCAGAAGGGTGACCTGGTCACGACCCAGTGGGACATGAAGTCGGTGGAGAAAGCGGGCCTGCTGAAGATGGACTTCCTGGGGCTCCGGACACTCTCCGTGCTCCAGGAGTGCGTGGACCTGGTGAAGCTCCGCACCGGCACGGCCCCCGATCTGCAGACGCTCCCCGAGGACGACGCCAAGGCGTTCCAGGTGTTCCAGGACGCCGAGACCGTGGCCATCTTCCAGTTCGAGTCGTCGGGCATGCGCGACTACCTGAAGAAGCTGAAGCCCACCGTGCTCGAGGACCTGACGGCGATGAACGCGCTCTACCGCCCGGGTCCGATGGAGAACATCCCGTACTTCATCGACTGCAAGCACGGGCGGCAGAAGGTGAAGTACGACCATCCGAAGCTCGAGCCCATCCTGCTCGGCACGTACGGCGTGTTCGTGTACCAGGAACAGGTGATGGCCGCCGCGCACGAACTGGCCGGCTTCAGCATGGCACAGGCCGACGAGCTGCGGCGCGCGATGGGGAAGAAGATCGTCGAGGAGATGGCGCGCAAGCGCGCGCAGTTCATCGACGGCTGTGCGAAGACCTCGAAGATCGCGGAGAAGGTCGCCGACAAGATCTTCACCACGATGGAGAAGTTCGCGGGCTACGGGTTCAATAAGTGTTTGGTAGCGGATACCCGTGTCATGCATGCGCAGTCCGGAGAGCGTACGACGCTTGGCGAGCTGTTTCGTCATCGACGCGACTTCTCCGTTCACGCCTTGGGCGACGACTGGAAGCTTCGTCCGCGCCGGGTGAAGGACGTCGTGTGGAACGGCGTGCGGCCGGTGTTCGAGCTGAAGACGGAGTTGGGCCACCGCATCACCGCGACCGGCAATCATCCATTCCGCACGCTTGACGGCTGGACGCATCTCCGGGACCTGGCTCCGGGAGATCGCATCGCGGCCCCGCGAACGCTCCCGGTCCAAGGCCGCGCACGCATGCCCCGGCATGAGGTCATCGCGCTCGCCGGCCTGCTCTCGGAAGGCAACACCTGCCATCCCAGCTGCCTCTACTTCTTCGGGAACGACAAGGCGATCGTGGACGACTTCGCCGCCGCCGCCGGGGAATTCGAGCACTCCGTCGCCCGCGTGTACCAACGCGTGGACGGGCGCTACGAGGTCTGCGTGAGCACGGGGCAGGACGCGCGGTTCAAGCGCGGGCAGCGTCCATGGAACGCCGGGCCCACGGACGGGAACCTGGCGCTCGATGCCGAGATCACGCCGAGTCGTTCAGGCATGTTCCGCTGGGCCGAATCATTGGGGCTCCTGGGCAAGAAGGCGACGGCGAAGTTCGTTCCCGACCGTGTGTTCGAGCTCGCGCAGGACGACCTCGAGCTCTTCCTCGGCCGACTCTGGACGGGCGATGGCTTCATCGCCAATCGGTCGGACTTCGTGCCGTTCTATGCGACGTCCTCGCCGAGTCTCGCCACTGACGTCCAGCACCTTCTGCTTCGGATCGGGATCACATCCCGCATCCACGAGAAGCGGTTCGCCTATCGCGGTACACATCGGCCCGGGTTCACCGTGCATGTCATGGGCGACGGTGCAGTCGCGCGCTTCCTCCTGCGCATCGCGCCCCACATCGTCAGTCGCCACGCGCAGGTCGAACTCCTCCAGGAGCACGTGCGCGCGGTCCAGGAGGGGATGACCTCGAAGGACACGATCCCGCCCGAAGTGGCCGATTGGATCCGCGAAGACCTCGAGCCGTCCGGCTCACGACGTCCGGCGATCCTGCGCGAAGCCGGCGTCCTACTCTCGCCCGCCGCCCTCGCGAAGAAACGGGGATACCGCCGACAGACCCTGTGGCGTCTCGGCCAGGAGACCGGATCGCGCCGGTTGCTCGAACTGGCGTCCTCGGACGCGTACTGGGACCGCGTCGTTTCGATCGAGTACAAGGGTGAGCAGGACGTGTACGACCTCGAGGTCGAGGGCGATCACAACTTCGTCGCCGACGGGCTGATCGTCCACAACTCGCACAGTGCCGCCTACGCGCTCGTCGCCTACCAGTGCGCGTGGCTCAAGGGGAACCACCCGGCCGAGTTCATGGCGGCGGCGATGTCGAGCGAGATGGGGGATTCGAGCCGGCTGCTGACGCTGGTCGAGGAGTGCCGGCGGATGGGGATCGCGCTCCGGCCGCCCGACGTGAACCGTTCGTCGTGGAAGTTCACGATCGAGGACGGCGCGATCCGCATCGGCCTGGGCGCGGTGCGGAACGTCGGCCAGGGCGCGGTGGAGACCGTGCTCGCGGCGCGCGCCGAGCACGGGCCGTTCGCCACGCTCCACGACCTCGCGTCGCAGGTGCCGCTTGGCGCGCTCAACAAGCGCGTGCTCGAGAGCCTGATCGCCGCCGGCGCCTGCGACGCGCTGGGCGCGCGCGAGCGGCTCCACGCAGGCGCCGGGCTGGCGCTCGATCACGCCTCGACGCAGCACCGCGAGCGCGCGAGCGGGCAGGCTTCGCTGTTCGGCGACGCCGACGCGTCGCCGGGGGTGGCGGTCGCGCCGCCGCTCCCGGAGGTGCCGGAGTGGAGCAGTCGCGAGCGCGGCGCGCGCGAGAAGGAGGTGCTTGGCTTCTACTTCTCCGAGCACCCGCTCGAGCATCTTCGCAGCGATATCGAGCGCGTGGGTTCGCACACCATCGCGCGCGCGCTCGAGCTGGGCGATGGCGCCGAGGTGCGGGTGGTGGGGCTGGTGGGCGAGATCCGCCAGCTCACGACGCGCGCCGGGAAGTTGATGGGCATCGTCACGCTCGAGGACCTCTCCGGGCGCGTCGAGTGCACCGTGTTCCCCGAGGCCTACGAGCAGGCGCGCGAGACGCTCGTCGCCGACGCCATCGTGGTGGCCGCGGGCCGCGTCGAGGTGCGCGACGACCGCGGCGTCAAGCTGCTGCTGCACGAGGTCAAGCCGTGGGAGGGCGCGCGCCACCAGTACCAGGCGGTGCTGCACATCGAGGTCAAGGCCGAGGAGCTGACCGAGGAGCGCATCCGCGGCATGGACGAGGTACTCTCGGCCTACCCCGGCGAGTCGGACGTGGTGCTGCACATCGTCAAGCCGGACCACTCGCGCATGGCCATGCGCTCGCGACGCTTCCGCGTGCGCGCGCACGACGGGCTCATCGCGGGGCTCAAGGAACGCATGCCCAGTTGCCGCGTGCGCTGGGGGAAGGGCGGGGCGTAGGGGAGGACAGGGCGTGACGGTCTGGCTGGAGTTCGAGAAGCCGGTGCTGGAGCTGGAGCAGAAGATCCAGGAGTTGCGCGAGCACGCGCTGGAGCACGGCGTCGGCGCCGAGCGCGAGATCGCCGAGCTGGAGAAGAAGGCGGAGGGCCTGAGGCGCGAGATCTACGCCCAGCTCACGCGCTACCAGCGCGTGCAGATCGCGCGCCACCCCAAGCGCCCGTACGCGCTCGACTACATCCAGGCCTGCTTCACCGGCTTCGACGAGCTGCACGGCGATCGCCACTTCGCCGACGACCCGGCGATCGTGGGCGGCCTCGCGTGGCTCGAGACGCGGGCGGTCATGATCATCGGTCAGCAGAAGGGGCGCGACACCAAGGAGAACCTGCTCCGCCGCTTCGGCATGCCGAACCCCGAGGGCTATCGCAAGGCGCTCCGGCTGATGCAGCTCGCGAACCGCTTCGCCGTGCCCATCGTCACGCTCGTCGATACCCCCGGCGCCTATCCCGGGCTGGGCGCGGAGGAGCGCGGGCAGGCCGAGGCGATCGCCGTCAACCTGCGCGAGATGGCCACGTTCGAGGTCCCGATCCTCACCGTGGTGATCGGCGAGGGCGGCTCGGGCGGCGCGCTGGCGATCGCGGTGGCCGACCGCGTGCTCATGTTCGAGCACTCCGTGTACTCGGTCATCTCGCCCGAGGGCTGTGCGTCGATCCTGTGGCGCGACGGTAAGCAGGGCGCCAAGGCGGCCGAGGCGCTGCGGCTCGCAGCCCCCGACCTGGAGGCGCTCGACATCGTCGATGGCGTGCTGCCCGAACCCCTGGGCGGGGCGCACCGCGACCCGGCGGCGGTGGCGGCGACGCTGAAAGCTGCGTTGATCGAGAACCTCGACGCACTGTCCGGTGTATCCGGACCGGAGCGGGTGAAGCGGCGCGCCGCGCGCTTCCGCCGGCTCGGCGTGTTCAGCGAGACCGGTGGCTGAGCGGCCGCGCCGGCCTGTGCTAGACTCGCTCGAAGGCCTCCACGGCCCGTGGGGTGCTCACCTCTTGATCCCGATTTCCTGTAAGGCCGTGCGAGGATTCCCATGGCGTTGAGTCCGGAACTGCTGGCCATCCTGGTGTGCCCCGCCTGCAAGGGCGATCTCACCTACGACAGCGGAGCGAACACGCTCACCTGTCCGGCCTGCCGGCTCCGCTACAAAGTGGTCGAGGACATCCCCGTGATGCTGGTCGACCAGGCCGAGAAGCTCTGATCCCACGCCTTAAGCCTCCGCTCGTCCGCTCCGCCGGGTTCAGCCGTCGTGTCCTCACGCCGCCGGCGAGCCTCGCGCTTGCGCTCATCGCGCTCGCGACCGCGTCTCGCGCCGCTCCGACCGACGGCGTGCGTCTCGCGCCCGCCACGCCGGGTGCGGTGCGGTTCACGGTCACGGTGCCGGCGCCGAAGCTCACCCGGATCGGCCAGGAGCAGCCCCTCGACGCCATGGAGCTCGAGGGCTACACGGCCGCGGGCGAGCCGGGAACCCCGGTGCTCCCGGCGCGCGTGCTGACGATCGCGGTGCCGCCGCTGGGCGACGTGCGCCTCACCGCCGCGGTGAGCGAAGCGGCCGCGCACGAGGACGTGACGCTGGCGCCGATGGCGGGGTTGGACGCACAGGGGAGGCCCGTGCGCGCGAATCGCAAGCTGGCCGCCTACGGCGCGACCGGGAGCGGCACTCCGGTGGGCGCCCGGCTGCTCGATGTGTCGTGGATGCGCAACCAGCGCGTGGCGCGGGTGTCGATCGAACCGGTGGCGTACGAGCCGGCCGCGCGGCGGCTCACGGTGGCCGCGCGGGTGGACGTGGAGCTGGCGGTCACCGCTTCCGGCTCGCTCGGGCCGCCCGCCGAGCCGGACGATCCGTTCGAGAACGTCTACCGGCTGGCGCTCGTCAACTACCAGCAGGGGATCGCCTGGCGCCGGCCGCGCGCGGCGGTGCTCGCCGCGGCCGCGAAGCGCGGAGCCCTGCCGGCGGCGGCTCGCCTCGCGATCACCGTGCCACCCGACACCAGCATTTACGTGGGCCGCACCTGGATCAAGCTCGCGATCCAGAAGACGGGCTTCTACGCGGTCAACTTCTCGCGCCTGCGCGGGTTCGCGCTGTTCGATCCGACCTCGCCGGCGCCGTTCGACAGCCTGCGGCTCTTCACCTGGCCTGGGCGCACCGTGCTGCCCGAGGACAGCTACTGCGACTCGTGCGACTACCGCGAGGTGGCCATCAAGAAGGTGCTCGACGTGAGCACGGACAAGGATCATCCGGGCGGCGACGGTCCGTCGGACGGCCTGTTCAAGGACAACAATGATTCTTTCTACTTCTTCGCGCAGGGGCCCGACGGCTGGGAGAGCGACATGGATGCGTCGCGGCCGGACACAAACTTCATCACCCATCCATACGAGAAGAGCAGCTTCTACTACCTGACGGTGGCCACGGACTCGCTGCCGGTGACGACGAGGCGCTACCCGGTCCCGCCGCAGCGGATCGGCGCCGGGCCCGGCACGCAGCGCTCGGTGAAGCCGAATCCGCTGGGCGGCGAGGCGCCGATGACGAACGTGGCCGGTCGTGTGCACTACGAACAGGACAACGAGTTCTGGCCCGACGCCACCGCCATCCGCACCACGCTGGTGTGGGAGAAGTGGTTCTGGCTGAGTCTCACCTCGGGGCAGAGCTTCTCCGACAGCCGCGACCTGCTCGACGCCGACACCACCCAGACCGCACGGCTGCGCCTGCGCCAGTGGGGGCTCTCCGACAACCACATCACCCTCGTCGACCCCTGCGACATCGACGATATCGACCACCTCTTCAACCTGTCGTACAACTCGGTGACGTTCCCGCAACGCAAATGGAACGGGCAGACCGCGGCCGGCGGCGGGGCGCAGACGTTCGACACCTCGGGCGTGTTCCTCAAGCGTCGCAGCAATCGCATGTCGATGTCGGTGCCGACGGTCGGGTTCGATCCGACCTGTCCCGGCCGTGTGGACCGCAGCGGCCTCGCGTTCTACGAGGTCTACTACGAGCGGCTGCTCCAGCCGGCGGGCGATGCGATCGATTTCCGCACCCACCCGGTCGTGGGCACGTTCAAGTTCGACATCGGGCCATTCGCGCACGACTCGTCCAGCTACGTGCTCGACATCACCGATCCCCTGCGCCCCGTGCAGCTCGACGACGCGGAACACAACCGCGGACCGGCCGGGGTCACGATCACGTTCGCCGACACCCAGTCGGTGTCGCACCGCTACGCCGTCGTGCCGGACTCGATCATCCAGATCGCGATCCTGCCCGCGAGCGCGATCACGGACGCGCCGTTCACGAGCCGAGACAACCTGCGCAGCCCGACCAAGGAGGCGGACTACCTCGTCATCTACTTCGACGAGTTCAAGGCCGCGGCCGAGTCGCTGGCGACCTGGCGCGAGAGCCATCTGCCGCTCATCGCGACGCCCGCGCCCCACATCTCGCTCGCCGTGCCGATCTCGGCGATCTACGACCAGTTCTCCGGTGGCCGCACCGACCCGGGCGCGATCCGGAACTTCCTGCGCGCGGCCTCGGGCTGGTCGCGCCGGCCGCTCTACGTGACGTTCCTGGGCGACGCCTCGTTCGACTTCAAGAACAACACCGGCCGTGCCACGCCGGGGCTGCCCGGCTGCCTGCTGCCGACGTTCGAGAACAACTTCGACGACAACTTCGCCATCCGCCGGCAGTATGCGACCGACGACTGGCTCGTGAACGTGGACGACCCCGACACCGTGGTGCCCGACTACCTCACGGGCCGCATCCCGGCCAGCGACCCGGCCTCGGCGGTCGCGGTGGTGACGCAGAAGGTGCTGGCCTACGAACGCGCCGCGCCGTTCGGCGAGTACCGGAACTCACTCGTCCTGCTGGCGGACGATGACGCCCAGGGCGAGAAGTGCGACCCGCTGACGTGGACGCACGTCGCGCAGACGACCGGGCTCGACCAGTTCCACACGCCGCCGCACATGGACCGCGATTACGTCTACCTGCACACGTTCGAAAGCGGACCGGGCAACACGAAGCCGGGTGCTCGAAACGAGCTGTTCAAGCAGCTCAACGCCGGCACGGACATGTTCAACTACGTTGGGCACGGCAGCCCGTTCAAGATGACGGACGAGGGCGTGTTCCTGGATTCGGACGCCGGTACGCTCACGAACGGCCTGCGCCAGTCGCTGCTGGTCGCGGCGTCGTGCGACGTGGGCAAGTTCAACGACCCGAGCGTCCAGAGCCTGGGCGAGCGCATGGTGCTGTCGACGACCGGTGGCAGCATCGCGGTGATCTCGGCGACCGAGCAGGCGTTGAGCGGCCTGAACGGCGCGCTCAACAACGTCATGTACGACACGATCTTCGAGCGCGACACGCTCAGCGTGGCGGGCCACCTGCTGCCGAGCAACGGCCAGTACCACGTGCCGATCTCGGCCGCGCTGCTCGTGGGCAAGTCCGACCCCAGCCTGCAGGGGCAGAACAGCCAGAAGTACCAGCTGATGGGCGATCCGGCCACGCTCCTGAACCTGCCGCGGCTGTGGGCCGACCTGACGCTCACCGACGAGGCCGGCGCGCCGCTCACCGTGCTCGCGCGCGGCTCCACCGTGCGCTTCGAAGGCCAGGTGCTGCACCATCCCGGCGGCCCGCCGGTGACGATGGACGGCGTTGCGAGCATCCTCATCGAGGACTCGGCGCCCACGCTCATGACACCGAACGACGCCGTGTGCTTTGCGTCGTCGATTCCCTACGTGTTCAGCGCCGGGCCCATGTACCACGGCGACGTCACGCTCGCGGCGGGGCACTTCAGCGGGCGCTTCGTGGTGCCGCTCGATGCCGCGACCGGGACCAAGGGCCGCCTCCGCGCCTACTTCAGCGGCCGCGAGGCCGCGGTCGGCGAGACCGATGGCGCCGGCGCGCGGCCGGTCACGGTCGCCACGGGCGTGCCGGACTCCAGCGACGCCGAGGGCCCGCGCATCACGCTGTCGTTCGTGGGCGGCTCGACCAGCGTGCGGCCCGACGCGACGCTGCAGATCAACCTCTTCGATGACCACGGCATCATGACGACCGGGCACGCGCCGCAGAACTCGATCATCGTCACCGTGGACGAGAACACCACGTCGCGCGTGGACGTGACGCAGTCGTTCCGCTACGCCGCCGACTCGTACCAGTCGGGCGCGGCGAGCTTCCAGCTCCCCGGCCTGGCCGCGGGGGCCCACAAGGTCTCGGTGCAGGCCGCGGACAACCTCGCCACCGGGTTGAACGCCGTTCAGCACCGCTCGCGCGCCTCGCTCGACTTCGAGGTCGTGAACACGCCGACGCTCCGGGTGGAGCGCACGTTCATGTTCCCGAACCCGGTTCGCTCGGGCGGCGCCGGCAGCGGCGGGGTGATCGTGGTCGACGCCCCGGGCGATTCCATCAACGTCCTGATCCGCATGTACACGGCCGCCGGGAAGCTCATCCGGGAGCTCCGCCACATGGGGGGGATCGGCCAGGTCCAGGTGCCGTGGGACGGCCTCGATGACGAGGGCGACCGCCTCGCCCAGGGTACTTACCTCTATAAGGTGTACGCCGGTATCCGGCAGGCCGATGGCAAGACGAGCCCGCGCCAGAACGCCACCGCGCAGGGCCGTTTCGTCGTCCTCTCCCCATGACCCCGAGCTCCCGGTCGAACCGGGAAACCGGATTTCGGAACCGCCCGTCGGCTATCGGGGTAGTACTCCGGTCCAGTACTCTGCCCGGTCGCCGGGCCTCTTCAAGATAGGAGCCACCACATGCGTCGTTTGTGCACCACCGTCGTCCTCGCCATGGCGCTCGCCCTCGTCCTCGCGGCGACGGCCTCCGCGCAGGGGACTGGACGATCCCTCGACATCCAACCCGGCGCGCGCCAGAACGGCATGGGAGCGACCGGTGTCGCCATCGCGGACGATGCCACGGGCGTGACGTGGTGGAATCCCGCCGGCCTCGGCTTCGTCACCAAGTCGGCGATCGACCTCACGTATGCGCAGCTCGTGCCCGGTCTCGCAAGCGACGTGAACTACAACTACGCCACGTTCGTCCGCCCGACGTCGGGCTGGGGCGGGCTGGCGCTGGGCCTCGTGTTCCTGTCCTACGGCACCAGCGAGGGCACCGACCCGTTCGGCAACCCGACGGGCACGTTCACGTCGAACGAGGTCTCGCCCGCGCTCTATTACGGGACCAAGCTGCTCCCGGACCTTTCCGTGGGTGCGTCGCTCAAGTACATCCGCATCCAGCTCGCCCCGCAGTCGCTGTCGGGTGTCGGCAGCACGTTCGGCCTCGACCTGGCGGCGCTCTATCGCATCCCGGCGGCGAGGCTCAACTTCGGCCTGAACGTCCAGAACCTGGGACCGAGCGTGACGTTCATCAACGAGGACGAGCGGAGCCCGTTGTCACGGAACGTCAAGGTCGGCTTCGCCTGGGACGCCTACGACAAGGAAGGCTTCCGGCTGCTCGCGGCCGGCGATTTCGACCAGTCGCTCGTGACCGATTCGTTCTATCAGCTTCACGGTGGCATCGAGCTCAAGTACACGGATCAGATCGCCGGCCGTGTGGGGTATTACTATGACCCGCTCGGTCAGCTCGAGGGATTGACGTACGGACTGGGACTCGGGTGGAAGGGACTGTCGTTGGATTTCGGCAGCATCCCGCAGGCCAAGGACTCCGGGCTCCCGAATGTCTCCAAGATCACCCTGGGTTATCGCTTCTGACGCGCGCGTGAACGGTCGCCGGCGCAGCGCGTTCTTCCTCTCGCTCATTCTGATCTTCCCGGCCGCACCGGCCTTCCCGGCCCGTGCGGCCGAGCCGCGCCCGGCCGACGGCGGCACGCTGGAAGTGCGGCCCGTGGTCCCCGCCGAGGCGGTGTTGCGCGCCCAGCGCGCGGGGCGCCGGATGGGCGCGCAGGCGATGCGTCCGGCCGAGCGCGCCGCGCTCGAGTCGAGGCTCGCGCGCGAGCGTCAGTTCCGGCCGCTTGAGGAAGAACTCCACAGCCGCGCCGCGCGCGTCGGCACCGGGATCAACGCGTCGCGCCGGCCGGGCTGGCGGCCGCCGATCGCGGGGGCGACGCGTCGCTCGGCGGTGGAGGGCGCGCCGCCGCCACCGGCGCCCACGGACACCATCCGCGTCGCGTTCATCCGCATCGACTTCCTCACCGACCGCGGCGGGAGTGCCTCCTCGGGCGACGGCAAGTTCATCCTCGATCCGGCGGACACGATCGCGAACCCGGTGGACATGCCGCCGCACAACCGCACGTTCTACCGCAAGCACGCCGAGGCGCTCGAGCGCTACTACGACGTCCAGTCCTACGGCCGCGTGCGCGTGGAGACCGACGTCTGGCCCGCCGAAGAGGACTCCGCCTACCACCTCACCGACATGGCGGATCTTGGGCCCTGGCGCTTCGGCAGCAGCATCTTCGAAGCCGCCGTGGACATGATGCACCTGAGCTTCTTCGCCGCCGACTCGCAGGCCACGCGCAAGGGCGACCCCATCCCGTGGAACAAGTACGACCGCTTCATGCTCATCCACGCCGGGAGCGACCTGCAGAGCGACATCCGGAACGACTCCAAGGAGGACATCCCGTCGTTCACGATGTTCGTGGACGACACCGACCGCGTGATCTTCTCGGACACCACGCTGCGGCCCATCGACCGCTGCACGTTCGTACCCGAGACCATCAACCAGGACCAGGCGTACGGCGCGCTGAACGGCGTGATCGCGCACGAGAACGGCCACAACTTCTTCGGCTTCGGCGACGTCTACGACATCGAGACCGCGCTGCCGGTGGTGGGACTGTGGTCGCTCATGGACAGCGGCAACCTGGTGGGCGCACGCGTGCAGCGACCCGACGGCGAGATCTTCGCCGTGGGCCTGTTACCCCCCAGCGTGGACCCGTTCCAGCGCAACTTCATCCTCGATGCGGGACTCGTCCAGTACCGAAGACCCGGTCCCGCCGACACCGCGGCGTTCCCGGTGATGGGCAGCCAGCGCCACAACGACTTCGTGAAGCTGGACCTCTCGAGCGACGAGTACATCATCCTCGAGAACCGCTACCTGTCGCCGGCCGCGGCCGTGCACCTGGCATCGGACGACACCACGCACGTGGTGCTGGGCCCGAAGGACCCGGACCGGTTCGAGTACGACGCGCTGCTCCCCGGCGGTGGCATCCTCGCCTGGCACGTGGACGAGAGCGTGATCCCGTTCACCCAGTCGCTGCGCTACAACCCCGACTTCGGCTTCAATACGAACCCGAGGCGGCTGGGGCTCCAGGTCATCGAAGCCGACGGCCTCGACGACCTCGGCGATCTCGGCTCGCCGTTCGCGATCGGCAGCGACCTCGATCCGTACCAGGCGCGCGTGGCGCCGAAGCTCTCGGACACCACGATCCCGAACCTGCTCCCGAACCAGGGCACGCGCCCGCACCTGCAGATCGACTTCCTCGACGACACCAGCGACACCATGCACGTGCGCGTGACGCGCCAGTGGCAGCCGCAAGGCTGGCCGGTGGTCGCGAACTTCCCGCCGGGCGGGCCGGTGTTGCTCGCGGTCGTCATGAACCTCGGCGAGGACAGGGACGTCGTCTGGGCGGGCGGCGACACGACGGTCACCGACACGAGCCTCGCCGCGCGCGCGGCCGTGCGCGACTCGGCAGCACTCTTCTGCGTGCGCTTCGACGGCAAGGGGATCGCCGGGGCCGACACGTTCGACTTCGCGCATCTGGACCAACGGCCAAGGCCGGAGGTGGCCGCCGCGGAGTTCGCGGGCGGAGGCACGGTGGTACTGGCGACGACGTACCATTACAGCGCCGCCGACGTGATCGGCGGTAGGCTCTGGGCGGTCGACGTGAACGGCGCAACGGTCCCCGGGTTCCCGGTTGCGTTTGCTTCACCCGCGAGCACGCCCCCGGTGATCGTTCGCAACTCCTTCGGCAACTGGCGGGCACTCGTGGGTTGCGAGGACGGTCGGGTCCGGGCCGTCGATCCGGCTGGGCAGGTGGTCCTCACGAGCCCGGTGGTCGCCACAGGCGGCGTGACCGGCCGGCTCGCGACCTGGGGCACGTCCGTCGGCGGCACGTTCGGTGGACACGTCGCCGTGGGCAGCGCTTCGGGCGAGGTCGTCGTCCTCTCGGGCGAGGACCTGAGCGAGCGTGCGCGTTGGACCGTTGCACCTGGGGCAGGTTTCGCACCCGACTTCCTCTGGGCACAACTCGGCGGTGCAGGACCGAACGCGGCGACCACGTGCGCGGCGGGGGAGCCGATGCTGTTCGTTCACTCGCTGGACCGCGTCCACGCGTTCTGCCTCGGGGCCAGCGCCGAGCTCCCCGGCTGGGGCGCGCCGTTCGGCGACACACTGGTCGCGGGCCTCGCCGCTGGTGACGCCGATGGCGACGGCTTCCCGGAAGTGCTCGTCCAGACCATCCACGGCCGAATCGCATTCCTCAATGCTTCGGGGCATCCCTCGCCCGGCTGGCCGCGCGCGGGCTCTCCCGAGAACTTCGTCACGAACACGCCGCCCCTCGCCGTGGACCTGACCGGCGATGGCCATCCGGAGGTCGTGGCGCTGAACGCGAGCGGTGTGATCGCGGCGCTCGACGGGAACGGCAGGACGCCGGACGGCTGGCCGCTCGCGACCGGTGTGGGCTGCGCGGGCACGACGATCGCCGCGGATATGGACGGCGACGGCTTCCCCGAGATCGTGGCGCCCGACCGGTTCAACAAGCTCTATGCCTACTCGGTCCCGGGCGGGCCCGGGCTGCCCGGGTTGCCCGCGTCGCCGGCAACGCCGTGGATGATGCTCGGTGGCGACCCCGGCCGGACGTGCTCGCTCGCGCCGTCGTCGACGAGCAGCCCGGGAGCCCCCACGGCCGGCCCGCTCGTCTCCGGCTCGTTCAAGGCCTATCCCAACCCGGCCCGCCGCAAGCCGGTCCAGTTCGCCTACCAGCTCACCGAGGACGCCACGGTCGAGTTCAACATCCTCGACACCTCCGGCCACCAGGTGGCACGCTGGACGCGGAGTGGCCGGCGGAGCGACAACTACGAAGTCTGGGACCCCTCGGGCGTGCCCGCGGGACTCTACGTCGCGCGCGTGCGATTCTCCGGGCCCGGGGGCTCGCACACCGAGAGCGTCCCGGTGGGGATCCTGCGATGAGATTGTGCTCGCTCGCACCGTGCCTCGTGCTCGCCGCCATGGCGGCACCGTGCACGGCGCGTGGCGCCGAAGCCGACGTGGGCGCGCTCGCGGTGCGCCTGGCCGTCTCGATCACGGACGCGCCGGCCGCGCCGGCCGCGGCGTGCATCGAGTCGCGTCCGCGCGATCCGTTCACGCTCACGTCCGACCTGGCTCCTACCGTCCTGCACGGTGCCAAGGACGTGCCCGAGCTGTGGCTCGCGCAGCGCGCGATCGATCGCGATTGGGGACTGTCGGACGACAGCACGTACCGCGTGCTCGATGTGCCGGGCTACAAGTCCGAGGGCTGGGCGATGATGATGTCCGCCGCCGTCCCCGGCACGGGACAGCTCTATGTCGGCGAGAGCAGCGGCTGGCTCTTCCTGCTCGCCGAGGCGGCGGGATGGGCGGGCCACTACCTGGTCCGCGATCGCGCCCAGAGCCTGAGCCGCGACGCCGCGAACTACGTCGGCGACCCGACCGACAGCTCGTCGACGTGGTCGTTCGCGCGCTACGCCGAGTCGACCGGCGCGCAGGCGACGCAGATGGAAGTGCTGTGGGCGCAGGACCGCGACGCGTTCTACCAGGCGCTCGCCAGCGATACGCGGTTCAACGCCGGCTTCAAGGGACCCGACCGCGATGCCACGGCCGTCACCTACCAGGGTATCCGCGAGTCGTCGCAGGATCGCTTCCGTCAGGTGCACTACCTCGACGTGGCGCTCGTGATCAACCACGTCGTGGCCGCGTTCGACGCGGTACGCGCCGCGCGCTCCCACAACATGCCGCTCCAGAAGAACATCGACCTGAAGCTCGGCGGCGGGTTGAACCATGGCCAGCCGGAAGTGCACGCCAGGCTGACGAGGAGGTTCTGACCGTGGCCACGATGCTGGCCGCCATGACGCTGAGCTGCGCGCTCGCGCTCCCCGCGGGGACCGCGGGCCCCACGGGCTTCGAGGCCACCGCGCCGCTCGACCTCGGCGACCACCCGATGGTGTCGCGGCTGACGCTCGCCACCGGCTCGATCACCGCGCCGCGCGAGCCGTCGCAGAAGAAGCCCAAGAAGAACAAGCCCGCGGAGGCCGCGGTGGTGGATGAGAACGCCGGGCTCGGGCCCGAGCGCGCGCGCATCCTGCTCCGCTCGCTCACCGTGCCGGGCTGGGGCCAGGCGACGCTCGGCTTGAAGGGCAGCGCCAAGGTGTTCATGGTGATCGAGGCGGGGATCTGGGGCTCGTTCGTCGCATTCCGCGTCCAGGAAGCGCAGCGCACGGATTCCTACCTGCGCACGGCACAACTCAGCGCCGGGATCGACCTGAGCCAGCAGGACGACGAGTTCCGGCGCATCGTGGGCGCGTTCGCGAGCAGCGAGGAGTACAACCTGCTCGTGGTCACGCGCGACGCGGCGAACATCTACCTCTCGGACCCCAACAACCAGAACCTGGCGGGCTACCGCGCCTACATCGCCGAGCACTCGCTGAGCGGCGACATGTCGTGGCAGTGGACGGACCAGGGCGCGTTCAACCGCTACAGCAGCCAGCGGAAAAGCGCGCAGAAGGCGGGCCTGCGCTCCAACACGGCGCTGGCGCTCGCGGTCGCGAACCGGCTCGTGAGCGCGCTGCACGCGGCGCGTGCCGCCGGGCGCATGCACTCGAGCGGGGCCCAGGGCTGGCACCTCGACCTGGAGCCCGACCCGAGGGATCCGGGAGCGTTCCGGGCCGCGCTCAGCACGCGCTTCTGAGGCGGGTCGTGCTCTCCCGGGCGCTCGTGCTCGCCACGGGCCTGTTCGCGCTTTGCGGTCGCGCGTGCGCCGCCGGCGCCGCTCCGGACACGGCCGCGGCCCGCGCGGACAGCGCCGCCGCGAGCACGGATTCGACCCGCGCCGGCGTCGCCCGCGGCTGGCGTCTGCGCGAGCTGTCGTCGATCGAGGGCGACGGCGCACACCCGCTCGTCGAGCCCGCGGGCGTGCTGTCCGACGCGTTCGGCCACATCTGGGTGAGCGACGCCTCGCTGCACAAACTTCGCCGCTGGCGCGCCGACGGCGTGCCGCTGGACGAGACCGGAGCGCTCGGCAGCGAGCCGGCTCAGTTCCGCCGCCCGGGCGCGCTCGCGCGCGTGGGTGCCCTGGGCGTGGCCGTGCTCGACGTCGAGAACCGGCGCGTGAGCACGTACGACCACAACCTGCGGCTCCTTTCCGGCGCCGTGGACCTGGTGTCACCGGAGCTCGAGGCGCGCGTCGGCACCGTGCGGCCGCTGTCGCTGGCCTCGGACCGCGGCGGAGCGTTCTACGTGATCGACGCGGAGCGCGACCGCATCCTGGTGTTCGACTACTCGGGCGCGTTCCAGCGCGAGCTGGGTGGCTACGGCGGGCGCTCGGGCGGTTTCTCGGGGCTCACCGGCATGGCGGTGACCGCGCGCGGTCGTATCGTCACCGCCGAGCGTCCCCGGCCGCGCGCGAAGCGCGCGGATCCCAATGACAGCACGCTCGCCCGCGCGCGCATCCAGTGGTTCGAAGCCGGCGGCCGGCTCATCACGTCGGTGTGGTCGCCGCCGCTCGCGGCCGGGGCCTCCGAGCTGTCGGTGGCGGTGGCCGTGGACGCGCTCGGACGCGTGGCGATCGCCGCCGAGCGCTCCGGCGAGGTGTGCGTGCTCTCGCCCGACGGGGCGCCGATCGCGCGGCTGACGGGCCTCGCCTCGCCGCGCGCGCTGGCGTTCGCGGACGACGGCACGCTGCTCGTGGCCGAGACCGGCGCCGCGCGCGTGCGGCGCTGGACCCTGGAGCCCGAGAGGACGGAATAATCCGTGGGGCGTGTGACGTGCACCGTGGCCGCGGCGCTCGCCGCGTGCGCGCTCGGAACGTCCGCGCATGCCGAGCCGAAGCTCGTACGCGATCCCTCGTGCGCGGTCTACCCGGTCGTGCCCGCCGCGGGTGTCGCCGTGATGCGGCTGCCGCGGAGCTTCATCCGCGCCGGCAGCGATTCGGTGTGGTCGCGCGACGGCGGCTGGGTGCGCGGTCGCGACTACCGCCTGGACCGCCTGCGCGGCGATCTGCGCGTGCTCCGGCAGTGGGTGCCGGGGGAGACGCTGTGGGTGAGCGTGTGCGGCCTCCTGGCGCCGCCGCCGCTCGAGTACGTGCGGCAGGTCTATCAGCCGGCGCGCGGCAGCCTCGCGAGCGACACCGGGGCGATCGCCGGGCCCACGGCGGCCATGGCGGCGACGACACGGCCGTCGACGCAGCGCGATCCCTCGACCGCCCCGAGCGGCGCCGCGCTGGCGGTGAACGGCAACAAGACGCTGGCCGTGGACTTCGGCTCGGCGCAGGACGCGGCGCTGCGACAGTCGCTCGACCTCTCGGTGAGCGGCCGCATCGCGCCCGGCGTGGAGCTCACCGGTGTCCTGAGCGATCGCGACACGCCGCTCTCGGCCGCCGGCGCAACGCAGGACATCCAATCGCTCGACCGCGTGCTCGTGGAGGTGAAGGCGAAGGACGGCGCCGGAGCGCTCGGTGACATCCCAGTGCAGCTCACATGGAGCGAGTTCGGCCGGCTCGAGCGGCGCGTGCAGGGCGTGGCGGGCGAGTGGCGCCCCGGCGCGCTCACCATGCGGGCGGCCGCCGCGGGCGCGCAGGGTGAGTACAACCGCCTCCAGTTCCTGGGCGTCGACGGGCTCCAGGGCCCCTACCAGCTCACCGACCGCAACGGCAACTCCGGGATCACGGTCGTGGCCGGGAGCGAGGTGGTGTCCGTGGACGGCGCGCGCATGACGCGCGGCGAGGCGGCCGACTACGCGATCGACTACGACCGCGCGCGGGTCACGTTCTCCAACCGCCGGCCGATCTCGTCGGCGTCGCGGATCACGGTCGAGTACCAGTACGCGCTCACGCGCTTCCGCCGCAACCTGGCGATGGTGTCGAGCGAGTGGAAGCGCGGCGGCTGGTCCTGGTACGCGCAAGGCGTCACCGAGGGTGACGACGCGGGCCGTCCGCTCTCGGGGCCGATCGATGCCGCCGATCGCATCCGGCTCTCGCAGTCCGGCGATTCGCTCGCGCTCGGCGGCGGCGTGACCCCCGGCGTCGGCGACTACGACACTGTGCGCGTCGGCTCGCAGGCGCACTTCGCGTTCGCGGGAATCGACTCGGGCGCGTTCGCCGTGGCGTTCGCGCGCGTCGGCCAGGGCCGCGGCGACTACGCCGACTCGGGCGTGGTGGGCGGGCGCACGGTGTATCGGTTCGTGGGCGCCGGGCTCGGCTCGTTCACGGTCGGCCGGCCGCTGCCCGTGCCGCAGACGCAGCGGCTGGCGGCGGTCGGCACGTCGCTCGCAGCCGGCGGGTTCCGCCTCGACGTGGAGGGCGCGGGCTCGTTCCTCGACCGCAACACGCTGTCGCCGCGCGACGACGGCGACGACCTGGGCGGCGCGGGCCGCGTGCTGCTCTCGAGCGAGGGCCGGCTCGGCTCGGTGCCCGGGCGCGCCGGGCTGGCCGCGGGTTTCCGCGCCGTGGACCAGCGCTTCGCGCCGTTCACGCGCCTCGAGCGGCCGTTCGCCGAGGAGGACTGGGGGCTGCCCGCGGGCGCCGATCTCGAGCACCAGCGCCGCGCCGATGCGAGCGCCTGGTGGCGCCCGAACGAAGCCAACGAGCTGAAAGCAGAAGTCGCGCGGCTCACCACGCCCGACGGGTTCCGGGGCTTTCGCCAGCGCGCGGACGTGCGGCTGCAGGCCGCGAGCCTGGGCGCACAGGGCGCGTTGCTCCAAGCCGACGGTACCTCGGCCGGCTTCGCGTTCGCCGACGGCGGCCGCACGCGCGCGGTCGGGGAGTTGCGCTGGCGCGGCGGCTGGCTGTCGCCGTCGCTGCGCGGCGACGCCGACAAGCGGCGCACGCCGAGCGACACGGCCACGGTCGAGGACCGCGTGCGCTCGCTCGATGCGGACGTCGCGAGCGGCAGTCAGCTCCCGGTGCGCTTCGTCGTCGGCGCCGGCGCGCGCCGAGACGCTCGCGACGCCGGCCGCACGAGCACAAGTTCGCGTGCCACCACGCTGCGCGCGGAGCTGGAGACACCGATCACGGCCCCGGTCGGCGCGTCGATCTCGGCGCAGCGCCGCGAGACGCGGGACGAGCAGACCGGTTCGAAGGTGCGCCACGACCTCGCCAGCACGCGCCTGCGCGCGGAGTGGAAGCCGGCCGGGCTCTCGGGCGCGCTCCAGGTGGAGCGCACCGGCGAGGCCGAGAACCGCCGCGTGCGCACGCTCACGTTCGTGGGCCAGGGCCTCGGCAGCTTCGATTCCACCGGCAATTTCGTGGGCTCGGGCGACTACGCGCTCGTGCTCGGGGTGAGCCCCGAGCTGGATCGCCTCGCGCGCACCGCCACCAGCGCGCGCGCCGCGTGGGCGTTCGGCGCCTCGGAAGCCTGGCGCGGATCGCACGTGGAGTTCACGCTCGAGGACGAGGCGCGCAGGCGGGGCGACGGGCGCTTCACCGACATCTTCCTCTCCACGGGGCTGGCGCTCGACGACACGTCGCTCTCGCTCGGCACCATCGTCCAGCGGCTCGAGGCCGAGCTGGCGCCGGGCTCGCGCGCCGCCGCGTTCCGCGCGCGCGCCGAGCGGCGCGTGGCGGCGGATCGCACGGTGAGCAACTTCTCGCAGACCACGGACCAGCGCACGGGCGCGCTGCGCTGGCGCTCGCGACCGAGCCCGGGGACGAGCGCCGAGGTGGAGGCGCGCATCGACTGGCAGCGCGCCGAGCAGCGGATCAGCGGCGGCGCGAGCTTCAGCCGCACGCTCGTGGACGAGGGCGGCACGGCGCAGTTCATCTGGCAGCCGAGCGGCACGCTGCGGCTGGTGGGCGCCATGGACGCGACGTGGTCGCGACCGATCAGCCAGCCGGATTTCACGCGCACGATCCGCGTCGGGCCCGATGCCGGGATGAGCGTGGGCCGCGGCGGCCGCGTGGAGCTGAGCGTGCGACGCGCGTTCATCTCCGGCCCGCCGGCGCTCGGGCTGCTGCCGAGCGCCGACCCGGCGGGAGCAGCGCGCTGGGACGGCACGGCGCGATTCGACTGGCGGCTGCACGAGACCACGACGCTCGGCCTGAGCACCAGCGTCCGCGAGCGACCGGGGCACCGCACGGTGACGACGGGCCGCGCCGAGGTGAGGGCGTTCTTCTGATGACGCGCGCGCCCGGACACCTGACATTCGCGGCCACGCTCGTGGCGACGCTGGCGCTGGC
>Ga0070688_100000442_pt1 | contig 20943 bp, 20 predicted proteins | sample KBSS13HmetaG_FD_64679 | JGI IMG/M metagenome (GOLD analysis project Ga0070688, IMG submission 64679) | Switchgrass rhizosphere microbial communities from Kellogg Biological Station, Michigan, USA - KBS S1-3H metaG | ecosystem: Host-associated > Plants > Roots > Rhizosphere ...
TCCCACGACAGCACGCGCTGCAGCACCTCGTCGTAGATGTGCCACAGCGCATGCCGCTCGCGGCAGTCCGCGCAGGCCGCGAGATGGCGGGTGACGAGCTCGCGCGAGACGCCCGAGAGCGCGCCGTCCAGGAACGCCGAGAGCTGCTGCGCGGTCACGTGCCTCACGCCGCCTCCTCGCGCGCGATCCGCGCCCGGATCAGGGCGACCTGGTTCATGATCACCGGGACCTCGCGCTTCGCGATCACCGCCAGCTCCGGATAGGAGATGTGCTCGATGGTGTCGAGCGCGAGCAGCAGTCGCTCGCCCTCGGGGAGGGCTGCGAACGCCTCGAGCACCGGGCGCTCCATCTCGGTGAGCCCGGTGCCGAGCGCCTCCGGCGAGAACGGCTCCGCGCCCGGCGCCTGCGTCCCGCTCTTCGCCGCCGCGGTGGCGAGGTGCGCGGCGAGCCGCACCAGCCACGGCAGCATCGAGCTGCCGGTGGGGAGCGAGCGCAGGTTCTTGGCCGCGCGCAGCAGCGTGTCGTGCACGAGCCGTTCGGCGCGCTGGCGGTCGAGCGTCAGCGCGAAGCACACGCGCCACAGCTCGCGCCGGTACTTGCGCAGCAGCGTGAACAACGCGCCCAGGTCACCGCGCTGGGCGGCGAGCGCCAGCTCCGGATCGCGTCCGGGCTCGGTCCACGAGTAGTGAGCGTTAGAGTTATCGTGCACTGTGCGGGCTCCGTGGGGGTCAGTTCACCGGGACGAGCGTGAACCGTGTCTCCAGCTTGGTGCTTCCCATCTGCACGGTGCGCGTCACCGGCGCGCGCCCCGTGGCCTCGATGCGGATCGTGCGCTTGCCCTGAGGGCAGGAGATGCAGAAGCGGCCGCTCTTGTCGGTGCGCACCATCCGCGGCGGCGAGGTGAGGTAGACGCGCGCGCCCTCGACCGGCTGGCCCTGCGGGTTGTGCACCTCGCCGCAGAGCGTGGGGCCGCTGCGCGCCGGAGTGTCGCGATCCGCCGGCTTGCCCGGACGCGTGGGCGCGGCGTCGGTCGCGCCTGGGTCGGGTTCGCCGTCCTCGGGCTCGAGCGCCGGGAGGTCGAAGAGCACCGAGGCGTCGGGCTGCGTTCCGGGATCGTCCGGGGCGCCCTTCCGCGCCTTGGCGCTCCCCTTTCGCGCCGGCTCGGCGTCATCCGCGCCATCGCTCTTCTCATCCCCGGCCGGCTTCACGTCGGCATCGCGCTCGTGCCCGGACTTGAAGCCGAACTTGATCACCGGGATCCCGAAGCGCGCCACGCCGAGCGGGACTGCCCCGGCGAGCACGGCCACGAGCGCGAGCGCGATCCACATTCCGGGCCGGCTCACGAACGCGGCGAATCCCTTGCGCGGCGGCCTCGGCATGCGCGCATATCCGGGTGGAGGCGCGGAGGGATTCGCCCCCGCCGCGACCGGCGGCTGCGCCGGCTGGCGCGCCGCGCGCGGGGCTGCGGGCGTGGGTGCGCTCGAGGCGCTGGCGCGTTGGGCGAGCGCTTGGGATTCGAGGATCGGCGAGTGGAGCATCGGCCGCTTGAGCGGCTCGGGCGTCGTGGTTCGTGGCGCGGGGTCGGCGAAGCCCGGTGCGCGTCCGGGCGGGAACACCTGCACGGGTGGCGGCGCCGGCAGCTGCGGAGGAAGCGCGATGCGCAGCACCGCGAACTCGGGCGCGGGAAGCCCCTTGCGCTCGGCCGTGACCACGATCTGCACCCAGCTCATGCGCTGTTCCATCGCGTGCTCGTCGGGGTCCTGGCCGAGAAGCTCGCGCAGGCTGTCGTCCACGTGGCACCACGTCTCGTAGCGTGCGCGGCAGATCGTGCACGTGGCGAGGTGGCGCGCGGTCCCGTCGTCGGGCGTGCCCACCAGCACGTCATCGAGGAACGCGCAGAGCTGGAGCGAGGACAGGTGCTTCATGCCGCCACCTCGCCCGCGAGCTGCTCTCTGAGCTCGGTCAGTCGCCGCACCACCTCGCCGGCGTCGCGCTTGGTCACACGCGCGACCTCGCCGTAGGAGAGTCGCTCCACCACGGTGAGCAGGAGCAGCAGGCGGTCCGGCTCGGGGAATCGCTCCAGCGTCGCGAGCAGCCGCGGGTCGTGCGAGAACAACGGCGCCTCGCCGTCGGTGACCGGCCACGCGCCCGTGGGCTCGTCGGGCGTGCGCGGGCCCTCGTGCCGGCTCCACGCCACCGCGAGGTGCGTGGCCAGGCGCGCGAGCCAGTGGAGCACGGGCGCGTCGGCGGGAATGGAGCGCAGGCTCTTCGCCGCGCGCACGAGCGTCTCGTGGAACAGCCGCTCCGCCCGCGCCTGGTCGAGCGTCAACGCGACGCACAGGCGCCAGAGCGTGTCGCGGTGAGCGCCCAGCAGCGTGAACAACGCGGCGAGATCGCCGCGCTGTGCGGCGATCACCAGGTCGTGGTCACGCCCGGGTTCCGTCCATGGCCGTAGCGAGTGTGGATGCACGAGCCGAAGGGCCTCGGGGATCGAGGGAAAAGGGCAGCGAGACGTCCTCGCGGTCCCCGATGTGTTCGGCCTTTCCCGGCCCGGGCTAAAGCCCCCGGTTCAGTGCGGCCTGCACGCCCACCCGAAGCTCAGGGCAGGACGATGCGCGCCTCGGGTGCCCCCGAGACGAAGCTCAACCGCACCTGGCGCGCGGTGGTGCCGGTGCCGCGCGGGTCCAGCACCTCCACCAACTGCACGCCTGCGGGCGCTTCCAGGCAGAAGCGGCCGTCGGCGCCGGTGCGCGTCTGGGCGATGGTGACCGCCACGGTGAGCAGCGCGCCATCCACGGGGCGTCCCTTCACGTCCACCACCTGGCCACAGAGGCGAAGCGCCTCGGGCGTGGTGGCAGGTCCGCCGGACGACGGTGGTACAGCAACGTCCACCGGTGGTGCCGTGGTGGCACTCCTCACCTCGATCGTGCCCGGCGTCGACGCCGGCGTGCTGTCCTTGGCGCCCCCGAAGCGCACGCTCAGGTGCGCGCCGGTCGGGAGGCGCATCGCCAGCGCCACCGCGACCAGGCCGCCAATGAGCACGAGCGACGCGATCAGCGCGGTGCGCCCGGAAGAAGAGCGCTGCGATCTCGAACGCTGCCCGGCCACGGGTGGCGGTGAGATCACCGCGCCCGTGAGCGTCTCGCGGAAGGCGCCGGGCGAGGACGGATCGGGCTGGAAGCCCAGCCGCGCCCATGCCGGCTCCTGCTCGTGCTTGACGCCGAAGCCGTCCGGTCGCGATGCGGGCTCCGGCCGATCGGGCCGGCGCACGGGTGTTTCGCGCTCGCTCGGCGCCGGCGTGTCGCGGCGCACGCCGCCATGGCGGTATTCCTTGCGCGGCGCCGACGGCTCCGCGTTCGCCTCCGGCTTCGCCAGCGGCCGGCCGAGCAGCGGCGGCGATTCCCGCGCGGCCGGCCCGGCGTAGGCGCTGTCGTTGAACGCGTCGTACGTCTCCACGAGCGACCCGGGCCCGCGCTCCGGCCGGGGCGGGGTCGTGCGCTCGGTGTCGAGCCGCGGCGCGACGTCGAGCGGTTGGTCAGCTTCGGCGTCCGCCCCGATCGTGCGCATCCCGCGCGAGGGCTCGCGCGCCGGCGGCAGAGGCTGCGCCGGGTCCGCGGGCGTCGCGTGTGCGTCCTGCTGGATCGAGGGCTTGTCGGCATTGGCCGGAGGCCTGAAGCGGGCGAACCGTTCCACCGCGGCGCGCGCCGACTCGTCGAGCGCGCGGTGATCGGGCTCGAACGCGAACAGGCGGCGCAGCGCGTCGTCGTGCGTGGCGACCCGGTCCCGGTGCTCCTTGCACAGGACGCAGGACGAGAGGTGCGCGAGCGCGCGCTCGGAGTCGGGCCCGGTGAGCGCGCCGTCGAGCGACGCCGAGATCTGCGCGGTCGTGAGGTGGCTCATGCCGCACGCTCCTCGGCGTCCAGCTCGCGGTCGATCTCGTCGCGTGCGGCCGCCAGGCGGCCGGCGACCTCATCGACCGGTACGCCGGTGGCGCGTGCGATGTCGGGATAGGAGAGCCGCTCGAACAGCCGCAGCGCGAGCAGCCAGCGGTCATCGGTGTCGAGCATCGCGTAGGCGCGCAGCGCGTGCCGCTCGACGTCCACGTCGGGTGCGCTCTCGTCCCACGGCTTGCCATCCGGGCGGTTCGTGCCGGCGGACCCGGCTTCGCCGGGTGCCCCGGGGTCGCGTGGGCTGGTGCGGGCGTGGTGCGCGTCCAGCTCACGCGCCAGGCGCACGAGCCACAGCAGCAGAGGCTGCCCGTCCGGGGCGCCCGACAGCTCCTGCGTCGCGCAGCCGATCGTGTCCTCGAACAGCCGGTCGGCCGCGTCCCGCTGCTGCGTGATCGCGAGGCATGCGCGCCAGAGCGGGAGCTTGTACGGGTCGAGGATGCGCAGCAGCGCGTCGACATCGCCGCTCCGTGCCTGTCGCAGGAGCTCGGCGTTCGGTCCGTATTCGGTCCAGGGCATCGATGATCGGGTGTCCACGGCGTGACCTCGGGCGCGCTATTGCGTGCGACGGTGGTTGGGTGACTCCGGGGGACTCCGTAGCCGTTTTCGGCCGGGGCGGAGCCGGGCTTGATGCTGGTTCTCGGCACGGGCCGGAGGGTGCCTTTGCTGGTATTCCAAAGTCGTCTCGCCGCCCGGGCGGGCGGCCTCTATAGTGCGCGCCCATGAAGCCCATCCTCGAGGTCGCGAAGTCGCTGAACATCGATCCGGCGCACGTGGAGCCGTACGGTCACTGGAAGGCAAAGCTCGCCCTGGAGTCGTTCCGCGGCCGGCCGTGGCGCGGCAAGCTCGTGCTGGTATCGGCGATCACGCCCACACCCGCGGGCGAGGGCAAGACCACGACCAGCGTCGGGCTCGCGCAGGGCCTGGCGAAGATCGGCGTGCGCTCGGCGGTGGCGCTGCGCGAGCCGAGCCTCGGGCCCACGTTCGGCATGAAGGGCGGCGGCGCCGGCGGCGGGGCCTCCGAGATCGTGCCCGTGGACGACATCAACATGCACTTCAACGGCGACTTCCATGCCGTCTCGAGCGCGCACAACCTGCTCGCCGCGCTCGTGGACAACGCGCTCCACCACGATACCGCGAGCGGCATGGACGCCCGCCGCGCGAGCTGGAAGCGGGTCGTGGACATGAACGACCGCGCGCTCCGCGACATCGTCATCGGGCTCGGCGGCCGCACCGAGGGCGTCCCGCGCGAGACCGGCTTCGACATCACGGCGGCGAGCGAGGTGATGGCGATCCTGTGCCTCGCCGACGGCATCGCCGACCTGAAGGCCAGGCTCGGGCGCATCGTCGTCGGCTACCGCGCTGACGGCTCCCCGGTCACGGCCACCGACCTCAAGGCGGTCGGCGCCATGGCGGCGCTGCTCCGCGACGCCGTCAAGCCGAACCTGGTGCAGACGACCGAGGGCGTGCCGGCGTTCGTGCACGGCGGGCCGTTCGCGAACATCGCCCACGGCACGAACACCATCGCGGCGACGCAGGCGGCGCTGGTGCACGCCGACATCGTCGTCACCGAGGCCGGGTTCGCGTTCGAGCTCGGGGCGGAGAAGTTCTTCGACATCAACTGCCGCTACGGCGGCTTCGCGCCGGCGTGCACGGTGCTCGTGGCGACCATCCGCGCGCTCAAGATGCACGGCGGCGTGCGCGTGGCCGACGTCAACACCCCGGACCTGCGCGCCATGATGCGCGGCTTCTCCAACATGGAGAAGCACCTCGAGAACATCAACAAGTTCGAGCAGCCTTCCGTGGTCGCGATCAACCACTTCCCCTCGGACACCGCCGAGGAGGTGGAGACGCTGCAGCGGCACTGCGAGGCGATGAAGCTCAAGGCGGTCGTGAGCCGCGGCTTCGCCGAGGGCGGCAAGGGCTGCACCGAGCTGGCGGAGGTGGTGCACGACCTGGTGAAGGCGAAGGAGCCGCACTTCAAGCCGCTCTACGACTGGAACGCCAGCATCGAGGACAAGATCCGCACCGTCGCCCGCGAGATGTACGGCGCCCAGGCCGTGGACTACACGGCGCGGGCGAAGCGCGACCGCGACCAGCTGGAGAAGCTCGGGTTCGGCAAGCTCCCGGTGTGCATCGCCAAGACGCAGCAGTCGCTGTCCGACAATCCTGCACTGCTCGGTCGTCCGAAGGACTTCCTGGTCACGGTGCGCGAGATCCAGCTCGCGGCCGGCGCCGGGTTCGTGATCCCCATCACCGGAGAGATCCTGCGCATGCCCGGCCTGCCCAAGGAGCCGCTGGCGGCGAGGTTCGATCTCTCGGACGAGGGCGAGATCGTCAAGCACTAGGGCGGGTGCTGCAGCGAAAGACCCTGGGCGCCGGTTCGCGAGAACCGGCGCCCATGCTATCCCAGCGACTCCGGGCTTCCCGGAAGTTCGTCAGTCCTGATTCACAACTTGCTCGAGACGTTGTAGGCGACCATGGTGTTCCCAAGGATCGTGAAGCGGCCGACCATGTTCTCCTGCTTCTGGTGCGATGAGTAGCTGGCCTTCACCCAGGCGCCGTTCCAGCTCAGGATCCCGCCTTTGGAGTAGTCGAAGCCGGCCACGTCGCTCAGGTTCGCGGTGAGGAACACCGTCTGCTTGAAGTTGTTCGCCGCCGCCGGCTGCACGTCGACGTCGACCTCCATGGCTTCCGGGTCCGCCACGTGCAGCGTGATCGTGGCCGGCATCGTGAGCGAGTTCTTGCGGATGTAGAGCGTCCACCGGCCGACCGTGGCAACCCCCTCCTCGCTCGCGGTGAGCGTGAAGGTTCGCGTGTTGGGGGTACCGCCGTTGGCAGGCGGCACATCTTCCGGAATCACACTGACCGCCAGCGGGCCGTCCGCTGGAGCGCCCACGGTGCCGGGGGCGACCGGGTTGCGAGAGCAACCCGTGAGGAAGATGGCCAGGGCCGCGATCACGGCCGCTGAGTGGGGAGTGCTGCGTTTCACTTTGAGCCTCGCTGGTATCGGGGTCTTCGGGTCGTGGTCCCGGAACTCGAGACCTTCACCGTTCACTCAAGGCAAACGCAATGCCGCTCTGCGATACCGGCCCAGCGTTCATATTGCATTCGTGTCCGATCGCAGGTGGCCGCTGGGCACATGGGGTTGCGCGTGCGCATCGCGAAGCGCACGGCGCGGTCGTGCACGCTGCCGTGCGCTTCGGGTGAGCGGGGTTGGGTGAGAAGGCCCCCGCAGGGGAGGCGTTGGGTGGTCTGCCCCAAAAACCCTGGGCGCCAGCCCTTTCGGACCGGCGCCCGCTCTCTCCCAGCTTCTCCCGGCTTCCCCGGAAGTTCGTTACGCCCCGATCTTCTTGCCCTTGGGTGGTCCCTCGTGCTGCGGGACTTCACTGTTCACTCAGGGCAAACTTGGTGCCGTACGGGCATCCACGCGCGGCGTTCACATTGCACGGGCCAGGTCCTGGCCATCCTCGCTGGCGTCGATGAGGTTGCGTCCGCAGGGTGCGAAACCACACTGCGGGTCGTGCACGTTGACGCGCGTGCCAGGGCCGGGGAGTTGGGTGGGATGACCGGCGGCTGCGGAGGTTTCGCGTGGTTTGCCCCGATCGGGCTCCTGGCGCGGATCGCGAACGCGCTCCCGGCTCGCAATCGTCCGGCCCTCGCGCGGCGTGCGAGCAGCCGCAGGCCCCGAAAAGCCCTGGGCGCCGGTCCTTTCGGACCGGCGCCCGCTCTCTCCCAGCACCTCCCGGTTTTCCCGGAAGCTCGTTACTCGGCGACGACGTTGCCGCCGGTCGTGATCATGGTGCTCGCGAGCGTGGTGAAGTGGCCGACGACGTTCTCCTGGTTCGGATGCCCCGACGCCGTCTTCTTGGCCGTCGGCTGCCAGTCGCCATTGCTCCAGACCGCCATCGACGCGGTGCCGTAGTCGAAGCCGCTGAGGTCGCTCGTGTTCGCCGTGAGGACCAGGGACTGCGCGAAGTTGTTGGCCGCGGGCGGCTGCACGTCGATCTGGACGTCCATCGCCTCGGGGTCCGTGACGCGCATCGTGATCGTGGTCGGCTGGGTCAGCGAGTTCTTGCGGAACCAGAGCGTCCACCGGCCCACGGTCATCGTGCCTTCGCTCGTGACGACGAACGACTCGGTGATCGTGCCCGGCGTGCCGCCGTCCGCGGGCGGGGGATCGTCGGGGACGACAGCGACGGCCGCCGTGCCTGCGCCGGGGGCCGCGGAGGGGTCGAGCGTGGGAGCGACAGGGTTGCGCGAACAACCGGTGAGCAGGACCGCCATGGTCGTGAGCACGACCGCCGAGAGAAGAGAGCCGTTCCGCATCGTGAGCCTCGCTGAGTGAGAGCTTGGGTTGTCGGTCCCTGGCTACCCGGGACCTTCACTGTTCACTCAGGGCAAACGCGGTGCCGTTGCAGCGTACAAACACGGCGTTCAGATCGCCCGAACCGGCTCCAGGCGAGGCGTGATGCATCAGGCGGTTGCGCCGCCGCATCGCGAACTGCACGCGAGGTCACGCACACCGCCGTGCGCCTGCGAAACCGGGATCTGGGTGAGATGCCCGCGTCTGGGGGAAACTTCGCGCCGATTCCCCCACTTCCGTCAGCGACGGGGCGTCGAGGGCTCCTCGAGGCGGGCCGGCAGCCGGAGCCATCCGGGCGCTTCCGTCGCGGCGGCATCCTCGCTGAGGCCGGCCGCATAGCGCGCATCGTCGTCGCCGAGCAGCACCCGCCACGAGCGCAGCTCCGTGCCTGCGTCCGGGTGGGCGAGCAGCGCCCGCACGCGCGCCGCGTTCCGCCAGGCATCCTCTTCCTCGGCGCCGTGTGCGCGCGCCGCACGCGCCACGGCGTCGCGCAGCCACAGCTCGTCGAACAATCGCAGCCCGCCGCTGCTCCCGGTGGGCGCGAACGCGACGCCGCAGGCCTCGAGCAGCAGCCACGCTTCCGCGGCCACCCGCTCTGCTCCCGTGCCCCGCGCAGAGACGTCGAGCCCGTGCCAGCGGCGAAGCCTGACCGCAAGCCGCGCCCGCGCCGCTGCGGTCCCGGCGGCCGGCCACGACAGCCGGCGCTCTGCCTCGCCAACGAGCGCGTCGAACGCCTCGAGCCATGGCTCGGGAGCGACGAACGGGTCGCCATTACGCCCCAGGAGCACGGCCTCGAGGATGCGATGCGCCGGCCGCACCGTGATCGCCCACAGCGCGCGCTCGAGGTCGGGAACGCCCTCGGGCGGCAGCGCGCTCGCCAGCTCGTCCCAGGGCCGGCCGTCGCGCGCGACCTCGCGCCAGTCGAGAAGCACGCGGGAGCCGAAACCGCCCAGCTCGACGCGCAGGCCGTGCTCGCGCAGCTCGCGCACGCGGTGCAGCGACTCGTGCCCGCTCACCTGGTCGCGGCAGCGGAGCAGCGCCTCGTCCGGCGCGTGCGCGAAGCCGAGCCCCTCGAGCAGCGTGCGCTGCCGCAGCGCCCGGGAGCCGTCGCCGCGTTTCTCGGCGTAGGCGGCCGACCAGCGGATGGTGCCGTGCGCCGTGGCGTAGCGGTTGTGATAGAGCACCAGCGCGGCGCCGGTGCGATCCCGGTTCGAGTACGCGAACACGTCCTCGTTGACGTTGCCGGAGGCATCGCGGCAGTCGTAGAGCAGGAACTCGCGCGCCCCCGCGAACAGCGACCGGCGGTGGAGCAGCGGCACCAGCCGGCGCCAGTGCTCGCGCTCGAGGCCCTCGTCCACCGGCTCGTCGCGGAGCGCGCGGCGGAACTCCATGCCGTAGCGCTCCTCGAAGCCCTCGACCTGGCCGTGGCCGAACATCGGCAGGCCGGGCATCGTGGCCATGAGCGTCGCCACCCCGAAGTACTTCTCGCCGCGGCCGAACTGGTCCACCGAGGTGCGCTCGTCCGGGTTGTTCATGAAGTTCACCCAGCGCTGCAGGATGTCGGGGTCGAACTCGAGCGTGTTCCGGAGCACGCTCCGGTAGTCGGCGTTCCGCTCGTCGCGGAGCATGACCATGAACGCGCTGTTGTAGACGCGGTGCATGCCGAGCGTGCGGACGAAATAGCCCTCCATGAGCCAGAACGCCTCCGCGAGCAGCAGCGTGCCGGGGGATTCGGCGGCGACGCGGTCCACGACCTCGCGCCAGAACTCGCGCGGCATCAGCTGGTCGAACTGCGCGCGCGTGAGCCCGTGGCCCGCGCGCGACGGGATCCCACCCGAGCCGGGCTCCGGGAACCACAGCCGCTGGATGTGCTTCTTCGCCAGCACCATCGCGGCGTCGAAGCGGATGATGGGGAAGCGCTTCGCCACGCCGAGGATGGCCTGCATCACCGCCTCGCGCGCGGCCGGGTTCAGGAAGTCGAGCTGCGCGGTGTCGTTCCACGGGAAGCTGGTGCCGTCGTTGCCGTGGTAGATGAAGCGCGTCTCGCCACTCTGGTTGTCGCGCCGGCGGAACACCACCGCCGCGTCGCTCCGGTTCCAATAGTGATCCTCGATCTTGAGCGACACGCGCGCGTCGCTCGAGAGCTCGGCGCCCTCGAACGAGTAGTTGGGGTACGGCGGCTCCGGCGTGGACAGGAACCAGTCCGGATGCTCGACCACCCAGGGCGAATCGAGGCCGATGTGGTTCGGCACCATGTCGCTCGCGAGCCGGATGCCGCGCGCGCCCGCGCGCGCGCTCAGCGCTCGCCACGCCTCCTCGCCGCCCAGCTCGTGCGCGATGTCGTACGTGTGGATCGCGTACGCCGAGGCCGCGGCGTCCGGGTTCCCGGCGATCTGCTTGATGCGGCGCGAGGCGGGCGAGCGCTCCCAGACGCCGATCAGCCACAGCGCGTTGACGCCGAACGCTGCGAGCCGGTCCAGCTCCTCGTCGGGCACGTGGTCCAGGCGCGACACCTCGCGGCGGTACTTGCGAGCGAGCTGGTCCAACCACACCAGCGTGCTCTTGGCGATCATCACCGTGCGCGGCATCCACTCGGCGTCGGGGCTGAAGCGCTCGCTCTCCTCCGCCTCGCCCGTGTAGTCCGGCGGCGAGGCCTCGGGGCCGCCGCCGAAGCCGGCCGCGCGCGCGGCGAACCAGCGCTCCTCGTCGCGGCGGAGGTCGAACGCCTCGAGCATGCGCGCGATCAGGTCGCCGAGGACCGCGCCCCACGCCCCGCGCACGAACTCGAGCTGGCCGTAGAGCGATCCGGGCGCGGCGCGCACCGGCGCGCGCAGCGACTCCGCGAGCGTGAGCCCCGTGATCGCCAGCCGGGGCCGCGTGGCGAGGAACGCCTCCAGCGCGCGCATGGCGGGCGCGTACGCGGTCGCGCGCGCGAGCGCGGTGTCGTCGAACAGCTCGCGATAGCGCGCGCAGGCGGGGTTGGCGTTCTCGAGCCAGAGCAGGAGCAGCTCCTCCAGCGCCACCTCCCGGTGCGTCCGCGCCACGCCGGTGCGCACGCCGGTCTCCGCGCCCGCGAGCCAGTCCGCGGCACGCTGCTCGCCGCGGTGGACCGCCCGTGGCGGGAACGCGTCGATGAACGCGAGCAGCAGCGCGTTGATCTCGGAGGCCCCGAGCGTGCGCTCGAGGTGCGCGAGCGCGTCGCGAAGGCCGTTCGGGTCGTGGCGATCACGCCAGTGCGCGATCAGGAGGTGCTCGGCCTCGTCCAGGAGCCCCAGCGTGAACAGCTCCGCAGCGGAGCTCTGGCGGGCGCGGCCCATGCCGGCATCGAGCGCCGCCGCGAAGCGCTGCGCGGCAGCAGGATGCGCGAGCACGGCGTGGCCCGACGACGCGAACAGCGTGTCGCCGAAGGCGCAGCGCTCGCGCACCGCGCGCGAGACGTGGAACTCGTTGGGCCAGGAACTCTTCATCGCGTCGGGCTCCATGGAGCGCGGCAGTGTAGCAGCAAACTTTCCCTCACAGCCCATCACCGCTCTGTGGAGAACGCCGCGCGCGGTCGACGCCGCGCGAACCCGATGCGGCGCACGGTGAAGTAGATTTCACTATGCGGGTGCATGGGAGCGGTGTCAGGATTTCCCCTGCGCCGTGACGGTTCTGTAGAGCCTGCGCCCCTCCTTCGGGAGAGTTCGGCCCACCGCGCCCCGCTTCGGCCGCGGCTCCGGCCAAGTGCACCGGCACTGTTCCGGCTCACACGACGAAGGAGACCAGGGATGGTAGCCATCTCTCGTCTGTTCACGCCCGCGGAACTCGTCCACCGTCTCGACGACCACGTCATCGGCCAGTCGTACGCCAAGAAACGGCTGTCGATGGCCGTCTACCGCCACTACCTCGGCCGCCGCCTCGAGCTCGGCGGCAACCCGGGCTTCGGCCCGCAGCACCAGCTCCTGCTCGGTCCCACCGGCGTCGGCAAGTCGCTGCTGGTGAAGACCATCTCCAGCATGCTCCGCGTGCCCACCGCGTTCACCGCCGCCACCTCGCTCGTGGAGACGGGTTACGTGGGCACGCCGGTCGAGAGCATGTTCGCCACGCTGCTGGATCGCGCCGGAGGCGACCAGGAGCTGGCCGAGCACGGCATCGTGTTCCTCGACGAGTTCGACAAGCTACGGCGCGCTGCGGACGTGAGCCGCGACGTCTCGGGCGAGGGCGTGCAGAACGGCCTCCTCACGCTCATGGACGGCCGCCCGGTGCGGCTCCGCCATCGCGACCGCGAGGTGACGCTCGACTCCGGGAGCGTGCTGTTCCTGTGCACGGGCGCGTTCGCGGGGCTCCCCGCGATCGTGCGCCGCCGGCTCGCGCGCGAAGGCGTCGCGCTCGGATTCACCGGAACCGCCCGCCGCGCCGCGCGCGCCAGCGACGAGGAGCTCCTCGCTCAGGCCACGCCGGAGGACTTGATCGAGTACGGCATCATCCCGGAGCTGGTGGGCCGCTTCGCCGGCATCGTGCCGCTGCACGCGCTCTCGCGCGCGGACCTGGAGCGCGTGCTCGCGGAGTCGAAGACCTCGCCGCTGCGGGCGCAGCAGCGGCTCTTCGAGCTGCACGGCGTGCGGCTCGAGGTGCCCGCCGACGCGCGCGGCGCGCTCATGGACAGGGCACTCGCGCACGGGCTCGGCGCGCGGGCGCTGCACCGCGTGGTCACCGAGGCGCTCGCCGAGCTCGAGTTCCGGCTGCCGCGGCTCGCCGAGCAGGGCGTGGGTGCGGTGCGCCTGACGCGCGCCGCGATCGAGGGGCGCTCGGGCCCGGTGCTCGTGCGACGGAGCGAGCTCGCCGACTGGGTGGAGCCGTTCCCGTCGGCGGAGCAGCTGCGCTTCGGCCCCAGCGCTCCGCGCCAGCGTGCGGGTTCGGCCCGGCCCGGGCTGCGCATGAGTGACCCGCGGCGCGAGCACCCGTCGCGCCGGCCGCGCCCGGCGTCCGACGCGCCGACGCTGTTCGAGAACGGGGGCTAGCCGCCGATGCTGTCCGCTGCAGCGGCCGCGCGGGGGGCGATCAGGTCCGCCGCGCGGCCGTGCAGCGTCACGTGCAGCGTGGAGTCGGCGGGCACCTGCTCGGGCGCCAGCCACTGGTGGTCGGCCATCTTGCGCGCGATGTACGCCATCTGGCTCCGCGCCCACGGGCGCAACTCGCCGTAGGCGTCGACGCGCGTCCGCCAGCGCGACGGGCTGGGGATCACCACGGTGAGGAACAGCGCCTCGTCGAGACTCAGCTCGGAGGCGTCCTTCGCGAAATAGTACCTCGCCGCCTCGTTGGCGCCGTGCACATCGGGGCCCCACTCGATGATGTTCAGGTAGATCTCGAGCAGCCGGTCCTTCGAAAGACCCGTCAGGTGTTCGAGCACCCACGCCATCACCACCTCCTGCGCCTTGCGCGACAGCGTGCGCTTGTGCCCGAGGTAGAGGTTGCGCGCGAGCTGCATGGTGATGGTGCCGGCGCCGCGCCGGAACGCGCCGGCGCGCAGGTTGTCGGCCATCGCGCCCTGGATCGCGCCCGGGTTGAAGCCGCGGTGCTGGTAGAAGCCGCCGTCCTCGTTCGTGAGCACGGCCGCCTTCAAGAGCGGGCTGATGCGCGTGAGCGGCCGGTAGTTCTCGTTCGAATCGGAAAGGTCGCGGTAGACGATGCGGTCGGGCGGCACGTGGATCGCGGCCACGAACGGCCGCGCGATGTCGGAAAGCCGCAGCCGCGAGCCTTTCGGGTCGAGCGCGAGCCCGTGCGGGATGACGTCGGCGCTGAAATGCATGCTGTCGGGCTGCGCCACGTTCACGTCCACGCTCGCGCGCCAGTCCCACGAGCCGGTGACCGCGAGGTCGCGCAGCGGCCCCATCACGGCGCGCGGCACGCTCTGCTGCACCGCGTCCGCCGAGAGATGGTCGACCTCGCACGCGAGCCGGAACCGAGGCCCCGCCCGATCCACCTCGGCATCGAGCGCGACCCCGGCCTGGCCCACGGTGAGCCGCGTGCCCGGCTCGATGCGCACCACGCCCGCGTGGCGGTCCTGCGTGACCCGGCCGTCGAAGAGGAGCGCGAGCGGCGAGCTCTCGCCGCGCTCGTCGGGGATGCGGAAGCTCGCGCGTCCCGAGAGGCGGTCGTCGGCCCGCCACTGGAGCGTGGCGTCGAACGGCACGTGCTGGTCGCCGGCGAGGAGCCCCACGGCCGCGAACTGCGCGCCGCCCGTGCGGTGGACGAGCGAGAGCGCGTCGAGCCGCGCGAACAGCGAGTCGCCGCGCACGATGTCGATGTCGGAGAGCTCGAGCTCGGGCAGGCGCCGCGCGGGGAGCAGCAGGGCTTCCACGAGCTGCTCCGCCGCGGCGCGCACCTTGGGCGAGGCGGGGCCTCCGCGCTTTTCATCCGCACCCGGGTCGCTCGTGCCCTCGGACTCGGTGGGCAGCGCGATCCTGGCGCCGCCCAGGACCAGGCGCGCGACGCGAGGCTTCAAGCTGCCGAGCCGGGGCGCGAGCGAAGCCTCGGCGCGATCGGCGCTGAACACGACCACGCCGGGCCCGCCGTCGCCGGCGGGCGCCCCGTGGTGGAGCGAGATCCCGCGCAGCACCACGGTGGCGGGCCATTGGAACGCGAGCCGGTTCCACGACGCCTCGAGCCCGCGCGCGCGGGCGAACGCCTGCACACGGGCGCCGAGCCAGGGCGTGACGAGCAGTGGCACGACGATCGCGGCGACGAGCAGGAGCGCCGCGGCGATCAACGCCCAGCGGAGCGCGCGCGGTAACGAGGGGAGGGGGAGCATCCAGCGGTGGATTCTAGTCCACCACCGCGCCTAGCGGACCGGCGTCGCCCGCCCGGCCTGCCACTCGCGCCACAGGTCGCGGGCCTCGGCGACGAACGACGTGTGCCGCGGCACCCAGCCCAGCTCGCGACGCGCCTTGGCGCTCGACACGGTGAGGTCGTTCAGGAGCGCCTCACCGTAGCCGCCCATGGCCTTCACCAGTTCCTCGGCCGGCCACGGAATCGCCCTCGAGCCCGTGGCCTCGGCCACCGCCTCGGCCAGCTCCTTCACCGTGAAGCGGGATTCGTCCGCGAGCAGGTAGCGCTCGCCCGCCCGGCCGTGCTCGTACGCCAGCGCGTAGGCCTCGGCGAGGTCGTCGCGGTGGACGAGGCTCCAGCGCTGCGAGCCGTCGCCGGGGTAGGTCACCGTGTGCACGTCGTGCGCCTCCGCGAACCAGCCGCCGAGCATCCCGCGGTGCTCGCCGTAGGCCATGCCCGGGCGCAGGATCACCACGTCGACGTCGTGCGCCGCGAGGTCGAGCGCGATCTCCTCGTGCGCCGCGCGCCACTGGACGACCGCGAGCGGTGCGAGCGGCGTGCGCTCGTCGGCGGTGCCGGCATCCCCATGCCCGTGCACCCAGGTCCCGCTCGTGTAGAGCACGCGGCGGACGCGGCCGTCGAGCGAGGCGAGCCGCAGTGCCTCGAGCGCCGCATGGTCGACGTCGGCGGCGCCGTTCTCGCCGTCGAACGCGGTGTGCACGGCGCCGTCGCAGTTCTGCAGCACGCCGAGCCAGTCCTGCTCGCCGGCGAGGTCGCCGAGGACCGGGTGGATCCCCGAGGCTTCGAGCGCGCGCGCGTGCTCGCGGCTGCGCGTGAGCCCGTACACCTTGTGTCCCTTGCGGGCGAGGCGCGCGGCGATGGCATTGCCGATGTAGCCGCACGCGCCGGTGACGAAGATGCGCTCGTTCATAGGTCCCGCTCCCTGGCCCCATGCGAATCCCGCATTGGTTTCGGCCCCGTGCCGCCGGGCTTGAGGCCATGTTTTTCGGGAGCGTGGGGAGCTCTCCATTCACGACTAACGATGCGCGCTATTCCCCGGCGCCCGTCAGGAGCGGGTGAATCCGCGCAGGTGCCGGTGAGCGCTCGTGCTGGGAGCGAAGCGGTACCACGCGGCACCGGTGTGTGCGTGCGGCGGGACGGACCGGTGTTTACTTCACGCGCCTCGGTAAACGCACCGAGCCGCACACGTCTCGTGTACGGTGATCGCCGACAGATGGGGCACGAGCGGCGAGAGCCGCTTCCACAGCCACGCGGCGAGGATCTCCGACGTGGGGTTCTCGAGCCCGGGCACGTCGTTCAACACACGGTGGTCCAGCTCGGACCTGAGCACCGGCTCGACGCGCGCGGCGATGTCGCCGAAATCCACGAGCCAGCCGAGCTTCGGGTCCACCTCGCCGGTGATGCACACCTCGATCCGGTACGAGTGCCCGTGCATGCGGAAGCACTTGTGGTCGCTCGGCACCATCGGCAGACGGTGCGCGGATTCGAACGTGAAGTCCTTCGTGAGCTCGACTCGCACGCGCTCTCCTAGGTGTGGACGGCGTAGCGCGTGGGATCGGGCACGCCCGCCTCGCGGAAACCCTTGGCGCGCAGCTGGCAGCTGTCGCAGGCGCCACACGCGAGCCCCTCGGCGGTGGGGTCGTAGCAGGAGTGCGTGAGCGCGTAGTCCACGCCGAGCGACGTTCCCAGCCGGATGATGCCGGCCTTGTCGAGCGCCATGAGCGGCGTGCGCACGGTGAAGCGCGCGCCCTCGACGCCGGCACGCGTGGCGACGTTCGCCAGCGATTCGAACGCGCGCACGAACTCCGGGCGGCAGTCGGGATAGCCGGAGTAGTCGAGCGCGTTCATGCCGGCGATGAGCTCGGTGGCGCCGAGCGTCTCGGCGAGCCCGAGCGCGAGGCTCAGGAAGACGCTGTTGCGCGCGGGCACGTAGGTGACGGGGATCACCGCGGGAACGACGCCGCCCTTCGGCACGTCGATGTCCGCGGTGAGCGCCGAGCCGCCGACCGCGCGCAGGTCCACGGTCACCTCGCGGTGGTCGCGCACACCCTGCGCCGCCGCGACGCGGCGCGCCGCCGCGAGCTCGATGCGGTGGCGCTGGCCGTAGTCCACGGCGAGCGTGGTGCAGGCGAAGCCCTGCGCGCGCGCCCAGGCGAGCGCCGTGGCGGAGTCGAGGCCTCCGGAGAGCAGGACGACGGCAGCCTTCGCGGGGGACGTTGGAGCCTTCGCGGCCGACGTTGGAGCCTTCGCGGCCGACGTTGAAGCCTTCGCGGCCTCCGGCCGCGACTCTGGGGGTATGGGGGTCATACGCCGCGCTTCGCGCCCCACATCCACACGTGGAGTCGTGGAGAGAGCCGGAAGCCCTCGCGCTGGCACAGCGGGGCGAGCGCGCGCGCGCCCTCGCGCACGGCCTCGTCGGTGAGCCCCTCGGGCATGAGCATCACGCGCTCGTGCGGCAGCCGGTGCTCGTCGACGAGCCGCAGCGCGTCGTGGTGATCGCTCGCGCCCACCACGATCTTCACCGTGGTGCGCGGATCGCCCATGAAGCGCTCGGCGTGCGCCCAGGTCTCCGCCCAGCGCGGCGTCACGCTCGGGAGCTTGGGCGACCACAGGATGTGGAGCCGCTCGTGCGCGAGCGGCGGTGGGGCGACGCCGCTGGTCTCCACCTCGACGCGCGGCCACTGGCCGACGGCCGCGGCGAGCAACCGGTCGACGCCCGGGTGCGCGAGCGGCTCGCCGCCGGTGACCACCAGCAGCGGCGCCTCGCCGAGGGCGCGCAGCTCGGCGAACGCGTCGGCGACGGTTCGCTCGCTGCCGCCCGCAGCGTCCCAGCTGTACTTGGTGTCGCACCAGTGGCAGCCCACGTCGCAGCCCTGGAGCCTCAGGAAGTGCGCGGGCGTGCCCGCGGACGGGCCCTCGCCCTGGAGCGAGCGGAAGACCTCCGCGACGCGGAGCGTGGCCCGGATTGTGCCGACCTCGGGAGCGGTGCTCAGCACGGGTACGCCGGCGGCGTCAGTGCCGGCCGCCTCGATGGAGCGTGAACTCTTTCTCACAGTTGAAGCACTTCCAGGCATAGGTGTCCTGGCCCTGGGGCCACGTCACCCAGTCGTGCCGGCCGCAGCCGGGGCAGGAGATGTGCTCTCGCGCGGCCGGTTTGGCGGCCGCGGGTTCGGGCGTGGTCATGGGGATCCTCCGGTGGCGAGAGGCGGAAGAGTATAGCCGTACCGCGCGAGCCCGTGAACTCGCAACGCACCTCAGCGCCGGAAGCGTGCTCTCCGCGAGTACACGCCGAGGCAGTGGTCCTGGACGACGCGGATGCCGGCTTTCACGAGGCGCGCGGCGGAGGCGTCGTCGCGGATCCCGCTCTGGAGCCATACGACCGGCGGCCGGCGCTCGGGCGGGAGTGCCAGGATCTCGTCGGTGATCGCGGCGATCGCGTCCGAGCGCCGGAACACGTCGAGCACGTCGACGCCCGCCGGCAGCTCGGCGATCGAGCGCAGCGTCGGCTCTCCCAGCGCGCTCGGGATCGTGGGATTGATGCCGATGATCTCGAGCCCCAGCGCCTTCATCATCTCGGGCACGGTGAACCCGGGGGCCTCCGGGTCGCGGTCGTCCTTGATGCCGACCACGGCGACCGTACGCATGTCGCGCGCGATCGCGACCAACTCGGCCTCGTCGTCGACGATGCTGGCGTTCACAGGCGCAGGTCCTCGTGGCCGGGGCGCGTGAGCGCGGCGAGACCGTGCTCGAGCAGCGCCGGCAGCTTGTCCACGAACTGCGAGCGCGGCATCACCGCGTCCGCGCCCGCGGCGCGCGCGTCGCGGAGCAGTGCGGCCTCGACGTGCGCGCCGAATCCGACGACCGGCGTGCCGGGCTCTGCGCGCTTCAGCTCCGCGATGAGCCCGAGCGCATCGCGGTGGCCCAGCTCGAGGAGGACGAGGGAGACGTCCTTCGTCGCGAGCCGGGCTGCCGCGCGCTGCGGCGGGACCAGCTCCAGCTCCACGCCGGCCGCCTTCGCCGTGGCGGCGATGCGGGTGGCGAAGTAGAGGTCGGGAACGATGGCGATCACGGGCATGGGAACAGCGTGGACGGGCCCCGGCGAGTCGTCAACCGGAGCCGCCTGGTCCCTTCTGGGGATGCGCACGCCCCGGCTCCAGGTTCACGCGCGCAATGGAGCGCGTCATCGCCCCGCGTACTCGCGGCGCTCGATCGTGCGCGCGGTGATGACCACCAGCACCCAGGCCACGAACGCGCCGCCCAGAGCCAGCGTGACGAGCCAGCCGGGACCGGCCGGCCCTGGCCCGAGCGCGTGCGAGGCCGCGATCCAGGCGCCGGCCTGCGTGAGCATCACCAGCGCCGAGACCGTGCGGCCGCCGGGGCCGAGCATGGCGCGCGGGTCGCGCCATTCGGGATCGCCGAGCAGCGCGCCGATCAGGAGTCCGAAGCCGAGCGCGGTCGCGGCCGCGGGCAGTGCAAACGCGAACGCGGCGAGCGCGTCGAGCGGCGGCAGTCGCAACGCCGTGCCGGCAACGAGCGCGCCGGCGAGGAGGATCGCGACCGCGAGGCCAGCGACGCCGAACGCACGCCGCAGCACCCAGCGCGCACCGCCCACGGGTGAGAGCCGCGCCCACGCGAGCGAGCGGCGCTCGAGCGGGAGCGCGCGCGTCCCGATGTCGTTCCCGAGGCTCAACGTCAGCGCCACGAGCATGTCGCGCACGAGCTCGGCGGGCGGCAGCGGCGCCAACGGCAGCACCGCGAGCGGGAGCAGCGTCCACAGCAGGAGCCTCGCCACCAGGTCCAGCAGCACCGGCCAGTCGCGCGTGAACAGCGCCAGGTCGCGCCGCAGGAACGCGCCGCTGAGCGTGGCGGCCCGCCGCGAGGTGCCGCGCACGGTCATGCCGACCGCGCCCGCCATGCCCGGCTGGAGCCGCGCGAGCATGCGCTCGGCGACGCCGAACGCGAGCAGCAGCGCCACGATCACCGCGGCCACGCAGGCGGCGAGCGCTTCGAGCCCGCGCTCGCCCGGCCGCGCGAGCGCGTCGGCCGCCCACGTCGCCGGCGACCACGCCGGCAGCGGCGGTATGGCGCGCAGCCTCGCGCCCATGTCCGTGCTCACGAACAGCCGCGGCATCCAGAACGTGTTCGCGAGCCAGCCGCCGATGAACGCCAGCGTCGCGAGCAGCGCGATCGACTCGCGCAGCCTGGCCACCGGCGCCACGCTCAGGAGCGGGATGGCGAGCGCGGTGCCGAGCGCCAGGGGCACCGCCCACAGCGCCAGGAGTGCGACCACGAACACGAACGGGTTGACGCCGCCATTCGCAGCCGCAAAGCACAGGGCGGCGGGGAGCGCGATCGCCACCACCGGGCCGAGCGTGCGCGGGAGCGTCTCCATGAACTTGAGGAGCAGCAGCTCGCGCGGACGGATCGGTGCCGCGAGCAGCCGCTCCAGGTCGGGTGCCGCGGCGGCGGCGCTCACCACCGTGAGCAGGTCGCCGAGCGAGAGCAGCACGAACGCGAACGTGAACGCCCAGCCGAGCACTCGCGCGTAGGTCTCGCTGGGCGCGCCCTCGCGCTCGAGCGCGCCGAAGAGCATCGCCAGCGTCAGCGCGAACGCGCCCGCGATCATCACCGCGAGCACGATGCCGACGATGCCGCGCCGGGGGCCCCTCGACCAGAACGCGCGCCTCATGTCGATCCACCGCGTGCGCGCGACGCCGGCCAGGTTCACGAGGCGCCGCCGTCCAGCTCCATGAACACGTCCTCGAGCGAGCGCTCGCGGCGGTCGCCACGCAGGTCCTCGAG
>Ga0070688_100000443_pt1 | contig 20932 bp, 16 predicted proteins | sample KBSS13HmetaG_FD_64679 | JGI IMG/M metagenome (GOLD analysis project Ga0070688, IMG submission 64679) | Switchgrass rhizosphere microbial communities from Kellogg Biological Station, Michigan, USA - KBS S1-3H metaG | ecosystem: Host-associated > Plants > Roots > Rhizosphere ...
CGCGCCAGGTGCGCGAGTCCGAGACAGGCACCGAGCCGGAGCGGCTGCGGGTCGCGACGCATGCGGGTCATGACCAGCATGGCCGCCGTCCAGGCGGTGGCGAACGGCAACTCCGAGAGCCCGTCGGCGGCGTTCTGGAGCATGCCCGGGGACATGGCGAGCGCCCCGCCGACGATACCGGCGAGCGTCGCCGAGCCGCCGGAGAGCAGCACCAGCTCGACGGCGCAGGCGACGGTGAGCAGGTAGCAGACCGCCATGGGTACGAGCGTCAGCCACGCGTGGGCGCCGAAGAGCTTGAACAGCGGAGCCAGCATCAGCGGCAGCAACGGGTGCCCGGCGAGCAGCGGGTAGGGCGGCCCCACGCCCTCGCGCAGCGTGCTCGCATAGGCGAACGGCGTCATCAGCCGGCCATGCTCGGCGAGGTGCCGGCCGGCGAGCGCGTACTGCGCGCTGTCGTACGTGAGCAGCGCGCGGCCCGGAGTCCACACCTCGACCGCGACGTGGGCGCACCAGAACGCGGCGGCCACGGCCAACGCCACGATGCGCGCGCGCCGCGCGGGCGCGCTCGCGGTCAGCGCGGGCGCGCGGGTGAGGAGGAAGAGCCGTGCCCGCCCCGCGGGGCGGACGGCGTCACCACTGGAAGCCGGCACGCGCGATGCGTTCGGCCGCCTCGCGGCAGCGGGCCTCGTCCGCGCACAGCGCGATCCTCACGTAGCCCTCGCCGGCCTTCCCGAAACCCGAACCGGGTGCGACCACGATGCCGGTCTTCTCCAGCAGCTCGGTGGTGAACTCCAGCGAGGTCGCGAACCGGCGTGGCACCGGCAGCCACAGGTAGAGCGTGGCGCGCGGCAGCGCGATCGGGTAACCCAGCGGCTCGAGTGTCGAGAGCAGCGCCTCGCCCCTGCGGCGGTAGAGCTTCGCGGCATCGGCGCAGTAGTCCTGCGGGCCCGAGAGCACTGCGATCCCCGCGCGCTGGATGGCCATGAACACGCCGAAGTCCATGTTCGACTTGATGCGGGTCAGGTTGGCGACGAGGTCGGCGTTGCCGGCGGCGAAGCCCAGCCGCCAGCCCTGCATCGAGTAGCTCTTCGAGAACGAGTGGAACTCGAGCGTGCGCTCGCGGTCGCGGTCGTGCTGCAGGAACGAGCGCGCGCGATAGGAAGGATCGAGCGGCAGGTCGCAGTAGGCGATGTCGCTGACCACGAACAGGTCGTGCCGGCGCGCGAAGGCGAGGATCTCGTCGTAGAGCTCCGCGGTCTCGGTGCCGCCGGTGGGGTTGTTCGGGTAGTTGAGGAAGATCACTTTCGCCGCCTCGGCGTCATGGAGCGCGACCGCGGCGAGGTCGGGGTGGAACTGCCGGTCGGCCTTGAGCGGCACCTCCACGAGGCGCACCTGCGCCAGCGCTGCCACGCCGAGGTAGGCGGGGTAGCATGGCGTGCACATGAGCACGGTGTCGCCGGGGTTCAGGTGGGCGAGGAAGAACTTGGCGATGCCCTCTTTTGAGCCGACCAGCGCCAGGGCCTCGCGGTCGGGGTCCACCTCGACGCCGAAGCGGCGGCGATACCAGGCCGATACCGCTCCACGGAACTCGGGCAGCCCGTTGAACGACGGATAGCGGTGGTTCTGCACCTTCGGGTCCAGCAACGCGGCCTGCAGCGTGTCGAGCGCCACCTGCGGCGGGCGGATGTCGGGGTTCCCGACGCCTAGGTCGATGACGTCGACGCCCTGGCGCAGCTTCTCGTCGCGACTCTGGAACAGCCCGGCGAGCGAGTAAGGAGGCACGTTCTGCAGGCGTTCGGATGCCGCAAGGCGAGGTTTGACAGGCGATTGGCTCGACGACATAGTCGCCCCCTGGATGGCCGCATCCCTCACGGCACTGGAATTGCGTTACTCGTGTACGTGAACCACCGGACCGCTCACGCCTCCCATACTAGAGGCCAGCGCGGCCACGGGCCAGTGGTGAGCCGCGCCGTGCGCGCGCTCCTCGCGGCCGCGCTGCTGGCGATCCTCGCCTGCTGGCCGGCCGCAGGACGGGGCGACGAGCCCGAGCTTCCCGACAGCGTGGACTTCACGCGCTCGCCCGCGGTCGACACGCTGCCGGCCGTGGCGGAGCCGTTCCATGCCGGCGAGTCGCTGCGCTTCAGCGTCCAGTACGGCTTCGTCCACGCCGGCTCGGCGTGGCTCGAGGTGCCGGAGGTGGCGGACTGGAACGGCCACCGGGCCTGGCGGCTGGTGGCGCGCGCCGAGTCGAACGGCTTCTTCGACAAGGTCTACAAGGTGCGGAATCGCATCGAGTCGCTGTGGGACCAGGATTCGCTCTTCAGCTGGCGCTATTTCGAGAACCGCCACGAGGGCAAGTACACCGCCATGGACACCATCACCTACGAGCCGGACTCGCTGCGCATGCTCTACAGCAACGGCCAGACCTACCCGGTCCCGGGGCCGGTGCAGGACGCGCTGTCCTCGTTCTACCTCACCCGCACCCGGGCGCTGCCGATCGGCGGCGAGATCGGGTTCGATTACCATGCCAGCCGCAAGACCGCCCCCATGGAGGTGCGCGTGCTCGGGCGCGAGACGGTGAAGACACCCGCCGGCAAGTTCCATTGCGTCGTGCTCGAGCCGCTGCTCAAGGCCGGGGGCATCTTCAAGAACAAGGGCCGGCTCGTGATCTGGCTCACCGACGACGATCGCCGCATGCCCGTGCTGATGAAGAGCAAGGTGGTGATCGGCTCGGTGAAGGTGGTGCTGCAGGAAGTGAAGAGCGGGACGTAGTCCAACGCGGCACACCCAGACAGGGCCGAAATGGGGAAATACAAGGAAGCCGATCTCTCCAGGCTGAAGCGTCTGTCCGCTGCCGAGCGGCCGACGAAGGTGTCGGTGACCGAGTTCGCGCGCCCGCTCGAGCCGGCCGCGGCGGCGGCGCTGCTGCGTTCGCTGCCGGACCAGCTCGCGGCGAAGGCGCTGCGCGAGGTCATCGCGCGCACGGTGGCCGCGCATCGCGAGCGACGTCCGGTGGTGCTCATGCTCGGCGGGCACGTGATCAAGGTCGGCGTCTCGCCGTGCTTCATCGAGCTGCTCGAGCGCGGCGTGATCACGCACGTGGCCATGAACGGCGCGGCCGCGATCCACGATGTGGAGATCGCGCGCCTCGGCCGCACGTCGGAGGACGTGGAGGCGAACCTCGCCACGGGCTCGTTCGGCATGGTGGACGAGACCGGGACGTTCATGAACGAGGTGGCGAAGGTGGCGGCGCGCGCCGGCCTGGGGCTGGGCGAGGCGTGGGGGCGGGCGCTCGAGGACGAGCAATCGCCGCACCGCGACGTGAGCCTGCTCGCACGCGCCTGGCGCCGCAGCGTGCCCGCCACCGTGCACGTGGCGCTGGGCACGGACACCATCCACTACGATCCGGGCTGCGACGGCGGCGCGCTCGGCGAGACCAGCCTGCGCGACTTCCGCGTGCTCGCCGGCACGCTCGCCGAGGCCCGCGGCGCGGTGGTGTTGAATGTCGGCTCCGCCGTGCTCATGCCGGAGGTGTTCCTCAAGGCCCTCACCGTGGCGAAGAACCTCGGCGCCAGCCTCGCCGGCCTGACGACGGTCAACTTCGACCAGATCCAGCACTACCGGCCGCGCGTGAACGTGGTCGAGCGCCCGACGCGCGGCGCGGGAGCGCGCGGCTACTCCCTGACCGGCCATCACGAGATCCTGATGCCGCTCTTCTGCGCCGGAGTCGTGGATGGAATCGGTGCCGGAATCGGGTAGTGCGAAATGCGTTGCGCGGGCGGTGCCTGCGTAGATTCCGGGAGCTGTAAGGGGCCGTTTCGATTGACTCCGAGGGGACGCGCGCGCGATACTCGCAGTCCCCAGGCCGTCTATCCCGACCCCAGACGGCCGACGATCGCAGGCGGAGGACCTTCCGAGACGCGCGTTGCTACTCCATCGCGGCATGACCCGCGCCCCGCGGGCTGTGTCCTCGAAGTGTGAGCCGGGTTCCCACCCGGGGCTCGTCAGCGTCCGATTCCGCCGTGCGCCGTCTCTCGACGCCGCCATGAAACGGACTGCCTGCCTCATGGGCGCCTCAACCGCTGGAGATCGAGTGATGCTGCGCCGGTGCCTCTTGCTCGTGGTTCTCTGTCTCGGTCTGCCGGTCATGGCCCGCGCGAACACGACCCTGACCCCGAACGACTCCACCGGCATGGACTGGAGCCGTGTTCCGGAGTACCGGATCGTGCCCGGCGACAAGCTGGTGCTCGACTTCGGTCACCGCGCCGACAACGGAATGCTCGACATCCGTGACGCGCGGGTACGGCCCGACGGCCGCATCACGGTGTTCCCCGCGGGCGACGTCGTTGCCGCCGGGCTCACGCCGATGGAGCTGCAGCGCAACATCATCGCCATCCTCTCGGCGGACCTGAAGCTGCCGCGCGTGGTCGTGAGCGTCGAGGAGGTGGCCGGGAACGTCGTGCACGTCATGGGCCGCGTCGAGCGTCCGGGGAGCTATCCCGCGGGGCCGTTCGTCACCGTGATGCAGGCGATCACCGCCGCCGGCGGCCTGAAGGACGACGCCGCGCGCAACAGCGTGCTGCTGTTCCATCGCGACGGCGCCCGCACCGTGGACGTGTCGCGCATCCGCCTCGACCGCATCCAGCATGGTGATGATCTCGCCGACCAGGTCGTCGGCCGCTTCGACATCGTGTTCGTGCCGCGCTCCACGATCGGGCGCATCGACGTGTTCGCGCAGCAGTTCATCGCCCCGCTCGGCGCCGGGTTCTCCACCGCGCTCGTGGGCTGGGAGTTGTTCAACCTCGACCGCGTCTACGTGACGCGCGTCGTCCGGGAATGATCGGGCCAGCGACGTGAACGACAACACCCCTTCCGCCCCCCGAGTCATACGACAGGCCAGCGCGCGCGAGTTCCTCGCGATCGTGTTCCGCCGCAAGTGGATCATCCTCGGGCTGTTCCTCGTCACCACGGCGACCGTGCTCGCCGTGGCGCTCACCACGCCCATCAGCTACAGCTCATCCGGCCGCATCCTGGTCAAGCGCGGCGAGCGCCAGAGCGTGCTGCGCCCCGATCGCCAGATCTTCAGCGACTGGGAGCAGGACCTCGGCAGCGAGATGCAGATCATGAAGAGCCAGCCGGTCGTCCACCGCGCCGCTGACCTCGTGGCCGAGCAGAGCAGGCGCGAGCACGTGGACGTGAAATTCGACCCCGCGCGGATCGACCTCGAGGTGGTGGGCAAGAGCAACGTCATCGCCATGGGCTACAACGATCTCGATCCGACCGCGGCGCAGATCGGCTGCAAGGCCCTGATGGACGCCTACCTCGAGTACCACCGGGACAAGCTCACCTCCGACAAGCCGGAGCGGTTCTTCGAGAAGGAAGTCGCGGACCTGAACGCCCGCGTCCACAAGCTGATGGAGGATCGCCGCGCGCTGGGCGAGCAGAGCGGCATGACCTCGCCGCTGGCGCAGACCCAGAGCTGGCTGTCGCAGGAATCCCAGCTCGAGAACCGCCGCAGCGACCTCGCCGCCGACCTCGCCGCCGCCGAGTCCGGTGAGGAGCAGATGAAGAAGATGCAGGACGACCCGGAGATGGACCTGCCGACGTTCGACGGCGCCCAGACCTACACGAACGAGAGCGCCCTGGTGACGCTCAAGCAGCGCGTCGTCGACCAGGAGGCGAAGATCGCCGTGCTCACCGAGACGCTGCGCGACGACGCGCAGGAGGTGGTGGCGGCGAAACACACGCTGGAGACGCTGCAGGGCCTGCTGCGCAAGGAGGTCGAGCAGCGCTTGCGCCTCGCCGCCTCGCGCACCCAGTCGCTGCGGGCGAGGGTCGCGGTCATCGACCAGCAGCTCACCGAGGTGCACGACCAGCTCGAAGCCGCGCCGCAGAGCTTGAAGCAGACGGACGAGATGGATGCCGAGCTGGCCATGCTTCGCGCGCGGTTACGCGACGTGCTCTCCAACCAGGACGCGGCGGCGATCACGGCAAACACCATGACCGACGTGAACGTGGTCGTGCTCTCGCCCGCGAGTCCCGCCGAGCCCTCGAACCCGCTCGACCTCATCCGCCTGGCGCTCGCGCCGGCGTTCAGCCTCATCGTCGGCATCGCCATCGCGTTCTTCATCGACGGCCTGGACCTCACCGTGCGCACGGCGAACCAGGCCGAGGAGTACCTGGACCTTCCGGTGCTGGCGTCGATGGGCGAACGCCGCCGCCGTCAACGCTAGAATCGCAGGGAGAGCGACATGACCCGGATCTACGACGCGCTGAGGAAGGCCGAGGCCAGGCAATCGCCGGCACCGGCCCCAGCGCCGGCGCAGGAGCCCGTGCCCGGCTGGGGACCCGCGCCGGCCGACGGCGCGCTGGTGCCGCTGCCGCTGCTCGGCGGCGTGGAGATGACCGAGGACGCGGTGCGCGAGACCACGGCGCTGCGGCTGAACCTCGAGAACGCGCTCGCCGACCGCGTCACGCGCTCGGTGATGTTCCTGAGCGCCCAGGGCGGCGAGGGTACGAGCACGGTGGCGCTGCAGTTCGCGCAGACGCTGGCGCACAGCGACGCCCGCGTGCTGTTCGTCGACGCGCACGCGGCGCGACCGATCTGCTATGCCGACGACTCGCAGCGCTACGGCCTGCTCGACCCGCACGTCGCCTCGCCGTCGCTCGCGGGCGTGATGACGCCGAACCTGGCCGCGATCCCGGCGACCGAGGAGGCGGTGCGCACCGGCATCGTCAGCGCGCCTGCGATCCGCTCGATCATCGACGCCGCGGTGGGCGCGTTCGACTGGGTGGTGATCGACGGTCCGCCGGTGGTGGAATCCCCGGAGGCCGCATCGCTCGGGGCCCAGGTCGACGGCGTGGTCATGGTGCTGCATGCGGGCCGCATCAAGCGGCCGGTCGTGACCCGCGCCGTGGAGGTGCTGCGCAAGAACGGCGGCCGCGTGCTCGGCACCGTGCTCAACCGTCGCGTCCACGAGATCCCGGGGTTCATCTACCGCCGCATCTAGCCTGACGCACCGAGGTCGTTCGAGAATCCATGCGCCGCGCACGCGAGGCCCCCCTGCCACCGCCCTGGCCGTCGCACCGGAGCTCCGACCCGCTGCGCTCGCAGCGGGTGTGCGGACCCCCGGGGCCGTTCCGGAGACGGACGTGAACGCCGTCCCCGGCGTTCCCGAAGAGCCCCACGAGCCCCCAGAGTCCCCAGAGTCCCATGCCCGGTTCGCGCCGGGCGCGGGCTTCGAGACTCCGGAGGCGCTGCGCCCGGTGCTGGCCCGAGTGGCCGAGCGCGCGGGCCCGGAGCTGGAAGCGCTGATCCTCTCCGGCAGCCATGCCACGGGTGAGGCGGTGTGGACGCCACTCGACGGCCGCCCGGTCTCGCTCTCGGACGTGGACCTCTACGCGGTGATGCGCACGGAGGCGGCGATGGCTTCCGCGCGCGCGGCACGCTCGCCGGTCGTGAGCGCGCGCGAGCGCCAGGCGTGGGGGTTCCTCGCGCCGGTCGAGGTGGCGTTCGTGACACTCGCCGGGCTCGCACGCATGCCCGCCCGGCCCGGCACGGTGGAGCTCGCGCGCTCGGGGCGCGTGGTCGCGGGCGACGCCTCGGTGCTGGCGCGGCTTCCGCACTCCTGGCAGCCCCTCGCCATCGACGCCGAGGAGCAGCTGCTGCTGCTCGAGAATCGCGCCTTCGAGCTGCTGTGGGCGGATGCCGTGTGGGCGGAGAACGCGGCGTCCCGCCTGCGAGCGCGGCACGCGGTCTTGAAGGCGGCGTTGGAGCTGGCGGCCTGGCGCACGCTGGCGCAGGGCGAGCTGCCCGCGGGCGCCGAGGCGCGCGTGTCGCGCGCATCCGCGCTGGGGAGCCCGGACGGCGCGCCGTCATGGCTCGCGGGCGCCTGGGAGGGACTCGCTCCGGTGTGGCAGGAGTCGCTCGCCTGGCGACGCGGTGGTGCGCGCGTGGTGAGCGACGAGGTCCAGGCCGCCTCGTGGCGTGCCGTCAACCGGGCGTGGTGCGTGGCGTGGTGGGCCGAGGGCTCGCGCGGCGCGGCCTTGGATGGCGGGGATCCCTGGGAGCGTTCGCTCGCGCTCGCCGCCCGCGGCTCGCTCGCGCGCCGTCTCCGGCGCTCGCTCACGGACGACGGTCCCGGCGGCCCCAACCTGCTCGAGCGGCTGCGGCGCGCGTCCGCGGGAACGCCGGAGCACCGCATCCACGGGAGTGCTGCAGTGCTGATGCTCGCCGCCGCCCAGGGTTCGGGGGCGCCTCGGCTCCCGGCGGGTGCGCTGCGCGCGCTCCACGCGCTAGGCGTCACGCAGGCTGACCGGTTCGCGGGCGCCGCGCGTGAGACGCTCGTGGCCTGGGACCGCCAGCTCCACGCCGGCGAGCGCACCGCGGAGTTGGGTTGAGATGAAGCCGGTGATGGTGGTCGTGCTCGTGGACGCGCTCGGCTGGACGCTGGCCGGGCGCACGCCGGGCTTCGCGCCGGCGCTGCCAGAGCGCCGGGCGTTCGACACCGTGCTCGGGTTCAGCTGCGGCGCGCTCCCGACCGCGTTCACCGGACGCCCGGCGAGCGAGCACGGGCGCTGGCTCATGTACGCCCGCGCGCGCGGCCGCGGCGTGTTCCACGGCTTCGGCGCACTGCGCGCGCTCCCGGCGCGGGTGCGCTCGAGCCGGCGCATGACGCGGCTCCTCGATCGCGTCGTGACCGCGCGCGGCATCAAGGGCTACTTCAACCTCTACGAGGTGCCGCGCGAGGAGCTGCCGGAGTTCGACCTCCCCGAGCGCGACGACATCTTCGCGGCGGGAAGCCTGCCCGTGGACTCCCTCTGGGATGCGCTCGAGCGAAAGGGCGTCGCCTGGCGCGGCTGGAACTGGCGGCACCCCGAGGCCGAGGCGCGCGCCCAGGCGCTCGAGGAGCTGGCGAGTGGCCGGCTCGATCTCCTGTTCCTCTACTCGGCGGTGCTGGACGCGCGGCTCCACCATGAGGGTTCCCGTGGCGCCGGGGTGAAGGCGTGCGTCTCGGAATGGAGCGCGTGGTTCGACGCCGCGGCCGCGGCCGCCGCGCGCGGCGGCCGCGAGCCCTGGCTCTACCTGTGCTCGGACCATGGCATGGTGGACGTGCGCGCGACCGTGGACGTGATGGCGCGCGTGGACGCGCTGCCCTGGCGGCGCGGACGCGACTACGTCGCGTTCTACGATTCCACGATGGCGCGGTTCTGGTGGCGTGACGCGGGAGCGCGCGACGCCATCGTCGGCGCGCTCGCGGCGGAGCCGCGAGGGCGATGGCTGTCGAAGTCCGACCTCGCCCGCGAGGGCGCGGCGTTCGCCGACGCCCGCTTCGGCGACGACGTGTTCCTGCTCGAGCCAGGGGCGCTGCTGGTGCCCTCGTTCATGGGCCACGCGCCGGTCGCGGCCATGCACGGCTACGACCCTGCGCACCCCGACATGGCCGGCATCCTCGCCGCGAACCGCCCGCTGCCCGCGGACGTCACCCACCTCGCGCACCTGCGAGGCTTCCTCGAGCGCGAGCTGGACGCGGCGCTCGGCGCTCCGGCGCCGCTCGGAGCGGTGTCGTGAAGCGCGGTGAGATCGCGCGCCACGTCACCCGCGGCGCGTTCTACCTCGCGGTGGAGAAGACCGCGGCGCTGATCTCGGGGATGCTCTACTTCGCGCTGCTGCTGCGCTGGCTCGGGCCCACGAACTACGGCATGTTGACGCTGGCGCTGGCGATCGCCGGGCTCGCCAGCATCTCCACCGGCAACTTCGAAGTCTTCCTCGAGCGCTACGCCGCCGAGTACCGCGCGCGCGGCCAGCACCAGCTGCTCCACCGCGCGCACGCCATCGCGGTGGGCGTCAAGGTGGGCCTGGGCCTGCTCGCCGCGGGGGTGCTGCTGGTGCTCTCGCCAATGCTCGCCACGCAGTTCCGGATGGAGGAGCTCGCGGGGCTGCTCCCCATCCTCACCATCACCGTGGCGATGGACGGCTTCGCCACCACCGGGCGCTCGATGCTGTTCGGCCTGCAGCGATACGAGTGGGTGAGCGGGCTGGCGCTGCTGTTCCACCTCGCCAAGGTGGTGCTGGTGGGCTCGCTGTGGTGGGCGAAGCAGGGGATGGTGTCGCTGGCGTGGGGGCTCTCGGCGCTGGCCGTGGTGCAGGCGGTGCTCATGTCGGCGAGCGCCTGGGCGCTGGCGCGGCACTCCGCCCCGACGCCGGAGGTGGAGCCGGCTCCGCCGGGCCCCCCGCCCGCGAACGGCGACGGCGTCCACGAGCGATCGCTGTTCCGCCAGATGCTCGACTACTGCCTGCCGTTGCTCGGCGCGCGCGCCGCGTTCCTCTCCGGCCAGAACCTCGGCAAGGTGCTGCTCGCCAAGGTGCTCGACGCCACCCAGCTCGGCTACTACACGTTCGCGTTCCAGACCATCGAGCGCTTCGTGGAGCTGGCCTACACGGTGCCGTCGTCGCTGCTGCCCTCGCTCACCCACCTCGTCGCGCTCGAGGAGCGCGAGCGGCTGGGCTACATCTTCGACCAGGCGTTCCGGCTGGTGCAGGTCGCCGCGTGCACGCTGTCGTGGGCCGTGTTCGCGTTCGCGCCCGAGCTCTGTCTCTGGGTCGGGAGCCCGATGTTCCTGCCGTCCACGAACATGCTGCGCGTGCTGGCGCTGGTGCCGATCGCGCGCACCGCGCAGCAGCCGCTCACGATGCTGTTCCAGGCCATGAGGAACCCGGGTATCGTGCTCACGCTGTCGCTCATCAAGCTCGGCGTCGAGCTGTCCTGCTACTTCCTGATCGTGCCCCGGCTCGGCGGCATGGGGGCGTCGTGGGCGAACCTCGCGGGCGCCGTGGCGTCGTACGGCACCGCGCTGTGGTTCACCGGGCGGCTCCTGCCCGAGACCGCTTCCGAGCGTGGCGGCGTCGTGATGCGGGCGCTGCTCGTCACCGTGCCGATGCTGCTGATCGCGTGGAGCCTGTCGACGTCGGGCGCCCATCCGCTGCTGACCGTGATCGCTCGCGCGTCGCTGGTGCCGCCGGCGGTGGTGGCGCTCTTCGCGCTCCGCCTCATCACACGGTACGATCTCGAGAAGCTCTCTGCGCTCCAGATCCGCTGGCCGTTCGCACGGCGGGCGCGCGACATCGTGGTGCGTGCGGCCGATCCCATGGCGCGCGTGTTCGAGGCCCGGAGGCCCGCATGACCCCTCGCGTGCTGGTCGTGATCCCGGCGCACGACGAACAGGCGAGCCTGCCCGGCACGCTCGCCGAGGTCCACGCCAGCGCGCCGTCCGTGGACGTGCTCGTGGTCGATGACGGCTCCCGGGACACCACCGCGGCCGTGGCCCGGGCATCGGGCGTGCGCGTCGTGAGCCATCCCGTGAACCTCGGCGTCGGCGGCGCGCTGCAGACCGGCTTCCGCTGGGCGTGCGAGCACGACTACGACATCGTCGTGCAGCTGGACGCCGACGGCCAGCACGATCCCGGCTACCTCGAGGCGCTGCTGGCGCCGGTGGTGGCCGGCCGCTGCGACGTCTCGATCGGGTCGCGGTTCGTGTCCTCGACCGGCTACCGCGCGCCGTGGAATCGGCGGCTCGGCATGCTGCTGTTCAGCGGCGTCGTGCGCCTCGCGCTGGGCCGGCCCATCTACGACACCACCTCCGGCTTCCGCGCCTATGCGCGGCGGGTCATCGAGGTCTGCCAGTGGGACTTCCCCAAGGACTTCCCGGACGCACCGCTCCTGATCGCGCTCGCGCGCCGCGGCTTCCGGCTCGAGGAGGTGCCGGTGGTGATGCGCGAGCGCACCGCGGGGCAGTCGTTCTACACGCTCGGCAAGCAGCTCTACTACCCGTACAAGAACCTGCTCGCGTCGCTGATGGCGCTGATCCGGAAACCCGTCTAGGAGGCCGGTCATGTTCTTCCTCTCACGAACCCAGGTGATCACCGCGCTCGGCGCGGTCCTGCTCGCGCTGTACGTGCTGGAGCTGGTGCGCCGCCGCCGGCTGTCCGAGGAGTACTCGCTGCTGTGGGTGATCGCCACCGGCGTGATCGCCATCCTCGGCTTCTCCACGCCGTTGCTGACGTGGATCACGCGCACGCTCGGGTTCCTGGGCGAGTCCTCGACCACGTTCGCGTTCGGGCTCGCGTTCTCGCTGGCGATGCTGCTCTACCACTCGATCAAGCAGTCGCGGCTCACCAGCGACAACCAGGCGCTCGCGCGCGAGCTGGCGCTGCTGCGCGACGAGGTCGAGACGCTCCGGCAGGCAGGGGACGGCGCGTCGCGATGAAGCGGGCGTTCCAGCTGCTGCTCGGCGTCGGGGTCTCGGCGCTGTGCGTGTGGTTGTCCATGAAGGACGTCAACCTGGGCGAGGTGCTGACCGCGCTGCGCGGCGCGAACGGCCTCGGCTTCGTGCTGGTCATGGGGGTGACGCTGCTCGGCTTCTGGATCCGTGCCGTGCGCTGGCGCTGGTTCATCGACGCCGGCCGTCCGCTCGCGATCCCGTCGCTGTTCAGCGCCACGATGATCGGGTTCATGGCCAACAACGTGCTGCCGTTCCGTCTCGGCGAGTTCGTGCGCCCGTGGGCGCTGGCCCGCCGCGAGCGGCTGTCGAAGACCACGCTGCTCGCCACCATCGTCGTCGAGCGCGCCGTGGACATGCTGACGCTGCTCGGCATCTTCGGCGTCACCATGCTCGTGCACCCGATCGCCGAGAGCACCGACGCCGGCCGGCTCGTGCAGTGGGGCGCGCGCCTGCTCATCGGCCTGTGCGTCGGGCTGACGCTGTTCGTGGTCGCGGTGGAGCGCAATCGCCGGCTGGCGCAGGCGCTGGTGCGCTTCGTCACCCGGCCGCTGCCGGGCACGGCGCGCGAGAAGGTCGGCCACATCCTCGAGCACTTCATCGAGGGGCTGGGACTGTTCCGCGACGTCGGTCGGCTGGCGGTGGTGTTCGCGCTGTCGTTCACCATGTTCCTGTGCTTCGCCTGCGCGCTGGCGATCAGCCTGTGGTCGCTCGGCATCGACCTGCCGTGGTACGCGGGCCTGGTGATGCTCGTCATCACCGCGATCGGAATCATGGTGCCGGCGGCACCCGGCTACATCGGCACGCTCAACATCGCCTGCACCGCGGGGCTGGCGCTGTTCGGCGTCGGCAAGGCGCAGTCGGTGCCGTTCTCGTGGTTCTACTTCTTCAGCCAGTGGCTGCCGATCACCGCGGTCGGGCTGATCTACCTGAACCGCGAGGGCCTGTCGCTGCGCTCGCTCGGGCAGGCGCAGGGAGGCGAGGCCCGCGCGTGACGCCGCTATCGACGGAAGGCGCTGGCGATGCGCACCACCGCGGCGACGACGTCGTCGACGTCGCGGTCGGTCATGCGCGCGAACAACGGCAGCGTGATGGCGCGCCGGAACGCATCCTCCGCGACCGGCAGCGAGCCCTCGGGGAGGGCGAGCGTGGTGCGCCAGTGCGGGTGCAGGTGGATGGGGATGAAGTGCACGCTGGTGCCGATGTTCTCGGCGCGCAGCTCCTCGATGAAGCGCGCGCGGTCGATCGTCAGCCGCTCGAGTTCGAGTCCGATCGCGTACAGGTGCCAGGCGTGCGTCATGCCCGGCCGGCACACCGGCGTGCGCACCTCGGGCACCGAGGCGAACGCGGCGTTGTAGCGCGCCACGAGCTCGTGGCGGCGGCGCTGCGACGCCTCGAAGCGCTCGAGCTGCGCCACGCCGATCGAGGCGAGCAGGTCCGAGAGGTTGTACTTCCAGCCCGGCGCGGTGATCTCGTAGAACCACGAGCCGCTGGCGCCGTAGCGCTTCCACGCGTCGCGGCTCATGCCGTGCAGCGACAGCAGACGGATGCGCTCGGCGAGCGCGTCGTCGTCGGTGACCGCCGCGCCGCCCTCGCCGGTGGTGAGGTTCTTGGTGGCGTAGAACGAGAACGCGGTGATGTCCGCGAGCGCCGCCGAGCCCACGGGCCGGCCCTTCGATGCGGCTCCCAGCGCGTGCGCGGCGTCGTCGACGATGCGGATGCCGCGCGGCGCGGTGAGCGCGCGCAGGGCGTCGTAGTCGCAGGGGTGGCCGGCATAGTCCACGCTCAATACGACCTTCGTGCGCGGCGTGATCGCCCGCTCGACGCGCTGGGGGTCGATGCACAGCGTGTCCGGCTCGACGTCGGCGAGCACCGGCTTCGCGCGCACGTGCTCGATGACGTTGACCGAGGCGGCGAACGTGTACGGCGTGGTGATGACCTCGTCGCCGGGGCCGACCCCGAGCGCCTCGAGCGCCAGGTGCAGCGCGCCGGTGGCGCTGTTCACCGCGAGCGCGTGGCGCGCACCGGCCAGCTCGGCGACGCGCTTCGCCAGCTCGAACGTGCGCGGGCCGGTCGTGATCCAGCCGGAATCGAGTGCTTCCATGACCAGCTCGCGCTCGCGCGGGCCGATGTCCGGGACCGAGATGGGCAGGAACTCGCGCCGCACGGGTGCGGCGCCCTGCGAGGCGAGCTTCGCCGCGGAGGGCGAGCCGGTCGTGGGCAGGGGATCGTTCATCCTCCGAGTCTAGCCGTCGCCTGCGCCGTCGCGCCACCGGTATCGGCCGTGAGCGGCCGTCGGCCATGAACCCGACGCGGCAGAAGCTCACGCGCGACTCGCTCGGCCTCGCCATCACCCAGTACGTGGTGCGGGCGATGAGCATGGGCCGAAGTTTCGTCGCCGCGAAGCTCCTGGACCCCGGTTCCTTCGGCGCCTGGAACGCCCTGCAGTTGATGATGGAATACGGCGCGCTGGCCCCGCTCGGCACGCAGCAGGGCCTGGACCAGCTCGTGCCGGTACGCTTGGTGGAGGGCGACGAGGAACGCACGCGGCGGCTCAAGCGCGCGGCGCTCTTCAACGTCCTCTCGCTCACGATGCTGTTCGCGGCGCTGGCGCTGGCGTGGGCCTCGGTGGGCAGCAACCGCATGCGCGCCAACTGGCACCTGAGCGGGCTCGGGCTCGCATTCGCCTGCGTCATGCTCGGCAACTTCTCGAACCTGGGCACGAGCATCCTGCGCTCGTACGGCGACATCGGCACGCTCACGCGCTGGTTCGTGATCCAGGGCCTGATCGGCTCCGGGCTGGGCCTGGGCCTCATGGTGTGGTTCGGCCGCTGGGGGCTGTTGTGGGGCTGGCTCGCCGGCTGCTTCGTGGCGTGGGTGTTCGTGATGCTCCGCGGGCGGAAGGTCATCCCGCTGGCGCCGTCGCCGGCGATCGAGAGCCTCGACCTGCTCCAGGTCGGCATCCCTCTCTACGTGTTCACCGCCAGCAGCCTGGTCATGCGCAACCTCGACCGCATCGTGGTGCTGCGCTTCCTCGGCACGCAGGCGCTCGGCTACTACGGGCTCTCCGTGAACGTGCTCACGCTGCTCATGGCGGTGCCCGACTCCCTGGCGTACGTGAGCTACCCGCAGCTGGTGAAGCGGTTCAGCGAGGCGGGGGATGACCCGGCCGCGATCCGCGAGCGGGTGGACCGGCTCGTTCGCGTCGTCGCGGTCGGGCTGCCGCTCGCCGCCGGGCTGTGCGCGATCTGGGCCCAGGACTCGGTACACGCGCTGCTGCCGCGCTATGACGCCTGCGTCGGGCCGCTGCGCGTGCTCGCGTTCGGTGCCACCGGGCTCTCGCTCTCCGCGTTCGCCTCGATCGTGCTCATGACCGTGGGGCGTCGCATCATCCTCGTGCCCGCGGCGGTGTTCCTCACCGCGCTCTCCGGCGGGCTCCAGTTGCTGTCGCTGCGGTGGAACGGCGGGCTCACCGGCATCGCGGCGGCGGCCACCACCGCCTACCTCCTGAGCGGCGCGGTGCTGCTGTCGCTGGCCGCCGCGGGCGTGGGCTTCGCATTCGCCCGCGGGCTGGCGCTGATCGCGCGCTGCCTGGCACCCACCGGGATCGCCGTGGTGTTGACGTGGGGGGTGGGGCACTACCTGCTCCGCGAGCCGGCCCCGCTCGCGCTCGAGCGCCTGGGGCTCCTGCTCGGCGTCTCGCTGGCGTTCGCGGGCGTCTACGTGGTGCTGGTGCTGCCGTTCGCGCGTGGGATCGGCGTCCGCTCGCTGCTCGGCGGGTCCGGGCTGCCGATCGTGTCCGCTCTCTTCAAGCGTTTCGCGCGCGGGGAAGAGACGCGGTGAGCGTGCGCACACGGTCGAGCCTGGTGCTGGTGCTCGCGTCGCTGGTGCTGGCGTTCGGGCTGGATGCGGGCGCGCTCCGCTGGCTTCCCGTGCCGCTGCGCGTGGTGCTCGGGTTCGTCCTGCTGGTGTGGCTCCCGGGCTTGGGCTGGGCGCGCGCGATCGGCGCGCGGCCCGCGGGCGGTCCGGCGTTCGTGGCCGCCTGGGCCACGGGCTACGGGATCGCCTGGCTCGGCCTGTGGGTGCTCGCCGCCCGCGCGCTGGGCGTGCCGTTCACGCTGCTCGCGCACGCGGGGGCGGCGTGGACCGCGGTGCCCTGGCTCGTCTCGCTCGCCACCGCGCCGCGCGACGTGTCCGCGGGCGCGTCGCACGCCACGACACGGACCGCGGAGCGCACCGCATCGCAACGCGGTCGCGATCCCCTGGCGATCGCCTGCCAGATCGCGATCGCGCTCGCGTTACTGCTGGCGGTCGTGGCCGTGGCGCGCCACGGACCACCCCTCACCTGCCTCACCGATTCGCCCGATCACCTGGGGACGATCCGCCGCATGCTCGTGAGCGGCGATCCGTTCCCGCGCGACGCGTTCTTCCGCGACGCCGGCCCCGCGGGCGTGGATCCGCGCAAGGGCCTCTGGCATCCGTGCGTGGCGCTCGTGTGCGCGCTCGCGCACGCGGACCCGGTGGACGCGTGGCACGCGCTCGCCGCGATCCTCGCCGTGCTCGCGGTGCTCACCGCGTCCGGCTTCGCGTTCCGGCTCGGCGGCTGGTTCGCCGCCGCCGCCGGCGCGTGGGCGATGCTGCTGGGTTACGGCGGCGGCCTCGGCACCCAGTACCTGGGCGAGGCGGTGTTCGCGACCAAGCTCGCGGACCAACTGGCGCTGGCCACGGCGGCCGCGCTCCTGGACGATCTCGAGCTGCGCTCGCCGCGCTCGCGCCTCGCGGTCGCGGGGCTGGCACTGGGAACGATCTTCACCCACGTGTTCGGGTCCATCCAGTTCGCGGTGACGTTCGGGGCGCTCGGCCTCGGCTTCCTCGTCCGCGACCGCACGTGGTCGTCGCCGCTCGCGCGGCTCGCTGTGACCTCGCTCGCGTGCGCGGCCGTCGCGGCCCCGTACCTCGCCTGGCGCACGCACGGCGCCTACGCGCCGGTGAACCCCATCCATACCGAGTCCCAGGGCCTGCTCACGCTCGCGCACGGGGTCCGCATCGTGTCGGTGGGGGCACTCTGGGACTGGCTCGGACCGCTCTGGCTCCTGTTCCCATTGTCGCTCTTGTGGTGGCTGCGCGCGGTGCGCGAGCCGGCGGTGCTGTATCTGCTCACCACCACGCTCGCGGTGGCGACGCTGATGTTCGTACCCCCGGTGGTGGCGCTGCTCGAGCCGCGGCTCGGCTACCTGCTCATGCGCCTGCCGTGGCTGCTCCCCGTCGCGCCCGCGGCGGCGTTCGTGGCCGCGCGCGCGGAGGCGGCGTGGCGCGCGCGACGGCCCCTGGCAGCGCTGGCGCCGGCAGTACTGCTCGCGGTCGCGTTCGTGGGGCCGCTCGCGGACGCCGCGCACGCCTTCACCGGCGGTCCCTCGCACATGGCGCTCGCCGCCACGGACATGCGGCTTTGGAGCGACGCGCTGACGTGGATGGACCGCGGCCTGCCCGAGGGCAGCGTGGTGCTCTCCGATCCGGCCACGAGCTATTCGATCCCGGCGTTCACGCGGCACTGGGTGACGGCGCTCGCGGACCAGCACAGCTCGCCCAACGACCCGCTGGCGCTGACGCGCATCCTCGATGCACGGGATGCACTCGACCCGTACGCGCCCTGGGCGCGCACCGCCGAGGTCGTGGCGCGCTGGGGCGCCACGGCGATCGCCTTGAACGGCCGCTTCCCGGAGCCGCCGCCGCTCGACTACTGGGCGCCCGCGCGCGACTGGTACGCCGCCGCGCGCGCGCGGCTCGATCGCGCGCCCGCCGCGTTCGAGCGCGTCTACGACTCGAACCGGTTCACGGTCTACGTCATCCATCGCGACGCGCTCGCCCGGCTCGACGACGGCGCCAGGCCACGACCGTTCGTGCGTGCGCGGGTGAGCGGCGATCCGGCTCTGGAGATCGGCCCCGGGCTGCCGCGACTCGTATCGTTCCGCTTGGACCCCGCCCGTGCGGCTCGCGGCGACACGCTGCTCGGCCGCATCGAGTGGCGCGCGCCGCGGCCGCTGCCGCCGGGCAGTTACAGCGTGGCGGTGCGGTTCGACCGCGCGCTCCCGGAGGACGTTCCGCGCTCGCCCCAGGCGGTGTCCAAGCTGTGGCGCAAGGCCGTCGAGCGCGTTCGCCACGAGCGCTATCGCTTCCGCGCCGACCACCTGCCCACGGACGGGGACTACGGCGTCGACCGCTGGGGCGCGGACGAGGTCGTGCGCGATCCGTTCCGCGTCGTGGTGCCCGACGACGTCGCGCCCGGCGAATACGCGGTGCGCGTGATCATGGTCCGGCACCCGCACTATCCGAACATCGACCTCCGCGATCTCCTGAGCGACGACGACTTCCTGAACGGGCTCGCGGTCGACCGGCTGCGGATCGCGCCGGGGAAGAGGCGCTGACGATGGCGCGCGCGCCGCGGCTATGCATGTTCGTCGAGTACCTCTATCCCGTGGTGAGCGAGGGTCGCGTGGCGCTGGCGGGCGGGATCGAGGTCCAGCTCTCGCTGCTCGCGCGCGGGCTCACGCGCCACGGCTTCGAGGTCACGGTGGTGACGTGCGACTTCGGCCAGCCGGACGGGCTCGTGATCGGCGGCGTGCGCTTGCTCAAGGCGTACCCGCCCCGGGCCGGTCTCCCGATCGTGCGCTTCTTCTACCCGCGGCTCACGCTCGCGATCGCCGCGCTCCGGCGCGCGGACGCCGACGTCTACCTGGTCCAGGGCGCCGGGCTCTGGGCGGGCATCGTCCGCGACGTCGCCGCCTCGCGTCACCGCCGCTTCGTGTGGATGGTGGGTCACGACCACGACGTCTTGGCCGACCTGCCGGACGTCCACGGGCCGCGCGATCGCTGGTGGGTGCGCCGCGCCATCCGGCACGCGGACGCCATCGTGTCCCAGACCGAGTGGCAGCGCGGCACGCTCGCGCGCGCGTTCGCGCGCACGAGCACGGTGATCGCGAACCCGGTCGAGATCCCGCCGCCCGAGGCTATGGTGGACGCCGGCGGGCCGCCCTCGTTGGCCTGGCTCGCGACCTACAAGCCGGTGAAACGGCCGGAATGGTTCACGCGCTTCGCCGAGCGGCACCCTGAGATCCCGTGCCGCATGGCGGGCGTGATCCCGGTGCCGCCGCTCTCCGACCGCTGCTGGCAGGAGGCACGCGCGGCGGCGGCGCGCTGCCCGAATCTAGAGGTGCTGCCCACCGTGCCCCACGAGCGCGTGGGCGAGTTCCTGCGCGGCGCGACGCTGTTCGCCCACAGCTCGAGCGCGGAGGGACTCCCGAACACGTTCCTCGAGGCGTGGTCGCACGGCCTGCCCACGGTGACGAGCTTCGATCCGGACGGCGTCATCGAGTCGGCGGGCCTCGGAGCCTGCCGCACGGACTACGAGAGCTGGGAGGCCGCACTCGAGCGGCGGATCGCAGACCCGTCGCTGCGGCGAGCCGAGGGTGCGCGGGCGCGGGCGCACGTGCTCGCGCATCACGCGCCGGAGGCGATCTACGGGCGGCTGGCGGAGGTGCTGCGATCCGTGCTGGGGTCGAGGTGAGCGAGCGCCCCGTGACCCGGGTCGCGTTCGTGCAGGCCGCGCTCTCGATCGGCGGCGCGGAGCGGCTGGTCCAGGCGCTGGCGGAGAAGATGAGCCGCGACCGCGTCGAGCCCTCGATCGTGAACCTCTACGCCGCGGGCGCGATCGGCGAGCAGATGCAGGCCGCCGGTTGGCCGATGACGAACCACCTCGCGCGCTCGCGATTCGACCCGTTCGTGGGCCCTCGACTCGCTCGTGCCGTGGCTCATGCAGCGGTCGCGTATGTCATCGACAGCCCCCTGCCCATGTTCTGGATGGGAGGGCAGCGCCGGCGGCACGCGCGGCCGCGGCTCGTGCTCGGCTTCCATTCCACCGGCAGGCTGGGCGACGCGCTGCAGCACTTGCTCGCCCGGAGATCGGCGATCCCGGTGGCCGACCAGCTCGTCGCCCTGACCGACAGCCACCGTCGCTCGCTGTCGGCGGAGCTGCGGGTGCCCGAGGCGCGCTTCCGCGTCGTGGGCTCGGGCGTGGACCTGTCGCGCTTCGACGCCGCGATGCCACGTGCGGCGGCCCGCCGCGCCGCCGGGCTGCCGGAAGCAGGAACGCTCGTGGGCATCGTCGCCGCACTGCGTCCGGAAAAGAACCACGCTCTCTTCCTCGAGGCCGCGGCGCGTGTGGCGGCGAGCGTCCCGGGCGCCCGCTTCGTCATCGCCGGCGACGGCCCTGCCCGGGACGAGGTGGCGCGGCTCGCGCAGGCGTCGGGACTCGGCGGGCGGCTCCTGGTGCTGGGCGCGCGCCAGGACGTGCCCATGCTCTACCGGGCGCTCGACGTCGCGGTGCTGTCGTCGCGCCCGGTCGTGGAGACGCTCCCGGTGACGCTGCTCGAGGCCGCCGCCTGCGGCACCCCGGCGGTGGCGACGGCCGTGGGCTCGGTCACGGACGTGGTCGTGGATGGCGAGACCGGCTACGTGGTGGCGCCGGGCGATGCGGCGGCGCTCGCCGGGCGCATCGAGCAGCTCCTGAACGACACCGCGGCGCGTGAGCGGATGGGCGTGGCGGCGCGCCGGCGGGCGGTCGAGCGCTTCGACGAGCGCGACATGATCCGGCGCT
>Ga0070688_100000453_pt1 | contig 20787 bp, 20 predicted proteins | sample KBSS13HmetaG_FD_64679 | JGI IMG/M metagenome (GOLD analysis project Ga0070688, IMG submission 64679) | Switchgrass rhizosphere microbial communities from Kellogg Biological Station, Michigan, USA - KBS S1-3H metaG | ecosystem: Host-associated > Plants > Roots > Rhizosphere ...
CGGCGAAGTCGACCTCCATCAGCGCCTGCTCGATCGGCTTGCCCATCTCGCGGACGATGATCTCGGCGAGCTCCTGGCGGCGCTCGGAATGCAGCTCCCCGACCTTGCGGACGAGGGCGGCGCGCTCGGCGACGCTGGTCGAGCTCGGAAAGCTCCGGGAAGCCTGGTCGCAGCGGTCGATCGCGGCGCGGAGATCGTCGTCCGAGATCTCCTCGTACTCCTTGACGGTCTCGCCGGTGGCTGGGTTGACAACCGCGTAGGTGCTCATCTTCGGCTCCCCCTGTGGATGATCGTTTTCAAATTCGTTCTACCCCTTCACAGATTGCTCTAGGCCTAGCGCGTCCTCGACCGCCACGTACTCCATCCCCACGCCCTCGGCGACCGCGGGGTGGGTGACCTTGCCGCCGGCGACGTTGACCCCGAGCCGCAGCCCGGGATCGCGCCGGATCGCCTCGGCGACGCCGAGGTCGGCGAGCGCCAGCGCATAGGGCAGGGTCGCGTTGGTGAGGGCATGGGTGGAGGTGATCGGGACCGCGCCGGGCATGTTGGCGACGCAGTAGTGGGTGATCCCGTCGACCTCGAAGGTCGGGTCGCGGTGGGTGGTGGGCCGCGAGGTCTCGAAGCAGCCGCCCTGGTCGATCGCCACGTCGACCAGCACCGCGCCGGGCTTCATCAGCGCCAGCTGCTCGCGCCGGATCACGTACGGCGCCCGCGCCCCGTGGACGAGCACGGCGCCGATCACCAGGTCGGCGTTCGGCAGCATCTCCTCGATCGCCAGCGTCGTCGAGTAGACGGTCGAGCAGCGGCCGCCGAAGTCGACTTCGAGCTCGCGCAAGCGGTCGATCGAGCGGTCGTAGACGAAGACGTCGGCTTCCATCCCGATCGCGATGAAGGCCGCGTTCATGCCGACGACGCCGCCGCCGATCACCATCACGTTGGCGGCGGCCACCCCGGGCACGCCGCCGAGCAGGATGCCCCGGCCGCCCATCGGTTTCTCCAGCATGAAGGCACCGGCCTGGGTCGCGATCTTCCCCGCCACCTCGCTCATCGGCGCCAGCAGCGGCAGGCGACCGTGGGCGTCCTCGACGGTCTCGTAGGCGATCGCGGTCACCCCGGCGCCGCAGAGCCCGCGCGTCTGCTCGGGGTCGGGCGCCAGGTGCAGGTAGGTGAAGAGGAGCTGACCGGGGCGCAGCATCTCGATCTCGCTCGGCTGCAGCTCCTTGACGTGGAGGATCATCTCCGCCGCCTCGAAGACGGCGTCGGCGTCGGGAACGATCGACGCCCCCTGCGCTGCGTAGGCCTCGTCGGCGATCGCACTGCCCTCGCCGGCCCCGGCCTGGACCAGGACTTCGTGGCCGTGCTCGGAGAGTTCGCGCACCCCCGCCGGGGTGACCGCGACGCGGTACTCGTCGGACTTGATCTCCGTCGGGACTCCGATCTTCATGCGACAAGCTCCCGCGCTCGCAGGGCCAGCCAGAACTCGATCCGGTCGTGGGCGCGGGAGAGGTCCCGCCCCGTCAGCTCTTCCACCTTGCGCATCCGGTAGCGCAGCGTGTGGCGATGGCAGTAGACCTGGCGGGCCGCCCGCTCCCACTGACCGTTCTGCTCGATGAAGGCCTCCAGCGAGCGCAGCAGCTCGCCGCCGTACTCCTCGTCGCCGCGCTCGATCGGCCCGAGGACGCTGTCGCAGTAGAGGTCGAGGGCGTCGTCGTCCTGGATCGAGAGCAGCAGGGTGAAGGCGCCGAGGTCGCGCCAGGAGGCGACCTCCGGGGCCGAGCCGTTGTCGAAGGCGGTCGCCTCCAGCGCGCAGCGCGCCTCGTGGAAGGAGTGGCGCAGGCGCTCCGGCGGCGCCGGGCGGCTGGCGGCGGCGCGGACGCCGCCGCGGTCCCGGGCCAGCTCTCCGCGCACCGCGGTGGCGACGTCGATCGGGTCGCGGTCGGCGCAGTCGACGACGGCGCAGAGGAGCTCGCGGCCACCGGTGCTGTGCGGGGCGACGACGCCGGCGCAGGCGTCGGCGGCAAGGGAGGCTTCGACGGTCGCGGCAGCTCCCCCAGGGTCGTCGACGGCGAAGACGAGCACCGCGGCCTCCTCGCCGATCCCGAAGGGCTCGAGCCGGCGCCGCAGCTCGGTCGGGTCCATGCGCCCGCCGAGCGCCGCCGCGACGACATCGCCGGCCAGCCGCCGCTCGGTCTCGCGGGCGACCCGGCGGCGCATCAGCTCCAGCGCCACCACCGCCACCGCCTGCTGCAGGATCAGCCGCTCGAAGTCGCCGAGCCCGCCGGAGTCGCGGACGATCACCACCCAGGCCTGCGGTGGCCCGCCGCCGGGGGAGATGACGGGGTGGGCCAGAGCCCTCCCGGCGACGGTGGGGTGGCTGGGGACGAACGGGTGGCCGTCGCCGGCGTGGCCGAGCGCTTCCTTGCGGATCGCGGCGATCGCCTCGGCCGAAAGCTGGCGGCGGAAGCCCTTGCCGGCGAGGCGCTCCCCGCGCCCGTCGAGCACGGCGACGGTGCCGCCGACGGCGGAGGCGACGGTGGCGGCGATTTCCTCCAGCCCCCGCTCCTCCAGGACCAGCCGCTCCAGGCGCCGCTGCACGGCGATCCCCCGCTGCAGGACCTCGTACTGCTCGTTGACCAGGCGCGCGAAGGCCTTCTCGGTGATCGCGATGAACGGGACCGAGTAGGGCACCTCGAAGAGCGGGAAGTCCCGCTTCTCAGCCTCGTCGACGAGCGCCTTCGGCAGCGATTTGTGGTTGAACCCGGTGCCGAAGCCGAGCCCGGCGAGGTTGCGGTCGGCGAGGATGCGGATGAAGGCGCGCTGCTTGGCAGCACCCTCGAGCGGGATCCCCGTGGTCAGCATCAGCTCGCCGCCGGAGAGCCACGGCGTCGGATCCTCGAGCTCGGAGATGTGGACCCAGCGCACCGGCGCCGCGGCCGCGTCCGCGCCGGCCGCCAGCTCGAGGTCGAGCTCGTCGAGCAGGCTCTGGACGGTGAGCACCGCCGCCCCCTTAGAGCGACGACCGCCGTCGGGGTTCCGCGGACGAGCCCTTGCGCGAGCCGCCGACCACCCGATCCCACGCCTCGCCGAGAACCGAGTGCAGCACGTCGTGGATCTCTTCGAACTGCTCGGTGTCGGCGATCAGCGGCGGCGAGAGCTGGACGACCGGGTCGCCGCGGTCGTCGGCGCGGCAGATCAGCCCGCGCTTGTAGAGCTCGCCGGAGAGGAAGCCGCGCAGCAGGCGCTCGGACTCCTCATCGTTGAAGCTCTCTTTCGTCTCCTTGTCTTTGACCAGCTCGACCGCGTGGAAGTAGCCGGCACCGCGCACGTCGCCGACGATCGGCAGCTCGTGCAGGCTCTCCAGCATCTGGCGGAACTCGGCCTCCTTGCGGAGGACGTGGCCGCAGAGGTCCTCGCGCTCGAAGACGTCGAGGTTGGCCATCGCGACCGCGGCGGCGACCGGGTGGCCGGCGAAGGTGAAGCCGTGGGCGAAGGAGGCGCTGCCCTCCATGAACGGCTCGGCGACCTTGTCGGAGGCGATCACCCCGCCCATCGGCGCATACGCAGAGGTCAGCGCCTTGGCGACGGTGATCATGTCCGGCTGGTAGCCGAAGCGTTCGCAGCCGAAGTAATGGCCGAGGCGGCCCCAGGCGCAGATCACCTCGTCGGAGATCATCAGCACGTCGTACTGATCGCAGATCTCACGCACCCGCTGGAAGTAGCCGTCGGGCGGGACGAAGCAGCCGCCGGCGTTTTGGACCGGCTCGAGGATTACCGCGGCGACGGTCTCCGGCCCCTCGAAGACGATCCGCTCCTCGATCGCGTCGGCCGCCCAGAGCGGGTCGCGGTCCTCGCGCCAGCGGTAGATGTTCGTGTTGGGGACGTGGCAGCCGCCCGGCGTCAGCGGCTCGAACTGGCTGCGCAGGTCGGTGATCCCGGTCGCCGAGAGCGCCCCCAGGGAGGTGCCGTGGTAGGCGACCTCGCGGGCGATCACCTTGTGCTTCTGGCCTTTGCCGTGGATGCGGTGGTAGTTGCGGGCCAGCTTCAGCGCCGACTCGACCGCCTCCGAGCCGCCGGAAGTGAAGAAGACGCGGTTGAGGTCTCCCGGCGCCAGCGAGGCGATCCGCGTCGCCAGTTCGATCGCCCTTGGGTGGGCGTAGGACCAGAGGATGTAGAAGTCGAGCTCTTCGACCTGGCGCGCGGCCGCCTCGCCGTACTCGGTGCGGCCGTGGCCGGCGTTGACGCAGAAGAGGCCGGAAAGGCCGTCGAGGTAGCGGTTGCCGTGGTCGTCGTAGACGTAGCAGCCCTCGGCTCGGGTGATGATCGGGATCTCGTGGTCGGGCCCGTAGCCCCCCATGCGCGAGAAGTGCATCCAGAGGTGGCGCTGAGCCATCTGCTGGAGATCGGTACCTGCTGGGGCCTGTGACGCAGTGGCCATTGCGCCCTCCTCTCCGGATTACGACGTTATGGACAAAGCTAGAGGCCCGAGACAACAATCGCAAGTGGTCTTTGGGTCAAGGACTGGAGAACCGCTTATACGTGCTGTACAAGTGACTCCTGTGCTTTTAGGACATTCGCCACTTGCGCCGCGCTCCACCGGGGCTTACCGTCGCAGATAGACAGCCGCACATTCGGGTAGTGGCTGGTCACCTACAGGAGGCCCGTACAGGACCGATGGACGCCCACGGAGAGACCCCCAGCGTCGAGCTACGAAGCGTGACCAAACGCTTCGACGACTTCGTGGCTGTCGACGACCTCAGCCTCGAGCTGGCGCGGGGGGAGTTCTTCACCCTGCTGGGGCCGAGCGGTTGCGGCAAGACGACGACGCTGCGGATGATCGCCGGCTTCGAGCGGCCGACCGAGGGGGAGGTCCGGATCGAGGGGGAGGACGTCGCCCACCTGCCGCCGCACAAGCGCCCGACGAACACGGTCTTCCAGAGCTACGCGCTCTTCCCCCACCTCAGCGTCGAGGCCAATGTCGCCTTCGGGCTGAAGCGCAAGAAGGTCAGCAAGGACGAGATCGCCGAGCGGGTCCGGGCCGAGCTCGAGCGGGTCGGCCTCGCGGCCGAGGCCAACCGCCGCCCCTCGCAGCTCTCCGGCGGGATGCAGCAGCGGGTGGCGCTGGCGCGGGCGCTGGTCAACCTGCCGAAGGTCCTCCTTCTCGACGAGCCGCTCGGGGCGCTGGACCTGAAGCTGCGCAAGGAACTGCAGGTCGAGCTGAAGCGGATCCAGCGCGACGTCGGCATCACCTTCGTCTATGTCACCCACGACCAGGAGGAGGCGCTGACGATGAGCGACCGGATCGCGGTGATGAACCGCGGCCAGGTCGAGCAGGTGGCGGTTCCGGAGCAGGTCTACAACCGCCCGGCGACGACCTTCGTCGCCGGCTTTATCGGCGTCTCCAACCTGATGCCGGCGACGGTGACCGGGAGCCAGGAGGTGAAGCTGGACGAGGGGACGACGATCTCGACCTCGACCGACGGTTTCTCCCAGGGCGACCGCTGCCACGCGGTGGTGCGGCCGGAGAAGCTGCGGGTGGAGACGGACGGCGACGGGAACGGCAGCGCCGACCTACCCCGCGTCGAGGGCACCGTCACCAGCTCCCTCTACCTCGGCACCGCCACCCAGATCGCGGTCGACCTCGGCGAGAACGTGCGGATGACCGTCCTCGTCCCCAACGCCGACGAGGCCGAGCGCCAGCGCCTGCCGGGAGGCGGCGCTCGCGTCGCGCTGAGCTGGGAGCCCGAGCACATGCACCTTGTCCGCGAGTCGCCGAACGGCGAGCCCGCGGGAAGTACCGACGGCACCGCTGCCGCCGACCAGTCGCAACAACTGGAAACGAGCCAGGGAGGTTGAAGCGCAGATGTTGAACAGCAAGAAGGACCAACGCAGGAGCCCGGCAGTCCTCGCCGTCCTTATTGCGATCGTGGCGCTGGCCCTCGGGGTCGCGGCCTGCGGCGGCGGCAGCAGCATCAACGGCGGCGACACCGAATCCGAGGAAGTGAAGCTCGAAGGCAAGCCGAGCGGTGATTTGACGATCTCCAACTGGCCGCTCTACATCGACGAAGAAACCGTCCCGGACTTCGAAAACGAAATCGGCGTCAACGTCGCGTACAAGGAAGACGTCAACGCCAACGAAGAGTTCTTCGCGAAGATGGACCCGCTGCTCAAACAGGGGGAATCGGGCGGCCGCAGCCTCTTCGTCGTCACCGACTGGATGGCGGCGAAAATGCACGAACTCGGCTACCTGCAGAACTTCGACAAGTCGGCGCTGCCTAACTTCGAAAAGAACCTCGTCGCCAATCTGCAGGAACCGGAGTACGACCCGAACCGCGAATTCAGCGCCCCGTGGCAGAGCGGGATGACCGGGATCATCGTCCGCAAGGATCTGGCGCCGGACGTGAAGTCGATCTGCGACCTCTTCGACCCCAAGTACAAGGGCAAGGTCGAGATGCTGAACGAACTCCGCGACACGGTGCCGCTGGTGATGAAGTGCCTCGGGATCGACCCCACCAACGCCGGCGAAGAGGATTGGCTGAAGGCGATCGACAAAATCGAATCCGCCGCCAACTCCGGGCAGATCCGCCGCTTCACCGGCAACGACTACGGCGCCGACCTGACCAGCGGCAACGCGGTCGCGGTGATCGGTTGGTCCGGCGACGCGGTCCAGCTGCAGGCCGACAACCCGAACATCGAATGGCGGATGCCGACCGAGGGCTGCATCCTCTGGTCGGACAACATGGTGATCCCGGTCGGGGCGCCGAACCCGACGGCGGCCGAGGCGTTCATGAACTATGTCTACGACCCCGAGAACCAGGCGCAGATCGAGGCTGAAGTCAACTACGTGAGCCCGGTGGAAGGCGCAAAACAAGTTCTGCTCAAGGAAGAACCGGAAATCGCGAAGAACCAACTGATCTTCCCGAGCAAGTCGTTCACGAAGAACTGCACGATCCAGCCGTCGCCCACCGGTGAAGAAGAACAGAACCTGAACCGCGCCTTCAACGCGGTGCTCAACGGCTGAGCCGATGAGACGCCGGGTCGCTCCCTACCTTCTGCTCGGGCCGGGAGCGGCCTGGCTGCTTCTGTTCTTCGTCGTCCCGCTCTACTACCTGGCGGAACTCTCGCTCAACTCCGGCGTCTTCGGCTCCTACGAATTCAGCTGGCACTGGGAGAACTACTCCGACGCGCTGCAGCTCTACGACACCCAGTTCGTCCGCTCGTTCGTCTACGCCGGCCTGGCGACGCTGTTCGCACTCCTGCTCGCCTACCCGCTTGCCTACACGATCGCCTTCAAGGCAGGCCGGTGGCGCAACGTCTTCCTCTTCGCGGTCGTCGCCCCGTTCTTCACCACCTACCTGATCCGGACCCTGGCCTGGGAGACGATCCTTTCCGACCAGAGCCCGGTGGTGAGCGTTCTCGACTTCCTCGGCCTGGCGCCGGAAGGACACGTGCTGGCGACCGGCGGGGCCGTGATCGCCGGCCTCACCTACAACTTCCTCCCCTTCATGGTGCTGCCGATCTACGCCAGCCTCGAGCGGATCGACGAGCGGCTGATCGAGGCGGGGAAGGACCTCTACGCCTCCGCGGCGCAGACCTTCTGGCGGGTGACGCTGCCGCTCTCGGCGCCCGGGGTGGTGGCGGGGACGCTGCTGACCTTCATCCCGGCCTCGGGCGACTACGTCAACGCCCAGTTCCTCGGCAGCGCCAGCAACCAGATGATCGGCAACGTGATCCAGTCGCTCTACCTCAAACAGTCCGACTATCCCGCCGCCGCGGCGCTCTCCTTCGTCCTGATGGCGGCGATCCTCGTCCTCGTCCTCGTCTACATCCGCTTCGCCGGCTCCGAGGCGCTGATGGGTGAGGAGGCGGTCTGATGAACGGGCAGGGCGGAGGAGCCTGGCGCTGGCTGCGCGAGCACGCCGTGCAGATCGTCGCCGTGCTGGTCGTCCTCTACATGCTGATCCCGATCGCCGTCATCTTCGGCTTCTCCTTCAACGATCCCGCCGGCCGCTACAACTTCACCTGGGTCGGCTTCACCCTCGAGCACTGGCGCAACGCCTTCGGGATTCCGGAGCTGAACGAAGCGCTGGTCACGAGCCTGAAACTGGCGGTGCTGGCGACCCTGATCTCGACCGTGATCGGAACCCTGATGGCGATGGCGCTTGTCCGCTACGAGTTCTTCGGCCGCCGCGCCGCCAACTTCCTGATCGTGATCCCGATGGCGACGCCCGAGGTGGTGATGGGCTCGGCCCTGCTCTCCTTCTTCCTCCTGATCGGCAGCTTCAGCCTCGGCTTCCAGACGCTGCTGATCGCCCACGTCATGTTCTGCATCAGCTTCGTCGTCGTCGTCGTCCGCTCCAGGCTGATCGGGTTCGACCGCAACCTCGAGGAGGCGGCGAAGGACCTGGGAGCGAACTCCTTCGAGACCTTCCGTCTCGTCACCCTGCCGCTGATCATGCCCGGCATCTTCGGTGCCGCAATGCTCGCCTTCGCCCTCTCGATCGACGACTTCGTGATCTCCAACTTCAACTCGGGCACGACCGTCACCTTCCCGCTCTACATCTTCGGCGCCGCCCAGCGAGGAATCCCGGTCGAGGTCAACGTGATCGCGATGATCCTCTTCTTCTTCACCTGCGCGACGATGGGCCTCGCAACGTGGCAGCAGCGCCGCGCCGAAAAGATGACCAGCGTGCGGCCCGATCAGGAGGGCGGCGTCGGCGCCGGGGTTCCGGCCGGGGCCCCGGCGGCGACCTAACGGCCGATATGGAAGCCGATCAGCTCCGGGATCTTCGCCACGGTTGAGGCGACCCGGCCGGGCTGACGGCCCTGCATCTCCGCCTCCTCCTTCTTGAGGATGCCGAGGCGGATCGCCTCGCCGCCGATCCAGTGGAAGGGCTCGGGGGGGACGCGGGGCGTCTTGGCGTCGACGAAGGCGAGGTGGGCGTGCTCGTCGTCGCGGCTGAGGGCGAGAGAGGCAAGGGTGCGGCCGACCATGTTCGAGGGGCCGACGCCGTTGCCGGTGTAGCCGGCGGCGACGAAGGCGTTGCCATGGGGAAGTGCGCTGACGGTGGGAAGGTGGGTCGGGGAAGCGTCGATCGGGCCGCCCCAGGCGTGGGTGATGCGGCGGCCGCGGAGGGCGGGGAAGTAGTCGTAGAGGTGCTCGGTTGCGGCGGCGACAACTTCGGGGTCGACCTCGGCCCGGCCCTTGGTGCGGGCACCCATCGCGATCCGGCCGCCGCCCCAGCCGAAGACGATGCGGCCGTCGCGGGTGGTGCGGAAGTAGTGGAGCAGGGCGCGGGAATCGGTAATGCAATCGCCGTCGGTCCAGCCGATCTGCTCGAGCACGTCACGTACCGGCTCGGTGAGGACGATGTGGGAGGAGGCGACGGTGAGGCGGCCGCGCAGGGGGCCGCGACGCCCCTTCGCGGCGCTGCCGATCGCGAGGACGCCGCGGTCGGCGCGGACCGAGCCGCCGCCGGTCTGCGCTTCGACGCCGTCGCGGCTCTCCCGGAAGGAGGAGACGGGCGAGGCCTCGTAGACCTCCACCCCGGCCGTCAGCAACTGCTCGCGCAGCCCCAGCGCCAGCCGCGCCGGCTGCACCGTCGCCGAGGTCGGGGAGACGGCACCGCCACGGAAGGCGGGTGACTGGCAGCGCTCGGCGACCGCCGCCGCGCTCAGCGGCTGCAGCATCTCCGGCACCCCGAGCTCGCGGCAGGCCTGCAGCGCCCGGCCCCAGGCGCCATCGTGCGCCGGTGCCGTCGAGACCTGGACGTAGCCGGCGGGACGGAACCAGGCATCTACGTCGTGCTCCTCGCAGAAGGCGCCGATCCGCGCCACCGCCTGCTCCGCCGCCTGCGCCACCTGCAGCGCCGGCACGTCTCCCCAGCGGGCGCGCATCGAGGCGAGCGAGAACCACATCGCGTTGCAGAAGCCGCCGTTGCGGCCACTCGGACCGCGCCCGCAGAGCGGCTCGGCCTCGAGCAGGACGATCCGCGCCTCGGGCTGCAGCTGCTTCGCGTACCAGGCGCACCACATCCCGGTGTAGCCGCCGCCGACGAGGAGGACGTCCGCCTCGATCGCTCCGCTCAGCGGCGGCTGCGGGGCGGCCTTGCCGGCCTCCTCGATCCAGTAGCCCAGGCGGGTGTGCTGCATCGCTGGATTCTCCATCAAGCGGATCGTCGGCTCTGTCTAAAGATCGGCCGCCGGTTTGTCCAGACCTCTCGAGCCCGATCCGTAGACTCGGATCGATGCCAGGAGAGGATCAGGCCTCCACTCCTTACGTCGACGCGATGCTCGCCTACGCGAAACGCGACCCGGGCCGCTTCCAGGTGCCTGGGCACAAGGGCGGCATCGGCGCCGACCCGGCCGAGCTGGCGCTGGTCGGTGAGGTGGGGCTGCAGAACGACATCCCGTCCGTCACCGAGGGGGTCGACGTCGGGCCCGAGCCGACGCCCTTCCAGCAGGCCCAGCAGCTCGCCGCCGAGGCCTGGGGCGCCGGCCGCACCTGGTTCCTCGGCAACGGCGCCTCGCAGGGCAACCACGCCGCCTGCATGGCGCTCGCCCACGGCGGCAACCGGGTCGTCGTCCAACGCAACGTCCACTCCTCGGTGATCGACGGCCTCGTCCTCAGCGGTATGCGCCCGACCTTCGTCGCCCCGGAGCTCGACCCCGAGCTGGGGATCGCCCACGGCCTCACTCCGGATTCGCTGGCGGCGGCGCTCGACGAGACGCCCGAGGCGGTGGCGGCGATGGTCGTCTCCCCCACCTACTTCGGCGCCTGCGCCGACATCGCCGGAATGGTCGAGGTGGCGCACTCGCGCGGGGTGCCGCTGGTCGTCGACGAGGCCTGGGGGGCGCACCTCCACTTCCATCCCAAGCTGCCGACCGACGCGCTCGCCTGCGGCGCCGACCTCGTCACCTCCTCGACCCACAAGATCATCGGCAGCCTCACCCAGTCGGCGATGCTGCACCTTGGCCGCGGCGGGCGGATCGACGGCGCCGTCGTCGATCGCTGCGTCAGCCTCGTCGAGACCACCAGCCCCAGCGGCCTCCTCGCCGGCTCGCTCGACGCCGCCCGCCGCCACATGTACGTGCACGGCGAGGAGATGCTGAGCGAGGCGCTGGCGGGGCTGGCGAAGACGCGGGAGAAGATCCGCGAGATCCCGGGATTGGACGTGCTCGACGAGCGGATGGTCGGACGGCCCGGCGTCACCGGCTGGGACCCGCTGCGGCTCGGGATCGACGTCCGCGGCACCGGCTCCAGCGCCCAGCGGCTCTGGAAGACCGCCTTCCACGTCAGCGAGATCGACCTCGAGCTCTACTCGGGCAACGTGGTCGTCGCCATCTTCGGCGTCGGCGAGCGGGCCGAGGAGAGCGGCAAGCGGCTGGTCGCGGGGCTGCGGACGGCGGTCGCCGAGCTGGAGGAGACGCCGGGGGCGCCGGACGAGAAGCTGGCGCCGGCGCCGCCCTGGGGGGAGCTGGTGCTTACTCCTCGCGAAGCGTTTTTGGGGCCGCAGGAGGTGGTTCCGTTCGATGCTGCTGCCGGGCGGGTTGCCGCTGAGGGGTTGGCGGCCTATCCGCCTGGGATTCCTAATGTGCTTCCTGGGGAGCGGCTTACTCCGGAGACTCTTGACTTCATCCGGGAAAGTCTTGATCACGGTGGGTATGTCCGTGGGGGTTCCGATCGGGAGTTGAAGACTCTTCGGGTGGCGCTGTAGAGGAGAGAGGGTGGGGGGTCGGCGGACAACAGCGGGGAGGGTCCGGCGACCCCCACCCTCTCTCCTCTAGGCTCGTTGCGTGTCTAGCTTCGACCGCATCGCCGACTTGCCGCTTCGGATTGAGGGGTGTGAGTTCGAGGGGCTTAGCCTCGACGCGGGGGCGTTTGAACGGCTGACGACGATCGTTCGGCTGCGGGGTGGTGGTCATGAGGGGGTCGGTGAGGACGTTGTCTATGACGCGATCGACCACATCGGGCAGCAGGATCATGGGCCGCCTGGGGGGCTGGAAGGGGAGTTCACCTTCGCCGAGTTCTCCGAGCGGCTCGACGGGATCGACCTCTTCCCTGCCGGCCCGCCGGAGCGCGGCGAGGTCTCGGTGGACTACCGGCGCTGGGCTTTCGAGTCGGCGGCGCTTGATCTGGCGTTGCGGCAGGCGGGGATTAACTTGTCGGAGGCGCTGGGGCGGGAGCCTCGGCCGGTGAACTTCGTCAACTCGATGCGACTCGCGGGTTGGGAAGAGGGGGCGCGGTCTTCGATCGAGCCGCTGCGGGAACGGCTCGCCGTCTACCCGACCCTGCGCTTCAAGCTGGACCCGGCGAACGACTGGGACGACGAGCTGATCGCGGCGCTGGCGGAGACCGGGGCGGTCGACTCGCTCGACCTCAAGGGCTTCTACAAAGGCACGCCGGTCGACGTCGAGACCGATCCGGAGCTCTACGCGAAGCTGATCGAGACCTTCCCCGACGCCTGGCTCGAGGACCCCGACGTGACCGAGGAGACGAAGCCGCTGCTCGACCCGGTATCCGAGCGGGTCACCTGGGACGCCCCGATCCACTCGATTGCCGACATCGAGGCGATGCCCTGGTCGCCGCCGAAGACCGTCAACGTCAAGCCCTCGCGCTTCGGTCCGATCCGCAACCTCTTCGCCGCCTATGACTATTGCGAGGAGCGCGGCATCGGGGCCTACGGCGGCGGCCAGACCGAGCTCGGCCAGGGACGAGGCCAGATCCAGTACCTCGCTTCGATCTTCCACCCCGACACCCCCAACGACGTTGCGCCGGGCGGCTACAACGACCCCCAGCAGGCGACGAAGCCGGGCCTGCCGAGCAGCCCGCTGGAGCCGGCGGTCGAGGAGATCGGCTTCCGCTGGAGGCTTTAGGCGCGGATCAACCCAAGACGGTGTTGGCGATCGAACTCGCGATCAAGAGCACCAGCAACGTCACGCACGCGTAATAAAGCCGATCAACTCGATCTTCGAGCCGAGCGAAACGGCCATCGGCTTCGTTGAAACGGCTATCAACCATGTCGAAGCGATGATCAACCGCGTCGAATCGCTTGTCGACGGCGTCGAAGCGCTTGTCGACGGCGTCGAAGCGCAAGTTGATCGACGCGATCAGCTCTTTCATCTCCTGGCGGGTGACCATTTCGCTGCGGATCGCTTTGAAGGACTCCCGCATCTCTGTGAACCCGTCGTCCATGCGCCGGCTCAGTTCATCGAGCCGGTCGTCATTCCAGTTGTCCATCGGCCGCTCCATCTTCAGTGCCTCCATGATGACAGGAATGTAGACGAAACGTTGCTACAGCTTGTGCGCAAAAGTAAATCTTCGCGAGCGGGAATGGGGAGGCATCGTGACTTCAGCCGAGCCAGCCGGCGCGCTTGCGCATCGTCTTGATGCGGCGGAACTCGGCGATGTCCTCGCGCAGCGCGGCAGGGGCCGGGGCGGGGAGGAAGCGGGCGGGCAAGGGGGCCTCGGCGACGTCGCCTTCGCGCTTGCTGACCCGGTAGGCGCGGGCGCCGCGGCGCGCGGTCACTGCCGAGGGACTGCCTTCGCCCTCCCAGAGGAGGCCGGCGTAGTCATCGAGGCCGTAGCCGCTCGGCATCCCGTCGCCGACCGCGTCGAGGTAGGCAGCGCGGCGCTCCGGTTCGTTGTTGTAGTGGACGCAGAGGCTGCCGCCGAGGAGGCCGAGGCCGGCTGCCGCCAAGGGTCTGCCGGAGGACTTGGTGATCCCGGCCTCGAACCAGCACATCGCGCCGGCGCTCTGGCCGGCGAGCACGACCCCCTGCCGCCAGGCGAGGCTGAGGATCGAGGCGATGTCGTGCGCCTCCCAGACCGCGAGCAGGTTGACCATGCTGCCGCCGCCGACGTAGATCAGGTCCTGGGCGAGGAGGTGGTCGCGCAGCTCCATCGGCCGCCGTCCGAGCCGGAACAGCGAGAGGTCGGAGGGCTCGCAGGAGCGCTCGCCGAAGGCGGAGTAGAAGCCGGCGATCTGGTCGGAGGTGTCGCCGCTGGCGGTCGGGAGGATGCAGATCCGCGGCCGCTCGCCGCCGCGTTCGCCGGCCAGCCGCAGCAGCAGCTCGCAGACCGCCCGGTCGGGGGGCCGGAAGCTGAACTCGTGACCGCCGAGGGCGAGGATCCGCCGCACCGGCGTCGCCGTCCTCGTCCGCACCCCGTCGACGGCCATCAGGCGGCGGGAGCGGTCGAGAGCGCCTCCGGCAGCGGCGCCGCGGGGACTGCATCGCGGTCGCCGAGATAGGTGGTCGCGATCCGCATCTCCACCACTCGCGAGCCGGTGACGTCGAGTCGGTAGCCGCGCGCCTGCGGCCGCGAGGCGACTACCCGGCTCAGTTCCTCGCCGACGAAGTGCAGGGCGGCGCCGTCCTCGGCCGCGTAGCCGCCGCGCATCCCTTCGCGCAGGAAGCGGTGGTAGGCCTCGCCCCGCTTCGCCCCGCGCTCGTAGTGGACGCAGTTGCTGAACGGCAGCAGCCCCAGCCCACGCAGCCGCTTCGGCGCGCCGTGAAAGCCACTCACCGCTTCCTCGAACCAGCAGAGCGATCCGGCCGAGAGGCCGCAGAGGACGACGCCTGCTTCCCAGGCCTCGCGCAGGATCGAGTCGATCCCGTGCGCCCGCCAGACCCCGAGCAGGCTGACGACGCTGCCACCGCCAACGTAAATCAGATCTTGCGAGAGGAGATGGCGGCGGAGGTCGCTCGGCCCCTGCTCGCGGCGGAAGAGCGAGATGTGGCTCGGCTCGCAGCGGTGGGCGGAGAAGGCGCGGTAGAAACGGACGATGTAATGGTCGGCGTCGCCGCTGGCCGAGGGCAGGAAGCAGACCCGCGGCCGCTCCGCCCTGGTCAGCCCGAGCACGTAGTCGTCGAGCAGCGGGTTCCCCGACTCCATCGAGAAACCGCCTCCACCGAAGGCGACGATCTGACGCGTTGCCATCTCCATGAAGAGATGTTCGCCGCGAGCGCCGCCGCGGTCGTTGTACAGCGGTCCGAAGTTCAGCCGGTGGCGCTCGCCCCCGCGTACAGCAGGCGCAGCTTGTTGCGGGCGCGGTGCAGCCGCACCTTCACGGTCCCCTCCGGGATGCCGAGCCGGGTGGCGATCGTCGCCTGGGTCAGGTCCTCCTGGTATTTCATCTCCAGCAGACGCCGGTCGCGTTCGTTCAGGCCCGCCAGCGCCGCGTGTAAGTCGGCGAGCTCGACCGCCGCCAGGACCTGCTCGTCCTCCGCCCCCTCCCTCAGCTCGATCTTCTCTGTCAGATCGGGACGGACCCGGGCGTGCTGGCGGAAGGCCTCGTTGCGGACGATCGCCGCCAGCCACTGGTTGCGGCTGCCGGAATCGCGCAGGGTCGAGCGGCGACGCCAGGCCCGGAGCAAGGCATCCTGAGCTATGTCTTCGGCGTCGCCCGGATTGCTCGCGTAGCGATACGCCATTCGAAGACAGACCCTCTGAACCTCTCCCCATTCCCAAGCGTCGTCGTTCCCGCGACGATGCTCCCTTGGAGTACTGATTGAACGAACCTACATAAGCAGTGCAGCAGAATGCCACCCCTGTTTTGGGGACTCCGAGGCCTAAGCGGCCTCGGAGGAGAAGGCGGGTTCGGGCTCTCCTGACCGGCCAGCCGGGTGGGCGGTGTCGCCGCCCCTGCCCGACAAGCAGCTGCGCCTCTCCAGCGCGATTACGGCGCGACTGCTCTCGTCACTCCAGGGCGAGGCTTGAAGCAGGGCGAGGCTTGAAGCGCGGGGGAACGGGGAAACGATGGGCATGAGACTGGGTGGAATCTGCGAGCTGGTCCTCGAGACCGACGACGTCGAGCGGCTGGCCTCCTTCTATCGCGAGCTCGGCCTCGAGCTGGTCCTCGAAGAAGACGACCGGGTCTGGCTGGCGGTCGGCGAGCGCTGCCGGCTCGGGATCTGGCCCCCCGGCGAGCAGGACCATTCCGACCGTGGCGGCCGCCACGTCCACTTCGCGCTCTCGGTCGACGAAGACCGTCTCGATGCGCTGATCGGGGGCCTGCGCGAGCGCGGCGTCGAGGTCGAGGGGCCGGTCGAGCACGACGGGGGCGACCGCTCCGTCTACTTCTCGGACCCCGCCGGCAACAGGGTCGAGCTCTGGGACTTCTTCCGCGACGGCGACGGCGCCGAGGGCGGAGTGATGGCGTTAGCGGAGGACGGCGATGGCGCGTAACCGAGTCCACATCCACGCCTCCCCGGAGGAGGTCTTCGCGGTCCTCGCCGATCCCCAGCACTACCCCGAATGGGTGGTCGGCGCGGCCGGGATTCGCGACGAGGACACCGAGTTCCCCGCCGTCGGCTCCCGCTTCCACCACAAGGTGGGCTCTTGGCCTGTCGGCCTCAAGGACCACACCGAGGTGACGGAGGTCGAGCCGCCGCGCCGGATCGTGCTGAAGGCGAAGGCGCGACCGCTGGGGACGGCGAGGATCGAGATCGACCTGCGCGAGAGCGCCGGCGGCACCGAGGTGGCGATGGAGGAGGTGCCGGGCGACCGTCTCACCTCGCTCGTCGCCGGCAACCCGGTCGCCGACACGGCGCTGCGGGTTCGCAATGCCGAGGCCCTCTCGCGGCTGAAGCGGCTGGTCGAGGGAACGCCGGAGGGCGACCCGATCCAGGAGCGCTCGCTTGCCGGCCAGCGCGTCCTCGTCACCGGCGGCAGCAGCGGCATCGGGCTCGCCACCGCCGAAGGGCTCGCCCGCGAGGGGGCGCAGGTGGCGCTGCTTGCCCGCAACGAGCTCGGGTTGGCGGCGGCGAAGCGGAAGCTTGGCGAGCACGGCGCCGACACGGTCACCGTCGCCGCCGACGTCACCGACCGCGGAGCGCTCGCCGTCGCGGTCGAAAAGGCCGTCGACGAGATGGGAGGCCTCGACGTCCTCGTCACCTCGGCTGCCAGCCTCTCCTTCGGCCGTTTCACCGAAACCGATCCCGAGGACTTCGAGCGCACCCTCGATACGGTCCTCGGCGGCACCGTCGACACGATCCGCGAGGCCTTGCCCCACCTCGAGCGCTCGCGCGGCGCGATCGTCTGCGTCGGCTCGATCGCGGCGCGGATGCCGTTGCCGGGGATGGCCGCCTACACCACCTCCAAGCACGGCCTGGTCGGCTTCCTCGACACGATCAGGATCGAGCTCGAAGAGAGCGGCTCCTCGGTGACGCTCTCGCTGGTCAACCCTGGCGCCGTCGACACGCCGCTCTGGAGCAACCTCGAAAGCTCGACCGGGCTGCTGCCGCCGGAACCCCCGTTCCCGTCCATCTACTCGCCTGAGTCGGTGGCCGAGGCCGTCCTCGCCGTAATCCGCCACCCCCGCGACGAGCTCACCGCCGGCGGGCTAGCCCGCGCCCAGGTCCTCTTCTACTCCTACTTCGGCGGCCTCGCCAAGCGGGCGATGCAGGCGCTGGCGCGGCTCGAGCACACCGCCGGCGACCGCCCCGCCGGCGAGGGGGCGCTGCGCGACGGCAAAGGCGCGGGAGAGTCCGAGGGCGGTTTCGGCGGCCGTCCCAGCGTCACCGTCAAAGCGCTCGGCGCTTGGGACGGGATGCTGCGGGTAATCGGACGGGGCTGATGCAGGCAGATGCCGTCGTCATCGGCGCCGGCCCCAACGGCCTGATCGCCGCCAACCATCTCGCCGACCGTGGCTGGGAGGTGGTCGTCTGCGAGGAGCAGCCGGAGCCCGGCGGCGCCGTCCGCAGCGGCGAAGTGACCGAGCCCGGCTTCGTCCACGACCTCTACAGCGCCTTCTACCCGCTCACCCTCGCCTCCCGCCACATCGCCCCGCTGGAGCTGGAGCGCTACGGGGTCAACTGGCTCAGCGCCCGCGGCGTCGTCGCCCACCCCCACCCCGACGGGCGTTGCGCGCTGCTCTCGATGGATCTGGAGGAGACCTGCGCCTCGCTCGACGCCTTCGCCCCCGGCGACGGCGAGGCATGGCGGCGTCTCTTCGACCTCTGGCGGCGCGCCGGGCCGCACCTCGTCGGCGCCCTGCTGACGCCGCTGCCGCCCGTCCGCCCGGGACTGGGGATGCTGAGCGCGCTCGGTCCGCGCGGCCTCGCCGAGTTCGCCCGCTTCTCGCTGCTGCCGGCGCGGCGGATGGCCGAGGAGAGCTTCAAAGGCGATGGTGGCGGCTGGCTGATCGCCGGCAACGCCCTCCACGCCGACCTCACTCCGGAGAGCTCGGGCGGCGGCATGTTCGGCTGGGTCCTCTGCGGCCTCGGCCAGCAGCACGGGTACCCGGTGCCCGGGGGCGGCGCTGGTGAAATCACCCGGGCCCTGGTCGAGCGGCTCCGCGATCGAGGCGGCGAGGTGATCTGCGAGACCCCGATCGAGCGAATAGACGTACGGGGCCGGCGCGCCCGAGCCGCCGTCGCCGCCGACGGACAACGGTTCGAGGCACGGCGCGCCATCCTCGCCGACTGCGGCGCGCCGGCCCTGTTCCTGAAGATGCTGCCGCAGGAGCTGGTCTCCGATCGAATCCGCGAGGACCTGCGCAACTACCAGTACGACAACTCCACCTTCAAGGTCAACTGGGCGCTGCGCGAGCCGATCCCCTGGAGCGCCGAGGAGGCCCGCCGCGCCAGCACCGTCCACGTCGCCGAAGGGATGAACGGCCTGACGCAGGCGACGACCCAGCTGGCGGCAAGCGAGATCCCCGACCGGCCCTTCCTCGTCCTCGGCCAGTACTCGATGGTCGACGCCTCCCGCTCACCGGACGGGACCGAGACCGCCTGGGCCTACACCCACGTCCCGCAGCGCCCGCGCGCGGACGCCGCCGGTGAGCTGAGCGGCGACTGGACGCGCGAGGAGGAGGGCGAGCGCTTCGCCGACCGGATGGAGGAGGAGGTCGAGCGGTTGGCGCCCGGCTTCCGCCAACGCATCATCAAGCGCCACGTCCAGACCCCCCTCTACCTCGAGCGCCACAACCGCAACCTGGTCGGCGGCGCGATCAACGGCGGCACCGCCCAGCTCTACCAGCAGGCGATCTTCCGCCCCTTCCCCGGTCTCGGCCGGCCGACGACGCCGGTCCGCGGCCTCTACCTCGCCTCCTCCTCGGCCCACCCGGGCGGCGGGTTGCACGGGGGGCCCGGCGGCAATGCCGCGCGGACCGCGCTGCGCTACGACCGCCTACGCCTGCGGCACTAGCCGGGCGAAGAAGCCGAACCAGTTGCCGGAGGTCTCCTCGAGCCGGAGCCCGGCCTCCGCCCCCATCCGCTCGAGGCTGGCCCGGGTCGTGAAGTGGGGGTCACCGAAGAGCTCACCGACGACGAGCCGTCCGTCCGGTTTCAGTACCCGGCGGATCTCGCGCAGGGCTGCGGCGGCATCGGGGATCTCGCCGAGGACGGCGGTGAGGATCACGGCGTCGACCGAGGCGTCCTCGTAGGGGAGGTCCGTCGCGTCGCCCCGCGTCGGCACCAGGTTCGCCAGCCCGCGCTCGCCCGCCCGGCCGATCACGTGGTCGAGGAACTCCTGCTGGAGGTCGAAGAGCTCCAGCGTCCCCGCCGGCGCCACCCATTCGGCCAGATCGAGGCTGTAGTAGCCGGTGCCGACGCCGATCTCGAGCAGGCGCTCGCCCGGCTGCGGCCGCAGCACCGAGTGCAGCCGCTCACGAGTGATGATCGGATGCGGGGCTTCGACCCAGAAACGCTGACCGTAGGGACAGGCGGAGGGGTTCTTGCGCCACCAGAGCGCCGCCGCCAGGGTCGCCGCAGCAGCTGCTCCGAGCAGGCGCCGCGCTCTCATCGGGACCCCCTCAGCCGCCGAAGCCGACCCGGTGCTCGCCGGACTCGACGCGGAGGAACTGGACCTTGCCGAGGTAGAGGGCGATCGTCCCCTCCTCGGTGTGGAGGTCGTGCCAACCGCCCTGCTCGAGCCGCGAGCGCAGGTCCTTCAGGTCCGCCTCGGTGAGCCGAGTGGAGATCACCTGGCCACCCTCGAAGCCGATCTCGACTCTCTGCGCATCCGCCATCAGTGACCTCCCGCGGGTTCGACGATCTCGGTCAGGACCCCGCCGGTGGAGCGAGGGTGAAGGAAGGCGACGCGACTGTCACGGATGCCGGTCCGCGGCTCGGAGTCGATCAGCTGCACGCCGGCGGCGGCGATCTTCTCCAGGGCGGCATCGATGTCGTCGACCGCGTAGGCGACGTGGTGCAGGCCGGGGCCGTTCTTGGCCATGTACTTGCCGACGGGCGTCTCGGGGCCGAGCGGCGCCAGCAGCTCGACGTGACCGTCGCCGACGTCGAGTAGGACCGCCTCGACACCCTGCGACTCCACCGTCTCGCGGTGGGCGAGCTCCATCCCGAAGCTGTCGCGGTAGAGCTCGATCGCGGCGTCGATGTCCTCGACGGCGACTCCGATGTGGTCGATCCTTCCGAACAAGGCCGCGAAGTCTATGCGCCCTCGGCCTCGAGGATCGCCTCCAGCGCCGCGACTGCGACCTCGAGCTGCTCGGGCGTCGGCTCCTTCGTCGCCCAGTGGCGCTGGATCTCGCGGCCGGGGGTGTGGAAGGCCTCGGCCAGGGGGTCGCCGTGGTGGCGGTCGCTCCAGGCGAACATCTCGACCGCGAGCGAGGCGCCGCCGAGGCCGACGCCGGCGCGGGCGGCCGAGCTCGGCCTCTCGACCAGCCGCTCGAGCAGGACGGTGCCGCCGGCGGAGAGCAGCATCATCGGCACGATCAGGTTGGAGCCGCAGCGGTCGTGCTCTTTCGGCACCGAGGCGACGTCGTCGACGGCGCCGCGCTCGTAGGCGGCGATCGTCTTGTGCTCGGCGCCGTGGTAGGCGGC
>Ga0070688_100000456_pt1 | contig 20733 bp, 20 predicted proteins | sample KBSS13HmetaG_FD_64679 | JGI IMG/M metagenome (GOLD analysis project Ga0070688, IMG submission 64679) | Switchgrass rhizosphere microbial communities from Kellogg Biological Station, Michigan, USA - KBS S1-3H metaG | ecosystem: Host-associated > Plants > Roots > Rhizosphere ...
CCGGGCCGTGCTGCACCGGCGACAGCCGGGTGTCCCGGCTCGCATCGTGCGCGGCGAACAGTGCGCCCGCCTTCGCCCCCCGGCCGATCTGGGCGCGGCCGCCCGGCGCCCGGTTCGGCAAGCCCGGCCCGCGGGTGCCCTCGGTCAGCGCCGTGTCGGCGGCGCGGAACTTCTCCGCGGCGGCCTTCACCCACTCGGGGGAGCCGTGCCGGGCGAACCGGCCACGGCCGTCGCGCGGGTGCTGCCACTCGCGGAAAATCCTCTTCTGGCGGGCCATCCCTACCGTCCCCCTCGCGCCGCGTGGCGGCCCTCGTACTGCTCGCTGACCCGTTCCATCCACTGCTCGATCGGCGTGCCGCGTGGCGTCCGGCGCACACCTTCCCGGCCGGTCTCCTGCCGGGCGCGCGGCCGGGCGCGCTTCATGTGCGCCACGAACACCGCCCCGGCCTCGGCTTCGGCCAGGCCGTAGCCGAGGCGCCCTGCGGTACGCACCCGCGGCTGCGTGCTGCGCACCTCCCGGTCAGTGAGGCCTTCCGGGCTGCCGAACATGCCCATGCTGCGCATGAACTGCATGCTCACCTTCCGGCGTGCCGTGCGGGCCTGGTCGGGCTGCAGCTCCGCCACCAGGTGCCCCGAGTCATCCAGGTACCGGGGGGCATGCCGGGTTCCGGGTCGTGTCGGGTCGATCCACAGGCCGCCACCCTGCGGATGCATTGCATCACGCTCGGTATGCCCGATTCGGGAGTCGTCGGCGACCCGGGTGTAGCCGCGCCGCAGGGCGGCGGGTGCTGAGACGTCCCGGCCGGACAGCCGCTCGCCATACTCGTTGTACAGCTGCCCGAGGTCGTCGGCGTATGTCAACCCGTCCTGGTGTTCTGCCTGGCGTAGACCCAACCGCTTGCGGTACGCACTGAACGCCGCCTCCAGCCGGTTCAGCTCGTCCTGCTCGGCGTCGGTGCGTTCGACGCCAGCCCTGCGGTCCGGGATGCTCCACAGGTGTTCGGCGCGAGCCTTCGCGTCGGCGTGGCCTGGCGGGCGCTGCTCACCGCGCCGTTTCGCGGCGAGGCTCAGCTGCGCGGCGGCGTGCTGCGCCCAGGCGCCGACAGAGCTGTGCGTGAACTGACCCTCCCCGTCGCGCGGGTGCAGTTCATCCCGCCATGTCACGTCCGGCCCGCCTTCGCCGGGGGCGCCTTCGCAGCCTTCACGGTCTTACGGGCGTTACCCTGCCCGGCGCGCGCCCGGGTGGCCCCGCGCACGCCCGGCGCTCCTGGTGCCCCCGAGCGCATCATTTCGGCGCTGGCCCGTGACGTCTCGGCGGTCGCCTTGGTCGCCTCGACCTGCGCCCGCTTCAGCGGGTCCTGCTGGCTGGCCTCGACGGCCGCCATCGCCGGGTTAGTCGGCGGCGGGTCCCGGAACGTCGGGTCGGGCAGCGCGTCCGGGCTCGGCGGGGCGTCGGCGGTGCCTTCGGCGAGGTTGCCGAGGATGCGCGCGATGAGCGCCGACGTCGAGTTGTCCGGCACGATGCCCGCGGTGACCCCGGCCGCCAGGGCCTGCACGGCGGTGCCGACCTGCACGAGCAGGGAGATCCGCTGCTCCAGGCTCATGCCCTCCTGGCTCTTCAGCCACTTTTCGATCTGGTCGTCGGGGTAGCCGGCCTCGCCGAGCAGTACCTCACCGGGCACGCCGAGGTCGCGCTTACCCTTGAGCACCTCGACGCCGTCAAGACTGTTCACCGGCGCCGGGGGCACCCACCGGACATCGACGGACACGCCCTCGATTTTGAGCATGCGCAGGGCCAGTTCGTAGGCGTCCTGCCACTCCGGGTCGGCGCGGGCCTGCCGGTCGGTGACGGTGGCGATCATCTGGCCGTTCATCTCCCGGGCGGCTTCACCGGAGGGCAGGTCGGCCTGGTTCTTGGTGAACGCGTACAGCGGCTGCCCGGTCAGCTCGGCCATGGACTTGATGAACCGGTCGAGCGGCTTCAGGAAGGTGTCCGGGTCGGCGGCACTGTACTGGCCGGTCGACTTGCCGAACATGCGCCACACGGCGTTGGGGTCGCTGCGCAGCCCGGACGTGCCGGTCTCGTTCTCCGGGTCGTCGTCTTCGTCTTCCGGGTGGTCCGGGTCGACGTCGTTCAGCAGCGGGTCGTCGATCTTCGGGTCGACCATGATGTACCGCTGGGGGAAACCCTGGTACTCGATGACCCCGGCGAGCGACCACACCAGCTTGTTGATCAGCGTCTGCGGGCCGTACGCGGAGACGTGCTCCGGCACGCCGCACGGTGCGTCGTTGCGGAAGTGGAACCAGGTCAGCCCGTACGGTGCTGGGATGTCGTCCTTGTCGAGCGGCTCGTCGACATCGCCGAACTCGTCGGCGGCCACCTCTTCGAGGTCGGTGATGTTGTCGGCTTCGTGGACACGCTTCCAGCTGTCCGGCTTGGTTGCGGGCGCGCCCGGCTCGGTGACCCACCGTTCGACCCGGCCGGCACCCTGGGTGATGATGCCGTCGGCGTCGATCTGCTCCGGCCCCGGGTAGTACAGGTTGGCCCGGGTGACCAGCTTACGGCCCTCGGTGGTAAGCCCGTCTTCACCGAAGTCGCTCGGCGTCTCCCACGACTTGATCACGTAGGCGACGCGGAGCGGGTCCTCCGGGTCATAGATGAACGCCACCGTGTGGGCGGTGTTGACCCGGAAGTCGACGGACACGATCTTGCCGCGGTCGTCTTCGCGCGGCCACAGGAACAGGAACGCCTCGCCGTGCTTGCACATGGCCTTGTGCAGTGTCTTCTCGTAGACGTCCAGGCGGTTGTTCTTGCGCAGAAGTTTGATGGCCTTCTCTGCGCGCCTGATCACCTTCGGGTCGGCGCTGGCCTCGCCGGTACCGCGGGCGTCGCGGGCGTCGAGGCGCGGCCCGGTCGCACCCTCCACATCGTCGCCCGGCCCGTCGGCGCCGGCCGCATCACCCTCGTCGCCTTCGGCGTCTTCCTCGCTGGTGACCGGGGCGACCTTGACCGCGGCGATCTGCAGCCGCTTCGCGATCTCGTCAACGGGGATCTTGGCATAGTTGAAGTCCTGCACCTCGTTGTCGGTCATGCCCTGCTTGGCCAGGAGCTTGCGCACCTGCATCGAGCCGTAGACCATGCCGACGTCGCCGTCGTAGTAGTCGTCGGCGATCGACGCCCGCTCCCGCTGGGCGGTGAGCACGTGGAGACCTTCGACGATGTCACGGCGGGACTGCTTGGTGCGCTCGGCGTCCTGAGGGTTGGCGAGGCGCCGCAGAAACGGGTCGTTGGCGAACTCCGAGACGGGGCCGGGCTGGCCGTTGCCCGCGGTGAGAGCGCTCCCCCGCGGGCTAACCGGGCGGGCGCCGGTCATCGGGCGGGCGGGGGTGTTGGTACGGGGCTTCGCCGGAGCCGTCACGAAAACCTCCTGCGTGCCCTTGACCTATGGATGAGCCATAGAGTACCGCCCGGAGATCACGTCCGTACAGGCGTGCGAACGCACGAAAGCCCCCAGGCCGCCCACCGGGAGCCTGGGGGCTTTCGTGTGCACGTCAGGGCACGACGTAGGTGGCGCGGCAGTTGCGTTCACCGTGCCGTACCCGGTCCTGGGCCATGTCGACGATGACGCACCGGGCGGCGTACATGCTGGGGGTGCCGACCATGTCGACGACGAGCCGGTCGCCGCACTCGACGGTGACGAGGATCGACCAGTCACCGCTGTACCCGCGCTGCTCCTTGTGGCTGCGCAGGTTCGCCGCCGGCTGCTTGTCGCCGTTGTGCTCCCAGGTGACGAACGGGGTCTTATCGGTCTCCGACTGCCAGTGGGCCTGCAGCTCGACCGATCGCCTGGGGCGCTCGACGCACTGGCCGGGGTCGGCCTGCGGGCCGGGTTGCTCAACTTCCGGCGGCGGGGCCGCAGGCTGGTGCTGGGCTCCGGCTTCGGGCCGCCGCTCGGTGTGGTGGCCGCCTTCGGTGGCGCCGCAGGCGCCGAGGGCGAACACCAGCAGGGCGGTGAGGCCTGTAGGTATGAGCCTGCGCATGAGGTCTCCTTCCGTGGTGGAAACCCCATCCTACCACAGATGTCACGTTGAGTGACATCTGGAGAAGCGTCAACGGGCGGCACCGAAGTGCCGCCCGTGAAAGCCGCGCCGGGCCTTGCCGAGCCCCGCCCTGCCTAGCCCTGAGGTCTAGGAGCCGCCCTCCAGGCGGCGCAGGCGTTCCTCCAGGGTCTCAAGACGCCCGTCGAGGCCGCTCATGATCTGCTCGTGACGCTTCAGGCGGGCACCGACCGCACGGTTAATTTCCGCCTGTGCGGCCAGCCCGCGGGCCAGGGTCTCCAGGCCCTTGCGGGTCTCCTCGTCCACCATGTTCAAATCGACTGCCTGCGCAGTGACCTGACCGCGGACCAGCTGGCGGCCCGCCCGGCGGTTACGACTCCGGGTCATGGACAGGATCTCGCGATGTTCGACGATGCGGTAGCCGACGTTGCGCACCGGGTTGGCCTCGTGCCGGTCAACTCGGGCCAGCTCCAGGATTGCCCGGCGGGCAGCCATCTGGAGCGCGTGTCGATGCCGCCCCGCATCGAGGCCAAGCGCTTCGGCCATCTGCTCGTAGGTGACCGTCTCGCCGATCGTGGCCCGCTGCAACAGTTCGTAGATCACCCGCCAGCGGGCACGCTCGCCGAGCGGCCGGAACATCTCGCTCACGCTTCCCCATCCTCCGGCGTGAGCCGCACGGTGGCAGTGAACCGGCCGAAGCGCGGGCGCCAGTCCCCGAGGCCGATAAGTCGCCCGCCGCGGTGCACGATGGCCGTGAAGTCCTCAGGACTCAAGATCGTGGTGTCCAGGTAGCCGAACACGTCGATCGACCATTCGGCGAAGCGGGGACGGCAGCGGGACACTCGGCCCGAGGGGGTACGGATCATCGCCATGAACCGGTAGTTGGCGTCGTCGCGCAACTTGCGCACGTCGCGGGGGCCGTCGTACTGCAAGGGGCATTCGTCGGAGTGGATGACAACGCCCCGCTTGACGTTCATGCCATCCCGAGTGATCTTGGCCGAGTCGACCAGCATCCGCTCGATGTTCTCGCCGGGGATATAGGGGCCGATCTGCTCGGTGTAGTAGAGGCCGCCACGCCACTCCCGGTGGGCAATTTCCCGATGATCGTCGATGGTCTTCTTCCGCTTGCCGGTGATCTCCGCGACTGCCTGTGTGTGCGGATCGAGAGGGTCAGCCAATCGAGCGTTGTGCATGAGTAGAGGCCGAGTGCCCGCGATGGTGAGGTCGAAACGCATGCCGGTATGTATACCGCCCGTCACGGCATATGTCAAAGGGGCGGAACTGAAGTTCCGCCCCTTGAGAGCCTTGCCCGGCCCAGCCCGGCCTAACCGTGCCTCGCCAGGCCGTGCCGCGCCCAGCGGTGCCCTGCCCGGACCAGCCGCGCTAAGCCGCGCCACGTCAGGCCATGCATCATCAGGATGGCATGGGGGCCGGTATACGTCAAACGGAGACCGGCATATAGCCGATCTCCGTTGAAAGCCGTGCCGCGCCCTGCGGAGCCCTGCCATGCCCGGACCTGCCGCGCCGGGCCTGGCCATGCCACGCGGTGCCGTGCCCAGCCGAGCCGAGCCCCTCAACGCTGACACGGCTTGTGACAAAAGTCAAAGGCCGGTACCGAAGTACCGGCCTTGAAAGCCTTGCCATGCCCGGACCTGCCCCGCCAAACCCCGCCATGCCGAGCCCCGCCTAGCCCGGCCGGGCCATGCGTTGCTCATGCTCGCGTACATGCCGGTATACGTCAAGACGGCGGGGGACCTAGTCCCACCGCCGTCTGAAAGCCTTGACCTGGCACGCCCCGCCAAGTTCTGCCGCGCCCGGCCAAGCCGAACCAGGCCACGCCCAAAAACCGTATCATATCAACGTGGCGTAATCGTATTGTCACGCTTAGCGAGCTTCGGCGTGAGCAGGCGCAGCACGCCGGAGAACACCGCGTCGAGCACGTCATCGTGGGGCACCCGCGGCCAGGCCAGGGCCTGGTCTTCCAGGGCCGGGATGGGCCGGGAGAACGTCACCCGGTACCGCTGCTGGACGTCGAGCCCGCGGGCGAACTTGACCTCCTTGCCTTCCCGGGCGCCGTAGGTGATCAGGCGCACCGGCAGGTCGTCGAGCACGTCAACCCACAGGTCGCCGCCCTGGTTGTTCTCGACGACCACGGCCTTGATCTCCGGGTGTTCCTGAAGAATCTTCATGATGTGCGCGCGGAGCCGCTTGCCGGTCAGCTTCACACCCCAGGCCTCGGCGACGTGCACGCGCGCCAGCCGGGTGGCGGTGCCGTCCGTGAGGGCCTTCAGCGCCTCGTGCCGTAGCAGCCGGCCGAACCGCGGCTGCCCTTTGGCGTCCTGGCCGTCGGTCAGCTCGTCCCGGCCCCAGGTCTTCAGCTCCTCCTGGGTGACCTTCGTCGCCAGCGGCACGCCGGGGGCGTAGCCGAGCAGGGCGATACCGCACTCGTCGGAGCGGGTCTTCTGGGTCACCGGCGGGTCGATGAACAGGAACCATTTCGTGATGTTCGCCGGGGTGCCGTACACGAAGTCTTCGGCGTCCCAGTAGTCGCCGGAGCGGCCTTTCGGGTCATTGTCGTAGTTCAATTTGTATGAGCGAGTGTGCTCGATGCCTTCGAGGTATTCGAGCGTCCATTTCGCGGGCCATACACTGCGCCGGGTGCCGTCCGGCCGGGTAACGATCGCCCTGGTGTGGTACGTCTTGATCTTCTGTTCGTCGACCCAGGGTTCGACGTCCTCGCCTTTCGCATGCCGCACCAGCTCGTGCACGATACTGCCCGGCATTGTGACGGTACCGACGAGCACCACCCGGGCAAGCTCGTTCAGCGGCAAGATGGCATTTTCGATCGTCGACAGCCGCTTTTCCCGCTGAAACGGGCTGTAGGTCGCCTCCGGCGGCTCACAGTCGTCGAAGATCAACAGGTCGGGCCGGACCTCGCCCATTTTCATGCCGAGCGACGTCGAATCGATGCCCTTCGCTACGAAGGTGAAGCCGGACCGGCTGTGCAACATGTTCTGGTTGTCGGCGACGGTTCGGCCGGTGTGCCGCCGCGCCGGGGCGCACAGGTCGGGGAAGTCGGCGCGCAGCATGGCGTTGTCGGCGTGCTCGGCCTTGAACGTGGCCAGGTGCAGTTCGGCCATCGAGCCGGAGTCGGCGAAGGCGGCCGCGAAGCGGGCGTGCCCGAACGCGCCCGCCCACATCGGCAAGATCAAAAACCACCACGTGCTCTTCCCGCAGGACCGGGGCGCCACGAACGCCTTGCGGTCTTCGCGCTGCCCGCGGCTCGGTCCGATCCACCGGCGGGCGGCCCGCACCCACAGGAAATGGGCGTCCGAGAAGCTGATCTTCCCGTCGTTGTTGCGCAGGTGTTTGCGCATGTAGGTGAGGGCGAACAGCATCGGGTCGAGCTTGCACAGCGTGCGGCGCCCCTCGGCACTGCCCATGATCTGCGGGTCGAACTGGCTGAGGTAGAGGTCGAGGTCGAACGTCTCGGCGTTCGCCTCGGGGCTGTACGGGTCGATGACCTTGCCGATGAGCGCGGCGAACCCGCGCGCCCGGTCGCGCCGCTGCTCGGGGGTGAGGTCGTCGCTCCAGCCGGCGGCGGCCGGAGCCGCGGGCTCGGCCAGGGTGGTCACGCCTGGGTTCCCTGCGCGATCAGCTCGCCCTGGCCCATGATCCGGCCGGTCCACAGCTGCCAGCACTCGCCCATGTCGACGTCGGTGAACACGTCAACGCTGTCGATCGTCGACAGCACGCTGTTCAGCCTGCCGCCGAGCGGGTCGGTGCGGTACTCCCGGAACCAGCGTTCCCGCATCCGCTGCCAGGCGTCCGGGCCGATGCGCAGGTGGCAGGCGACCGGCAGTTCGGCGGCGGCGCGCAGCCGCATCACCTCGGTCAGGCTGGCGCCGTCGAGCCGCCCGGCCCAGTGTTCGCGCCAGCGCGCCTCACGCCGGTCGTGACCGTCCTGGATCGTCCGGTAGAGGGAGACGATGTTCTGCCAGACGATGTCGCCGCTCACAGCTCCGGGTCCTCGCTGGCTTCGGCGATCACGGCGGCCTCCATCGCGGCGGTCCGGGCCTTCGCCTCGTTGATCATCTCCTGCAGTTCGCGTTCCGCGTCGGTGAGCGCGGTCAGCTGCACGTCGACCTTCACCGGCATGTTCAGGCCCATGAGCTTCGAGTGGACGCTGGTGGCGCTCTCCACCCGGCCCAGGGCGTCCATGAGCGCCTTGAGGTAGGCGGGGTGCGGCAGGCTGGCCTCGTCGCGCTCGTCCTCCGGGCCGTCGGGGATGATCCGCAGAGCATCTTTCAGGGCCTGGAAGATCTTCCACGCCTCGGTGCGTTCGGCCTCCAGGTGGATGGCGGCCTCGGCGCGCAGCTTCGGCGTGTCGACCGCGGAGGAGCGCTTGTCGACGTCGGCGCGGGTCCACCGGCGGACCGTGTCCACGGAGATGCCGAACCGGGCGCCGATCTTGCGCAGGCCCTCCTGCGGGTGGGTCACCGTGTAGGCGACGACCTCGCGCACGAGCCCTTCGTCGTATGAGCGCGGCCCGAACTTCTCGCCGGGGCCGAACCGGTCGCGGGGCTGTTCGCTGCGGTCGCCCTGCCGGGGGTTGCCGTGCTCGTCGTGGTGGCCGTAGCCGATGTCCGGCCCGGCGTTGCGCGGCCGGGCGCGCCCGCGGTCGCCGTAGCTGTAGTCCCGGCCTGGGTACTGCCGGTAGACGACGATCTCGCCTTCGAGGGCCTGGCGGGGCGCGTCGCGCTCCGGCGGCTCCCAGCCGTCATCCTGGTACGGGTCGTGCGGTTCGCCCATCGCGGGTACCTCCTGGTGCGTGCCGTCGCGGCGTGCCGGGCGAGCATCGCGCGGGCCCGGCGGCTCCAGGGTAGCCGGATTCGAACAGGTGATCTAGGGCTGGTGCGTATGATGGTCACGCGTGCGCGAGGGGAAGCCTGCCCGGCGTGGTGACGCGGGGAGCTGTCGGGGCGTCTCCGCACCCCCGCGCACGCATCTTCGTGTACGCGGGTGGGCGGGCCGCGCCGACCGGCACGGCACTCGGGCGGGCCGGGGCCGGCGCAACGCCCGAATCTCGCTGATCACTGCATCGTCGTCGGCGGCCTCGCCCGCGGCGATCTCGCTCGCGACGTTCGCGTACACCGACGCGATCCAGACCAGCACGACGGAGTTCGCCCAGCCCAGCGGGAAGCTGACGGCGCCGACGAGCGCCCAGGCGAGGGCCCGCAGACGCGCGAAGCGCACCCGGCCAGTGCCGAGTGCGCTCCACGGGTTGATCACGTGCAGAGACTACTTCCGGTTGTCCTTGGCAGCCTGCGCGGCCACCGCCTTGTCGGCGGCGGCCCGGTTCGCGGTGGCCGTGGTCGGCCGGCCCTCGCGGGTGGCGGCGTCGGCAGCCTCGCGCTCCGCGGCGACCAGGCGGTTGGTCCGCTGCTGCAGCTTGATCGCCGCCTGGTACATGCCGTCGCCCTTCGCGGTCTCCTCGTCGTCGCCGGGCAGCTTCTTGCCCTGCGAGTGCGCGAGGAAGCGCATGAAGCTGGTCAGCGGGAACTTCCAGGCCCGGCCGGTGCTGTCGTTGCCGTCACGGACCATGACCTGTCCGGCGTCGAGGTCGGTGGAGATGTAGTCGTTGGGGCCGTCACCGTACTGCAGGATCGGCACGACCAGCTCGGCCGGCTCGACGTAGCCATCGTCGTCTTCGTCGGGCAGCTGCACGGTCTTCTGCACGTGCTCGGCCCACTTCTCGAAGTTCAGGCCAAGGGCGGCGTCGATGGTGTTGGCGGTCGGGGCGCCCAGCTCGTGGGCGACGTCGGCGGGGTCCTTCCGGTCGGCCACGGGGGCCACCTCCAAGATCGTTTCCGGGAAACACGAACGCCCACCGGATACCCCGGTGGGCGTCGTCGTGAAACGTCCGTTCAGCCCGCGGTCGGGATCTCCCACGGCCACCCGGCGTCGTGGTTAGCCTCCAGGAGCGGGACGATCTTGAACGCGCTGTCGGTGAAGCCGCCCAGCTGGTACCGGTTGGCCTCGTGGGTGGTGAACGGCGTGGCGCGCGCGCCGTCGAGATCCCACGCGTAGATCGGCACGTTGCCCGGCACCACGTGACCCGCCATCGTCGCGGTCTGCATGTCGGACAGCACGATGACCCGGTTGTGCCCGGCGTAGGCGCCGAGGGCCTGCCGCAGGTCGGTGCCGCCGCCGCACAGGTTCAGGTCACCGACGAAGCGGGCGATCTCCGACAGCGCCGAGGCGCCCTTGCGCAGCGGGAACGGCCGCCGGGTCGAGGCCCACTGCACGACGTCGGCGCCGAAGCGCTGGCCCAGGGCGACGCCGAGGACGGCGGCCGCGTCGACCGGCCGGACCTTCGAGCGCGGGGAGATCGTGCCCCACGACATCGACCCGGACGTGTCGATGAGGATCAGCGTGCGGCCGGGCAGCTCCGGCAGGTTGGCCAGGGACAGGTCGAGGGCGACGCCGAGGGCGTGCTTCCACCGGTCCGACGGCGCCTCCTGGTACGCGGAGTAGAAGCGGAACGGCAGCTGCCGGGACCGGGCAACCTCGGCCGGGTCGACGAGCTTCGCGATCACCTTGTCGGCGACCTGGTCGGAGACGCCGGCCTCGTCGAAGTTGCGCAGGTTGCGCAGCAGCGCCATGTACCCCATCGACGGGATCATGGCCTCCCAGAGGACGCGCTTGTCGACCGTGGCCCCGGCGAGGGACAGTGCGTCCTCCCAGGTCATGCCCGCCGTCCTGAGGGTGGCCGAGTCGAGGAGCAGGTTGACGAACCCCTGGGCAACCCGTTCCCGGAGCTTCCGGTTCGCGGCGATCATCAGCAGCGCCATGCCGTTCGGGTCGGTGTCCCGGCCGTGCCGTCGGTCGAGGGCGTACGCGAACAGGTCGCCCTGCTCCGGCGTCGCCGGGTTCGGGTGGGTGAGGTCGAGCACGTCGCCGAAGCGGAAGCCGTGCGAGGCCGTGTCGTACTTCAGCAGGCTGTACTCGGTGTAGAGGCGCCGGGCGGCGTCGGCGACGCCCCGCTTCACCGGCTGCGGCAGCTTCCGGCCGTACTTCGAGATCCAGTAGGCGAGCATCTCGCCGGGCTCGTCGGCGCGCTGCAGGGCGGCGGCGATGATCTGCCGGTTGCCGACCGGGGCGGGCTTCGTGCGCAGCTGCACCGGGCCGCTCATCTTCATGGTCTTCGGACCATCCGGCACCTGGTAGGCCCCGGCGTCGAGGCGGGCCTTGACGGCCTCGGCGGCCACCACGAGCGACGCGGTACGCATGTTGCCTTCCGGCCCGCGCAGCCAGCCGACGAAGCCGAGCAGCCACGCCGGGTCCGCCAGGGCCACGCGGTGGGCCAGGGCGGTGAGCCGGCCGGTGCGCATGGCCTCGGACTCGTAGAACGACGGCGCCATCATCGACACGGCGGCCAGCTGGAACAGCTCCGTCTTCGCGTCCTTCTCGTACGCCGGGGCGCCTTCGTGGGTGCGCACGGTCGGCACCGCGAACGTGGTGCGCATCGGGCCCTGCGGGGCGGGGCGGGTGGTCGGCTTGTTGAACCGGCTCATGGTGGTGTTCCTCTCTCGTGGTGGTGGGACGGAAGCAAGCCCCCTCCCAGGTGTTGAGGCCGGGAGGGGGCTCGCTGCTGAAGATGCCCGAGATCAAATCGGCTACGCGCCATTTACCATTGCTCTGCCATTTGAGCTACGTCCCATTTCGGGTACCGACAGGACTCGAACCTGCAACCAACGGTTTTCAGAAGGATGCGTGGCCTGCGCACCGGGCACCGGTGCTATTGAGCCTTCCCGAGATCAAAAGCGGGTCTCGCTGTGTAACGGGCTGCCATTACCCCACACCCCGTTGCCGGGGGCCAGGATTCGAACCTGGTCCTCTTCTTTTCCAGAGAAGTAAGCGCTACCCAATCGCACCGGGAAGGTGCATATCCAGTTGTCAAAAGATCCCCGAGGTCAATTCGGTCCGGCGTCTGGGGACGGGGCTCGAACCCGCGACCTTCACCCCGCGAAGGGGGTGACGCTCTACCATCTGAGCTACCAATTCGGATTTTTGGTGAATTGAAGAACTCCGAACCTGCGCACCGGGGATCTGCAGTTTTGTAGCCGCCAGAGATCAAAACTCGCTCGGACTGTTTCAGCATGTTTGAAGTAACCGAACGATTCGCACCTGGCGGTGTGAAGCTGTGTCGTGACGTAGCCTGCCATCTGTCAGGCGGCGTGTCAAGTTGTTAGTCGGGGGTGCGTGCCAGCCGGGGGTTGAGGGTGTGTGTCGTTCCGGGGGGTGGAGTCGAACCACCGTCCTGCACCTTCGAACCTGAGCCCGGCCGCTGCGCGCGTGGCCGGACTGCTCGGGCTCCCCGCCGTACGCGTCCGGCGCGGGATAGGTGCCGCTCTGTCCCCTGAGCTACCCCGGAATGGGGTTGTTGCGTGATCCGCCTCCGACTTGAACGGAGAACACGCCGGGTAAAGGCCGGCAGCTCTGCCAGTTGAGCTAGCGGATCGGGCGGAACCCCGGCCCGCCGCGCTGTCACTACTCGGCGGCAGGCGGCCGGGGAGTTGCACCCCATGGGCACCGCTGGCGCCCCACCGGTTGGGGCGTTGGGGGGCGGGCTGGATTCGAACCAGCGACCCACACGCCGGGCCTCTCGGCCCGGACGTGCTGCTCTACCGCTGAGCTTCCGCCCCCATGCGTCCCGTGTGCGCGCCGGTACGGGACAAGACCGGTGTCGAAACCGTCACCCCCCACCGGGAAGCGACGGCCCGCGCGGTGTGAAGTCGAGCGGGGAGGCCCGGACTCGAACCGGGCATGCGGGCCTAGCGTGCCCACGCCAGCGTCTACCGTTGCGCCACTCCCCATGGCCGGACCGGGGCGCCCCCTTGCCTGAAGTGGGGGAAGGTATTCCACCCCGGTCCGGGTTGTGCAATCATGCTGGCCGCCGCGCTTCATTGGGTGCGGCCCGTGCCTGTCACCCTCCACCGCGACCCCTCACCCGTCGGTGAGCGTCAATTCTCCGGTGCGGTAGCCAACCGCCTTCCCCGGCTAGGGGCCGAGGCGCCCGGGGCAGCTACGCTCCCAGCTTTCCGGCCGTCGCCCGGTCCGGACCGGGCTCCTTGCACACGCTGTTTGCCCACGGATCTCATCCGCCGGGTACTGGCGTCTACCGCAAGCGGTTGGGATCCGATCCCAGCGCCTACCGGGGTGGCCACCCTGGTTACGCTCCGCTCCCCCGGCATCACCCGCCGGATGGTCACCCGCACCTCTTCCGTCTCTGGTGTGGGCAATTTCTCGCGGTCCGGTACTGGAGAGACGGACCTTCCAGCCTCGTTCGACCGCGCATTTGGTCAGCCGACTGCGTGCGGCTCCGCAACGCCCCCAGGAACGCGCGAGGCGGCCTGGTCGGTCGTCAGCTCCCGCGCCTGCGCGATCCCGCGCAGGTCGGTGAAGCTGTAGCTCTGGTACTGCGGCCCGGGAACGTACGGAACGCCCTGGGCGATCATGGCGCCCCCGTGCTCGGGGGCGGGGATTGCCACCGGCGGGTGCCGGTGCACGTCGTGCAGGATCATGATGATCAGGGTCATGCCCCAGGCGATGAGGCCGACCAGGGCGGTCGCTTCGAACGCGTTCCCGGCCATGATCGGCCCCTTTCCGCTGGTCAGTCCCAGCCGTAATCCCTCGTCATGGCTTCCTTTCCGAGCCCCCGCCAGGAATTGAACCTGGCATCCCCCGATGTATCAGATCGGGTGCTCTGTCCGTTGAGCTAGGGGGCACAGTCGGGGACAGCGGATCACGCCGGGCCGTCCCCGGCCTCTGTGCAGTGGTGCAACCGTCCCGTCTCTCACCCGGGGCGGGCGTCCTACCGCTGGTAGTCGCTCGGCGGGGCCTCGCGCCCGGCGGTCCAGCTGGTCTGCTCGGACCTGGTGGCGCCGCCGGTGTTCTGGCGGTCCTCCTGCCGGTGTCGGCCGTCGTAGGCGTCGGACCCGTCGGCCTTGGCGACGCGGTCGCCGCGCTGGTCGGCGCTGTGCTTGCCCATCGATGCTCCTCGTGGTGGATGGTCGGGGGTGCGCCTCGCGCACGGCAGGTGCACCGTGCCAGGCGCTCTCAGTTTAGGGCCGTTGAGCAGTCGGGGCCGCGCGCTCTGAGCTGGAGTTGAACCAGCCGCCAGGCCGTCGGGTTGACCTTCCCCCACCGGGGGGACCTCAGAGCATCGTGCAATCCAGTTTTCAAGATCACATCCCCACACCGGAGGTCCGGGCGCCGCTCGTCGGTGTGAACCGAATACTGCCTCACCCGGACCCCCAGGGGGTCCACCTCCGAGGAGGTGTACGACGAGGTGGGACCCCATTTAAGGCTTTCGCTCTTCATGACGGGGAATTGCGCCTCGCCGTACGCAGCGGATGCCGGAATCGAACCGACCTGACGTGCTGCACGGATTCGAACCCGCTCAGGACGCCGCATCACCAGAGTTGCCAACCCGCCCGCCGGGGGTGCACCTCCCGGCGTTGCCCTACTTGCCAGCCGATCCGTGGTCGGACGGAGCAGGAGCGGAGAACCGCTCTCTTCGGGGCAGACCTTGCGCCTCGCGGCTCCGGTCGCACCTATCTTCCGTGTGGCCCATCCGGTGTGTTGCCCGGGCCCTGGCCTTGCTGCCTTACAAGGAGAACTCTACGCGCCTGTCACGCCGCGTGTCAAGTCTGTGGCCTGGTTTTTCTGTTCGTGCAGGTCAACGACCTGGAAGCGGATCTTCTCCTGCTCGGTGAGCGCATGATCGGGGCGCAGCCGCCACAGCACCGGCACCGGCCGCGGGGCCTCCAGGTCCACGATGAGGTGCAGCAACGCCGGGTTGGTCGCGTACCGCACGTCGGTCGCGCTCGGCGCCGCCCCGGTGCGCAGGTGCGAATGCACCATCACCGCCGGGCGGTAGCCGTCGGCCTCCAGCTCGTCGTACACGGCCAGCAACTCACCGGGGTCGACCTCGTAACGCACCCGCGGGAACTCCGCGACGTTGCCCAGCGGCGTCCACCGGTCGATGACCAGGTTGGTCAGCATGGCGGGCGTGACCGCCTGGCGGACGTCGCCGAGCAGCGAGGCTGACAGCACGCCCACACCCTCCACCCCGGCGCGGGCCTGCTGGATTAGGTGGGTGAGGGCCTGCTCGAACGCGGGCCGGGCGAACAGGGTCACACCTGCCCCCGTTCCGCCGCCGACCTGGCCGCGTTCAGCAGGAAGATGGCCGCATCGACCGGGTTGCCGTCGTGCTCCATCAGGGTGATCGGTTCGCTGTTGGCCAGCCACGCGGCGAGCCGCTCGACGTCCCGGCCGTCGCGGGCCATGGCCCGGTAGGTGCCGTTCTTGACCAGCTGGGCGTCGGCGACGGCCTGCAGCGCGCGCACAACGTCGGAGACGAGGCTGCGCTCCAGGTGGTGTGCGAACGGATTGGCATCCCAGCGCATCGGCAGGTTACGCACGAGCCACAGGCGCAGCGCCTCCGGCTCGACGGCGGGCTCGTCGTCGTACTCGGGCAGGCGCTCGCCCGCGGGCAGGCCCGGCGTCGCGGCCATTACTCCACCTCCGTGCCGTACGGCAGCATGCTGTCCACGTAGTGGATGTGGAGACTGCCGTCGGGCCGCTCCACCATGACCCGCGCCGCGGTCTTCTCCTTGACCTCGCCGAGGTACCGGAACGACGTCACGTGCGCGAGCACCACCATGCGCTGACCCGGGACGGGCAGCATGACCGGCGGCTGCTGGCCGGGCGGGGCGATGCGCAGCTGCGCCATGGTGATCTGCTGGCCGACGTTGAGCATCACCTGTTCGGCCGGGTTGAACCCGGCGGCCGCGCCCAGGTTCGGCACGCCGCCCGCCGTCGGCAGGTTGAAGTTCATCGTCACGACGTGCTGCGTGCCGTCGGTGGTGGTCAGCTCAGCGGCGTACTCCTGGCCCGCATTGACCAGGTGCTTGTGGCCGTTGCCGAGGATCGGGACATCAGGTGGCATGGATGCTCCTCCGGTGGTGGATGGGCTGGGCTGGGCTGCCTCGTCGAGCGGGCGGTGGCGGGGTGCGGGGGATAGTCGCGAAGGGGTGGTGGCGGAATGGCCACGTGGAGGATGGTCGGACAGTCGGGCATGTCCAGGACTGGCGTCGGCGTGTCGTAACGCTTTGTAGTGTGTGGTGGCGCCGTGCAAGAGGCTGGTCGGGTGGGACGGGGGGAATTGCTATGGATGGTCGTCGATCAGTAACCTGCGGGTTGCCGGGCTCCTGCGAGTCTTGCAGAGATGGCACCATATGCGCAACCTCGGCATGGCCTTGACCACGGCCGGAAGATCAACGCCAAGAACAACTTGACATCGGTCTTCATGATGGCCCACGCTGCCAGAGTCGCGCGTGCCGGACGACCCGAAAGGCCCGGCACGCACCCCCACCACATCACGGAGTGTAAGCATGACGACGATCACGACCACCCCGGCGGCCGCGCAGGCCCCGGTGAAGCGCGGCGGCCCGGACAACCCGCCGAAGTCGCGCACCCGGGCGGCCGTCGCCCCGCCGGTGCGGTCCACCGACGGCGTAACAAGTGTCTTCGAGGAGCTGCGCCGCAAGATCTACGACCGGCGGTTCCTGGTGGAGCTGCACGTGGGCTGCCTCGTCGGCGGCACCCCGACGAACCGCAACGTCGCCGAAGGCTGGATCCGCACGAAGATGGGCCAGCTGTCCGACGAGCTGGTGACCGCCGAAGTCGAGAAGGTCATGGAAGACCGCGGCGTCACCGGCCAGGAGGCGGCGAAGATCGTTGCCAAGAACCGGTCGCTGTCCGGCTTCAGGCGCGACTTCAAGTCGGAGATCGCCGTCATGACACAGGAGCGGGCCGCCACCGAGGGCGTCTGGGTGCTCGACGAGGATGGTGAGACGCAGATCCACCGCGTGTTCACGCCGGAGGAGGCCCGGCGAACGTTCGGCGAGCTGTACATCGAGGGTCGCCAGGTCAAGGCCATGATCAAGGAGGCGGCCATGATCGCGGTGGCCGCGAAGCGCGTCGAGCCGAAAGGGTGGGGCGAGACCAAGAAGGGCATGCTGGGCTTCCTGGTCGAACACCTGTTCGTCGAGGAGGAGAAGCTGTTGCTCGGCGTCACCGACCCGTCGGAGGTCGTGCAGAGCTTCGTGCACACGTGGAGAGGTTCCGGCATCAAGCTGGAGGAGCGGATCCGGGATGCGGTGGTGACGTTCACCCTGGCCGCCGACTTCGACTTCGAGGCGAAGTCGAAGGACTTCTACGGCCACGTGCTGGTGACGGGCGAGGAGAACGGCCTGGGCGCGTCCCGGTCGCAGGGCTTCGGCCGGTTCCGGGTGACCCAGTTCAAGCAGCTGTAGCGATGGCTGAGACGGTTCCGGGCGGTACGGAAGGTGCCGCCCGGCCCGCCGCCGATGCGCGACGGGCCAACGTGCCGGTGCTCGACCTCGTACGGCAGTATGGCGACAAGCGGGAACACGCGTTGGAGATGCTCCAACTGGCCGACCGGGAGTCGCTGGCACATCAGCTGACCCAGGAGGCCGACGCCCTGTTCGTCCGCATCGCCGAGCTGCTGCCGCAGCAGCCCGTACAGGCGCGCGACATCAGTGGACTGCCGATGTGGCAACACGACTGCGGCTGGTCGATCGGCCGTGAGCGTGAACCCCATCCGCTGAGTCACCAGGGATGCCATCCCGGCCCGTGGCGCCCGCCGTCCGCCGGCGGCGCCCCTACGCCGGAGTCCACGGCCCCGGGCCCCGTGGACCACTGGTACCGCTGCGACGACCCTGATGAGCACCCACAGCACGGCGTGGTCGGGAAGCTCGGCCGTGTCAGGTGCACCGGCTTGCCGCAGGGCACCCCCGCGCCGGAGCGGACGTGTCCCGGTTGCGGGCAGTCCATTCACCGTGGTCTGTCATGTGTCGACGCCGTGAACGCCGATCCGGACGTCCTTGCGCAGGTCATCGCCGCCCCCGCGCCGGAAGGCGATCGGGAAGCGTACTGGCAGCGACGCTTCCACGAGGAAGCGGCGCGCGGCGATGAGGCGGGCCAGCAGATCCTGACGCTGCACCGCGAGCGCAACGAGGCTCGCGACCTCATCGCGCAGGTCATGGAAGCGCTGGGCGTGGACCGGCCCGAGGACGTGATGAGTGCGGTTAATCAGCTTGCCGAGGCGAACGCATTCAATCACCAGCTCGCCGAGCAGTGGCGCAGTCAGCGCGACGAGGCCCGCGAGAATGCTGCCCGGCTCAACGAGGTGGTCGATGACCTGCGCGCCGAGGTCGCCAAACTGCGCGACAAGCTCGACCTCGCCCGCCGGGGGCGCGACGAGGCCCGCGACGAGATCGAGCGCCAGGCGACCGGCTTCCTGGCCGCCGTCAACAAGCTGACCATGGAGCGAGATTTTGCCCGGCGTGAGCGCGACGAGGCGCTGACCGAGCGCGACGAGGCCAGCGCCGAAGTCGAGCGCCTTGAGGCCGGAGTGCTCGAAGAAATCGACAACCGCGACGAGAACCACGAGTGGGCCGATCGGCTCGCCAACGCGATCGCCGAACACCTCGGCGTCGACATCGGCGAGCACTCAAACATGAACCTGCCGTGGCGGGCAGCATTGATCGCACTGACCGACGCCGTGTCACCAACCCCCGCCGACCCTCTGGTGCTGCACCTGCAGGAGGTACCCGAGGGCGCCGTCGCGCTTGTCAGCATGTCGACCGGCGCGCGCTGGGTACGCGCCGACCGCGTGTGGCGCCACGAGCAGGGAGGGGTCGACGGGGCAGTGCGCAACCTCGGCGAGATCCTGTGGATCGAGCACCTCGGCCAGGGCGGGCTAACCGTCGAGATGGCCCCGCCGGCCGAGTCCGCGGCGCCGTGCACCTGCCCCTGCCACAAGGACTGACCCACCACGTGATGCAGCCCCCGTCCGGAAAGCCGGCGGGGGCTGTGTTGCGTTTCTGGCGGTTACGGTCATCGCGTGAACGGCAGCGATGCGGCAACGGCGAGCACCGTGACCAGCATCGCCCAGAACAGGGCCGCGGTCAGGCGGCCCATGATCTGCCCGGCCCGGCCGGTCACGACGCGCCCGGCTTCGCGTGCTGCTCCACGACCGCCCAGAACTCGTCGGTGTCCAGGCCGTCGATGTCGACCAGGCCGTGCGCGCGGTGCAGCTCGGTCACGATGCCGTCGATGTCGAAGTCGTCGGCGTAGGTGCCGAGGGCGACATCGACAGCCTGACGCATGTCACGCAGAGTGATGGTCTTACTCATGGTTGGTGCTCCTTCTCTGGGGGACTGTACGACGAGCATAGCACGACTGTCACACGATGTGCCAGACCTAAACAGCAACGGCCGCCCCCGCGGCGGGGACGGCCGTTGCGCGAACACGATCTAGCGGATGACGAACTCGGACGGCCGAGGCCACGCCCGCGGCGGCTGCAGCCGGTCGATCCTGCTGTCGTTGCGCCAGTGGTTCCAGGCGTGCAGGGTCAGCAGGAACCCCTGACCCGGCTTCGGCCGGTAGATGTCGGTGCGCAGCAGCCGGTCACGCAGCACCTTCGCCGGGTGGCCGTCGTCGAGGCGCTTGCCCTGCACCACGTTCTCGATGATGAACAGGTCGGCGCCGGTGCGGTCCTTGCGGGCGCACAGCGCCCAGGCGCTCGCCATCTTCGAGGCCGGCGCCGCGAACCGCATACCGACCGCCTGCATGGCCTTCACGACCTCCATCGAGGCGACGATCTCGTCCTTGTGCTCGGTGAGGTACGCCCGCAGTTCCGGCTTCGTAGTCAGCGACAGGGCGGAACCGCCCTTGCTGCCGTCGGCGTCGATCGGGACGTCGCGGTCCCACAGCAGAAGCATCCGGGTAACGGCGGCAACGTGGTTCTCGTTGCCCCAGCCCTCGATGCGCAGGGTGTCGCCGAAGGTGCGCGACTTGTTGGTGTCGACGACCTCCTGCGCGGCGAGCGGCAGACCGCGCACGACCAGACACAGCGTCGTCTCGCGGGAGCGCCGGATCGCGTCGAGCCGGTGCTGGCCGTCGATCAGGACGACGACGCCGTTGTCGATGGCGAACCGAATCGCGTCGCCGTTGAACAGCCACGCCCCGGCCTCGATGTCCCGAGCGAGGGCCGTGGCGCGGTCCTCGAACAGCTTCCGGTTGTGCGTGTTGTACTCGGCCAGCCACGTCTCGGCCATCTCCGGCGTGACGTCCTCGACGGTGATCGTCACGGGGCCGGTCGGCAGCGGCACGACGAGGCGCTGTCCGGGATCGAACGGGTTCGCTGTCGGCCTGGTCTTCCCGCTGGTGGCAGTGCTCACGTGTGGTCCTCCTGTGGTGGAAACGATGGTGTGGATCGTTGTGACTGTGACTTACTCAACCACAGTGTCACACGTCGTGTCAAGCAGCGTTGGCGGCCCAGTTGATGAACCACACGCCGTCGGCGCCCTGCTGCAGCAGCGACGCACCCGTGTCGACGTCCCGCACGATGTGCGGCGGCGTGCACGGGTCGGTCCAGCGGCGCCGGTGCATACTCGCCGCGCCGACGTTCACGAAGTTCTCGTGACAGTCCGTGCAGTGCGTTCCGGCGCCGGGGCCCTTCTTCACGTCCCACGGCGTGGGGCAGGTGCAGGTGAGTTCGGCGGGCGGCCAGCGGCG
>Ga0070688_100000459_pt1 | contig 20688 bp, 31 predicted proteins | sample KBSS13HmetaG_FD_64679 | JGI IMG/M metagenome (GOLD analysis project Ga0070688, IMG submission 64679) | Switchgrass rhizosphere microbial communities from Kellogg Biological Station, Michigan, USA - KBS S1-3H metaG | ecosystem: Host-associated > Plants > Roots > Rhizosphere ...
AGACCATGACGTGGCACGTCGTCGAATACCGAGAGCTGGGGCACCAGTGACCGCCTTCATCCACATCGACCCCATCGTCGCCGACGAGTGGCAGGCCCGGTGGCACGAGCAGTTCCAAGACCGGTGGCGGCGCGCGGACGGGCGGCCCGAGGGCTCGGTCACGCAACTGTACGTGCCGCGCGAGCAGCCTGCCGACGAGAGCGCAGTCACGCCCCGGTCGGCCCTGGCCACCGTGCTCGCGCTCGAGATCCAGATCAACGGCCATGTGCTTTCGACGCCAAAGGAGTAGCTCCGTGAAACAGAAGCAGAAGCCCAAGCCGCGGACCAAGCCCGTCCGCATCGATCTGACCGCCGCCGACCAGCTGGCGGTCAATCAAATCATGCGCGAGCAGCTGCTCGACCCGACCCGCATGGGGGTCGAGAGGGTCAGCCAGAAGAGCGCGATCCTCCATGCGCTGCGCGTGTACGTGGCGGGGGCGACGGCTGGATGAGCTGGAGCCGGGACGACGACGACATGCTCGACCACGAGAAGTGGCGGCGAGCGATCCGGGAAGGCGGCGCCGACGCCCTGCTCATCTGGTTCCGTTTGCGCGCCTGGTGTTCGCGTCGACTGACCGACGGCGAGATCCCCGCCGACATGGTGACGGAGGTCGGCGAGGTCATCGGCAAGACGCGGCTGAGGGCTCTGCGCGCCCTCGTCGATGCCGCGCTGCTCGCTCGCCGAGACGACGGCGGGTTCACGATCGTCGATTACCTCCAGCGCAACCCGAGCCGAGCGCAGGTGTTGCAGGAGCGCGACCGGAGAGCCGAAGCCCAAAGAAAACGCCGCAGTAGCCGCGATGTAACCGGGCACGCGGTGACAAGTGAGCCCCCGCGTAACGAAGTCCCGTCCCGTCCCGTCCCGTCCCGTCCCGTATCACTCTCTAACGAGAGTGAGGACTCGCGCGCTCCTGACGTGCCCGATGTCCCCGGACTCGAGATCGTCCACCCGGGACCGCTGCAGCCATCCAAGCGCGAGTTGGCGCGAGAAGCCGAGGCCGCCCGCGTCACGCCACCGCTGGCGCTCAAACACCGCTTCGATCCCGACTGGGACCCGAATCTCGCCCACAAGGCCCGCGGCCAAGAGCTGGGCCTAACCGAAAACGAGATCCTCACCGAGGCCGAGGATTGCCGGCGCAAACCCTACCCGCATGGGTTCACGACCGAGGACGACCAGTTCCACCGCGAGCTCGCCTGGCTCGCGCGCGACAAGGAAAAGCACCGATTCAAGAACCTGCCCAAATCCGAGCGCGACGCGTTCGAGATGCCGGGGCGGGAGAGGAGGGCGACGTGACCGACAAGAAAAGACTTTGGCACAAGCGGTTGAACGACTTTGAGAGTTTCGATCGCATCGAGTTGCAGGTCGTGCCGCGCTACAAGACCAGTGGCATGTCCGGCGACGAGTGGCGCCAGCACGTCTCGGTGAAGTTCTATTTCAAGGGCGAGGTGGTCCACGAGACTGGCTGGAACTCGATGCAGAACGCCATGATGATGCTGCCCGGCGAGTGGGCCCGCGCACAGGAACCAATCCCCTCTCGCATCATCGAGATGGAACACGAGGGGTTCTGTGACCAGCCATCATGTCCCAACCAAGCCGAGGGTCGCTTCAGGATTAAGCGTGAAACGAGCGAGCGTGGCGCTTGGCTGCACGAGGAGGAGAGCCGCTACCACGATAGCTATCGCCAGTTCTGCAAGTGTCATCTCCGGCGCGGAGATTGTGGGCGCGAAGATGCTGACGACAACTACGAGTCGCTCGACGGAGCGAGCCCCGACCAGTCCACCAATGTCATTGAGTCACCGGCGGGCCGCGTCGTCGTCGAGGTGAACGACCTGGACGAGATACCTGCTGCCATCGAAGCCGCGCGCGCCCATGCGAACAGTCTCAAAAGAGACCCGCCACCGGACGGCGCATCATGACCGCCGACGAAATCGAAGACGCCCTCGCCCGCGGCGCCTGGGTACCGAAACCCTCCGGCCCCAACCCAGCCCGCCCCGTGAGCGAGGTGGTCGGGTGCTCCGATCACGATGCTCTCGTGATGGCCCGGGCCAAGCGCCTCGTCGACCAGGACAACATCCTGCACTGCTGGAACTGCGGCACGGCCTGTGACTGGCACGTGAGCCTCCACTGCGCCCCGTGCCGGGTGACGGAGCGGCGCGAGCGCCCGGAGCGGCAACGGGTGGAGCGAGAGGCCCAGCGGGCGCAACGGCAACGCGAGCAGGAACAGTCACGGCCCCAACAGCGGGTCGCCAACAGGAGCTTTCGGGATGAATACTAGACCCCCGCATCACCCCAACTGCATCGTCGTCTACCGGCGGCGCCTGCGTGAATGGTTCCGGAAAACCTACTGGGCGGCCTGCATCTATTGCGACGATTGCTGGGGCCCGCATCGCACCGATATCGCCGCGTTGGCGGAGGCGAGGTCGCTGAACGACGCCACAGCGCGGGCCATTGAAGCGGGGTTGAGGCCATGAACACCGAGCACGTCACGGCCACCATCGAGGCGTTCTGCAAGCATTGCAGGGGCGAGGACAATGTTATCTCCCTGCCGGCGGCATGCTCCATGGATGTTCTGCGCGCGTTCCTGCTGCGGCACCGGCGCTGCGAGAAACCAGTCGAGCCGAGCAAGCAAGTGGAACTGTTCGACAAGCTGAAGGCGAAGGATGAGGCCTGCAACTGCGACCTCCCCATGGGCACGCCCCACGACTGCAGCAAGGAACGCCAAGCAGATAACCCGATCAGCTTCATCGACGAGGCCGACCTCTCTGCCGACGCCGTCTATGTCGACCCGGCCGCACTCGGCATCGAGCCCGGCACCGATTACGCCGCCTATGCCATCGACGGCAGCACGGACGACCCCGCGCCGGAGATCGATCCGCCGAGTAATCCCTACGAGATGTTCTATGCGCGGTACCCCTTCGCGCAGGACATCCCGCAGCTGCGCGGACAGTTGCATGATTGCCTCGGTGAGGGCCGCTACGAGCCCTTGATTGCGCAACCACTCCCACTGCCCTCCACCCCAGACTTCCAATACATCGCCGCTTGGGCTCGCCATGAATGTGCCCATGTGGATAGCGAGAGGCGTGGCCTCGACAATCCCATCGGCGGCCTGACCATCCCCGCGCGGCTGCCCATGCCCGAGGCGCTGAAGAAGCTGCTCGCGCCACCGAAACGCAAACGGGGCGCGCGACCGCTCGCGAGTCCGAAGGGGAGGAAGACGGCGTGACCCCCTACTACGACCACGGTGGGGTTCAGATCTTCCATGGGGACGCGCGCGAGATCGTCCCTACGCTCGGCGCCTGGGATTCGTACGTCTGCGATCCGCCTTATGGCACCGGCTGGTACGAAAATGATCGCGACGTAATGGCGTTCGTCTCCGGCCTGGCCTCTACGCGCGACGGCTGCATCTTCGGCTACCCGGAGCGCCTCGTTCAACTCTGCATGAATGCCGGGCGCGCTCCGAGCGAGTGGATCGTCTGGTGGCCCACCAACGGTGCGTGCCGCGGCTTCAACCTAGCGGGCGCACGCAACGAGAGCGAGCATATCGCGTTTTTCGGGCGGCACCGCGTTGCGCATCTACGCCAGTCGCGAGGCGAGGCAAGCCGGCGCATGTACGCAAAGGATTATCGCCACACCGATGGCGGCATCGGACGTGGCCTTGATGTTCATGGCGACACCGAGACGCGCCGAATCTCTGACGTTTGGACCATGGCCGCCCCGGGCCTTGCGTTTCTGAGTAGCCAAAGGCTGCACCCCAACCAAAAGCCGGACGCGCTGTTACAGCGCCTCGTCGAGGCCGTGAGTGAGGTCGGGCAGACCGTGCTCGACCCGACCTGCGGCAGCGGCACGGCCCTGGTCGCTGCGCGATCGCTCAGACGCAAGGCGATCGGTATCGATATCGACGAGGCGTGCTGCGAAATGTCGGCCAAGCGCCTCGCACAGGAGGTTCTGTTCGCATGACCCGCAACCCCGCCGCCCGTGGCAAGGCCGACGCCAACCAGAAGGCCATCGCCGACGCCATTCGCCTGCTCGGGTATCCGGTCATGGATCTCCACACGGCGGGCGCTGGCATGGAGGATCTGCTGGTGGGACTGCACGCCACAACGCCGCTGGAGGTCCCGTATCACACGGAGCGCTGGTGGATCGTCTGTGAGCTAAAGGTGCCCCGTAACAAGCGCGGGGAAGCGACCCCGTCCCAATACACCAAGGCCCAGAAGGAATGGCGCACCAAGACCGCCGGCTGGCCCCGCATCACCGTCACCTCAGCGCAGGACGCCGTCGACCAAATCCGGGAGCTGACCCGATGACGGAGACGCCCTACGAGAAGGCGGTTCGGCAGCACAAGAAACGGCCACCGCCCGCCACTCCACCGATGCGGCACTGCAAGCGCTGCCCGCAGCTCATCCGTCGGCAGCACGGTCGGCAGTTCTGTGGCGGCTGCACCAAGCACACTCACAGCCGCCGCCGCTGGGCCCGCGGGAGCCGAAGCGAGTGGCTCTAGATGGCACACAAATCGACCTCACCCGCTGAAGCCCAGCTAATGCCCATATGCCAACTGCCGTTCATTGGTGTATACTGATTGAGACGAGGGGATGAGAGAATGACCGCCAACCGAGCCAACCGAGACGCCGCTATCCGTGCCCTGAGGCAGTCCGCTGTCATCACCAACAGCGCGGTCGGTTCCATGACCCGTGCCGCCGCTCGGAGCAACCCGGACCGCATGCTCCGTTGCTGGACGGCCCAGCAGATCGTCAAGGGTTGCGTCGAAGCCGTGAAGGGGAAGAGCAAGTGAAGTACCGCATCGACTACTGCCCGACCATCGACCGCCATCGGGGCCGCTGGAGCCATGGGTCGGTCACCGTCACCGGCGAGGAGGCCGCCGCCAAAGAGGTACGCGCCCACGAGCAGGACTACGGCCCTGAACTCTGCTTTCGCGCGACCCCGGTCGAGACGATGCCCGAAGAGGAACAGCACCACTTCTGCGATAGCTGCGGCGGCGACTTCCGTGAGCGCATCGGCCACCCCCATGCCTGCTCCTGCCCCGTGGCCTTGGCGGTACCGGGCTCGGTGCGGTGGGTGCGGCCGGTGGCGAAGGAGAAAGCGTCGTGAACAACGATAGTGATTGGCTCGACGCGACCGACGATGAGCGCATCAAGGTCACCTATGCCGAGTTGGCAGAGGCGGATCGTGGCCCGGTGTGCGAGGATGACTGGTCCGACGACGAGGGTGCCGGACCCGACGATTGGAAGGCCGCTTACGGGCCGTGGCTCCCCATCGCCTATTGCCTGTCCTGTGGATCCCGGCTCACGTTCGAGCCCGTCTACTTCGATCGCTGGCCCCGTGCGAGCACCAAGGGCTGGCGCTGCCACTGCGAGGGCTGCGTCGACGGCGAGTACGTGGGCGACCCTCCCCGGCTACAGATGAGCGTCCGCTCCGGCGAGGGCGACTCACCATGGGAGGCCCTGGACGACTGCGCGGCCATGCAATGGGACTGCGAGCCCGAGGAACTGCTGGAGCCGAAGTCATGATGTCGTTGCGCTGGGCCTACCGAATCATGCGCCTGCTACCGAAGCCGGTGGCGCGTTACTGGCGCAAACGCAGGTTCGCTGCCATCCGCAAGCGTGACGGTGACGCGGTGGTGCTCGGCAGGATACTCGCCGCACTCGACATGAAACTACACGGTGACGGCACCGTTTCAGTCAAAGAGGAGGATGAGCCGTGAGTGAATTGAACCCACTGTGGTTGCCCATCGTGACCATCAGCCCGCCGCCACCGGACCCGGTCGAGCGCCTGCTGCGGATCGTGTGGTCGTATGAGGCCACCCCCGTGCGCATCGCCAAGAGCCAGCGCTATTCACTCAGCCTGACCGAGCCGTGCCCCGAGCCCGTGTGGAGGAAAGCGTGAGCGACGTATCGACTTGTAAGTGCGGGGCCAGTCTCATAGCGGACACGTCCGGTACCCGATGCGCCGCCCGGTGCCCCTACGACTCCGAGCGCCGTGCGTTTATTCGTGAGCACGCGAGCCGGCTCGATGCCGCTGTCTGTGCCGCGTCAGCATCCGGTGCGCGCCAGGACCAGCAAGGCAGTATCCTGCCCGCCGCCCGCGTCTGGGAACTGGCGCGCGAGCTTTGGAACGATAAACCGGAGGACTGCTGATGCGCCGCAAAGACACCCCCGGCATGCTCCTGCAGATCGCCCGGGCCCGGGCCGAGTTCATCGACTACCTGCAGCGGTGGGAGTTCGAGATCGTGGCCGAGAGCACGCCCCGGCACCTGAAGAACGTGGGCACGGCGGCAAAACTGCTCCTGGAAAAGCTCATCCGCATCCAGGGCCACGAGACCCTCGAAACCCGCGAGTACGAGATGAAGCTCGCCGCGCTCGAGATCCGGTCCAAGCGCCTGTGGGAGCCCGCGCCGGAGGAGACCACGGTACGGCGGCTGAGCCTGGTTCCGAGGATGTCGTGAACGGCGAATGGGGGCGCCACGGCGACGCTTACCACCACCAGCGCTACATGCAAGAGGCCGCCGGTTTCATGCGCCGCAGACGTTGTCGGTTCTGCACGGTTCGCAAGAGCGTCACCCATCTCGGCATGGCCAATGGCGTGTGCCTGGCCGCTGGGTGCGAATGGCACATGCGTCAATGGGTACGCGACACCAAACCGTTGAGTCCAAAAACAGCTGACCCGAAGCGGTGACCATTCTCCGGCACCGTCGCCGGATCGGGCTGAAAACAAGGCCCCGCGTGATAAACTCAGAAGCGGGGGCAGGGGAGAAAGAACAGTCATGGCAGCAGAAGGCAAACGCAAGCCCGTCGATTACGACGAGTTGTATCCGGGTCGGTTCCTGAAGTCGGGAGCGTTCGCGGAGTGGGAGAAAAAGCCACTCACGATCGACGACGTCGACACCGACGAGCTGGAGGGCGACAAGGGCAAGAAGACCAAGGGCACCATCACATTCAAGGAAGTGCCCCAACAGCTCGCGCTCAACTCCACCAACGGCCAGTGCATCAAAGCCATGTTCGGTCGCCACCTGCCCGACTGGTACGGCAAGCGCGTCGCCCTGTTCGTCGGCGAGTGGGCAGGGGAGCCGGCGTTGCGTGTCTGGGGCAGCCCGGACATCGACGCCGACATGGAGGTCGAGATCAAGCTCCCCCGCAAGCGCCCGTTCAAGATGACCCTGCGCGCGATGGGTGGTAAGCTCAAACCGGTAGCAGCGGCACCTCGCCCGGAGCTCGGGGACGAATCCCGTAAGCAGCTCGCCGCGATGGCCGCCGCTACCACGCTGGAAGAGTTGATGGATATCGAGGCCGACCTGGCCGTCCGTCAATTCGCCGAACACGAGGGCCTTCTCCTCACCCGCGCGCTCACCAAGCGGCGGCAACAACTGGAGCCTCAGCGTGGCCAATGACATCATCCCCGGCGGCCCCGTCCACTTCTCGCGACTGAAGAAGATGCGCCTCAGTGCCGCCCACTACCTGGGCGCGGAGGACGCCATCACCCCGAGCACCGGCAAGGGCAGCGCGCTCCACTCCGTGCTGCTCGGCGGTAAGCGCGTGGTCATCTACGAGAAGGCCCGCAACAAGAAACACAAGGCCTACCAAGCGTTCCTCGAGGACCACCCGGACGATCTCATCGTGAGCCCCAAGGAAGCCGGCGACGTCGTCGGGATGCGCAAGGCCATCGAGTCGCACCCGCGGGCCATGGCGTTGCTCAACGGGGAGCGGGAGCGGCTCATCGAGTGGGAGACGATGGGCCGCAAGTGCGCTGGTACCCCCGACGTCGTGCTCCGGGACGGCCTGCCCGCGATGCGTATCGGCGACCGCAGCTATTGCGCCTGTCCGGGCAAGGTCGTCACCGAGTTGAAGACCAGCAAGACCGCGAGCCCCTGGGGTTTTCCGTGGGAGGCCAAGCGCTACGGCTACACCGTGCAGGTGAGTTGGTACAAGACCGGCGTCGAGCAGAGCCTCGCCTACCCCGCGGGCCCCGTGAGCGATGCGTTCCTGGTGGTGGTGGAGTCGGCGCCGCCGTACCCGGTCACGGTGTTCCACCTGGAGGAGCGCGCGCTCAGCAAAGCCCGCATGCAGTGGCGGAGCTGGATGGACAGCCTCCTGCAGTGCGAGCGCGCGGGGCAGTTTCCGGCCTACACCGACGACGACGTGAGCCTCGGTGTCGACGACGATCTCGACCTCGACTGGGGCACCGACGACGAGGCCGCAGCATGACCCCCGACCAGAAACTCGCCGCCGAAACCCACGCGCGCGAAGTGGCCGAGGCCGAGTTGCGGGAAACGGCCGGGGCATTGTCCGAAGCGACCGCGCTGCTGGAGCGGGTGCGGGAATGGCCGAACCAGAGGCGTGTGATGAGCGACGCCGCGCGGCTAGAATACGACATCGACGCCTTCCTCAAGTCCTACCGCGCCCCAGCGCAGCCCGTCGCGGCCGTATCGGGGGACAAGCTCTGCCCCGTATCTGGGTGGCCGTGTCAAAGCTCGCCCTCCGCGCTAGCCTGGCACGTGCGCGGCAGATCAGTGGAATTAGGGCCCGCCGAGCCTACTCACGACGCATGGGGCGACCCGACGCCGGCGCACATGGTGAAGCCCGCCGCACCGGAGCCGAGCGCGGACCATGAGGATCCGCTGTTCATGAGCCCGAAGCAGTTGCGGACCGCCCTCACCGCCGCACAGTCCGACGTCGCCGAGCTGAGGCGGAACCTGGAACTGCGCGCCAACGACGCGCGAGAAAACGCGGCCGAGTTCGCCCGGCTGAAGCGGGAGCTGGACTACGAGCGCAGACGCAGCGATACGGTCCATGGCAACTGTATGACGCTGGTGCGTGAACGCGACGATGCCCGGTCCCGCGCCTGCACGCCCGCCGAGCGCGCCGAACTCAAAGCGTCCGAGAAGCTGACCGTCGAGGCATTGGAGAGCTTCGGCAATGGTTGGCTTCCGTGGCAGGTCTGGGCTCGCGCAGTGCTCGCCCGCCGCGCGACCCGAGAACAGCCCGCGGGGGAGGAGAGGCAAAAGGAAAGCTGCTCTCTTGCTTGCACGTGTGGGTCGGGCATCAACGCACCGGGCTCTTGGCATAAAGACACCTGTCAGTGTCATTGGGAGGAACCCTGACCGCTCCGGTTTCTGGCGCGACGGAGGGCGACGATGCCACATGAGTACCACTCATACGAAGACGCCATGGCCGCTCGCGAGCTACATGAAGCCAAGCAGAACGCCGAGGAGTGCAAGATGCTCCGCGCCGAAGTCCTGGCCCTGAAGCAAGAGCGGGACAACGCGGTGTTCCTGTTGAGCCACAGAGACGAAGTTGCGGAGGCGCTGCTCACCTCCGCCCGCGAATCGGAGCGAAGGCTGCGGGAGCGGGTGACCGCCGTGGCCCGCAAGTATGAGTTCGGCTATGGCGTTACTCCGCCCATGTTGGCACTCAAGCTTGCCCTCACCGACGACCCGCCGGGGCAGGAGGGGGAGTGATGTCCATGGCAGACCTGCACGCTGAGCAATGGCGGAACCGGCTAGAGTCCCTGCCGACGATCCAGGTGCTAGAACTGAAGCCGTCGTGGAACATCGACCGCGAGCACCTGACCTGTTTCGTTTGCAGTCGCGGTGACGATGAGCGTTTTGACCCGCCCGAGTGGACGGTGACACTACGGGCACCGGGACGGGTCATCACCGTTGGGTTGCATGAGGAATGCAGAGCGAGGAGCAAGCTGTGACCACCCGCCCCTGCCCGCGCGAGACTCCCCCCCGTGCCGAGCCCGCCACTGGGGCCACCTATTCACGAGCACTGCACGATGCCGTGTTCGAGATCCGCGAGCACCTGGTCACGGTCGAGCGCGTGCTGATGAACAGCAATATCATCTGGGATGGCCCAGAGAAGTGGCGCGCGTGTATCCCGCCGCTCCCTGATTCTGGTCCCGGCAGCGCATCGGCAACGAAAGAGTCATCAGACACTGCCGGTGCGCCTGCTGGGGCCGCCAATGCCGCCGACCGGGACTGCAACTGCGACCAAGCCGTCGAGCTCGCGCGCGTGGTCAAGGAGTGCCGGCGGCTGGCTCTCGAGATCGTGGTGGCGACGGAGACGACACCGGGGTGAGAACAATCATCGTCGGTGGCCCCAGAAGCGGCAAAAGCACACTCGCCCGGGACTACCGGAGCCGCGGCATCCCCACGTTTTGCGGCGATCCGCTCTCGGAAGTGAAGGAACCGGAATCCGACGTGCATTACCTGCCCGAGGGCATGGGGCTCGGCCCGGACGTGGCCACGCGCTGGATCGCGGAGAACTGGTTCACGCTCCCCGGGCCCTGGCTGATGGAGGGCCAGATCATGGCTCGCGCGCTCCGCAAATGGACCCTGCTCCGGGACGACCGTTGGCGCGGCGCGGTCCCCGCCCCGTGCGATCGGATCATCGTGTTCCGAGAGGTTCATCCCCTGGCCCAGGTCACCCCCGGTCAGCTCGCCATGGGCAAGGGCGTGCAAACGGTGTGGGGCCAGGTCGAGCACCACTTCCGCGCCATCACCGAGTACCGCTAACATCAGGAGAACCCCATGACACCCCAGGAACTCAAACGACGCTACGGTGAATTGCTCGACGCCCACGACGCGGCCCTGAACAAGCTGGAGCTGGAAGAGCAACGGCTCGGCGGAGAGCAACGGCGCGCGCTCCGGGCTCTGCTCGGCGAGGCTGGCCAGGAGACGGCCATCGCGGCGGGCCTCGAGGATCCGTACTTCGACGCCTTCCCACCGCCCTCGAACCTGAAGCCCGAGGACGAGCACGTCGGGTTTGACTTCTAGCCGTTCTGCATCCGGATCCACTTCCGGCGCTCGTCCCACCGGCGCTTGGTCTCCCGCTCCTCCCATTCCTGCGTGCCCGGCATCGGTTCGGCTTCCGTCTCGCTCACGTGGGCCATGAGGAACTCGAGCGCGTAGAGGCCGGCGTCGAGAGCGTGGTCCGGGTACCCATCGTGGTGGTCGCTCAGGTCCTCGTTCCAGGGCATCACCCGGGCCTCGTCCTGCCACGGCTTGGTCTCCTCGTAGGCAACGATCGTCTGGTTGCTCAGCATCGAGCCAAACATCCAGATCTTGTCCTTTTTGAACGCGCTCCGTTTACCGCTCTTGGCCGGGTGGATGTTGAGTTGGTAGACCCGCTGCAGGTCCGCGATCGACTGCGCGCCGCCGCCTGAGTTGTCGCCCACCATGATGTTGGGGTGGAATCGCCGCTCGAGCAGCTTGGTGTGCGCCGCCACCTGCTCGGTCGTCATGCCCGCCTGCTTGTACGCGTGCAGCAGGTGGATCTTGTGCATCGAGAAGATGCGCCCGCCGTCCTCGCTCTTACCCCGCTCGGTGGTGAGGCGTAGCACGACCCAGGCGTTCGGCTGGTGCTGGCCGAAGTCCACGCCCATCACCGTCCAGCCATGCTCGGGAGCGGTCTTCTGCGGCAGCACGACGCCGTTCCAGCCGCCATAGGGTAGGCTCTCGGTGTCGGGACAGAACTCCCCCAGGTACTCGCGCCGGAACTCGGGGGTCCGCTCCGTCCAGCCAAGCTTGCGGTTGTCATAGAGGACCTGGCGCAGGTAGGCCTCCGCATCCGGGATATGCGGGTTATCGCGCACGGTCGCGAAGTGCACCGAGGCCCCCGTCTCCCCGAGACACATGTTGTGCCAGTACGTTTTGACGTTCTTGCTCGGGGTGCCGATGGCAGCGAGCCCGCGCCCGCCCCGGCGCCACCAGCGCATCAGCGCAGGTCGCGCGCAAGCATCGATCGTGTAGCTGAGTAGCTCGTCGCGGTAGGTACCGCACTCCTCGATGCTGATGTCCGGCGGGGTGAAGCCGCGGATCTTCTCTGCCTCGGCGAGCGTGGAAAGACCCAGCAGCTGGACGATCCCGCCGTTCGGCATCACGAGCTGGTTGTCGCCGAGCCGGAGCTCGATCTTGGCGTCGTGCTCGCGGTTCAGGCGCTCGCACACAGGCCAGAGCAGGTCGCGTGCTTTGTGGATGGTTGGGGCGAGAGCGAGACTGGTGGTGTTGCCGATGCCATTCCGGCGTTTGCTCACGCCGTTCCAGAAGCTCTTGCCCCACTGGCGCGCGCCGCAAATGACGCGCAAGTGGTGCCGGTCGCGCTCAATCTGTTGCTGCTTGGGCGTGAGCAGCGCGAGATAGCTCGTTCCCTGCCTAGCCTTCTGGCACAGGACTCGGCGCGACGATAACATCGTCCCTCCGGTAGCCCTTCTCCCTCAGTAAGGCGGCTAGTTCGGCGCTCGGGTTGTCGAGCTCGTCGTTATGAAACCAGCGGCAACGGTGCAGGGACTCGCGCACGTCCTGGTCGGCATCGTCGAACATGACGTCGAGTGAACGCTCTTCCGCGTCCGTGCTGGCCAGCAGCGTCGTGATCGCGAGCGGGTTTCCACACGGCCACCGGGTGTCGAACCACTTCCAGATCGGCCCCACGTTAGCCTTCATGCCAGGCAGGCAATTGGCCTCGATGATGCCGAATACCTTCTTCGCGTAAGCGGCATCCTTGCGACAGTAATCGCGAGCGAAGTCGTTCAGGGTTGGGGTATCGGGACTACGCGCCGCGCCCTGCAGGAGCCAGTCCTTCAGCTCCGCGATGGTGTGCCCGCACGCGTATGCGACCAGCTCGTGGTACGGGTACTGGTCGCACGCGAGCACGAGCGGGGCGAGGACCTCCGCGTCCACATCCTCAGCCATCGAACGCCCCCACGAAATCCTGCCATGGCACGACCGTGAACAATTCGCCATGCAGGCGGAACCGGGCCCGGTCGTTGGCGGAGCTAAACATCACCATCTCGCCGAGCGGCACCCGGTCGGGGAAGTTCGGCGTCCAGGTGTACTTGCGCGGTGGGCCGAACTCACCCTGGGGCCAGATCGCTTTCACCCACCGCCCGGGCCCCGATGCCACCAGGCGCTCGACCATCAGCCGGTCTCGGGAATCGACCACGCTGCCCGCGCCGGCGTTGCGGGAGAGCTTCTGCTTGCACGCCGGGCAGGTGTGGGCGCCGGGCTGCTCGTGGACGCGCGTGGAGATGCCCCAGGCGACTTCCTCGGGGGTGAGCGGCAAGGTGAGCCCCAATGCCTGCCGCGCGCCCTCGGGGTCCACCCGGGTGAGGATGTGGTCGTTGATCGGCTCTGGCATGGCACCGGCCCCGTCGGGGTGACGGAGCGAGATACCGTGCTCATGGACGAGATAGATTATCTTCTCGCGCTCGTCCGGGTGGGCCTTTCGATGGTCGGGGTCCGCGAGCTCGCGGGCGATGCGGTTGCGCTTGTAGCTCACCAGATCGCCCGGTTGCAGCCCAGGCCGGTCTTGGGACAGTTCCGGTCTGCCCGCTCCCACGGAGACGACCTCGCCGAACGTGAGGCTATCGGGGTGGCTCTTGTAGTCGGCGGAGAACGCGGCCAGGTGGTGCAGGGGGATGAACCCGACGGTGTTGGCTCGCTTGACGATCTGCGCCTCGGCCGCCGAGAGATCACCATGGGTGAACTTCAGCGTGGTCGTCTCCTCGGCCAACTCGGGGCGCGGGCGGATCCAGACGTAGTCACGGAGCGGGCGGAGCTTCAAGCGTGCCGCTCCTTCTCACGCCGGCTCGCGGCCGTCTGTCGCAGCGCGCGCTCCAGATGATGCTTTTGCTTCTCCTTCCGGTCCATCTCCCGGAGCGGCTTGGGCGATTCCCCGCGCTCGCGTGTTTCACGTGGAACCGATGCAACACGTTTGCCCGTGAGCCGCTGCGCCCGCTCCAGCTCGGCCTGATAGACCTGGTCGGCGGCCTTCTTCTTCGAGAGCGAGTATTCCCCGAGGTCCTCGTCCCACGACTCTTTCCACTTGTCGTAGGCGCGGTCCTGCAGTTCCGGGTCGCCCTTCTTCGGATCGAACAGCGGGTGGGCTTTGAGCGCCTTGCCGAAGTCCGCGCGGGCCTGTTTCTCCGCAATCGCCGTCGCCTCGGCCTCCTTCTGCTGGGTCGTCTTCTGCTCGCCCTCGGCCAGCTTGGCTTTCAGGCTCTCGATCTCGTGGCGCAGATCGGCCGTGGCCATGCCGTCTTTCGTGGCGTTCCAGAGGTTGCGGGAAATGTTCTCGAACTTGTCTCCGAAGAACTGCTCCACCGTGGCCTTGGCGGAGCGAAAGTCCTTGCTCTTGTACTGCTCGCGGCCGACCACGATGGGACCGTAGGCCTCGGTGGCTGCGTCGTTGATGCGCTGTTGCTTCACCCGGTCGCGCTCGAAGTCCTTGCGCTCCTCCTCGAACTTCTTGATCTCGCCCGCGAACGCATCCTTGGCCTTGGCCAGGTGCTTGTGACTCTTCAGCTTGTCGAGCTTGGTTAGGCGTTCGCTCTTCTGCTCCTCGGTCTCGTCCTTGTCGATGGGTGCATCCGCCGGATCGGCGGGCTCCTCCGGGTCGTCATCGGGCTCGTCGACCTTCTCCGCGGGGGCCTTGCCGGCGGCGGCCAGTGCGCGCTCGAAATGGGCTTTTCGGCGCTCTTCCCGGTCGGCGGTCTTCTGTTCAACCGAGCGCCGGGAGTCCGCCGGGCGCGGCTCCGGTTGGGGCTCCGAGGCTGGGGAGTCCACCGCTTCCGGTGGGGCTGGGGGGGAGGCTTCCTGGTCCTGCATTCATGGCTCCTGGTGGTGACCCGGACGCGCCGGGGTAGATCTGCGAGAGGTCGGCCGTGGCCGAGATGCTCGTCTTGTCCTGCATGTCCCTCTGCTCGATGAGCACCCCGATCTCCTCGAGGAACAGTTCGAAGTACTCCAGCCGATCGGGCGGGCACCCCATGCTCTCGGCGGCGGTCATGGAGTGTTGGACTTTCTCTGCCCAGCGCTCCAACGGCTCCATGTACTTTCGCGGGCTCTGATAGAAGTCGTCCGAAAGGCGCTCCTTGGCTTTGGCATGGAGCCACCTTTCGATCTGCTTTTCCAGCCACTGTTGCGTGCGCGTGACCGCATCGCCGATCGAATCGGCATCGAGGTGCTGCCGCCACTGCTGCAACTCGGCGAGCGAGGCCTTCTCCTGCTCGACCATCTGTTGGCCAAAGTCGAGCAGGCTCGAGATGCTGTTCTTTTCCTCGGAGACGGACGCGACCCGGAGCATGAACTTGTTTTCGTCGAGGTCGAGATCGGCGACGTCGATGACCTCGGACAGCGAGCCCTTCTCCCAGCGCCGCATGATGTCCTGGCCTTCCTTGACCATGTCCTTGAGCGCCCGGACCTTGCGCTTGCCGGTCTGCACCGTACGCGCGTGGATGATGCGGCGGCTCTCGGGCGCGAACGCCTCGGTGAAGTAGCTCGCGTTGTACTTTTCGTGCTTGCCACTGGTGGCCTGCTTGCCGGCGCCGCCCTGGTGGCGCGCGTCGACCATGGCGTCTTCATCGGCCCACCTGCCGTAGAGTTCGATGAGCGCAAGCGCACCCTGGTCGCGGGAGTCGAGTTCCGTCACCCGGACGTCGGTCATGGGGTTGCCGCTCTCAATCTCCATCTGCGCGCGCGACTTGCCGCCGATCTTGTCGAGGGTCTCTTTCGGGCCCTGGATGATGCGCTGGGGCGAGTTCAGCTGCTTCTGGTCCTGGTCTTGGGCCATCTCGTTTTGCCGCCGCAGCACCTCGTGAACATAGGCAGACAGTGGGAGGCCCCAGTCGCCCACCATCTGGCGCTCGAAGTGATAGATCGTGCAGGGCAACTCGTCGTACTCGTAGACCTCATCCTTGCCGAGGCGGGTGCCGTCTTTCAGCACCCAGAGTTTGCGCCCGTCCTCGCCCCGCACCGAGCAGCGATAACCGAAGTGCACCTGGACGACCCAGCGGTTATCCATGCGCGGCTCACCTCCGCCGGAACGACCCATTCGGCGCTCAGCCAGCGTCCACATGGTCTCGGCGTTCTTCTCGATCTGCTCGCGCTGCCTGGGAAAGCGCAGGCACAGTTCCTCCACCTCGTAGTAGTCGGTGCCGATACAGCCGAGATAAGCGCCGTTCGGACCGCTCGTCTCGACCGCCATGGTCAAGGTGTCGTTGATGCGCGCCTCGGTCTTGCCCCAGCCCGGTAGCTCGAACACGGCCACGCTGCCCGTGCACGCCATGGTCATCAGTCCCGCGTGCCTCCAGAGGTCGTGTTCGTTATCGAACCTGCCCTGCGGCTGCTCGTACTCGGCATCGATCGCGCGGTTCAACAGGATCGCTTGCGTTTGCGTGCTCCAGTCGCCGCCCACGCTCATCCACTGCGGCAAGGGGTCGTCGTTGCCCCAGAGTTGCGCGTGGCAACCCTTGACGATGCTACGGAGCTTGCGGCGAAGGATCGGGGTGCTGAGCCCCGGCGCCACGTTGGCGTTCGAAAAGGCGTACCCGATAGGGAAGAAACTGGTCAGCATCGAGCCCTCGAACTGGGTCCCGTAGGTGACCGCGATCGCCTGGCGCGGGCGGTTGTCCTCGATGGCCTGCTGGCACTCCTTCATCAGGGTCATCGGCGCGTCGTCTTTGGACTGCTTGTGCCAGGGTCGGATGTACGGCATGGGTTCCTCAGGCGTTCGTGACGCTGGACTTGATCGCGGAGATGCCGCGGCTCGGGGTCGACCGATGCGCGGTGGAGGCGGCCGCCGTCTGGTTGCCGGAGCCGGCTTGGGCCGTGCGTTCTTGCCGGTACGCGCGAATCGCATTGGCCATCGGCCAGGAGTAGGCGCGCCCGGCGAGACCATCGCCGCCGAACAGGATATCCATGCGGAGCTTTCTCTGGGTGCTCATGCTGCCCGGGTTCTGCGCGACCTGCCGCACCAGCTCCAGCCGCAACCGGTCGTAGAGATCGGGGTGCACGGTCTGCAGCGTGCGCATCTGCGTCGGGGTGGCGGTCCCATTCTTGACATCCTCGAACACGGAGGCGGGGTTCAAGGCGGAGTTGTACTTCTGCGCGAAGTCGCGCGCCGTGGCTCGGCTCATCGGGATGCCGTTGGGGCGCACCATGTTCGCGCTCATCTGCGTCGGCAGGTTCTCATGCAGGTACTGCACCGCCGACTGCAGGCGCGCCGCGATCTGCCCGTACGCATCCGGGTTCACCTTGCCGAGCGGGCCCAGATGCTCGCCGATGACCCGGTGCAACACGAGCGGGTTGCTCATGATGCCGTCGAGAGTCCGCTGCTTGCTCTCGAACGCCGTTTGCAAGTCGGGATGGTCTCCCTGGAAGCGCGCGATGGCCGTTTGCGCGAGCGGCGCAGCCCCCTTGCCGACCGCGCCGGCACCCTGCTCGACGGCCCGAAGGGCACGGCCCGCGTTACCGAGCACGGCTCCCTTGGCCGCGGAGGCCACGGTTGCTTCTCCCGAGCGCCCCAGGGTTTCCAGGAGCCGGCTCATCCGTAAGAGCTTCGAGCCGGCGGTCACCACCGCACCGAGGCCGAGGCTGTGACCGAGCGCGCCCGCGGCGGCACCCAGGAGCCCGCTCATCACCTCGCCCTTGATCTCGTCGGCCGCAGCCTTGCGCTTGAACGCGGCCTGCTCTTCCCGGAGCGCTCCGGCTTGCTCGCGGTCGAATTTGGCGCTCTCGGTCTGCACCCCGGCGCGTTCCTTCACCCGGGCCCGCGCGCCCCGGACGTCGTCGGAGAGCTTCAGCTGCTCGCGCACCGAATCGACCGCCGACTGCATCCGGGACAGTTGCTCCTCGGGGGCCGTGCCGTACGTGCGGTGGGTGTTGATGAGCCCTTCAGCGCCCTGCAGTTGCTTCTCCAGCTGCTCCGGCATCACGCCCCGGCCGATCTCGTCGGCGGACAGATGCTGACGGAGCTTGCCCGGGTCGAATTGCAGCGAGCCGTCCTCCATCTCGCGCGCGAACTGCCCTTGCACCTCTCGCGCACCCGGGCGCCAACGGTCGTCCACGGCCTGGTTCAGGCTCCGCTGATAGTCGCCCGCCTCGCCCCAGAGGTCGCCCCGCTCGCGGTCCATGCGGAGCTGTTGCCGGTGCTCGCCGACCTTCAGCTGCAATTCCTCGGCACCCTCCACGCCGTCGCGCGCGAGCCGGCCGAGCTTCTCCTCCTGCTTGCCGAGATCGCGCTCCAGCCTGCCCGCGGCTTCATGCCAGTCGAGCGCCTCGGACGCGTCGTCGAGTTCCTTGCTGCCGCGGGTGAGGGCTCGGTCGATGTCCCGGAGCGGCTTCTTCAGCTCGGGGGTGTCGCGGAAGCTCGGGGCGGGTGCTGGTGGCTCGCCGGGGAGGCTCTCGCCCGGGACACCGGGAGCGGCTCCCTCGGGCAGTTCGGTCGGCACCTCGGGGCGGCCCTTGCCCGGTCGGAGCTCGTTCCGGAGATCGAGAGCGGCCTGGCTCCGTTCGGCAGCCCAGGTCCGCTGCTCCGGATTGGTCTTGGCCATCAAGGTCTTCACCTTTGCGCGCTTGGCCCCGTCGCCCGAGAGCTCGGCCACGTCCTGGGACAGCCGGTCGAGGCTCTTGGCGCTCCGGCTGCTGGCCTGGTCGATCACTTCCTTGTGCGCGTTGGCGAGGAACTCGTCTCGCCCCGGCCCTACCGGCACCCCGTCGGCAACGTCCGCGGTGGCTTCCAGGGCCCGCCGCTCGGCGCCCGCGAGCACGCCCTCTCCCGCGTCGCCGATGGCTCGACGGGCCGCGCCAGCGCCCGCGCGGAGGGCCATTGGGATGGCATGGGCGACAAGGGAGCCGCCCACGTCGAACATCAGGACGTTGCCGACGGAGAACGGTCGCTGCTCCTGGTGGGACGACTCCAGTTCCTGCGCCGTGCCGCCCACCGCACCCTCGGCCAGGGTCCCCAGCGCCCCTGCAGCGACGCCCTCGCCGAGCCCGACCGCTCCGAGCGCCCCACCCGTGGCAAGGGCAGGAGCGGCCGCGCCGACGGCCTGGGCGAGGAAGTTCGCGACCGGCGACTCCTGTTGCAGGGTCTTGGACCGCCCGGCGACGTCCTCGGCCGAGCCGAACCCCGGGACCGCCCCGAGGGTGGCCGTGCGCACGGCGGTCTCGGCGGCTCCGAGGGCCTGTTGCCCCGTGCTTCCGTACTGAGCGTACTGGGCCCGCTCCTCGATGCGCTTCTGCACCGCGTCGTCACCAGCGACCGTCCAGCCCTGGTCCCGGGCGACGGTGGGCACGTCCTCGGGGGCCACCTGGTAGAGGTGGCCTTCCTTGGACTGCATGACGGTTTTGCCGTCGACCTCAGCCATGGTTCAGAACGGCGAGAAGCGCTGCCCGATGGGCAAGCGGTCCCGCTCCTCCTGTTGCTTTTTGATCTCGGGTTGCGCGAGCAGCTCTTTGCGCGACTCCTGGCGTTTCTGTTGCTCTTCACGCATCTGCTTTTCGTCGGCCGTCTCAGGGAACTGCTGCTCCTTCGGGCCCGTGTTCTCCACGTTCTGCGCTTCGAACGGGGTTGAGGGCGGGTTCGGAATGCCGGGCGTGGTTCCCTCGCTCGTGCGCTCGAGCAAGATGTTCAGCGCTTGCTGACCGCGGCCGGCGAACTTCTTTTCGAGCGCGCCCATGATGGCGCGATTGTTCGAGTCGCGCATACCCGTGAGGCCCTTCATGAAGGCGGGTCCGGAGCTTCCGAGGTCCTGCTCTGCGTTTTCGCGATCACTCTTGGTGATGCTGGCCCCGTAGCTCTTGGCCTTGGCCGTCAAATACTTGCTGATGATGACGTTGGTGGCCTCGGCATCCATGCCCGGCTTGTAACCGAGCCTCGACAGTGTCGGAACGAGTGCCTGTGGGATCCTAATGGCGCCCTTGGTCGGCAGGGTGCCGCCGTTTTGCGCCATGATCGACTGCAACTCGGCGATGTCCGCGTCGATCTGCTTGGTTGCCTGCGCGGCCTGGACGATCGTGGGACCGTCCTTGGTGACGACCTCGCCGAGACCAGCGTCCCAAGACTTCTGGTCGATGCCGATGCCCTTCAGCCGCTCGAGTGTCTCGTTGGTGTAACCGGGCCCCGGCTTCGGCGGCTCGAGGCTGATGCTCTCGCTCGCCTTGCCCATCACGGTGGTCTGCGTCTTGCCCCAGTCGTCGAGGGACTGCGCGCGGAGCGAATCGGCCGTGGCCTTCAGCTCCTTCATGGCCCCCGGGGTACGCGCGAACCTCGCCTTGGCCTCGGCCATGTCCGCGATGCCCTCTTTCAGTCGGGCTTCGGCGGCATTGAGCGCGGCGGTGCGGTCGCCGAGTTGGGCCGTGAGCGAATCGACCAGCTGGCTCTTGTTGTACTTCTGGTTCTCTTTCCAGTCGCCGATGATCTGCTGAATCATGGGCAGGGTGGTCGAGTGGTACCGCCCACCGCTGAAGCCCTCCGCGAACCCGCCCGCGATGCTGCCGAGGATGCTCGAGACCGTGAACCACTCGGGGAAGTCGGGGTGGTCCTTGATCGGGGTCTGCTTGACGGTGTTCAGCCTGGCCGAGGCGTCCTCCTGCGCCTTCTGCAGCGCGGCCATGCTCCCGAGCGCCTGCTGCTGCTTGGCAAACCCCGCGAAGTACGCCTCGTTCGCGGCGCCCGCCTCCGCCTGAACCCCGAGGCCCTTCGCTACCATGCCCTCGTCGATGGCCCGGTTGCGCGTGAGCAGGGCTTGATCGCTCGCGCTTTGCACGGCTCCCCGGGTCTCCGCGTCGGGTCCCTCGTAACCGGCCTTGCCACTGGCCGCGACGAGCCCGGGGGCGTGCTGCTTCACCGCATCGA
>Ga0070688_100000461_pt1 | contig 20679 bp, 14 predicted proteins | sample KBSS13HmetaG_FD_64679 | JGI IMG/M metagenome (GOLD analysis project Ga0070688, IMG submission 64679) | Switchgrass rhizosphere microbial communities from Kellogg Biological Station, Michigan, USA - KBS S1-3H metaG | ecosystem: Host-associated > Plants > Roots > Rhizosphere ...
GGGGTGCTCGCGTACTCGGCCTACGGCGTGGTGCAGGCCGATCGCCAGCAGGGGAAGCTGCTCGCGATCGGGCTGCCGGTGTGGGTGAGCGAGTGCGTGATGCCGGTGGCATTCGCGCTACTGGCCGCGCGCATGGCGTGGGGCGCCTCCGACCGCTGGCCCGGGCGTGCGGTGGCGTTCGCTGCCATCGCGGCGGCGTTCGCGCTCGGCCTCGTGCCCGCGGCCGCGCCCGCGCTCTCGCTGCCGCTGGTCGCGGTGATCGTGCTCGCCGCCCTCGTCGGCGCCCCGGTGTTCGTGGCCATGGGCGGGATCGCGCTCGCGCTCTTCTTCCGGGACAGCGTGCCGGTATCCGCGGTAACCGCCGACATCTACCGGCTGATGGTGTCGCCGACGCTGCCCGCGGTGCCGCTCCTGACGGCGTGCGGCTACGTCATGGCCGAGTCGCAGGCGTCCCAGCGGCTGGTGCGCTTCTTCCGCTCGGTGTTCGGGTGGATGCCGGGCGGCGTCGCCGTGCTGGTCGCCGCCGTGTGCGCGCTCTTCACCACGTTCACCGGCGGTTCCGGCGTCACCATCATGGCGCTCGGCGGGTTGCTGCTGCCGATCCTGCTCAAGGACGGCTATCCCGAGGGCTTCTCACTCGGGCTCGTGACCGCGTCCGGGAGCCTCGGCCTGCTGCTGCCGCCGAGCCTGCCGGTGATCCTCTACGCCGTGGTCGCGAACGTGCCCGCCGACTCGCTCTACCTGGCGGGACTGCTGCCGGGCCTGCTGCTCATCTTGATCGTCGCCGGTTACGGCATGGCGGTGGGGAGGAAGCACATCAGCGGCCGCCAGGCGTTCTCGCTCCGCGAGGCGGCGGCGGCGGGGTGGGCGGCGCGCTGGGAGCTTTCGGTGCCGGTGATCGTCGTGGGGCTGTTCTCGACCGGGCTCACGACCATGGTCGAGGCGGCGGCGGTGGCGTTCGCCTACGCCATCGTTGTCGAGTGCTTCGTCACCCGCGATATCCATCCGGTGCGCGAGCTGCCCGGCGTGCTGGTCAAGGCCGCGGTGCTCTGCGGCTCGGTGCTGATCCTGCTCTCCTCCGCGCTCGGGCTCACGAGCTGGCTCGTGGACGCCCAGATCCCGGACCTGCTCCTGACCACGGTGAAGGCCCACATCCACTCGCAGCACCTGTTCCTGCTGGCGTTGAACGTGGTGCTGCTGGTGCTCGGAAGCGTGCTCGAGATCTACTCCGCGATCGTCATCCTCGCGCCGCTCGTGGCGCCGATCGGCGCCGCGTTCGGCGTCGACCCCGTCCACCTCGGCGTCGTGTTCCTCGCCAACCTGGAGCTGGGGTTCTTGTTCCCGCCCGCGGGCTTGAACCTGTTCCTCTCCAGCTCGCGCTTCGGGAAACCGCTGCCCCAGCTCTATCGCCACGTGGTGCCGTTCCTCGTCATCCTCGGCGCGGGCACGCTGGCGATCACCTACCTGCCGCAGATGACGGTGGGCGTGCTCCGGCTGATGGGGAAGTAGCGACGCTCCCGAAGTCGCGGCGTCACGTCCCAGTGAACGAAGTGAGGGCGGACTGTACGCTCGCGACGCCGGCCCCACGTTCCGCGTATGAAAGCGGCCCCCATTCATATATGAATGTGGTGTTTCACGGCTTGGGATGGCGCTCTTGCTGGTAGAATCACGACCCGAGACCTCGCGCTCTCCATCATGCTCCGTTGTTCCCTCGAGGCTTCCCAAGACCCATGAAGCGCGCAGCGGCGGCCGTCCCGCACACGGCCGCGCTGCTGCTGGCGCTGCTCGCCGTATCGGCGAACGGCGTGGCGGCGGCGACTTATTCCGGGTTCATCCCGATGGTGACCGACTCGGCGGCGGTGTTCTCCGTCCCGACCGTTGCGCAGCCGTTGTATGTGAAGCCGATCCTCGACCCCACGTTCGGCACGGTCGTCACGCGCATCTCGGACGACGCCGGCATGCCGCTCGGCGCGCTGGGCGCATCCTGGGGCAGCGTGGCACGGCACCGATATTCGAAGGTGCAGCCGTGGAACTCGACGATGACGCTGCTGAGCCTCGACAACAACGGCACCGGTTACACGCCCGTGCTGCTCGACGGCTCCACCTACCAGCCGGTGCAGGGGCCGTGCCCGAACTACGATCGGTGGGATTACCGCTGGCACCCGAAGCTCGTCCACTCGCGCGAGCAGATCAACGTCAATCAGGCCGGCACGGAGCTGATGTGGTTCGACGTCGTCAACTGCGTGAAGACGCGGAGCTGGCCGCTGCCGATCGTGTCCGACTACGGCATCGGCTCGGGCGAGGGGAACGTCTCGAACTCGGGCCGCTTCGTCGTCATCGCCAACCAGTCGCAGATGGTGGTGGTCGACATGGACCCGCCGGCGATCGTGGCGCCGCCGTATCCGTACCAGCGCATCGGGCCGGTGTACACGTTCGATCCGTGCAGCCTCGACGTCGCCCAGCCGAACGTCGGCCACATCGCGCACGTCTCGATCTCGCCCAGCGGGCGCTACATCGACGTCAAGTATGGCCGCGACACCGACACGACGGCATGCGACACCCTGTGCGACATGCACCGCATCTTCGAGGTCGACACTTCGCTGGTGATCCGGCCGCACAACATGGCGGACGGCTCGCTGCGCTGTGGCTCGTTCGCGGCGCGGCCGAACGGCTGGATCTTCCCGTTGAAGCACGCGGACATGACCCACGACATCGACGGTGACAACGAGGACATCCTCATCGGAGGCCGAAGTTGTCCGGGGTCGACGCTCGGCCACGTGGTGAAGGTGAGGTTGCTGGACGGCCAGGTGACCGCGCTCACGAACCCGGTGAACGAGCCGGCCTACGCGGACGGCTCGGCCCGTAGCCTGCTGCGTCCGGGCTGGTTCTACGTCTCCTACTCCCGGGATCCCAAGTACGCGGGCTTCCGCTTCTGGGGCGAGGTCGTGGCGGTACGCACCGACGGCAGCCAGCAGGTGCAGCGCTTCGGCCACTACCACAGCACCGCGGCGGTCTACAAAGCCGAGGCGCAGGCGGTGCCCTCGCCGGACGGGCGACGCGTGGTGTTCGGGAGCGACTGGGCTGACCACGCCGTGTGGCCGGGGGGCACGGCTCCCGCGGGCGCACGCGCGTTCGTGTTCGACGCGCGCGAGGGGGCGACGCTCGCGGCACCTCCGCCCGAGAAGCCGCACGGTCTGGCGCTGGGCCTCATGAGCCCGAATCCCACGTCCGGCGGGCTGTTGGTGAGGTTCGCGATCCCCGAGCCGCGACCGGCCGCGCTCGAGCTCTTCGATCTCGCCGGGCGCCGGCTGCGTGTCGTGGACGCCGGAACGCTCGGCGTCGGCGAGCACGTCCTGGAGCTCGATCCCGACCGCTCACTTCAGGCCGGGATCTACTTCGTCACGCTCACGGACGGGCGCGAACGGAAGAACGTCCGCGCCGTCGTGATCCACTGAGCCGCGGGGCGCGCGCGCTCGGCGTGCGCCCGGGGGCGCTCGGCCCTCGACCGCCCACGGTGGGAAGGCGCCGGCTGCGCGCGACGCAACCGCGTCCCTAGGATGCGCGTATCCGCCGTGCCGGGATCCCGACCGCGGTCGTGCGCGGTCCAACCTAGACTTGGATCCGCCCTCCAAGGGACCGATGCCCCATGGCCTTGCCCGCCTCTCCGTGGTACCAGCGTATTGCGTTCGCCGTGCTCGCCTGCCTCGCGGGCGACGGCGCCGCGCGCGCGGCCCAGCCACAGCCCGGCCCCCCGATCGCCATCACCCGCATCAGCGCCCCGATCACCATCGATGGCGATCTCTCCGACCCGGGCTGGAAGGGGGTCACGCCTGTCACCCAGTGGTACGAGACCCGCGTCGGCGACAGCGTCGAGCCCCAGGTCAAGAACGTGGCCTGGCTCGCCTACGACGACAAGTTCCTCTACGCGGCGTTCGAGTTCGATGACCCGAGCCCGAAGCTGATCCGCGCGCCGCTCGGCGACCACGACCAGATCTCCGGCACCACGGACTACGGCGGCATCATCGTCGACAGCCGGAACGACGGGAAGACGGCGCAGATGTTCCTCGCCAACGCGAACGGCCTCCAGTACGACGCCATCTCCAGCGACGTCACGGGTGAGGACAGCTCGCCGGACTGGTTCTGGGACACGGCGGGAAAGGTCACCGCCACCGGGTGGACGCTCGAGATCCGGGTGCCGTTCTCGTCGCTCCGCTACGCGAAGACGCCGGCGCCGACGTGGGGCATGCTGCTCTACCGCAACTACCCGCGCGACCAGCACTATCAGTTCTTCTCCGCGAAGCTGCCGCGCGACGTCAGCTGCTTCATCTGCAACTCGAGCAAGATGACCGGGCTCGACAACCTGCCGCAGGGCTCGCACCTGGTGGTGGCCCCGTACGCGACCACACAGAAGACGGCGGCGCTTCCCATGATCCCCTCCGGGACGTCGCAGGTTCAGGCGCCGCTCGGCACGCCGCTCGAGAAGGGCCCGGTGGAGGACGAGTACGGCGTCGACGTGAAGTGGAGCCCGCTCTCGGGCCTGGCGCTCGACGGCACCATCAACCCCGACTTCTCCCAGGTCGAGGCGGACGCCGCGCAGATCGTGGCGAACGAGCGCTTCGCGCTGTTCTATCCCGAGAAGCGCACGTTCTTCCTCGAGGGCGTGGACCTGTTCTCGACGCCGTTCCAGGCCGTGTACACGCGCACGATCACCAACCCGGAAGCCGGCGCGCGCGCGACCGGGAAGGCCGGGAGCACGGCGTTCACCGCGCTGTGGGCGAGGGACGCCGGCGGCGGCGCGGTCATCCTGCCGGGGCCCGAGGGCTCGGACTTCGCGAACCAGGACCTGTGGTCGAACGCCTCCATCGTCCGTGCGCGCCGCGACTTCGGGCAGTCGTTCTTCAGCGTGCTCGCGACCTCACGCGAATACGACGAGGGTGGTCACAACCGGGTGGTGGGTCCCGACATGCAGTGGCGCCCGAACGCGCGCAACACGTTCACGGTGCAGGCCCTGTGGAGCGACAGCAAGACGCCGAACCGTCCCGACCTGGGCGGAAGCGAGTGGACCGGCCAGCACCTCGAGGATCACTCGGTCATCGCCTGGTACCAGTACGCGGACGCTCACTTCGATTTCTTCACCCAGGGCCAGGAGCTGGGGCCCGAGTTCCGCGCCGACAACGGATTCATGCCGCAGGTCGGCTTCCGCGAGGCCTACGCGCAGACCGGCTGGACCGTGCGACCGCACCAGAAGTTCTTCACCCGGATCCGCACGTTCGCCCAGGCGTTCGTCGATGAAGAGGTCGGAACCGGGGCGACGCTGCAGCGCAACGCCCAGCTGGGCTTTGGCGCCGACGGGCGCTGGTCCAGCTTCACGCGCCTCGAGTTGAACGCCGACGAGTTCCTGGTCGGCGGCCAGACGCTGCAGCGCTTCCGGCCGCGGCTCGAGATCGACGCCAGCCCGTCGCGCTCGATCGGGAATCTACAGTTCATCGGCTACTTCGGCGACGAGATCGACTTCGACAACGCCCGCGAGGGCACGGGCGTGAACCTGAACGCGAGCGGCACGTGGCGGCCCGACGACCACACGAACCTGACGTTCACCGGCAGCACGCGCTGGGTGGACGTGGACGATCCGTCGCTTGGCTCGGGCCGGCTGTTCACCGCGAGCCTCGGCCGGGCGCGGGGCACGTACATGTTCAACTCGAAGTGCTTCGTGCGCCTGATCGGCCAGTACCTGCAGACCGACCGCGACCCGTCGCTCTACACGTTCCCGGTGACGCTCAGGTCGGCCGGGCTGTCCCTGAGCGGGCTGTTCGCGTACAAGCTCAACTGGCAGACGGTGTTCTACGCCGGCTACGGCGACGACAGCGCCTACTCCGACACCACGACCGAGCTGGAGAGGGCACGCCAGCAGGCGTTCCTGAAAGTGTCGTACGCCTGGCAACACTAGGGCGCTGGAATTGGCGCGGCCCCGGGCGCCAGGCCCGGGGCCGCTGGCCTCACCTGGGCAGCTCAGGCGTCGAGCAGGAAGTGAAACCGGCCCTGCTGCGGTGAGGCGTTCGCATCCAGGCTCATCAGCAGCTCGCCGCGGAAGAGCCCGTCGCCGCGGTTGCGCTTTTCGCCGGGGAAGTAGAGCTGCGTCGTGAGCATCTCGCCGCCGGCCGGCTGGACGCGGACGTGGATGTGCCGCGTGCGGCCGGTGTAGACGCCGGGAAGGATCGTGCTCAGGCGATAGCCACCGTGGTTGTCGGTGTACTGGTGGCCGCGCAGGCGGAAGCCGTCGTTGTCGTAGGCGCCGCCGTCGTCCGCCTGCCAGAAGTCGACGAGCGCGCCGGCGATCGGCTTGCAGTTCCTGCCGAGCACGCGGCCGGAGAGCTCGAGCCGCGTGCCCTTCATGCCCGGCTCGAGCAGCGACGTGCGCTCGGGCGAGCGCGGCTTGAAGAACGGCCCCGCCGTCTCCTCGGGCGTCCGCTCATCGTCGTCCCCGCACCCGGGCGTGGGCGTCTGGTTGCGGCCGGAGGCCGTGGCGGCGAGCAACGCATCCGCGGCGTCCGCCTCGTCCGCGAACAACAGGTCGGCGGCGAGAACGGAGACGAACGGTGCCGCCACGAACAGGTGCAGCAGGCGGCGACGATCGGGCTCGAAAGCGCGGGGTGTCATGAACTCAGCCTGCATCCGGTCTCGGGGTAGCGCCAGCGCAAACCCACGAGCGAGGCACTCACGACACCCGAATGCACTCGCATTCTGCATCGATGACGTGGAGTTGTCAGCGACATGGGAGGGACATGACCTCGTCTTGGCGTTGGCGCTATGCTCACGATGCAGCGTCACCCCGCGACGTGCTGCTGGCCAACCCAACCTTCGCTGCGAGGTCCCGTCATGACCATGCCCACGAAGACCACTTCCCCGAGCATCGCCCAGGCCTTTCTCGCCGAGCTCGACGCGGAGATGCCGCCCACGCGCCGGCTGCTGGAGCGCGTCCCCGGCGCCAAAGGGGAGTGGAAGCCGCATCCCAAGTCGTTCTCGCTCGCCCATCTCTCCCAGTTGGTGGCGCGCATGCCGGGTTGGATCACGCACACCATGAAGCAGTCCTCGCTCGATCTCTCGGGCGCCCCGAGGTACTCGAACGAGACCACGGAGACGCTGCTCGCCGAGTTCGACCGTTGCGTCAAGGAAGCAAGGGAAGTACTGGCGCAGGCCAAGGATGAGGACTTCGGTGAGCCGTGGTCGCTGACCATGGGCGAGCGCGTGCTGATGACGATGCCGCGGCTCGCGGTGATGCGGCAGAACATCAACCACCTCTCGCACCACCGCGGCCAGCTCACGGTCTATCTGCGGCTCCTCGACGTGCCGATCCCGTCGATCTACGGGCCGACCGCGGACGAGAAGTGGTAGGTCAGGGCTCGCGCAGCCGGTAGCCCACGCCCAGCTCGGTGAGGAGGATCCGCGGTCGCGCCGGATCCTCCTCCAGCTTGCGCCGCAGCTGCGCCATGTAGACGCGCAGGTAGTGGCTCTGCTGCGCGCTCGCGGGTCCCCACACCTGCTTGAGGAGGTGGGAGTGCGTGAGCACCTTCCCCGGGTGGCGCGCCAGCTCCGCGAGCAGGCGGTACTCGATGGGGGTCAGGCGCACCGGCTCGCCGGCGCGCAGCACGCGGCGCTTCTCGAGGTCGATGTCCACGTCCCCGATCGTGAAGCGCGCCGCCTCGACGCCGTCGACGCGAGCCGCGTGTCGCAGCGCCACCCGCAGTCGCGCCAGCAGCTCGGGCACGCTGAAGGGCTTGGTCACGTAGTCGTCGGCACCGGCGTCGAGCGCGGCCACCTTGTCCTCGTCGCGCCCGCGCGCCGAGATCACCACGATCGGCGTCTGCGTCCACTCGCGCAGGCGCGCGGTCACCGCGAGCCCGTCCAGGTCCGGCAATCCCAGATCCAGCAGCACCACGTCGGGCGAGCGCGTGGCGGCCTCGGTGAGGCCGTCGCGGCCGGTGCGCGCCTCGATCATGCGATAGCCGTGGCCCTCGAGCGCGGGGCGCAGGAACTTGAGCATCTGCGGCTCGTCCTCGATCACCAGCACCAGCGGCACGGCGCCCGGGCCGGTCATGGGCGTGTCTCCGCGTGCGGTGGCTCGAGGCTCGGCTCGGGCTCGACCACGGGCGCGTGCGCGTCGAGCGGCAGGGTGAAGGAGAACGCCGCGCCGCCGTCCGGCCGGTTCGCCGCGCGCAGGCGGCCGCCGTGGGCCTCGACGATGCCGCGGCAGATCGCGAGCCCCAGGCCCACGCCGCCAGCGCGACGCGAGGTGTCGCCGCGGTAGAACTTCTCGAACACCCGCTCCTCCGAGCCCGGGACCAGGCCGGGCCCGCGGTCGGCGACGCTCAGCTCCACCTCGTGGTCGCGCACGCGCGCCTCGATCTCGATCGGCGTGGAGGAAGGAGCGTGCTTGACCGCGTTCTCCAGCAGGTTGTAGACGACCTGCTCGAGCAGCACCTCGTCCACGGCCACGAGCGGGAGCTGCGCCGGCAGGCCCACGCGCACCGGACGGCCACCCAGCAGCGGTTCCAGGCGGTGGAGCGCCGCGCCCACCACCTCCTCGAGCGAATGCCACGAGCGCTTGACCTCGAGCGCGCCCGCCTCGAGGCGCGTCATCGCCAGCAGGTTCGAGACCAGGCGGTTCAGGCGGGCGGCCTCGTCGGCGATGCTGCGCAGCATCTCGCGCTGCGCCGCCGCGTCCAGCCGGTCTTCATCTTCCAGCAGCGTCGAGGCGGCGCCGGTGATGACCGCGAGCGGCGTGCGCAGGTCGTGCGACACCGAGCTCAGGAGGCCACTTCGCAGCCGCTCGGTCTCGGACTGCACCCGGGCGCGTTCCGCCTGCTCGGCCAGCGCCGAGCGCTCGAGCGCCAGCGCCGCATGGTTGCCGAACGCGCGCAGCAGCCGGAACGAGTCGGGCGCCATCAGGCTCCTCAAGTCGCGCGGCTCGAGCGCGATCACGCCCAGCTCGCGCTGGGAGCCCCGGAGCGGCAGGTGCAGGCAGCGACTCCCCGGCAACGTCGCGGTGCCGAGCCCCGCGGCCTGGCCGTTGTCGAACGCCCACTGCGCCACGCCGCGCTCGTGCGCACCCGCGCCGAGGAGTGCGGGATCGCCCTGCGCGACCTCGAGCCGGCCTTGGGCATCCGGCAGCAGCACGACGCCGCGGCTCTCGAACACGTCTTCCAGGTGGCGGAGCAGCACCGCGAGGATGCGGCCGCGGTCCTGGAGCGCCACCAGCTCGCCCGAGAGCCGCGCCAGCGCGTCGGAACGGTGCTCGCCGACGCGCGCCGCCTTGACCTGGGCCTGGAGCCGCGCCGCGAGCGTCCCGATCAGGAGCGAGGCGAGCAGCATGACCGCGAACGTGACGAGGTACTGCGTGTCCGAGACGGCGAACGTGTAGAGCGGCGGCACGAGGAAGAAGTCGAACGCCACGACGCTCACGACCGAGGCGAACACGGCGGGGCCACGACCGAGGTAGACCGCGACCCACATCACGCCCAGGAGGTAGAGCATGATGAGGTTCGCCCGCTCGAACCAGGGCTTCATGAGCAGCGAGAGCCCCGTGCACGTGAGCACTGCGAGCGCGCTCTTGCCGTAGGGCTGCCAGCGGAACGCCGCCTCCGGCGGCCGCGCCGCCGGGCGAAGACCCGCGTCCTCGTGCTCGGCGCTCAGCACCAGTACGTCGACGTCGCGGCTGCGACGGACGAGGGTCGAGACCACCGAGCCGAGGACGGACTCGAGCCAGCGCGGGCGCGAGGGCTTCCCGACCACGATGCGCGAGGCATTCCGGGTCTTCGCGTAGGCCATCAGCTCGTCCACGACGCGCGGGCCCGAGAGGATCGCGGTCTCGGCGCCCAGCTCGCTCGCGAAGTCGAGCACGTCGAGCAGGTGATCGCGATCCTTGCCGCGCACGGGCTCGCCGGGTCGCTCGACGTGCACCACGACCCACTCGGCCTTGAGGCTCTCGGCGAGGCGACGCGCGGCCCGGATCAGTTTCGGCCCCGCCGCGGGATCCCCGACGCCGACGATGAGCCGGCCACCCACGGCCCAGCTCCGGGCGATGCCCTGCGCGCGCCGGTAATGCTCCATCTGCGCGTCGACGCGCGCGGCCACGCGCCGCAGCGCCAGCTCGCGCAGCGCGATCAGGTTGCCCTTGCGGAAGAAGTGCTCGACCGCGCGGCCGATCTGCTCCGGCACGTAGACCTTGCCCTCGCGCAGGCGCTGGAGCAGGTCGTCGGGCGGCAGGTCCACGAGCTCGATCTCGTCGGCGCGGTCGACGATCGAGTCGGGCAAGGTCTCCCGCTGCCGCACGCCGGTGATCTCGGCGACGACGTCGTAGAGGCTCTCGATGTGCTGCACGTTGAGCGTGGTGGCGACGTCGATCCCGGCCCCCAGCAGCTCCTGTACGTCCTGCCAGCGTTTGCGATGGCGCGAGCCCGGCACGTTCGTGTGCGCCAGCTCGTCGAGCAGGAGCAGGGCCGGCTTGCGCGCGAGCGCCGCGTCGAGGTCGAACTCCTCGAGCCGTGTGCCCCGGTATTCGACCGTGCCGCGCGGCAGGATCTCGAGGCCTTCGAGCAGCGCGGCCGTCTCCCGGCGGCCGTGGGTCTCGACCCAGCCCACGACCACGTCCACGCCGGCGCGCTTCCGCTCGTGGGCCTCGATGAGCATCGCGTAGGTCTTGCCCACGCCGGCCGAGGCGCCGAAGAAGATCTTGAGCTTGGCGCGCTTCGCCAGTTCTTCGTCGGCCTGGATGCGGGCCAGCAGCTCTTCGGGGTCGGGGCGTTCGCTCATGGGGCTCCGGTGGAAGCGCGGCCAACCGCCGCCAGCACGCGCCCGCCGCCCATCCGCATCTTCGCATCATACCGCCAGCTTGCGTGCGGGAGAACTGCAACGCGTGAGCCGCAGGCGTGACTCAACGGTGCCGACGAGCGATCGCCTGTGTACGGATCTCGAGGCTGGAGATGACGCCCAGCCGCGGGCGCGAGCGGAGCACCTCGACCCGTCGCGATCCGAGCGAGCTCAACGCGAGCGCCAGGTCGAAACGCCCCGCGCCCAGCGCACGCCGCACCTGCATGCTCACGACGTGCTCGAGGAACGTGACGCGGTCCTCGTCGGTGACCTCGGGGAAGTCGATCCGTCGGAGCCCCGCCTCCCACTCCTCGAGGCAGCGTTCCAGCTCCAGGTCGAGCGGGGACCGGGGCGGGCGGAGCGTCACGCCCCACGTGCGCTCCATCCGCTCGCGCCAGCGGGGCATCGTTGCGGGAACCCGCTCGAGACCTAGGCCACCAGCGAGCGGTCCCATACGCGGATCGGCATGACGATGACCTGGATGCCGGCGAACTGGAGCCGGCGCTGGATCGAGAACGCGGTCTCGTGGTGGAGCGTGCGCGTGAGCAGGTTCTCGCGCTGGAACACGAGCTGGCCGGTGAACACGACCGCGCGCCGGAATTCCTTGACCAGGTCCGTGCACACGTCCTCCAGCTCCTGCACGAGGTCGGTGCCGATCGTGTAGCGGTACTCGGCGTAGACCCCCATGCGCTCCGCGAGCGTCACGTACTGAACGAGGTCCGAGCGCACCTTCTCCTCGAGCGCGCCCAGCTCGTCCACGCCCTTGAACTGCGCCGAGTCCACGAGCCCCACGGTGACGAAGATGAAGTTCTTGAAGTGCCGCGGGAACAGCCGTTGGACCGAGAGCAGCGTGTGGACGCCGAGCCCGCCATACGACTCCACGAGCACGATCGCGGTCGGCCCTTCGACCGCGAGCTCAGGGCTGGCCTTCGACTCGCTGAACGGCAGGTTCAAGAGCGTCTCGTCCAGTGACGCGAGCATGCGTCGCACGTGGTGGTAGTGGCGCCGCACGCCGAGGCAGACGAGGATGAGCGCCCCGGTCGCGACCAGCGTCACCCAGCCGCCCTCGCCGAACTTCACGGTCGCGGTGATGACGAGGATCGTGACGGTGACGACGGCGCCCACGGCATTCACCGCGAGCCGCCGCCGCCACGGCTTCCCCTCGCCGCGTGCGCGGATCCAGTGGCGCGCCATGCCGGACTGGCTGAGCGTGAACGTGAGGAACACGTTGATGGAGTACATGACCACGAGGAGCCCGACCGCGCCGCGCGTGTACGCGAGCACGGCGACCGCGGCGAGCCCCATCCCGAGCACGCCGTTCTGCGTCACCAGCCGCTCGGAGAGGTTCTTGAAGCGCTTCGGCACCCATTCGTCCACCGCCATGGCCGCGAGCGTGCGCGGTCCGTCCACGAACCCGGTCTGCGCGGCCACGAACAGCAGCGCGCCCTCCGAGACCAGCGTGAACGCCACCACCGCCGATCCCAGCGCGAGACCGCCGACGTGCCAGCCGTGCGTGAGCGTCTCCCACAGCGAGGCATTGAGCGTCTTGCCGGGCTCGAACGCGACGCGGTTCAGGAGGTAGCAGAGCAGGATGCCGCCGGCGGTGACCGACAACGATGTCGCCATGTAGAGCATCGTGCGCTTGCCGTTCTCGACCCGCGGTTCGGCCAGGATGCCGACGCCGTTGCTCACCGCCTCGATGCCGGTGAACGTGCCGCCGCCGAGCGAGAACGCGCGCAGCAGCACGAGTCCGACGCCCGCGAGCCCGATCCCGGAGACCGCCTGCCGCGTGTCCTGCACGGTGTCGGTCAGCAGGTGGCCCATCTCGCCTCCGTGGCGGAGGATCCCGTAGGTCAGGAGCAGGGCGTGGCTGGCGAGGAACGCGAGGAAGATGGGGGTGAGGACGAGCACGGACTCCTTGACGCCGCGGATGTTCAGGAGGATCAGCCAGCCGACGACGCCGAACTCCGCCAGCAGCTTGAAGGCCTGCACGCCGGCGGGCAGGAACGAGAAGATCGCGTCGCAGCCGGCGGCGACCGAGATGGCGATCGTGAGGATGTAGTCGACGACCAGCGCGCAGCCGGAGACCACGCCGGGGCCCGAGCCGAGCAGCTTCGTCGCCACCAGGTAGCCGCCGCCGCCGAACGGGAACTGCTCCACGATCTGTCCGTACGAGGCCGAGATCAGGAACACGGTGGCGATCACCGCAACCACGAGGTAGAGCGCGAGGTGCTGGTGCTCGCCCAGGTGCCGGAACATCTCCTCCGGCCCGTAGCAGGAGGACGAGAGCCCGTCCGAGCCCAATCCCACCCAGGCGAAGAACGCCGCCAGCGCCATGTTCTGGTGGATGCGCGGGTCGAACAGGTTGCGCGGAACGCCGAACAGCAGGCTACGGAGCCTGGCGGACACTGGAGTCTCCGGGTCGAGCGCACGGGGAGGGGCGCTTTCCCGGAGTGAACGGCAGCCGTGCCTCAGCGGGGTGTAGGAATGGCCCCGGGCGGCATCAAGGCCGCATCAAGAGGCCCACGGACGGCGCGCTACGCCGCCTCGCGCCGCGGCGACGCGGCCGGGTTCGTGGACGCCGTGCCGCGGGCCGCGAGCACCTGGTACATGACCGCGAACAACTCCGCGATCCGCAGCGGCTTGCTCACGTAGCCATCCATGCCCGCCTCGAAGCACTTCTCGCGGTCGCCCTTCATCGCCTGCGCGGTGAGCGCGATGATCGGCACGTGGCGGCCGCTGTCGCCCTCGCCGGCGCGGATGCGGCGCGCGGCCGCGTAGCCTCCGAGCCGCGGCATGTGCACGTCCATCAACACCAGGTCGATGCGCTCGCGCTCGAGCAGCTCCAGCGCCTCCAGACCGTCCGCGGCGACGCTGACGCGATGGCCATGCTTCTTCAAGAGACTCGTCGCCAGCACCTGGTTGACGGCGTTGTCCTCGGCCAGCAGCACGTGCAGGGTCCGCTGCGCTTCCTCCAGCGAGTGGCGGGTGATGAGCGCGCTGGGGCGCGGGCGCGTCGTGCTTCCCAAGGTGGGGGCGCCCCGCTCCGCGCTCAGGGCGCGCTCGATCACCTCGCGCAGCACGCTCATCGACACCGGCTTGCTCATGTAGGCGGAGATGCCGATCTGCCGGCAACGCGCGGCGTCCCCGGGCTGGCCGCCGGAGGTGAGCATCACGATCGCGCCCGCGCGTCCGGCCCGATCGGGGCCCAGGCGCTCGACGAGATCGAAGCCGTCCATCTCCGGCATGTTGCAGTCGACGATCGTGAGCGCGTAGGGCGCGCCGGCCGGTCGCGCGTCGAGGCGCTGGAGCGCCGTCGTACCGCCGTCGGCGAACTCGGGCTTCACGCCCCAGTCGGCGAGCGCATCGCCGATGATGCGGCGGTTGGTGGCGTTGTCGTCCACGACCAGCACCTCGAGCCCGGCGAGCGCCACCGCCTGCGGCCGCTCGGGCAGCAGCGGTGAGCTCCTCAGAGCGAACTGGGCGCTGAAGCGGAACACGCTCCCGCCCGCGGGGCGCGGCTCCACCGCGATACGGCCGCCCATCATCTCGGTCAGGCGCCTGGAGATCGCGAGCCCCAACCCGGATCCGCCGTACTTGCGGGTGGTGGAACTGTCGGCCTGCCGGAACGGCTCGAAGATGGCCTCGGTCTTGTCGGCGGCGACGCCGATGCCGGTGTCCGCGACCGCGAACTCGAGCCGCACGCGGCCATCGTGCTCCTCGCCCGGGCGCACGCTGGCGACGATCTCGCCGTGGTCAGTGAACTTGATGGCGTTGCCGATCAGGTTGGAGAGGATCTGGCGCAGGCGCGTGGGATCGCCGACGACCGCGTCGGGCACGTCGGGGCTGACGTCGCAGATCAGCTCGAGCTCCTTCTCCTCGGCGCGCAGCGACAGCGTCTTCAACGTGGTCTCGACGCAGCCGCGGAGCGAGAACTCGATCAGGTCCAGGTCCAGGCGGCCGGCCTCGATCTTGGAGAAGTCGAGGATGTCGTTGATCACCGCGAGCAGCAGGTCGCCCGACGTCTGCACCAGCGCCAGGTACTCGCGCTGCTCGTCGTCCAGGTCGGTCTCGAGCAGCAGCTCGGTCATCCCGATGACGCCGTTCAGCGGTGTGCGGATCTCGTGGCTCATGTTGGCCACGAACTCGGACTTGAGCCGCGCCGTCTCCAGCGCCACCTCGCGGGCGCGCACCAGCTCCGACTCGGCGGCGCGCGACGAGTCGTTCTGTCGGCGCAGGCGCTCCTCGCTCTCGCGCAGCGCGCGCGTGAGCCGGCGCACGTGGTAGCCGCCGAGCACGATCACCACCGCGGCGACCGCGGCGCCGACCGACACTGCGATCCATACCGAGACGAACGCGGGGCTCATCGACGATCCGTGGCGAACAAGGGCCGCATCAGGCTCCGTCCCGGCGCGCGTGGGGGACAAAGCGCGGCCGGCTTCCATGGGACGACCGCGGTTATCGGCGGTTGCGGGTCAGGAACTGCGGATTATTTCTCGATCCACCGCTCGCGAGCCGGGGACCATCTCATCTGATCGCATGCGATTACGCGCCGAGCGGCGGTTCGTCCTGCTCGCCGACCACGGCCACGCCCGCGGCCTTGAACGACGCGAACACGCGCCGCCCCGGAGCGAGCGCCAGCGCCGAGACCGCCTGCCGGGTGACCTCGGCGATGAGCGGCGGCTGGGTCGCGAGCGAGACGCGCACCAGCTCGCCGTCGGGCGGCTCGGGAACCAGCTCCTCGATCGCGCCCTCGAACACGTTCCTCGCCGTGCCCGTGGGCCGCTCGAGCGCCAGCGTGATCTCGCGCGGGCGGACGACGATCGCGGTGTCACCGGACCCGGCACACTCGGCGATCGCGAGCTCCCCCTGCGGCAGCGCGATGCGTGCCCCGCCGCCGGCGCCCCGGGGTTCGGGTGCGGTGAGCGTGCCGCGGAACAGGTTCACGCCCAGGAACTCGGCGACGTAGGGCGAGCGTGGCGAGCGCATGAGGTCTTCCCGGGTGCCGACCTGGCTCACACGCCCGGCCTCGAGCACGGTGATGCACTCGCCGAACGACAGCGCCTCCGCGGGGCTGTGGGTGACGTAGACCGTGGCGCACGAGAGCTCGTCGAGGAGCTTCCGCAGCTCGGCGCGGATCGCGCGCCGGCTCGCGGCGTCCAGAGCCGAGAACGGCTCGTCCAACAGGAGGAGCCTGGGCTCGAGCACGATCGCGCGCGCGATCGCCACGCGCTGCTGCTGGCCGCCCGAGAGCTGGTGTGGCTTCCGCGCCGCGAGCGCCGCGATGCCCAGCCGCTCGAGTGCAGCCGCCGTGCGCCGCCGCCGCTCGGTCGCGGGCGTGCGCTGCGCGCGCAGGCCGAAGGCGACGTTCTCCGCCGCGGTCAGGTGCGGGAACAACGCCACGTCCTGGCCGACGACGCCGACCCGGCGCTCGTGCGCGGGGAGCCACGCGGGCCGTTCGCTGTCGAACCAGAGCGCACCGTCCATCACGATCCGGCCGCGATCGGGTCGCAGCAGCCCCGCCAGGCAGCGGAGCAGCGTGCTCTTCCCCGAGCCGCTCTCACCGACCAGCACCATCACCTCGCGGTCGGCGACGTCCAGCTCCGCCTCGAGCTCGAACGTGCCGAGCCGGCTAGTGACCTTGAGCTCGAGCATCGCCACGCCCCCAGAACGATCCCGCCGGCGCGGAGCGCAGCCCGAGGAGCAGACCGAACGCCATGACCAGCAGCAGCACGGAGAGCGCCACCGCGGCATCGAGGTCGGACTGGAGCGCGACGTAGACCGCGAGCGGCATGGTCTGCGTGGTACCGGGCAGGTTGCCGGCGAACGTGATCGTGGCGCCGAACTCCCCGAGCGCGCGCGCGCCGCTCATGGCCACGCCCGCGAGCAGCCCGGGCAGCGCCAGTGGCAGCGCGACGTGGAAGAACGTGAACGCCTCCCGGGCGCGCAGCGTCGCCGCGGCGTCGAGCAGCTTCCGGTCGAGGCTCGCGAAGCTCGCGCGCGCCGGCCCGACCATGAACGGCACCGCCATGAACACCTGCGCCACCACCACGCCCAGCGTCGTGAACGGCAGCGAGATCCCCAGCGCCGCGAGCGCGCGACCGCCAAGCCCGGCGCGCCCGAACGCCATCAGCAGCGCGAACCCGGCCACGGTGGGAGGGAGCACCACGGGCAGGTCGACGAGCACCTCCACCACGCGCTTGCCCGGGAACTCACGCGTCGCCAGCAGCCATGCGACCGGGATGCCGAGCACGACCACGACGGCGGTCGCGGCGACACTGGTGATGAAGCTCAGCCGCAACGCGTCGATCACGACCGGGCGCGCGAGCCGCGCCAGCACCTCGCCCGCGGAGACGCGGAGCAGCAACCCGATGAACGGCAGGGCGAGGAAGCCGAGGAGCAGGACGCTCGCGGCGAGGACGCCGAAACGGGCCAGCGACGGTCGCAGCGACCGGACGGCAACCTCCGCCATCGTCAGGGGCCGTTCGCGGCAAGCGGCATGAGCCCGTGCCGCTCGAGCACCTGCTGGCCTTCCGCCGACAACACCAGATCCAGGAATGCCTTCGCGGCTTCGGGAGCGGGCGCGTCCTTGACCCGTGCGATCGGATAGGCGGCGACCACGTTCGCACTCGCGGGCACCTCGAGCACGCGCACGTAGCGCCGGATCACCGGTGAGATGTCGGAGCGATAGACGAAACCCGCGTCCGCCTCGCCGAGCTGCACCTTGCTCACCACCGACTTCACGTTCTCCTCCTCGGAGACCACGTTCTTCAGCGTCCGTGGCGCGTAGTCGGCGGGGAAGCCCTCGGTGTGGGACAGGTTGCGGATCACGGTCCGGCTGTAGCGTCCCACGGGCACGGCGTCGGCGGCGAGCACGAGCTTGATGCCCCCCTTCGCCAGGTCCTGGAGCCTGCCGATACGCGCGGGGTTCGTCCTGGGGACGATCACCACCAGACGATTGTGCACGAACATCGTGGGCTCGCCGACCACCAGCCCGCGTTCCTTCGCGTAGTCCATCCAGCGCTCGTCCGCGGAGGCGAACACATCGGCGGCGGCTCCCTGCTCGATCTGGGTCGCGAGCTGCTGCGAGCCGGCGAAGTTGAAGCGCACGCGGATCCCGGGCTGCCGCTGCTCGAACAGGCGCCCCAGCTCGGTGAACGCATCGGCGAGCGAGGCGGCAGCGTAGACCTCGAGCGGCTTCGCGGCATCGGCCTCACCGTGCGCGGGCACGGTGCCGAGGAGCAGGGCGAGCGAGGCGACGAGCACGAGCGTGCGGCGATGAACCCGGTTCACGCCTCGCGACCCTCCTTGCCGAGGATGACCTCCGTCGCCTTCACCACGGCGAACACCTCGTCGCCGACCTCGAGTCCGAGGCGGTCGGCCGACGACCGTGTGATCACCGACACCAGCTCCTGGTCGCCGATGCGCAGCACCACCTCAGCCATGAGGCCGTCGTATTGCAGGCGCGCGATCGTGCCGCGCAGTCGGTTGCGTGCGCTGATCGCCATCGAGCCCGAGGGCATCGGCACCGCGGGCCGGCCGAGCAGCGCCTCCAGCTCGTCGCGGCGGAAGAGCCACTTCCGGCCGACGCGCGCCGCGGGCAACTTGCCGGCCCGCGCGAGGCTCTGCACGCGCTTCACGTTGAGGTGGAGGAGCCGCGCGGCTTCTTCGGCGTTGAGCGTGTTCATTCGCAGGTCTCCCGCTTGAGGGGGCGCTTACTATCGCCTATGTTCCCGTCCGTCCTCAAGTAGGTCGTTTTGAGTCATCTAGACTCCTCCCACGGGGCCTGTTCTCGTCCCTCGAACGCCCATAGAGGCTGCCATGCTCGCCCCCACACGTGCTCCCCGCGACGGCTCCATCGCCGTCGATCGCCTGCGCATCATCACCCTCCTGGGACGCGCGCTGTCGACCCTGGCCGTGGCCACCGTCGCTCGCGCCCAGGCGCCGGACTCGCTCGCCGCGCCGCTCATGGCGTCCGCGTCGACGGCGCTGAGTCCGCCGCGCGTGGGCGGCTACATCCAGGCCCGAACCGCGAGCGTCACCGACATCGGCTTCAACGCGTTCTTGAACCGTGCGCGAGTGTCGGTGGACGGCGCGCTGCCGTCCAAGTTCTCGTACCGGCTCCTCGCCGAGTTCCAGGCCTCCGCGGGCGTGCGCTCGCCGGCCACCGTGAGCCTGCGCGAAGCGATCGCGCGCTGGTCGCCGTCGCCATGGGCGATCACCGCGGGCGAGTTCAAGACGCCGTTCACGCGCGAGTACCTGATCCCGGTGCCGCAGCTCGAGATGGCGGACCTCGCGGTGGCGGTGGACTCGATCGCGCCCAAGTACGACGTGGGCGTGATGGGCGAGGTGGCGGCGGGCCCCTATGCGAACCTCTACGTGGGCGTCTTCAATGGTGAGGGTGCGAACGCGATCGCGAATCGCGACTCGGTGGCGATCGTCATCGCCCGCGTGACGACGCGGCCGCTGCCGCAGCTGGCGCTCGGCGGAAGCTACTCGCACGACAGCGCCGACAGCCTGCGCTGGGGCGTGGACGGCGTGGTCACGCAGTCGGGCGCCATGGTGCGCGCCGAATACCTCACGCGCCACGTCCGCGGCCGGGACACGACCAGGGACGACTGGGGCTGGTACGTGCTCGAGGGATGGCGCGTGATGCCTCGCGTACAGCTTTACGCTCGGCAGGAGGATTTCCAGCGTCCGTCGTACGGCCTCTCGCGCCGCGTGCGCTCGTGGCAGGGCGCGGTGAACTACGACGTCGCGCCGGGGAAGGTGCGGGTGCTGCTCCAGTTCACGCGACGGATCGAAGGCGTCAAGAACTCACGTGTCGATACGGCGCTGGCGCAGGTGCAGGTGCAACTCTGAAGCTCATGCTTGCGCGGCGGAGGGATTCTGCGATGCTGCGCCGCACATGGGACTGGGCACCCGCTTCGCGTTGCTCGCACTTTGTTCCGTACTCACCGCTCCCGAGATCGGCCACGCCGCCGCCGGTTCGCGCGTCGCGTCGCCGCTCGGCACGTTGCCTGCCACGTTCGCCGGCGTGCTCCCGTGCGCGGACTGCGCCGGCATGCGCTACCAGATCGACCTGCTCCCGAAGTCGGCATTCGTGCAGCGCCTGACCTATCTCCGAAGCGGCATGGAGACCAGTACCTACGCGCTCGGCTCGTGGTCGATCTCCGCGGACGGCCACACGCTGGTGCTGGACGGCGGCCGCGCCAACGCGGGCTACTGGGCGATCGAGGACGCGCGCACGCTGCGCAAGCTGGACACGAAGGGGCAGCCGATCGTGTCCACGCTCCCCTACGAGCTGCGGCGCACCTCCGGCGTCGCCCCACTGGAGCCGAGGCTGCAGATGCAGGGCATGTTCAGCTCGCGCGCGGACGCGCCGCGGTTCCGGGAGTGCCGCTCGCAGCTCGAGTGGACCGTGGCGCGCACCGATGACTACCCGGCGCTCGAACACGCCTACGACGCGAAGCGCGCCGCATCCGGCGCCGAGGTGCTGGTGATGCTCGATGCGCGCATCGAGCGCCGCGCGCGCTCCGGGGGCGAAGCCACCCAGCCGACGCTGGTCGTGGAGCGCTTCGTGCGCTTGCTGCCGAGTGACTCCTGCGGCTCGAGCGCGGTCCAGTCCGAGATGGCGAACACGCGCTGGGTCCCGGTCAAGATCAACGGGCGATCGATCACCGGGCTCGAGCGCGAGCCGTGGTTCGTACTCGATGCGCGCGCGAAGCACGTCACCGGCTCGGGCGGCTGCAATCGGTTCACGGGCAGTTACGAATCCGGCGTGGGCACGCTCACGTTCGGGCCGCTCGCGGG
>Ga0070688_100000462_pt1 | contig 20664 bp, 13 predicted proteins | sample KBSS13HmetaG_FD_64679 | JGI IMG/M metagenome (GOLD analysis project Ga0070688, IMG submission 64679) | Switchgrass rhizosphere microbial communities from Kellogg Biological Station, Michigan, USA - KBS S1-3H metaG | ecosystem: Host-associated > Plants > Roots > Rhizosphere ...
AGCGCCAGCCGTCGCTCGAACGGTGGAAGCGACAGCCACTTCGCGGGCAGTGCGGGGGCACGAAGGGGGCGAGCTCGCTCGCCATGCCCCCGGTTCACTGCACTCAGCGTGCCGGCAACATTCTTCGCAGCACAACCTATGAATTGGACGGGCGCCGGATCCCCAAGCGGGCCGGCGCCCTTGGGCTTCGCGCCCGTTGGCGCGGTGTGCCGCGCCTGTGAGAAGGAGACCACTTCCCGCCCGTCCCGGCTATGGGTCAATGGGAGTAGTGCGAGTCCTTCTCGCCCGCCCGGATGGCCAGCTTCAAGTTGTTCGCCTTCGAGGGGATCGGGCAGTTGTAGTAGGGGCTCGTGGCGCACGCCGGGTTGTAGGCGTTGTTGAAGTCCACGAGCCACGACCCGTCCGGCAGCCGTTCGGGATCGATGTAGCGGCCGACCGAGTAGGTCTCGCCGCCGGTCGTGGCGTCTCTGAAGAAGATGCTCACGCTCTTCTCGTCCACGCCGGGCTCCAGCAGCCGGTGGGCCTCGAGCCGCACCGGCTTCCCCTTGACCGCGAGATCGAACCAGCCCGCCAGCACCGCGCGCCGCGCGTTCCCGCGTGTGCTCATGATGATCGTCGTGTCGGCGCTGGGGTTCGGGGTGAGCGGTGCGACGAATCGATAGTCGAAGTCCGGCGGGAACCATTCGAGGCCGTGGTAGTCCTTGAAATGCGGGCTCTGCGGATCGAACACGATCAGCGCCGGAAAGCGCTGGTGCGAGAGCCGCACCGTGAACCGGGCCACCTTCACGAGCCCGGGCGGCAGCGTCGCGGCCGTCTGCCATTTGCCGCCCACGCCGAACGGCGCCTCGTCGGGCGCCTCGACGCGGAACGAATCGCCCACCACGGTGACCTTGAGATTGTGGTCGGCCAGGTCGGGGTCGTCGATCCTCAGGTCGCAATCGGCGGCCCGCCCCAGCACGAGCGTGCGCTTCTCGCCGAAATCGGTGCGCGCCACCGCGGCCAGGTAGGAGGTGGGGCTCTCGCGCAGGTGCTGCTCGGTTTCGGCGCGGTCCTTCTCGTAGGCGGCGCGGATCGAGTCGGAGGCGGCGGGCGCCACCTTGACCGGGCCGACGCCCTTCGCGGCATGTGCAGGCTCGAGCGTGACGGCGGTCAGCAGCAGCGCGATGGCGAACGATCGCATCGAGGCTCTCCAATGAGTGATGGGAATGCGTCCGCGAAACCTATCGCGAGCATGACATCACGTGTGTCACGCATTCCGCAGCGGGTGTGTACGCCGTTCGACGCGATTCGCGACGACCGTCGCCTAAGCCGAAGCGTCCGGCGCGTTGCCCTCGCGCGTCATGCCCGGCATAATGCCCGTCTTCACACCTGCTTACACACCGATACGGGACGGGCCACGGAGTGAGCCCGCCGTTGGCCACGGTTCTTGCTGGGAGCATCGGCGCATGGAAGCCGCCACCCCGATTCCGCCGGCCGATACGGCCACCGAGAAAGTCCCCATGGACGCGCTGGTGATCCACGGCGGCCGCCGGCTGTCCGGGCGCGTGGCCATCAGCGGGGCGAAGAACGCCGCCCTGCCCGTGATGGCCGCCACGCTGATCGCCCCCGGGGTGCACAAGCTCCGGAACGTGCCCGACCTGCGCGACACCCACACGTTCGCCGACGTGCTGGGCAAGCTCGGAGCCAAGGTCACGTTCGAGAGCAATCTCTGCACCATCGACTCGACGCACCTGAATTCGGTCGAGGCGCCCTACGAGCTCGTGAAGACGATGCGCGCCAGCATCTACGTGCTCGGCCCGCTGCTGGCACGCCTGGGCGGCGCCAAGGTCTCGCTGCCCGGCGGCTGCGCCTGGGGGCCGCGCCCCGTGAACCTGCACCTCACCGGCCTCGCGGCGATGGGCGCCAACCTCGACATCGAGCACGGCTACATCGTCGGCAAGGGCGTCAAGCTCCACGGCGCGCACTTCACGTTCGACATCGTCTCGGTGGGCGCCACGGCGCAGCTCATGATGGCCGCGGTCACGGCCCAGGGCTCCACCGTGCTGGACAACGTCGCCATCGAGCCCGACATCACCGTGCTCGGCGAGGTGCTGGTGGCCTGTGGCGCGCGCATCGACGGCCTGGGCTCGCGGCGGCTGGTGATCCACGGCGTGCGCGAGCTGAAGCCCATCGATACGACGATCATCCCCGACCGCATCGAGGCCGCCACGTTCGCGGCCGCGGCGGTGATCACCGGCGGCAGCATCACGCTCGAGCGCGTGATCCCCGATCACTTCGAGGCCGCGCTCCGCAAGCTCGAGGAAGCGGGCGGCACCGTGGTGCGCGAGCACGACGAGGTCACCGTGAGCGGCCGCGGCCGGCCCGAGGCCGTGGACGTGACCACGCAGGTGTTCCCCGGCTTCCCGACGGACATGCAGGCGCAGATGATGGCCGTGGCGTCGATCGCGAACGGCACCAGCGTGATCGAGGACACGATCTACCTCGACCGCTTCTCGCACGTGGCCGAGCTGCAGCGGCTGGGCGCGCGCATCGAGCTCAAGAACAACGTCGCGGTGGTGAAGGGTGTCGAGAAGCTCTCCGGCGCCCCGGTCATGGCCACCGATCTGCGCGCGAGCGCCGCGCTGGCGCTGGGCGCGCTCGTCGCCGATGGCGAGACGCGCATCTCGCGTATCTACCACCTCGATCGCGGCTACGAGAAGTTCGACCAGAAGCTGACGCAGCTCGGCGCGCGCGTCGAACGCGTGCAGGAGTAGCCCGGGCGCTTCCCACGGCGACCCGGTGAAGCGTCAAGCACGCCGCTCGAGCCGCCTCCGCGCCTCCGCCAGTCGCTCCGGATTCCCGATCTCCATCCACGATCCCTCGGGCACGAGCCAGGGCTGGATCGAGTGCCCGTCGCCTGCGAGCCTCAGGTAGACGTCCACGATCGAGAACACGCCGCGCTCGGTGATGAGGTCGAGCAGTCGTGGTGCGCAGACGTGGATCCCCGTGAACGCCAGCGCTCGCACCGGACCGTGGGGGGCGCGGGTCTCGGTGTGCACGCCCTTGCCCCGGTCCTCGCGACCGTACAGGCCTGCCTCGTCGAACAGCAGAAGGCGTCGGCTCTCACGCGGCTGCATCGCGAGCACCGCCAGCGCGCCGGTGCGTTCGAGCGTCGCGCGCAGCGGCCCGAGCGCCGTCTCGCAGATGACGTCCACGTTGTGCAGCAGCAGCGGGCCGTCACCGCGGAGGAGATCACGGGCCTGCAGCAGGCCGCCGCCGGTTTCCAGCGGATGGTCGATCTCGCGGCTGACGCGGATCTCCACGCCGAGATCATGGCTGGCGATGAAACGCTCGATCGCTTCGGCATGGTGATGCACGTTGACCACGATGCGATCCGCCCCCGCAGCCGTCACGCTGCGGACGGTGCGTTCGAGCATGGTCTGCCCTGCGACCTCGATCAGTGCCTTGGGACAGCTCTCTCCCAGCGCGCCGAGCCGGGTTCCACGGCCGGCGGCGAAGATCATCGCGTTCAAGGGCGCTGGCCGCCCGCGGGTGCCGGCGACGGCCTGCGCTCGGATCGGGATGGGACGGGGGTGGAGACGGTCCCGGCGGCCGAACCCGGCGCGCCGGGCTCGAGCTTCCATCGCCGCGAAGAGAGATGTTGGACGGTGGTCGCCACGTCGGGATGATGCTCGCGCACATGGCCCGCGAGTCGCTCGGCGAAGTAAACCGAACGGTGCTGGCCACCGGTGCACCCGAACGCGACGCTCAAGTTGGAGAAGTTCCGCTCGCGGAAGTTGGCGATGTGCGCATCCACCAGGGCGGTGACGTGACGCCAGAACGCCTCGGTCTCGGGCAGCGCCTGGAGGAAGCCGGCAATGGCGGGATCGGTGCCGATCCGCCCCGCCAGCTCCGGAAGCCGCCCCGGGTTGGACAGCGAGCGGCAGTCGAAGACGAATCCACCTCCATGCTCGGAATCTTCGGAGGGCAGGCCGTCGCGATAGCTGAAGCTGCTCACGCCCACGTGCAACCCGGGCGGCGCAGCGGCCGAGTGCTCGCGCCCGGCCCAATGCTCCACGATGTAACGGAACGCGCCCTCGAGCTCGGGGAGGTCCACCGGCAGACCCTGATCGAGCAAGCGGGCGACATTGCGCGCGGCGTACGGGACGCTCTCAAGGAAGCGCGGCTTGCGCTCGAAGAACCCGCGGTATCCGTAGGCGCCCATCGCCTGCATGACCCGGATCAGGACGTAGCCGGGGTAGCTCTCGAGGAAGCGGGCGCGGTCGGCGCCCGCGTACCGGACGAACGCGTCGACGTAGCGCTCGAGCAGGTGGGCACGCACCGCCTCGGGCAGATCGGCCTTGGCGTCGTAGAGCAGCGAGGCGATGTCGTACTGGGCCGCGCCGCGCCGACCGCCCTGGTAGTCGACGAACCAGGGCTGGCCGTCGCGCAGCATGATGTTGCGGGACTGGAAATCGCGGTAGAGGAAGTAGCCCGTGTCCGCCGCCAGCAGGTGATCCACGAGGCGGGCGAAGTCGTTCTCGAGGCGCTGCTCGTTGAAGGGAACATGCGCCAGCTTGAGGAAGTGGTACTTGAAGTAGTTGAGGTCCCAGAGCATGGACTGGGCGTCGAAGACCGGACGCGGATATGCGAGCGCGAAGTCGATCACCCGCGCGCCGTCTACCTGGAGGCGCGGCAGCACGTCCACGACCCGCTCGTAGCTCGTGAGCACCGCCGCCGGGAACTCACCCCCGCCGGCCGCGCGGGCCGCAGTGAGCGCGTCGAAGAGCGTGGTATCGCCGAGGTCCTCCTCGAGCCAGATGCCGAGCCCTTCGTCGGCGGCGTAGATCTCGGGCACGGGCAGGCCGGCGCCGCGGAGCGAACGAGAGAACGCGAGGAACGCCCGGTTCTCGTCCGCGTCCGGCCCGTGGGCGCCGACCACGGACGCGGGCCCGCTCCCCGTCAGCCGGAAGTACCGCCGCTGGGACCCGTCGGTCCGGAGCGGCAGCACCTTCAGCGGCGGGCTTCCCAGAGTTCGCGAATAGAGCGCAGCGATGGCGTCGAGCATTAGGCCAGAATAAGCGAGGACGGGAGCCGGGCGTAGTGACCCGAGAGACTTCGCCATTAGCGCGCCTCCCGTTCGGTCAGCGGCCGCACGTTCGCGTCCCGGATGAGCCCGCGGCGCATCAGCATCTGGCCGGCGTCCCACGCGCGCTCCATGGTCTCGAACCGGCCCACCATCAGGTGGTACGTGCGCTGGCCGTTCACCTTGGTCTTGTCGATCCACACGCGATAGCTCGTGAGCCGCGCCAGGTGGTCCTTCTCGGCCTTCGCCATGTCGTTGCTCGGGAACGACCCGGCGATGATGCCGAACTTGTGCGGCGAGTCGGCGGGTGCTTCCGGGGTCTCCCCGGAGCCGACCGGCGGCACCGTCGTCTGCACCGGCGTCGTGCTCGCCACGCGGTTGGGCGCCGGCGGCAGCGTCTCGGCCGCGACCGGGGCACTCGTGGAGATCTTGACCCGCGTGGGCTTCGGCTTGGACCGCGACGCGCGCTCGGTGGCCTTGGGCTCCTCGGTCGTGCGCGTGCCGGACTTCGCGCGCGCGCGCGACCGGTCGACCTCCTCGCCCGTGCCGAGCGTGAGCGGCGGCGGTGCGGGCGCGGGCGGCGATGCCCGGTGCGCGCTCGTGTCGGCGGCATCGAAACCCATGCGCTTGCCGAAGCCCGCCTGCCGCGCCAGCACGACGACGAGCAGCATCACCGCGAGGGCGAGCCCCGCGCCCTGGATCGTGGTGCTGGGGCCGCGGCGCCGCCTCCGCTTGGTCAGCTTGTTGAGACGCGCGACCAGCTCCGGCGGGATCGGCGGCTCCTCGTCCACGATGAGGATGCGATTCGTCGCCGGCTTCGCCTCACCTTCGGCGGGTGCATCCTGGGCGATGCGGTTGCGGACGGCTGGCCCGCGCACCGGCACGTCGAGCGTCGCCGACTCCTCGTAGCGCGGGACCGAATGCCCCACGCCGATCCGCACGCCGCCCGAGCCGCCGAAGCGCGACACCCAATCCTTGACGCGCTGGTCGCTCGAGTCGGGGGGCTTCACCTCAGCGCTCGCGACTGCGGGCCTGGCGGGCGCGACGGGCTGCGCCTTGGCGGGGGTGGGAGCCGCCGGCGCGGGCTTCGGCGCCGGCGCCGTGGACGCGACCGGCGGCTTGGCCGGCGGCGGCGTGGAAGCGACCTGCTTGGGCGGCTCCGGGCGTGGATGCCCGTTGCTCGTTCCGTTCGCGGCCGCGGCCGCCGGCGCCGGCGCGGGCTTGGCCGGCCGCGGCGCGATGTTCATCCGCTCCGCCCGCGGCGCGATCAGGGTGGTGGGCGCGTTCCCGCGGCGCGCGCGCAGCGACTGCGTCGCCGAGCGGACGTGGTCGGGTGAGATGATCGTCGCGCCCGCCTTCGCTGCGCGGCGCGCCGCTTCCTCGGCGAGCGCCTCGATGGCGCGCGGGATGCCGAACGTGGTGCCGTGGATGTCGCGGCAGGCCTTGCGCGAGAACATCCCCGCGCCGGAGGCGCCCGCATCGTGCCCGCCGCGCTGGAGCAGGTAGTGCCGGGTGTCGTGCTGCGTGAGCGGCGAAAGTCGCACCTGGGCCCCGACCTTTGCGGCCAGCGTCGCGAGCTCCGGATCATTGAGCCGCGTGGCGAGCTCGGGCGAGCCCACGAGCAGCACTTCGAACGCGCACTCGCGCTTGCGCACCATGTCGGCCAGCGTCACGAGCTGGAGCAGCAGCTCCGGCGCCGCTGCGTGCGCGTCGTCCATCACCACCACGGTCACCTTGCCGTCCGCGCCGGCGTGCGTGATCGCGTCGAGCAGCCGCTGCGTCAGCGCCGTCGCGTTCGCCTGCGAGTTCTCGGTGCCGCCGAAGCGGCCGAGCAGCGTGGCGAACAGCGTCTCGGGCGTCGCCTCGCTCGGCGACAGGTGTCGCACGCACACGCGCCCGCCCCAGCGGCGGAGCGCCTCGTTCACGAGCACGGTCTTGCCCACGCCGGTCTCGCCGGTGACCAGCACGAACGGCTCGCGCGAGCCGAGGCCGCGGTCGAGCATCGCGAGCGATTCGAGCGCGGGGGCCGTGGCGATGAACGGCGGGCCAGGGGTGCTTTGCGGCTTCTGCGGTTCGACGGACACGCGTGACCTTCCCGGGATCAAAGGCCGAACGGGCGCACCGGGCGAGCACGCCGGTGAACCTCGCTGGAGTTATCGGCGCGAACGGCGCGGGGGTTCAGCGCGGAGTGCCGCTCGCCGCGCGGCCGGGGCAGGGCCGGGGCGATGCGGAACGCACGGGCCCTGCGCAAGGGCCTTACTGCTGCGGGATCTGCTCCACCAGCGCCTCGGAGACGAGGCCGCTCTGGAGCAGCTTGTCCGCGATGCGCTCGGCATCAGCCTGCGTGGCGAACCCGCCGAGCATGACGCGGTAGGTGTACGAGCCGTCCGCGGTCGTGGTGATGATCCACGACTTCATGTGCGTGCGGCGCGCGAGCTGCTCCGTGCGCGCCCGTGCGCGGTCGCTGAAGAGGTACGTCCCCACCGACAGGCAGAAACGCGGCTGCGCCGGCGGCGTGGGCGGTTCATCGGTGTCGGGCGTCACCACGAGCGGCGGCGGTGCCGGCGCCGGCGGTGCGACCGGCATCGCCGGCACGGCGTTCACCGACTCGGAGGTCGCCGGCGCCGAGGCCTGCTGGTCGGTGCTCTCCGGGTCGCGATCGAACGCGCTCCGGCGGCTCAACACGATCGCGGTGGCGGCCATGCCGAGGATGAGCACGATCGGGATCAGCGCCGCGAGCACGCGATAGACGACCGGCGACGGCAGGTTGGCGTCGTCGTCGTCCGCCATCGCCACCGCCGCGGCGGGCTTGGGCGTCGCGACCGGCTTGGGCTGAACGCGCTGCGCCTTCACGTCCTTCGGGGTCAGCACCACCGGCGGCTCCGCCGCGGGCTTTCCGGTTGCTGCGATCTTGGGCGCCGGCTTGGGCGCGACCGGTGCGGCCTTGGGCGGCGCGGCCTCGGCTTTCGCCGGCTGCGGCGCAACCGGCGGCTTTGGCACCGGCGTCGAAGCGATGTTCGCCTTGGGCCTCGGCATCGAGCCCGAAGGCCGCTGCGTGGGCTTCTGCATCTGGCCCGAAGGTCTCGGCGTCGCCCCGGACGGCGTGTTCGCCGGACGAGATGCGACCTGCGGCTTCTTCATCGTGCCCGACGGTGTCGCCTCGGCCGGCTTCTCGTTGAGCACGAGCGGTGGCGGCGTCAACGCCTCGGCGCTGACGATCGGTTCGACCTTGGGCAGCTCGACCGGAAGCTCGACCGCGTGCGGCTCGGGCGCCGATGCTGCCGGCTCCGGCGCGCTGGGCAGCGGCAACGGCTCGTCCGGGATCGGCGCGGTCGGCGGCGCCTGGGCGACAGGAACCTCGGCCGTCGGCACCAGGAGTTCGTCTTCATCCGCGAAGATGGGCGTCTCGGGGATCGCGCTCGGCTCGGTGATCGGCGGCGGCGACATCGAGCCGCCGATGCGAAGCGGCTGGCCGTCGGTGAAACGCGACACCCACTCCTTGACGCGCGCGTTCGACGAGTCGAGGTCGGCGACCGGCTCGGGCGGGGCCACGGGCGGCACCGGTGGCGGCGGCACGCGCTTCACCTTGGGCGGCACCGGCGCGGCGTGCTTGGGGCCGCCCGGCGCATTGGGCGTTGCCGAGCGCGCTGCCGGCGGCGTCGCGGGCCGCGGCGACGTGGACGGTGTGGCCTGTGCAGACGGTGCGGACGTTGCGGGCCTGGGCACTGCGGGCGGCGCGCTCGGCGCCGCCGCGGGCGGCTGCGGCCTCACGCTCGGCGTCTCGATCGGTCCGCCGTGCACGGCGGCACGTCGCGTCGCCGCTGTCACCGCGCGCACGTGGTCCGGTGTGACCACGCCCGCGTTGGTCGCGTTGGCGCGGCGCTGCGCGTCGTCGGCGAGCGTGTTGATCACGCCCGGCAGGCCGCGCGAGACCGCGTGGATCTCCCGCGCGGCCTTGCGCGAGAACGCATTCGCGGCGTCACCGCCGGCGAGCGCCAGGCGATGGTTCAGGTACTGGCGCGTGTCCGCCTGCTCCATCGGTTCCAGCCGGCAGGCGAGCGCCAGCCGCTGCGACAGGATCTCCAGCTCCTGGCGATCGAGCAGGTCCGTGAACCGCGGATGGCCCACGAGCAGCAGCTTCAACGTCTGGTCCGCGGCGATCGCCGCGCTCTCGATGCGGCCCACTTCCGCGAGCATGTCGAGGCTGTACTCGTGCGCGTTGTCGACGACCAGCATCGGCGTGCTGCCGCGTTCGCTGATGTCGTTCAGCGCGTGCGCCATGCGCGCGATCAGCTCCGGCCGCTCGTCCTTCGCACGACCGTGGCCGCCGAACGCGCGGATGGTCTTCAGCAGTGTTTTTTCCGCCGGGCCCGCTTCGACCTCGAACCACACCGCGGTGACACGGCTGCCCCAGCGCGCGAGCGCTTCGCGCACGACCGTGGTCTTGCCCACGCCGGGCTCGCCGGTGAGCACGACGACGGGCGACGCATCCTCGAGACCGCGCTCGAGCTGCGTCAGCACCATGCTCGCCGGACCGGAGTCGAAGAACGAGCGACGGTCCTGCGATGGGATGAAAGCGTCCTCGGCGTTCACGTGTGTGGCGCCTCGTCCGAGTTGAGGGTTGGCCGGTGCCGCTCCGGGCACGGGGTCGCTCGAGTTCAATCCCCGTTATCGGCCGGGGGGCCCGCGCGGTTCACGGTCGATGCGTGTCGGCGCACGGCAAGCCCTGTAGAATCCCTGACGGATGCCCCGAACCCCCGAAAAACGCGCGAACCCGGCCGGGGCAGGCGCCCCGGCGCCGGGTGTTCCACTGCGGCTCGCGGTGGTCGGGACCGCCGGCCACATCGATCACGGTAAGACCGCGCTCGTCCGCCGGCTGACCGGCGTCGACACCGACCGGCTGCCCGAGGAGAAGAAGCGCGGCATCAGCATCGACCTAGGATTCGCGCCGCTCGTGACGCCCGCCGGCGTGCGCGTCGGCATCGTCGACGTGCCCGGGCACGAGCGGTTCGTGAAGAACATGCTCGCCGGCGTCGGCGGCGTGGACCTGGTGCTGCTGGTGATCGCTGCCGACGAGGGTGTGATGCCGCAGACGCGCGAGCATTTCTCGATCGTCAAGCTGCTCGGCGTCGAGCGCGGCGTGATCGCGCTCACCAAGCGCGACCTGGTGGAGGACGACTGGCTCGCCGAGGTGACGCGCGAGGTGCGCGCCCTCGTTGCCGGCTCGTTCCTCGAGCGTGCGCCCATCGTGCCGTTCTCGGCGGTGACCGGCGCCGGCACGGCCGAGCTGCTGGCCGCGCTGGACGCGCAGCTTTCGGCGGCGGGGCCACGTCGCGAGGCCGATGCGATGCGGCTGCCCGTCGATCGCGTGTTCACCGTCGAGGGCTTCGGCACCGTCGTGACCGGCACGCTGTGGCGCGGCAAGGTCCACACCGGTGACGTGCTCGAGCTGCTGCCGCGCGGCACGCAGGTGCGCGTGCGCCGCGTGCAGGTGCACGGCGAGACCGTGGACGAAGCCCTCGCCGGCCAGCGCACCGCGCTGGCGCTGCACGGCGTCGAGCGCGACCAGGTGAGCCGCGGCGACTGGCTGTGCGCGCCCGGCTCGTTGCGGCCGTCGCGCGTGCTTGACGTGCGCTTCGAGCTCCTGCCGGACTACCCGCGCGAGTGGAAGCCCGACACGCGCGTGCGGTTTCATCTCGGCGCCTCGGAGATCATCGGCCGGCTGCTGCTGCTCGGGGCTTCTGCCACGGGCGGCCTGCGCGCGGGGGAGTCTTCGCTCGCGCAGGTGCGGCTCGAGGAGCCCACGTTGGCCGCGCGCGGCGACCGGTTCGTGATCCGCTCGTACTCGCCGAGCCGCACGGTCGGCGGCGGCAGCGTGATCGAGCCCGTGGCCGAGCGGCGGCGGCGATCGGATGTGGAAGGCCTCGACTCATTGGAAGTGCACGAGACCGGATCGCTCGAATCGCGCGTGCTCGAGAAGCTGAGCGGCGCGGCACGGCCGGTCGCGACCGAGCAGCTTGCGCAGGAGGTGGGGGAGAGCATGGCGGCCGTGGGGACAGCGCTGGAAGCACTCGTCCGCCGCGGCAGCGCCGTATCGCCTGCACCCGGGCGCTGGCTCTCGGACACACGCTGGGGCGACGCGCGCGAGCAGGTCTTGCACGCCGTGCGCGAGTACGCGGAGAAGAACCCCGCGCGCTACGGCGTGATGAAGGGGGAGTTGAAGGCCGGCTTGAAGTCAGCGCTCGATGCCGGGCTCTTCGACCTGGCGTTCGCGGCGCTTCTCGCCGACCTCGAGCTGGAGCAGACCGGCGAGCGCGTGCGTCCCGGCGGCATGCCCTGGGAGCCGCCCGCGGCCGCGCTGGCCGCCCTGGAGAAGCTCGAGAAGCTGCTCGGGGCCGACGGCTTCCAGGTGCCCGAGAACGCCACGTGGCAGAAGACGCTCGGTGCCGGCGCCGCGGACGCGGCCGGGCTCGGGTTCTTCCTGGGGCGGCTCGTGCGCGTGAACGCCGAGCTGACGTACACAGCCGCTCAGCTTGCCCGGTTGCAGCGGCTCGTGTCCGAGTGGTTTGAGAGCGGTCACGCCGCGATGACCGTGGCCGACTTCCGCGGCGTCACCGGCGCGTCGCGAAAGTTCGGTGTGCCGCTGCTCGAGCACTGCGATCGCGTGGGCTGGACGGTGCGCGTGGGTGACGAACGGAGGAAGGGATGACGACGGTAAGGATCGCGCTGGCGAACATTCGCTTCCCTTCATCCCCTGAGGAGTCCGTGGCTTTGGCCGTGGACGCGGTGGCGAAGGCAAGCGGCGAGCGCGCGGGCATCGTGTGCTTCCCGGAAGCCTACGTGCCCGGCTACCGGCGTAAGTCGGTGGCAGCACCACCGCCCGATGCCGCGTTCCTCGAGCGCGCGTGGTCGACGATCGCCGCCGCGGCCGCGAAGGCGTCGGTGGCCGTGGTGCTCGGGACCGAGCGCGTGGTGGACGGCAAGTTGCTGATCGCCGCGCTCGTGATCGACCGCGACGGTTCTCGCCTTGGGTTCCAGGACAAGGTTCAGCTCGACCCGTCGGAGGACGGCCTCTACACGCCCGCGCCCGACACGCGCCGGCACGTGTTCCAGGCCGGCGCGCTCAAGTTCGGGGTCTCGATCTGTCACGAAGGGTGGCGCTACCCCGAAACGGTTCGCGCGCCCGCGCGCGAGGGCGCACACATCGTGTTCCACCCGCACTACCATTGGGCCGAGCCCGGCGACTTCAATCCGACGAGCTTCGCCGACCCGCGCAACACGTTCCACGAGAAGGCCGCCCTGTGTCGCGCCGCCGAGAACACCTGCTGGTTCGCGACGATCAACTACGCGAGCGCGGGCTCGCCGACGACGTCAGCGGTGGTGCGGCCGGACGGGACGGTGATGGCGTGGCAGCCGTACGGGCGCGAAAGGCTGCTCGTGGCGGACATTGAGCTGGAGGTGGCGACGGGGGTGTTGGCGGGGAGGTGGAGGGAGGCGTGAAGCTGCAAGCCGCCACATGGGGGGTTTGTTCGGCGCAACGGTCGTTGGTAGGCTGTGGGTGGCCAAGTCGACCCGGAGTGAGCACGACGCTTTGGCGTCCTCCTTGTTCCGGTCAAACGAGGCTACCGACGACATCGACCCCGAGGGGGTCGCACTCGTAAGGAGGCCCACCCATGTTTCGCGTCGAGAACGCAGATTTCATTGCTGACAAGCTCTCCGCAGAACTCCTCCCCAACCAGGAATACCGCGAGGTCCTGAAGAACGCTCTGGAGGCCGTCGAGCGCCGAATGCGCGCCGATGGGTCGAAGACCGGCGGCAGGATCGAGTTCGACGTCGACTGGACGTTCCACGCCCTCGACGAAGGCAAGCGCTGGTACCTCGCGTGCGCCGACAACGGCGACGGCATGACCCGGGCGGAGTTGGTGAAGTACACGACCACGCTCGCTGTGCAGGGCGCCGGCAGGAACCAGTCGATCCGCGGCAATCAGGGTATGGGGCTCAAGATCAGCGGCCCTACGCGGCACAAGGCGGGCGTGTTGATCCGCTCGACCAAGGAGGGCCAGCGGACCGCGGTCCAGATCGGCTGGGATCCGAGCCGCGGTCAGTACGACTTGATCCCGATCGGGAACAACGACGAGGTCGTGCTGCCGATGGGTCCGTCCGCGTATCCGGACTTCATCCAGGAATCCGGGACGCTGGTGACGTTCTTCGGGAACAAGGATGGGGACAACACGTTCGTCCCCGCGGGTAGCTCTAAGGGCTGGTTGCTGCGCTACCTCAACACGCGCTTCTTTCGGCTGTCGAACGACGGAATCGATGTGTTGGTGCGCGTCCCCGCGGGCGACCCCGAGGAATGGCCGCATACGCCCGACGAAGCGAAGGAGCGCATGCGCGGAAAGGGCCGCTCTTTCAACCTCACGAAGGTCGACGGGACCGCCGGGATCTGGGATGACGCCGCAGATCGGCAGGGCGTGAACTTCCGCGGCGTCGTGGACGTCCTGGGCGACCCGAGCGCTGGCATCCCGCCGGCCAGGATCCACTGGTGGGTCCTTCCCTCGGGTGCGGGAACCGATGTGTCGAGCCGCACCGCGAGCGGCGGGAGTCTGGCGGTGCTGTTCGACAACGAGCTGCACGACTGGCGCACCAGCAATCAGGCCAATCCCTACTTCGCCCGCCTAGGCGTGCTGTTCGGAAAGAACAGGTTCGGGTTCGTGCTCGAGCCGCTCGGCGCCTCGGTGGCCGCCGATTTCGCCCGCGCGCACGTGCTGGTGGGCGGAACGCCGGCGCTGCAGAGCGACACCTGGTTGCAGTGGACCGAGCAGTTCCGGGACCAGATTCCTGAGCCGATCCGCCGAACGATGCTAGAGGAGCAGGCGCGGCTCGAGGTCGAGGATCCCGACCGCGCGAAGCGCATCCGCGAGCGGCTGCGGGACGTGATGCAGATGCTCAGGCCGAGGTTCTTCCGCCGCCACGTGAATGGCGCCGCGCGCGCCACGATCGAGGTCACCGGCTCACAGGGCGGAGACGGGCCCGCCGCCGAGTACCCCAAGGGATCGACTACCGGGTACTCAGGGTCGGGTGCGAGCACTGGTCGGGGGCGCGGTATCGGCGCCGTGCTGTCGCAGATCGACGAGGAGATGGGTGAGCCCGCAGCGGAAGTGGCCGCGGTCGTGCAGCTCCAGCCGCATTGGGTCACCGAGCAGGAGGCTGACGGCTACGCGATCGTGAACGGGAACGCGCACGGCCTCCGCGATCGCGCGGCCGCGCTGGCGGGCACCGATGGCCGGAGTGCCAACATGTTGCTGTTGAACCGTGACTTCCGTGGCTACCAGGCCATCCTCGCAGCGATGAACGCGTGGGCGAATCCGGAAGGCGATTCGGACAAGGCAACGAAGATCAAGGCCGCGGCCGAGGAGTGGGTGGAGCAGAAGATGATCGAGGCGGTCGAGGGCCTGTGGCAACTCGAGAACGGGCGAACGTGGATCCCGCAGCACTACGATGAGGCTCTGAGCCCGGTGTCGCTCACCGCGGCGTTCATGGCTGACCGCTACCACACGCTCTACGAGGTGAAGCGGGCGATCGGCGGGCTGCGCGACACGCGGCGCGCGCGCGCGGCGAATGCCTAGGCGTTGACGTAGGTCTTGGGGAGTCGAGGGACTCAAGGTATGGTGCCTGCATGAAGCGGACACCTGCATCCATCGGTGGAGAGCGCCTGCGCGTTGCGGCGCTCTTCGCCGGCATCGGCGGCATCGAGCTGGGGCTCCACCAAGCCGGCCATCGCACCACGTTGTTCTGCGAGAACGACCCGGGGGCGGTACGGGTGCTCGAGCGTCGGTTCTCTGTCGAGGTCGCGCCTGACGTTCGCGAACTCGCGACCCTGGGTGACGTCGATCTCGTGACCGCCGGGTTCCCTTGTCAGGACCTCAGCCAGGCCGGACAGACCAAAGGGATTCGCGGAAGGCAGTCGGGCCTTGTCGATCACGTATTTCGTCTGCTCGACCAGCGCAGGCGAGGCCCTCGCTGGCTGCTGCTCGAAAACGTCTCCTTCATGCTGCACTTGGATCGAGGCAAGGCCATGCGCCACCTCGTCGACAGGCTGGAGGAGCGGCACTTCCGATGGGCGTACCGTGTCGTTGATACCAGAGCGTTTGGCCTGCCTCAGCGACGGCACAGGGTCATAATGCTCGCATCGCGCAGCGAGGATCCGCGCTGCGTGTTGTTCGCGGACGACGCCAAGCCGAGGCAGCGGTCCTTCTCACCGGCGCACTGGTGCGGGTTCTACTGGACCGAAGGGCTGAGTGGTCTTGGATGGGCCGTGGACGCCGTGCCAACACTAAAAGGTGGCTCCACGATCGGGATTCCCTCGCCACCTGCGATCTGGATTCCAGAGAGCGGCGAGTTCGTCACGCCTGAGATCCGCGACGCGGAGCGGCTCCAGGGGTTCGATGCTGACTGGACGCTTCCTGCCTTGGAACCTAGCGGCGTGCGCCGTGGTCACCGCTGGAAACTGGTTGGAAACGCCGTGAGTGTGCCGGTCGCAAAGTGGGTCGGCGAGCGGCTGGCAAGGCCAGGGTCATACGATGTGTCGCGGTCGATTGAGGCGCCGGCAAGCGGTGTTGTCTGGCCGAAGGCCGCCTGGGGACGAAAGGGACAAGTCTATTCGGTCCAGGTCTCGACCTGGCCCGTGCGAGTCCGGACTAGGCACTTGTCAGGATTCCTTAAGTACCCGTCAGCGCCGCTTTCATTGCGCGCCGCGGAAGGATTCAAGAACCGAATGGACATCAGTCGGCTAAATTTTGAGGAAGCGTTTCGCACCGCAATGAGCCGGTACGTTAAACGTGGTGCGCGGGTGGCGGTGGCGTAAATGCCGGAGGCCCCGCTGGCACCCGTCAGGAAACTTTCGGAAGTACTTCGCGCCTCGGAGCCGCGACCCACGCAGGGCGCGAGTGCGGAAGAGCAACGGAAGTACGCCAAGCGATTCGCTGACAACATGGCCAGGCTCATTGCGCACGGGTTCAGAAAGCGTTTCAAGAAGACCTTCGTGGGCATGCTCCCGGATGACCAAGGGCGCGGGCTAGAGTCACTGTCCCGAAGCTCGCGGGGGCCGAAAAGGTTGGACGTAAACTTCTCAACTCCGCAGCTCGGGCTGGGCCTCGGGATCTCACTGAAGTCCGTCCACATCCGCGAGAGCGGAGGCGCTCAGGGCTACACGCACAACCGGAAGCGCAACGATGAAGAGTTGCGCGTCGAGTCTAGTGGCTACCACGCTCGCCAGCCGTACGCCGTCATGGTGGCGGTTGTGTTTCTCCCATACGACTCCTGCGACGACGCGAGAGGCCAGAACCCATCCTCATTCGGGAAGTGGGTGCACTACCTTAGGCCGCTAGCCGGGCGTGGCCTAGGCGACGACGACGCGCGCTATGAGCGTGTGTTCATCGGTCTCTACGATCCCAGCGGCTCCGGCATGGCGTTTTTCGACGTGTCCACGCCGCCCCCCAAAAGGGGCCGTCCTCGAGCGCTGCTCTCGTTCACTGAGTTTCTGGACCAGGTCAAGCACACTTACGATGCGCGCAACCATACTGAGTTCACTTGGGCGGACGAAGCACCCCCTCCCTACGGCGAACAGGACGAGCCGACAATCCACGGCGAAGACGAGACCCCGCCCCCGTACGGAGCGTCCTGAGGCCTCATCCACCGAGGTTCGCCGGCGAATGCAGGCCACGCCTCGGCGCGACACTCCATGCGAGATCGCCTTGCGCTCCGCGCTCCACCGCCTGGGGTACAGATTCCGGGTCGATCGACCGCTGGCTGGCACTCGGCGCCGCGCGGACCTCACGTTCGTACGCCAGAGAGTCGCAGTGTTCGTCGACGGCTGTTTCTGGCATGGGTGCCCACGCCATGCAACCTGGCCGAAGGCCAACGCCCTATGGTGGCGCAGCAAGATCGCGCGGAACCGACAGCGCGACCGCGACACAAACAACCAGCTGCGACAGAAGGGTTGGGTGGTGATCCGGGTTTGGGAGCATGAGGATATGCGGCGTGCGGCCGCACGAGTTGCACGCTCCCTCCGTGGATCCTTCCACATTGCCGGGCGCTGACTGTATAGCTGCGCGTAGCAAGCCCTACCTCCCCTTCACCCACCCGCCGCCCCTACCACTCCACGTCTGCTTCTCGACCGGGATGTGCCCCACGTCGCTGTACATCGCCAGCCGGATCGAAGCGTCCGGGCGCACGGCGATGATCGTGAGCGAGCAGTTTCCGGCGTCCTGGTTGCTCCAGTTCTTCGTGTCCGCCCCCAGTGCGCGCATGAGCGTCCAGCGGATCACGTTGCCGTGGCAGACGAGCACGTCGTACGTGTCGTGCTCAGGCGTGGGCACCAGGTAACGCTGCCAGGCGACCGCAAGCGTGGAGTCGCACGCCGCAACGTCCGCCGGCTTCTCGCTGGCCATCAGCCGCGCGTTGCTCGAGTTGGGTGTGCACTCGTTCAGCAGCCCATCCCGTGACGGCGTCATCTTCATCTGCGCGCCCATGTCGTCCGCCGTCTGCTTCGCGCGCAGGTACTCGCTGCTGATCAGGCGGTCGAACTTCACGCCCAGCCCGGCCAACCGCGCGCCCACGAGTTTCGCCTGCTCGTGTCCGAGCGCATTCAGTCCGTTGCTCACGCGGTCGTCCGTCGCGGTCGTGTCGCGATCGTAGATGCCGTGGCGGACGAGGTAGATGTAGTGGACGCCGGTCGCGGGCTTCGGCGCCTGGGCCGAAGTCGTTCCGGCCACGAGCATTGCGGCAACGCCCGGCGCATACAGCCAGTTCGTCAGTCGCATGGCGGCTCCAGGGAAGACCAAGTGGGGCAGAACACGTATCGCGGCAGGTTAGGGCCGGAGACGGTTGCCCGCCACCCCCGATAGGCCGGAAAAACGCCCGTTCGGTTTCCGCGTCAGCTCCATTGTTCAGGGTGATTCGAGGCGTCGTCATCGACTCTTCCACCCCGGAGGCCGCCCATGCGCCCAGCCATCCTTGTCGCTATCGCCTTCGCGGCGCTCCCAGCCGCCGTGCTCGCACCAACGTCCGCGCAGGCCGAGTGGCCGCACGACTATCACCTCGTCCCACCGCTCCTCGGTGGCGTGGGTGCGCAGCATCAGGTCGTCGACGCTGCGGTCCCGGATGGATCCGGCGGCGCTTATGCGTTCATGGAAGACGACCGCTCGGGAAACAGGGACGTCTATGGCCTCCATCTTCGCGGCGACGGCACGCTCGACCCGGCGTGGCCCGGGACCGGACTGGCCGTCTGCACCGCGGCCGGTGACCAGGTCGGGATCCGCGCGCTGGACGATGGCAAGGGAGCGATCTGGGTGTGCTGGACTGACCCGCGCTCGGGGACGCAGAAGATCTTCGCCACACGCGTGATCAAGAACGGGACCATCGATGCGGACTTCCCCGCGAACGGGCTCGCGCTCGATACGGCGCGGCCGAACGCCCAGCACGACCCGACGATCTGCCTCGGCATCGCCGGCATGCTCATCGCCGTGTGGGAGTACGACTTCTCCGCTCCGGACCACGACATCTACGGCGCGGCGATCACGGAGGGCGCGACATTTCAGTGGGTCGGGTCACTTCAGAATTCCGGTACCAACGACACCAAGCCCGCGATCTCCGCCGAGCCGGGTGCGTTCTCGCTCGCCTGGCTGCAGGGGACGAGTCTGCAGTACGTGCGGCACTTCCTCGGCAACGGTGTGCAGGTCGGATCGATCCAACTCTTGTCCACGGCCGCGGATCTCTCGGCCGGAGTAAGGGATTGCCCGGATGGTTGGGGCGGAACCTACGTCGGGTACTCCAGCACTTCCTCTGGAACGTTCCAGGTGCAGGTGATCCGGATGTTCGGTGGCACTTTCTTCGCGGGCTCTACTGTCTCGGCAATGTCGATTTACTCCTACCAGCTGGGCGGGATGGTCTATGCGGGTGGATTCCAGGCATGGATTGCATTTTGGAATCCGAACAGCGGCGTTGCGGGCATGACGGCGGTCTTCCGCGAGGGCAGCGGTACGCCCGTGACGATCACTCCGATCGTCGGCAACCCGAATCCCCAGGTCGTCGAGGACGGCTCCGGTGGCGCAATCCTCGCGACCCAGACGGACGTCGGAGCGTTCATCAAGGGGACGCGGCGCACGGTCTCGTTTGGGACACCCGGGTTGTGGTTCCCGACGGCACGCCTGACCCAGCTCATCCGCGAGGTGGTCCCGAGCGCCATCTGCAGCGACGGAAACTCGGGCGCGCTCGTCTTCAGCTACGACAGTGGGTTCGCCACGTCGCTCGCGCGCGTGATCCGCGCCGATCGCTGGGGGGCGCTCGACGGCGCACCACTCATCCAGTCGGTGAAGGACGTGGTCAACGATCAAGGCGGCCACGTGCGGGTGGCGTGGAAGGCGAGCTACCTCGATCGCGAGGTCGACGCGGGCGTGGCGAGCTACCGGCTGTGGCGCCAGGTGCCCACGTCGTCGCTCCAGTCGCTGCTAGCGGGCGGCGAATTCGAGTCAAAGATCTTCCGCGAGGACTCGAACGAGGAACTCGCGTTGGGGAGCGTGCGCATCCAGGAGAACGCGTCCGCGACGATCGCGTGGGAGCTGGTCGCCACCCAGGTGGCGAACGCGTTCCCGGCGTACAGCCTCACGGTGGAGTCCGTGGCGGATTCCACCGCGGCTGGGCCGGCGAACACGCTGTACATGATCGAAGCGCGCGACAACAGCAACGCGCTGGGTTGGGCCTCACCACCCGATTCCGGCCACTCGGTAGACAACCTCCCACCCGCGACGCCGGCGCCCTTCACGGGCGCGATCCAGGGCGGCACGCACACCCGGCTCACGTGGGGCGCCAACCACGAGCCGGATCTCGCGGGCTACGAGCTCTACCGCGGCGCGTCCGCAGGGTTCGTGCCCGGGCCGGGCAACCTGATCGCCGCGACCACCGACACCACCGACCTGGACGCGTCCATGAGCCAGTTCTACAAGCTCGCCGCGATCGATTCTCACGGCAATCGAAGCCCCTATGCGCTCCTCACACCGAGCGGCACGCTCGATGCGCCGGGTGCGACACCGCCTCGACAGCTCTCACTTGCGCTTGGCTCGGCGAATCCCTCGGTGGGAGAGGCGACACTGCGCTACACGCTGGCTGAGCCGGGCCGCGTGCGGCTCGCGCTTTTCGCCGTGGACGGCCGGTGCGCGCGCGAGCTGGTGTCCGCCGAGCTGCCCGCCGGCGAGTACACGGTTCGGTGGGACGGACGCGACGCCAGCGGTCGGCCTGCCGCGAGCGGGATCTACTTCGCGCGCCTCACGACCAAGGGCCATGAACGCGTGACGCGATTCGCGCTGGCGCATTAGGGCTGCGTTCGGCGACTCGACTCGAGGCTCGTGGGCCCGTGATGATTGCGGGCCCACGTTCACGGGGCTACAGTCCTTCACCCGATGTTGTTCCGGCCTGATCCCTGTGAGTCCTCAAGGAGAGTCCCGATGCGCGCGTTCAGCGGGCCGCGCCCGCGCGTCATGCTGTTCGCCCTCGTGGCGGTGTTGGCGCTCGCGAGCTGCGCCGCGAGCCAGTTGGGCAACATG